>Ga0213831_1000512_pt1 | contig 22874 bp, 18 predicted proteins | sample SWATP12_FD_163421 | JGI IMG/M metagenome (GOLD analysis project Ga0213831, IMG submission 163421) | Coastal seawater microbial communities from Marineland, Florida, United States - SWA TP1 #2 | ecosystem: Environmental > Aquatic > Marine > Coastal | place: USA: Florida | collected 2016-08-06 | reverse complement strand
AGAATTGGGAGTGATATATGGCTGATCAGCAGCAACCAAACCAAGAGCAACCCAAGCAGTTGCCCGACACAGCCAGCGCCAAACAATCTTCGGCCAAAGCCGCTGCGCCCAAAAGCTCACCAGACAACCCGAAACCTGCTCAGTCTGCACCGCCCAAAACCGGCCTGCTATGGCTGGTCACCCTGCTAAACCTGCTGTTACTTGGTGGCGCGGCCTATGGTGGATACTGGTACTTCAATCAGCATAGCGTTACCCAAACCAAACTCGACACTCTGCGCAGCGAGCTAAATAACGAGCTCGGCCAGAAACACAGCCAGATGACTAACCGCGCCGCAACGCTGGAACAACAAATCAGTGCCCAGGCTGAGGCAACCCAGGATGTACTGGACGGCGAAGCCGCGCAGCAGGCCACTGTGGAGCAACTGGAAAATCAACTGCAGGGCGCACTGGCGCAAATTCAGGAATTAGATGGCCGCCGACCCACCGACTGGCTGATTGCAGAAGCTGATTATCTGGTGCGCATGGCCGGGCGTAAAATGTGGCTCGAAAAAGACCTGCGCACTGCCATTATGCTGCTCGGTAATGCCGACCAGCGCTTGAAGTCATTAGCCGATCCATCGGTGCTGCCGGTAAGAGCGTTAATCGCCCAGGACATTCAGGCCCTTCAACAGGTCAACCCGGTATCAGAAGTATCGGTCGCGCTGGCCCTCGACGGCCTGGTTAAACAGGTTGATAAACTGGCCATTATCACGCCAAAAGAAGCAAACGAATTTACCAGCGACGAAGTTAGTGACTCCGCCAGCGACTGGCAACAAAACCTGCTCAATGTGTGGAATTCAATTCTAGATGACTTTATTCGCTACGAATTCCGCGATGAACCGGTCAAACCGATGATGACAGCTCAACAGCAATGGCTGTCACGCGAGCAAATCAAGCTGGCCCTGCAACAGGCTCAAACTGCCGCTCTGGCCGGTGAGCAGGCGCTGTATCAGGCCTCTGTTGAACGCGCTCAGGCGATAATCAGCGAAGACTACATTCAGACAAACAGTGATGTTTCAGGATTTCAGAGTGCCCTTAGCCAGTTAAAAAATACCGATATCAGCAAAGCCATCCCCACTGAACTGAGTTCACAGGCTGCCCTTGAATCGCTGCTCGATAGCCGTGTAAAACGTGTGTTCGGTGAAGGAGCCAGCGCACTATGAAGAAACTTATTTATATCTTAGTCATTGTCGCGGTATGTCTGGTCGCAATGATTGCCGCACCCTCATTAGTGGGCAACAAAGGCTATGTGCTGATTCAAATGGGTAATCTGGTTATCGAATCCAGTGTGGTTGCACTGGTGTCGATGGTGGTTGCCAGCTTGGTTTGCCTGTTTATTATGTATGTGCTGCTTAACCGCACCTGGCGTCTCACCAAACTGTCTGGCAGCTGGTTTGGCAACCGATCACGGCGCAAGACACAAAAAGCCTTTTATCGCAGTATTCAGGCCCTGGCTGAGGGTGACTGGGATGCCGCGACCAAAGCGGCAGATCAGGCTGAAAACGGCGAGTTTGAAGGGGTAAACTATCTGGTTTCAGCGCAGGCTGCCGTGGCCAGAGGCCGCAAAGACACTGCCGAGCGCAAGCTAAACGAAGCGGCTGATTATGAGAGTTCCGCACTGGCCGCCAGAGTGACGCTGGCGCGTATGGCGCTGGCCGAAGGTCAGCCTGGCGACGCCTTAAAGGAGCTGGCTCAACTCAGCGACAAACAACAAGCCACTGCACCGGCCATTAAGTTAAAGGTCCAGGCACTGGCCGAAAGTAATCAGTGGGCCCAACTGGAAGAAGAGCTGGGCGGTTATAAAAAAGTGCTCGGCGATGACTACGCCAAATGGTCTAAACAAATTGCTAAAGGCAGGCTGGCCGAAGTGGCCAGTAAACAAGGGGCCATTGCCCTCAAATCGTTCTGGGACAATCTGCCGCGCAAACAACGCAATGATATTGGCTACCAGGCCGCCTACGCCGAGCAATTGCTTGCTCAGGGCATGCATCAGGAAGCACAAACCGTATTACTCGACTGGCAAAAGCGCGGCCCCCAGCCACAACTGTTGCCGTTGCTTAAAGGCTTACAGTTACCTAATCCGGCACCTGCCATTAAGGCGCTGGAAAAATGGATCAAGGCTGACGACGAGAATCACGAGCTGTATATGGTGCTCGGTCATGTAGCTTATAACGCCGGCGACAATATGCTGGCCGACAAAGCACTCCAAAAAGCCATGAAGCTTAATCCCACTCAGGAAGGTTTACTGTTGCTGGCCGAAATAAACGAAAAGGCCAATAACCGCGAATCGGCAATGGCCTTTTACAAGCAAAGCCTTAACCTTAAATAGTAGTTTGGGATCGCCATAAAACACGCGCCCGATACCAGCCAGATTATGGTTTTTTGAGTAGGCTTATGAGTCGATTTATTATCGTTTTAGCAATCTTTGTGACGATGCTGGAAATCGCACCACGGTTTGCTCTGGCGTCCCTAAACGACACCGAAGTAAATGAATACCTGCAAAGTGAGTTGCAGCATATCGCAACCTTAAATGAGCGCAGTGATGCAGCAGGCACCAGAATGTATATTTCTGCCTCGTCAGTCATCAACAGTGCAATAATTTGGCAAGCTGATGGTATACAACGCTATCCGGCTACCGCACAAGTACTCCATGTAATGGATCAGCCTGTTATCGCCGCCGAAAAGCGATTAAAAGCACTCGCAGAACTTGCCCATCCCTGGCGGGCAGAAAAGGCAGATGCTTCGGGCGCCGAATTATTTTATTGCTATCGAACCCAGCAGATCATCTGCGCATTGCTTAATGTTGAGCAACTGGCCGCTGTATTTTCTGTCTCACCTGATGAGATCAATCAGCAACTCACACTTGCAGAGAATGAAGTGCCAAATCATACCTGGGCCACCTGGACCCTAACCGCTTTGGCGATACTGGTGATATCAGTAAGCGGCGTTTTATTCTGGCGCCGCCAGCAACCAGCAAAGGCAACCCAAACGTTTTCTCAGGAAACTGGTTTCAGATTGGGCGACCTGACTATTTACCCGAAACAACTGCGAGCTTTACGGCGGGACTTAGCCATCGACCTAACAGACAGGGACGTAAAGTTACTCCGGCATTTCGCCAGCCATCCTTGCGAAGTTATCACTAAACAGGAATTATATGATGCCGCTTGGGGCAGAGAATTTATGCCAAACAGCCGCGCACTGGAACAACACATCATCACCTTACGTAAAAAACTCGATCCCGAAAAGAAGCTGCCAACGGTAATTGAAACCGTACACGGTCAGGGGTACCGATTTAGCCCTCCCGCATAAGTCTTTATCACCATTTTTACTACCATCTTGCAAATTTCTTGCGAAAAACTTTGCGTTTTCTGGCATATCCGCTTGCCGTTTAGTGTGCAATGAGCTGGTCGATTAACTAGCAACAAAAGGTATCACAATGTCATGGATTGGAATTTGGTCAGAACACGCACAAACCTACCTGTTGGTAATAACGCTCATCACGTTTTTTGCTTTCAGCCTGCCGCTTTTTTTTAAGCCTTGCCTATGGGCAAAGCTTTTACTATGGAAAATCCCTGATGACACGCACCTGACCATATACTTCGGAAGGTGTCTGGGTGCCTTTGCCATTGTCACCAATATTATGTTTATGCAAGCGGCTCTTTATAATCTTGGGACGCCCTTTATTCTGCAGTTTTTTATATTGTTTTGTGGCTTGATGGTGATCGTACACATCTGGGGCGCAGTGCTGCGTATTCAGCCTGTTACAGAAACGATTGAAACAGTGTTCTGGGTGTTGTTACTGATCCTCAATTTCCTGGTTTATCCGGTTCAGCAATAAGGGGCTAAATGATGAAAATCGTAAATTACGTCATGGTGCTGATGATTATCCTGCCTCTGCACAGTAGAGCTCAATTTCTGGATGGCGAGCTTGATGAATACGGCGGCGCGTTAAATCCTACGGATTTTTCGTGGCATTACTATCAGGAACAAATGGACCGCTTTCCAGAGCGTATTGGCACGATCTGCTATAACGCCTACTTGCTCGACAAGGGCGGGCTCCACAGTGATAGTGAAAAGTTTTTAATCCAGTGTGCGCAGCGAGGCTCGACTTCGGCAATGATCTATTTAGCACTGCTTTATGAACAAGGCACCATCAGGGAGCCACAACCGGAATTATCAACCCAATGGCTGGCTGAAGCGGCCAATGCCGGTAACCCGATTGCTCAGTATCATTATGGCATGGCGCTGATTAACGGCGTCGGTATAACAGAGCAACCGCAAGCGGGCATACAATGGATAGCCAGGGCAGCTAAACAGGGAGAAGTGTTAGCCATTAAGCATTTAGCAAAAACCCGCTGCCTTAGTGCGCATTGCCAGTAACACTAATGTGCGGAGCGGTCTGTTAAAGCAGACCGCCTATCTGGTTAACCGCCACGGCTATCGCGTAAGCCAGTAACCCATAAGCCACATACAAGCCCCACGACAGCTTGCTGCTGCCACTTTCGCCTTTCAGCATGGCCACCGTTGCTACACACTGCAAAGCCACCACATAAAACAGCATCAGACCGAGACCGGCTTCAGTTGTCATGCCATCAGCCTGTACCCGCTCGGCAAGACCGGCTACATCTTCATCTGCGCCTTCCAGGCCAAACAGCGTCCCCAGCGCGCCAACAAAGACTTCACGGGCAAGGAATGACATCAGTATGGCTACACCGTAACGCCAGTCGAGTCCCATGGGGGTGAACACCGGCTCAATAAAGTGGCCAATCTGCCCTAACCAGGAATCCTGTAGTGTGGAGTTCAGTGGGAAGTAGCCCAGCAGCCAGATGCCTACCGACACCATAAAGATAATCGGACCGGCACGCTTAATAAACATAATGCCGCTGTTTAACACGCGTTGGAACAGTGGTTTCCAATGCGGCAAGCGGTAGGTTGGCAGTTCCAGAATAAACGGCATATCGGTTTTTTCCAGATCCCGGGGTAGAAAGCGGTTAAGGATCTGACTAACCACCAGGGCCATAAAAATACCAAAGAAATACAAGCCAAAGAACGCCGCGCCCTGCATATTGAAAATGCCCAGGAAAGTCTCGTTAGCCGGCACCAGCACTGCCACCAACAGAGCATATACGGGTAGGCGTGCCGAGCATGACATCAGCGGAATAGTGAGCATGGTGATCAGGCGTTTATGGGGTGACTCAATGGTACGCGCTGCCATGATTGCCGGAATAGCACAGGCATGGCCAGATAAATACGGAATAAAGCTACGCCCGGAAAGCCCGAAGAAACTGAGCGGCCGGTGACACATTAACGCTGCCCGGGCCAGATAACCGGAGTCTTCCAGCAGGCCAATGATAAGAGTAAGCACCATTATCTGCGGTACAAACACCAAAAAGGAACCGAAACCACCAAATATGGCATCGTTAATAAAGTCGTGAACCACACCTTCGGCAGTTACCGCGCCCACGCCGCCGGCCAGGGTTTCGATAAAACTTTCCACCCCGTCCATTAGCGGTGTAGCCAGGGTAAAAATACTCTGGAACAGCACAAACATCACGGCAATAAAGATAAGGCCGCCAGTCCAGTTGTTAAGCATGAAGTTATCAATACGATTCTGGTTTTTAAGCACGATATCGTGCTGAATACCGAAATCATTGGCCAGTTCCTGACTGCGCTCGGCGGCTTCGGCATGAGGCGTGCTGTTGGTAGTAGCGTAACGCTCTGGTTCACCGGCCATGTCCAGCAGGCTTTGCTTAAACTCGTGTAAACCGTCTAACGAACGTGCCGAGAGTGCCAATACCGGGCTGCCCAGCGCTTTTGACAAGCCGTCGGTATCGATGCTCTCGCCAACACGCTTTACTTCGTCAATAAAGTTAAGGGCAAACATCACCGGTTTGTTATGCTCAAAAGCGAGTCGTTGCACCTGCAGGCCCATCACCAGGCTTTGCGCCAGCCGTGTGGCGTCGAGCACTACCAGTACCATCGACGTGTCGTCGTCTGCAACAGAGCGTTTAATTTCATCAACTGCGATCACTTCGTCGCGGGTAAGACCATTTAGCGAATACGCGCCGGGTAAATCTACCAGCTCGAACTTGTCACACTTACCGCGTGTGATTTCAACAGTGATACCTGGATAGTTAGCGACTTTCTGGCGTAACCCGGTAAGCTGGTTAAACAGCAGACTCTTACCACAGTTGGGTTTACCTACCATTAAAATGCGTTGCATGAATACGGCTGTCCTGAATCTAGACTAACTGGATATTTCAGTCAGTGGGGGAAATCTGAATACGGGTGGCCAGGTCGTGCTCCATAGCAAAAACACTTCCACCTAACTGCATGACCATTGGCCCACCTAAGGGACCACGGCGGATGCACTGGACATCACGGCCTGTGGACAGGCCCATTTCGCTAAGGCGGGCAATAATCTGTTGATCGAGGGAGGCGTCAATTTGAGTCACCTTGGCAGACTTTGACTTACCTAATTCCCATAACGTCATACTAATAACACCTAATCAGTGGCACCTGCTGGCCAAAACTGTGCTGCGGTCACCCGCGCACCACTTAAATAACAATCATTCCCATTTAGACTACCAGAATTTGACCAGTCAGGCTATAGCAGACCGGGTTGATAGGGATAAATAGTCATTCCGGCCGGGGACTTCTTGCTCTACACTATTCCGCAAGCCAATGGGGCCTGTTAATAACAAGGAATTTTACATGATTGCTTACACTATCGTTGGTACCAACAATATTGAAAAGGCCGCTGCCTTTTACGACGAACTGCTCAGTCTGGCAGGCGCACAACGCGCTATAGACGCGCCGCGCATGATTGCGTGGGGCAATAACCCTGCCGCACCAATGTTCGCCATCGCAACCCCTTATGATGAAAAGCCAGCGACCGTGGGTAACGGTAGCATGGTGGCAATTGCTGCTACTGATCCTGATCAGGTAAATGCGTTTTATGCCAAAGCCCTTGAGCTAGGCGGCACCACAGAAGGTGAGCCGGGCGTGCGTATGGATGCCTACTATTGTGCCTACGTACGTGACCTCGACGGCAACAAACTGAACTTTTTTTGCATGGCAAAATAAACAGCACACATAAAAAAAGCCACCTCAAAGAGGTGGCTCAACCGTCGTGAGTCAACGAGGTTATACGGAAATCAGAACTTCACGCCTACCGCCAGCTGGATCCGGCGTGGGTTGTAGTATTGACGTGGTGTACCAAAGTTTTCATCGACAACGTAGGGGTTGTAGCTGTAGCCCGTTTGCTTATCGAATACGTTAAAGATATCAGCACGGAAACGTGCGGTGTAACCTTCAACAAATTCCCAGTTTTGCGTATAGCTTAAATCCACCTGCCAGTGGCTCGCACCACGGCGGCCACCTGCCGGTTCAGCAAAACGGCTGGTGCCTGATGAATAGCCGTAGGGCGTACCGTCCCACGCCGTCCAGGCTTCACCCGACTGGAATACAAAGTACGCACCAAACACACCTTCCCAGTCAGCCGTATAGGTACTGATCACTTTTACTTTATGCGGCTTATCACCAATCATATTACCGTAGCGGTTATCCCATACCATGCGGCCGCGGCCATCACCGTAGTAAGATGAACCGATAAAGGTATTCGCATCGTTACCCGCTGTGGTGTTGTCCTGGTCGAAGTTACCGTAGTAGTGGCTCCACACGTAAGACGCATTCACATACCACTGGTCATTCTGGTATTCACCCTCCAGACTCCACTCCCAGTACTTAGTCTGGCCGCCGTCAACTTCGGCGATCACATATGAGGAACCACCCACTTCATCACGCATGGCGTCGAGGTTAGGAATGTACAGGCCTTTTTCGGCAATATTGGCTGGTACACCACCAAAATCACCGTAGTCACCGTACAAACGGGCACCGTTAGGCATATCTTCCCAGAAGTGACTACCGTAGCGATATCTCACATGTGAGCGAACAAAGAGTTCATTGGTCACCATTTTGGTGGTACCAATGGTAAACTCATCAATGCGGCGCGGACGCATGTTGTCAGCAAAGAATTTACCTGACGAACCTGCAGCACCACCGGCATCCACAAAGTCACCGTTCTCATCAAAACGAACTAACAAAGTACGGCGGGTGTTACGGTCCCAGGAAGCCGCCCGCGCCAGTGAGCTGGCATTCGGGTTGTAGCTGGCATAGTTAGCAAACACGGTTGCCGATTCTTCGTATTCCCAGGTCACGCCCAAACGCGGCTGGATCATATCTTTCCAGTCGGTTTTGTACATTTCGTACTTCTCTCCCGGCGCCAACTCGTAGCCTGAAACGTTGTTACTGTTTTTACGCAGGCCCTGACCATAAAAGGTATCGCGGCTGACTAACAAGCCAATGTTATAGGTAAAGTCACCGTGCTCGATTTCGTCATTGATTTCAAAATCAATCGATTCAGCATAAGAAGTAATCGATGATACCGCACTGCCATCCTGTACCAGACTCATTTGCTGGATTGACGCTTCGTAAAATACGTTGGTTAAATCCGTATCACCACCGTCTGCGCCTAAACCACCAATATAGCTGATAGAACCCCAGCCGTTAGACAAGCGGGACAAGTCTTCTTCCAGTTCAGACCAACGCGCACCAAAGTGCAGGAAGTGGGTCATATCACCGGTATAGATTTCGGTATCGAAACCGACCTGGAAAGACTCACGGGCAAAATCCTGATTATTATAGGTATGATAAGCACCTACTCCGGCACCACCGCTTTGTTCACCGTCATCACCAACATAACCATACTGAGCAATCAACGGTGCAGCTGAGGCATTAAACGCATCAATTGCTGCCATTTCTTCAGGTGTTGCGCCATCCGGGTAGTCACGTAAGCTTGGCACACCAAAATAACCCATCTGGTCGAGGTTGTTGATATCCAAAGAATCGCCCAGTGCAGGCATGAAACCTAACTCAACGTCCGGACGTGAGCTGCCATCTTCGGAATATTTGGCATATTTAAAATTCAGACTTGAAGTATCGCCCAGTAACCATGAACCATCTACGGCGGTAATCTTAATTTTTGATTCAGAACCCAGCGAAACACTGTCGGTTTCAAATTCACCGATAGAACCGCCCACTTCCTGGCGATCTGAAACACGCTGGCTAACATTTAATAAAATATCATCGGTTGGTGCCCAGGTGAGCTTACCGAAATATTCATCACGGGTATTTTCGTAAGACTTGGTCGGCCCATATGCTGTTATTTTATTATCACCAGTCACTTCAGGGCGGAAATAAGATCCATAGAAAAACAACTGATCTTTGAGAATAGGGCCACTAACAGAGGCAATAATCCAGCTACGGTCGACGTCACTGATTACGCCATCCACAGGCGTAGACGTAAAACCAGAGTTTTGCAGGCGATACTCCAGGCTGCCATGGAATTCATTTGTACCAGACTTAGTCGCGGAGTTTACCGCAAAACCACCAGCCCGATTAAAACCAATCGCTTTAGCACCACCACGATCAACAGAAACATACGCGATATCGTGAGTGGCCGGTTCAGACGATAAGTTACCGAACATCGGTAATGACAAGTCCACACCATCCAGCGCATAACTGTTATCAACACCAGAGCCACCGGCTGATGGGCCAAGTACACCGTTTTCGCTGTATTCCACACCGGGCAGAATTTTCAGCATGTCGCGATAAGACTGACCGATGGGCATATTGGCAATTACGTCTTCGCCAAAGGAGTTGGTTAACGCCGAGTCCCCCTCAGTAATAATCGCCGTACCGTAAACCTCAATACGCTCTGCCTGTGCGGGTTCAAACGCAAGATTAACTACCGACGCCTGTTCCAGCAGTACCGTGGTATTGGTTTTACGTACCGAACCGTCCGGGAAGGTAAAAGTAATATCGTAATTGCCCGGGATCAGGTACGGCAGCGTAAATGTACCGTCAGGACGGGTAGTTGCCGAACGCGGCTTGGGCATCACATCACTGGTAACAACGACCTGAACACCACTGACTGCTACATCACCGCCAGGCGCTGTAACGGTACCTTTAATACTCCCCGTAATTTGCTGAGCCTGAACGGGTGCGCAGATACCTGCAGCCACTGCACCGGCAAACATTACGGCAGCAGTAGAGGTTGAACGATTTTTCCAGGATTGACGAATTGCCTGACGAATCTGACCAGACAGATACTGTCCGGCAAATCTCGCCTTAATTGACGTGAGTTCCTTATGCATGAGTGTGACCCTTTTGCTGTTTTTAGTGCGGCTAAATTACCACTTATGGTCAACATTTAACCCACAGCACGACCACACGTCAAGAATAATTTTTTCTAATTATTCATATTTTTTGAAATATTTTATCTCAGATCAAGAATAATTTTCTGCTCAAAGGTTTCATTTATTCTGCTCTAATACAAAACTTCCTGTCCGGAATCCCGTTCATGTTGAAAATTCACTAAACAATTACCAACAACACAAAATTTAACCAAGCAAATTCATAAGCTTAAAAATTGAACGACAAGTAAAAACAAAAGAGTTATTTATATCGTTGTGGGGATTTATCGGCGCATTATTATTCGTAAACGTGATGAATTATTACGCTGGAATAGCTTATTGACAGAAATAAAATATTAATTATTCCTAATAAACCAACTAAAATTATTCCAAATTTATCACGGCAGCCTGGCTGGCTGCCGCGTTTTGAAAGCTTAACCGTTAAGGTGATTCCAGGGGCCAGAAATCGCCAGGGTTTTGGTGGGCGAATAAAGGTTCACAAACAGCGTTTTGCCGTCAGGCGAAAAGCACGCCCCGGCCAGTTCGGTTTGCAGGGCCAGTTGTGCAAAAGGATAAACCTCGCCGGCTGGCGTTACACCTCTTAAATGATTATCCACAATAGCGGTGTACTGATCTTCACAAATAATCAAATGGCCATTGGGCGTAACCGTAAGGTTGTCGCCGAAGTTAAGCAGTTGACTGTCGGCACTCTCAACAAATAACTGCAAAGCACCCGGCGCATCACTTTCTCCCGGGCTGCCCTCGTAAGCAGAAGGTTTGTAAGCCATAACCTGCCCCAGCTTTTGGTGCCCGCCGTTAGTGCAGCAGAAATACAACCGGTCTTCGGCCCAGTGAATGCCTTCGCCACGGGCAAACAAAGCGGCACCGGCCTGATACCCTTGTTTACGCAAGTCATCTTCGGCGCTGTCGGGCGAAGCGATATCTACCCAGGTGGCATCCAGCCACTCACCCACAGGCATTTCACGTTTGCTCCAGTTACGCGAGTCAAACTTTGGGTAGCCCTTTACAGCCATCGCCTGCAGCTTTCCGCCAGCGGCCAGGTTGCCATATTCGTTGGGGATTAAGCGATACAGCAAACTATCGCCTCGGTCTTCGGTGAGATAGACGATACCGGTTTCAGGGTCCACACAGGCCGCTTCATGGTTAAACCGGCCTAACGCTTTAAGCGGCTTAGCCTCGATCAGCCCGTTAGCGGTAGCAGGGACTTCAAATACGTAACCATGGTATTCATTGCCATCATCAGAGGGTGTATCTACGCTTTCTTCACACGTGAGCCAGCTCCCCCAGGGAGTAACACCGCCAGAACAGTTTCGTACCGTGCCTATCAGGCTCAGATATTCCTGCTCTTTGTTGCCGGTCTTGGTGTTGTAAACAAGCGTGGTGGTGCCGCCGGGCAAGGCTTCATTACGTGCATTGTTATCGTACGCCAGGGCAGATTTAAACGGCGCTGGTTGGCCGGGCCCGAATTCGGTTAAATGCTTAGGCTGTAACTCGTGGTTACGGATCAATGCGACCCGGTTTTCATCCAAAGGCAAACAGCCCATCCCGTCGGCGCGATCAGGTACCAGCAGGCCGTCATCCATCTTATCGCCGAAAGAGGATAAAACCTGGTAAGAAAAGCCTTCGGGTAAGGCCAGGATGCCTTCAGGATCGTTAATCAGCGGGCCATAACCGGCGCTGGTCTTCATGGTAATATTGGTGGCAGCCAGAGGCTGTCGGAAAAGGCCGCCTGACATACCGGCAGCTGCCAGAGTTCCTAAGGCGACGGTAAACTGTCGTCGTGTAATCATGTTGTTCCTTTGTTTTGCACGGCCATTTTTGTTTTTTATGCTACGTCGGTAACATGTCTTTAGAATGACAAAATGGGTGTTGGTTCCTTCCAGACAACGGCGTAAACGCCCAGTACGCTATTTTTGCCGATAAACAACGCGGCATGCCGATGGCTACTTTTCCTCTTCCAGCAGGCGCATCAGGGTTTTACCCAGTCGAACATTCAGCGCACCGGCGGCCACGGCCTCGGCTGAGTTTTCCATTAACTTGGCGGCCAGAGAACCACTGAGCTGATTGGTCATCTCATCGGTAGCCAAATCGAAAATACTCTGCGCGGCCAGGTTCTGAGCAAGAATTTTCATTAGTTTCCAGTTTCCGGCGGTGGCCGGACGCAGGCCGTACACTTTGGCCACCCGTTTAATAGTGCGCATACTTATCCATAAAATCATCAGCGACTGAATTAAATGATTCGGGCTGATAAACGCCATGCTGCCACTGGCCATGGATTCCTTTTTCACCACTTCACTGGCTTTGGCTTTTACCGGTTGCGCCACAAACTGGCGGTACATCTCCACAATCTCGGCACTTGAGTGATCGGCCTTTAACAGCCCGGTAAAACGCTTGTAGCACTGCTCGGCATAACTGTGGCGGGTAAACTGGCTGGCATGTAACTGCAGTGCATCCAGCGTTGCCTGTCTGGAATCATTATGCGCCAGCGCCGATAGTTTTGGCCGGCGATGAATAAACTGCGTCACCTTGCGATAGCCGCGCACCTCACCGAGGGTCATAGTGGATACGCTCAGCACAAAGACACCCAGCACCGCGGCCAGCACAGAAGTGGCGACCGGCGAGGAAGCAAAATTACTTTCAATAAACGTCACCGCCTCAAATAAACTAAAACCCACCACACAGCCGATACCGGAAAGCAGCGCCAGCCACTTAGCAGAAAAGCCCCTGGCAGGCTCGACGACGGTTAGCGGTTCAGCCTCCCGTTTGGCCGGCATGGCATGATCCGGCGGTTGCATATCAATTTCCGTTTGTGTGACTTTGGAGCGATAAGTTTTTTCTGTAGTGCTCACGGTTAGTCCTCCAGTAGATACTGAAACAGCCTGTCCAGGCCATTGCCATTTAAAATACGCGCCAGATGATCCTTGGGCACGCCAGCCGGCAACGCCGGGTAATGCTCATCCGCAGGCATGGCTTTTAACGAATCAGGCAAGGGCTCGAAGGTCGCTTCAATATATCGCCCTTCACTGTTTACGTAACGCAGCGCCTGTTCATTTGAACCGGCATCGGTGGCCTGAATGGCCGACACTAAAAAATGTTCAAACTGAATGTCGTCTTTATCCAGCTGGGCCTTTGCGCCCCGGGTAACGTCTTTAAGCAGCGCCAGCAGGTTGTCTTTCTGGGCCGTGGGAATAAGATCGCTTTTGGTGGCAACAAAGGCCACTTTGGCAATTTTTTGCTGACGCAACAGATGACGTTGCACCCAGCCCGGATCGCCATACACAAAGGTTTGCGCCAGATTGCTTAACGTCTCACGAAGCTGATACAAATGGCTCTTGCTATGGTTTAAGCCCTCGAACAGATCGACCAGAATGATCTGCTTGTCGGTCTCACGAAAGGTGCTTTGCTTCAATGCCGCCAGCCAGTTTTTCTGGAATACCTCAAAATGATGGGTAAAACGCTGGGTCCACGGGCTGGATAAATCGCTGCTGATCCTCGACGGCAAAGGCGTAAAGCCATATTCCTGCCAGTCGAAGCCAGAGCCGGGAATAAGAAAACTGCCCGGTTGTAGCATAGAGATGCCCTGGGCTTTGGCATCCAGCAGGTATTCACGGTATTTACTGACCAGTAAATTAATCGCATCGGGCGTTGGCGGCTGTTCAAAATCGAAACCGCTCACCGCTTCATGCCAGTCTTTAGCAAACTGATTCTGCGGCTCATTCATTTGCTGCGCCCAGGCGGAGTCTGACCATTGGGTAAAGGTTTTATCCAGCATGGGTAAATCGGTGAGCCACTCGCCGGGGTAATCGATAAACTCAAACACGATATCGGTAAACGGCAGCAGGTACTTTTTAACACCGTGGGTCTGGCGCAGCCGCACGGTTAACTGAAATCCCGCCACCGATTCGGTAGCCGGCGGCCATTTGCCTTGTTCCAGCGCCGCCATGTGCTCTTCTACCGGGAATTCAGGCAGGTCGCCCAGAGGCTCCACCCACATGTTTTCCACCAGATCCATGGGCAGGTAGCGCAGCAACGGCAGGCACTGATACTGCTGTTCACTGCGATACTTTAAAATGGTCATCAGGCTGGTAAACAGCATGGATTTACCGCTGCGGCTTAAGCCGGTGATGGTAAAACGGTGGCGGGACTGCATAAACCATTCGGCAAATTGTGCCGAGCCGGCATCAGACGCCCGTCTGACCGGTTTAAGCACAGTGTCCAGCAAGTTTCGCATAGTTTTCCTCCCGCCCTTTTATACTGCTAATCCCTGAATGTATTACTTAACGTGGGTGGCTTTGCAATCAATATCAAGCTTTTGCCACACTTTGTTACAGTTATAAGCCGAAGGGGTTATCGATAGACTGAGCCGGTTGGGTAAACCAGCGCGGGCCGTCTTCTGCCATGTAAAAATGGTCTTCAAGGCGGATCCCAAATTCCCCCGGCACTACAATCATGGGTTCATTACTGAAGCACATACCCGGCGCTAACGGCTGCGGATTGTTTTTTACCAGATAAGGCCATTCGTGAATATCCATGCCGATGCCATGGCCGGTACGATGGGGTAATCCCGGCAAATCGTAATCAGGCCCAAGGCCAGCCCTTTCCAGACTGACCCGGGCTGCGGCGTCCACGTTACCACAGGGCGCGCCATTGGTTGCCGCGGCAAAAGCCGCCAGTTGCGCGTCTTTTTCGGCCTGCCACAAGCGGGCCTGTTTTTCGCTGGCTCCACCAAAGGAGTAGGTGCGGGTAATGTCCGACAGGTAACCATGTAACTTACAACCGGTATCAATCAGCACCAGGTCGCCTTTCTTCAACACCTGAGGGTCTTTGACGCCATGGGGAAAAGACGTGGCTTTACCGAACAGTACAATGCAAAAATAAGAACCGCTGGCGCCCACTTTTTTATGGGCTTGTTGAATAAATTGTTCTACCTCGGTGGTGCTGATCCCTTCATGTAAGATGCTGGCGGTGGCCTGATGGACCGCCAGTGTCATGTCCATGGCGCGCTGAATAAGCGCCAGCTCGCTGGCCGATTTATGCATTCGGCAATGGGCTGTCACGCCACTGGCGTTAATGATTTCGAGATCCGGCATGGCTTTATTAAAACCATCGACAATAAAAAACGCCGTGGCTTCATCCACGCCTAAAATATCACCACCGCTTAAACCGGCGTTCTTTAATACCTCAGCGACCAGCGCATAGGGGCTTTCATGCTCCTGCCACCCCACAATGTCGCCGGCAACCACCTGACGCTCCGACAGCGAATCAATCTCAAATAAAGGGGCTATATAAACAACATCACCGCTGGCTGGCAGAATAGCGCCTACCAGGCGTTCGCTGGCATACCAGTCCATACCGGTAAAATAACTTAAGTTAGTGCCGGCATTCAGATAGATGGCCGCTATCTGATGCTCACGCATATAGCGTTGCGCTTTGTCGATACGGGCCAGGTGTTCACTATGCGCTACCGGCTGAGTGTCTGCCGTCATATCTGAAAGCGCGGCCAGCGCGGCTTCCTGGCTCTTGCCGCCAATACCTCTTTGCATGAATTACTCCTGTCTGAAAATACCGGCACACTATACCTTATACACCATTTTCCCGACAGATAGCCGCTGCGAAGCTGGTCTACGCAGACTGGCAACCCGGCGGTTTATCCTCGCTCAATTCAACTGGCTAAGGCAGTATAAGCAAAATACGATAGACTTATTAAAATCCGGATATAACAACAACAGGAGACTCTGGTGCTCACAGCTCAATCCCCCAACTCAGTAAAAATAGTCGCTTTATCAGTAATGATAGCGTGCTCAGCCATCGGTATTACGGCGTGTTCTTCCACATCGTCGCCGTCAGCTGGCACCAGTGTGATTCAGAATAACGCCGACAGCCGCTTTGAAGCGCTGTATGAAGCAGAGTGGGCGTGGCGCCAGAATAAAGACGCGACCGATGAGAACAGTAATACCACCAGCGCGCCGTCGAGCCTGCCGGATGTCAGTATTGCTACCCAGCAAAAACGCCTTGCCCGTTGGCAGGAGACCCTGGCACAGCTGGACGCTATCGACGTAGAAGCCTTATCACAAACCAATCAAATCAATTACGCGGTGTATCGCCAGCAAATTGAAAACCTGATTGCCGACCAGCAGTTTAAAACCTACGAAAAGCCTTTACTGGGTGATACCGCGTTCTGGAGCAACCTGGCTTATATCACTCGTGAAACTTTTCATAGCGAGCAGGATTTCGAGAACTACATACAGTGGCTGCAAGACATGCCGCGCTACTTCGATCAGCAAATCGCCAATATGAAGCTTGGCCTGGCGCGTAAGTTCACGTTACCGAAGATTTCGTTACAGGGCCGTGATGCATCAGTGATCTCGGTGATCGAGGCAAAAGGCGCGGAGAACATGTATTTCAAGCCGTTTAAGAAAATGCCTTCCCGTTTAAGTAAGGAAAAACAAGCGCAACTGCAAGCCAAAGCCAGAGCCGCTATCGCCGACTATGTTATTCCGGCTCATCAGACCTTGCTGACCTTCTTACAGGAAGACTACATTCCTAATGCCCAGCCTTCGATTGCTGGTTATGACCTGCCCGATGGCAAAGCCTATTATCAGGCGCAAATTAAGAAGTACACGACGCTGGATCTGAGTGCCGAGGAAATCCATCAGATTGGTTTGGATGAAGTCGCCAAGATCCGCCAGCGCATGCACGAAGTAATGGCTGAGGTTGGCTTTGACGGCGACTTGCAGGCCTTTTTAACCTTCCTGCGCACCGACGAACAGTTTTATGTTGATACACCACAGGCACTGCTAGACCGCGCTGCATGGACGGCCAAGGAATTTGATGGCGTAGCGGACCAGTGGTTTGGTCATCTGCCCCGTAAGCGCTTTGCCATCATTAAAGTACCAGACGATATTGCGCCGTTTTATACCGCTGGCCGTGGCGGCCCGGGCACCTACTGGGTAAATACCTATGATCTGCCCTCTCGCCCGCTGTATTCCCTGCCAGCACTCACGCTGCATGAATCGGCACCGGGCCACGCGTTCCAGATGCCTCTGTCACTGGAAAACGACGCCATCCCAGAGTTCCGCCGTAAGAGCTATATTTCAGCATTCGGTGAAGGCTGGGCGCTGTACAGCGAATTATTAGGTGAAGAAATGGGCCTTTACCATACCCCTTACGAGGTATTTGGCATGCTCAGCTACCAGATGTGGCGCGCGGCTCGCCTGGTGGTTGATACCGGTATCCACGCCAAAGGCTGGACCCGTAAAGAGGCGCAGGACTTTATGAAAGAGAACACTGCGCTGTCGATTCATGAAATCACTACCGAAGTAGACCGTTACATTGCCTGGCCCGGGCAGGCGCTGTCTTACTATCTCGGTCAGATGGCCATTGTTGAACACCGCGCACGAGCAGAAGAAGCTCTTGGTGAACAATTCGATATTCGCAACTTCCACGACATGATCCTGCAAATGGGCTCAGTGCCTCTTGCGGTACTGGAAGAACGAGTCGATAAGTTTATTGCCGAAGGCGGCCCATCGCCTTACCCGGCTGGTTAACATCCGGTAAAAAGGGCATAAGCACTTATGCCCTTTTTAATTCAGCAAACTTCTATTTATTTATAATGCCTCGGTTGCCAGCTTAAGCGCTACAGACATCGCCTGGTCAGCGTCAGTTTGCACATCCGGTATAACGCCGCTGTTTTTCCAGCTGTCGCCGGTTTGTGGATGTTGCAGCTCAGCGTAAGCCATCACCAGGCTTAAATGCTCACTGAGTTTCTCAACAGTTGTCATATAACCCAGGCCAATGGTGGGCATGCCCACTACCGTAGCCCGGTCGGCTTGTTGTAACGTAAAAGCGACAAACTCCCAGGAACCGGCAATAAAAGGCGATGTAACAATAAACAAAGGCTTATCACTGCGTATGGGGCTTGCGACATGCTGTGCCAACAAAGGCGTACGTTGCCGGTGAGCAAGAGTCACCATCGATAGCGGCTGCCCCACCGGCATAAAATGACTCAGAAAATGCTGCGAGAGCGACAGTGAGCTCATGCCAGCACTTCTGAGGTCGATCACTATGGCCTGACTGTCTGATAAAAACGCCATGGCTTTATCCATTTCTGCCTGCCACTGCTCATCAAATAAATCACCATCGACGGCAAGGTAGCCAATACCGCCCTCCAGCATTTGCGTTTGCAGCGCGCCGGGCAGCTCGTCGATAGCCATCGGTGTACGGTTTAGCCCAGACTGCCAGTGTAGCTCGAAGTTGGAATCCTGACTCACTGAGTAAAGCATAGACTCCAGTTTGATTTTCAGGCGGCCAAAAGAAAACGAACCGTTCAGTTCACCGCGCTGCAGAGCATTGTTGAGCAATTCAACTGTATCCTGGCGTACGTCGCCACGAATATAATCCTTTTCAACCACTCTGATTAGTTGAGTTACCGCGCCCTGCACTTCCTGTTCACTGAGTAATGGTTCGTCCGCCCCCAATGCGGAGGTTAACCCACCAAGGTGGAAAATGAATACCAAAAGTAAAATGCGGTTAGCGAACGTCATCGGCTCATCCCTTAGAAATTGACTGTTTTATAATTGGTCTGTAATGCCCGCTTTCAATGCGTCATGATCAAAAACAGCTATCTCGTTATAAACTACAGCTAAGCTGCAAATCGTTAAAGTGCTACAATAGCGCCGTCTTTAGTAATCAGTAGCGATGTAAGTTATGCGTTTTTCCGACCTGGGGCTGCAAACCCAATTGTTAGCCATCCTTGATGAGCTTGGCTACCAAGCGCCTACGCCCATCCAACAGGCTGCCATTCCCGAGGTGTTAGCCGGGCGCGACGTGCTGGCCGGGGCCCAAACCGGAACCGGCAAAACTGCGGCCTTTGCATTACCGTTAATTCAACGATATCTGGCTGACGAAGGCACCTCAAAAGCCATTCGGGTATTAGTACTTACCCCAACCCGCGAGCTTGCTCAGCAGGTGCATCAGAGCTTTGTTGCCTATAGCCAGGGTACCGGAATGCGCTCCGTTGTGGCCTATGGCGGAGCGAGCATTAACCCGCAGATTGCAGCACTGGAGCATGGCTGTGAGGCACTGGTAGCCACTCCCGGGCGGTTACTGGAACTGGTTATCAAGCAGCTTATTGACCTGAGTACCTTGCAAACGCTGGTACTCGACGAAGCAGACCGCATGCTGGATATGGACTTTATCATTGATATTAAACGCATCCTCAGACACCTGCCAGAAGCGCATCAGACGCTGTTTTTCAGTGCCACCTTTAACGATGACGTATTTGCCCTCAAAAACACCCTGTTAATCGACCCGGCGCTCATTGAAGTGACGGAAAGGAACACCGCCGCCGCGAAAGTTGAACAACGCATCTACGAAGTGGACAGTCACAAAAAAGCGGCGCTGGTAGCTTATCTTATTGGCGCGAATAACTGGCATCAGGTACTGATTTTCACCCGCACCAAGCAGGCGGTGGATGCCCTGGCCAACGAGCTTGGCAAAGACGGTATCAGTGCCTCGGCCGTTCATGGTGACAAAGCGCAAGGCGCCCGCGAGCGAGCCCTGGAGGCTTTTAAAACCGGCCAGGTACGCGCACTGGTTGCCACCGATGTGGCCGCCCGGGGCCTCGATATTCAGCAGTTACAGTATGTCATCAACTATGAGCTTCCCTATAACGCTGAGGACTATATTCACCGCATTGGCCGCACTGGCCGGGCGGGTTTAGCCGGGCTGGCAGTATCGCTGGTTTCCCATAAGGAAAAGTACCTGCTTGAAGACGTTGAGAAACTCACCGGCGAGCATTTTATCCCGCAGTGGGTGGAAGGCTTCGAGCCTAACCCGGCTGCGCAGGAAAGCGCTGGTAACACCCGCCGCAAACCGTCGAAAAAGTCTCTGCGTGCAAACGCTCTTGGCCAGTCCGGCAATAAAGGAAAGGCCGGCAAGCGGCGGCGCCGCTAAGCTGTTTGAATATATAAAATGCCAAATCCGCAGGTTTGGCTGCCGTGTTTTTTACCCGGCGGCGGGGTACCATAGCGCGTCTTTCTTCGCGGAGCTTACATGGCCCATTCATCTCAACTGCTCACCGGCCCTATTCATAAAGCGCTGTTATCTCTCGCTATCCCTATTGTGATCAGTCAGTTATTGCAATCAGCTTATCAACTTACCGATGCATTTTGGGTGGGTCGGCTGGGACCGGCCGAAGTCGCCGCAGTCTCCATTAGTATGCCAGTCACTTTTTTGGTGATCGCCATTGGTGCCGGACTTGCTATGGCAGGCGCCACGCTGGCCGCCCAGTACATGGGGGCCGGGCGCAAAGACGAAGTCGACAAGGTGTCAGCACAAACGTTATTGATGGTGATGGTGGTCTCTACACTGCTTGGTACCTGCGGTTATCGGCTGTCGCCGCATTTTCTCACGCTGCTGAAAGTAGAGCCTGAGGTATATAGCAACGCCCTGAGCTTTATGCATGTGTCGTTCATCGGGGTGATCTTTGTGTTTACCTTTAATATGTTTCAGGCGCTGATGCGGGGCATTGGCGAAGTGCGTATTCCGCTACTGATTGTGCTTGGCACCGTGCTGCTTAATCTGGTGCTCGACCCGTTGTTTATTTTCGGTTATGGCAGTTTTCCCGGATTAGGCGTTACCGGCGCGGCCCTGGCGACCTTGGTTACCCAGGCGCTGGCCGCTGTAATCGGCATTGGTATTTTATTGAAAGGACGCCATGGCATCCATGTTCGGTTGCGCTATTTCATTCCGGATTACAGCTATATTCGCCGCGCCTTCTTCCTTGGCATTCCCGGCTCGGTCGATCTCTCTGCACGGGCGCTTGGACAAATTATCATGTCATTCCTCGTGGCCAGTTTCGGTACCGTCACGATTGCTTCCTACGGTGTCGGTAATAACATTTTGATGTTTGTCACCATTCCGGCTCTCGGCCTGGGCATGGCTATTTCCACGCTGGTGGGGCAAAACCTCGGCGCAGGGCAAATTGAGCGTGCTTCTCAGGCCGCTTTTACCGGGGCAATCTGGGGCTTTGTTGCGCTAACCCTGGTTGGCACATTAAGCTTTTTTATGGCACCGCAAATCATCGCCTTTTTCGTTCCTGAGCAACCCAATGTTATTGCCACCGGCGCGGAGTTTGTTCAGGTGATGGCGCTCACCTGGGGCGGCATGGCCGTGCAGGTATGCATTACCGGTGCTTTCAGGGCTTCCGGCAACATGATCAATGCCATGGTGCTGTCGCTTTTGTCGCAGTGGATGTTCCTGTTCCCTATTGCGTTTATTTTATCGAAGCACACAGCCTTGGGTAAAACCGGCATTTGGTGGGCCTTTGCCGCCACCAATATCCTGATTGGTATTGTGAGTATTTGCTGGCTGGCCCGGGGCAGTTGGAAACACACCCGACTCACCAGTCAGAAACAGGAAGTGCTACAGGTGACCGAAGAAACCCTGCGCGAATCCGAAGATCAGTATTATCCTTAAACCAGAGAAACCACTATGAAAATACACCGTATTAACCCCACTCAACGTTGGTCAGATATCACCGTTTTTAACGGCATTGCCAACTTTGTTGAAGTGCCTGAAACCGACGAAGTACTGGAAATTGAAGGTCAGGTCAGCGCTATTTTTGAACAGGCAGAAGCCTCTCTGGCGTTAATCAACAGCGATAAATCGCGCATTTTAAGCGTAACCATTTATATTACCGATTTCGGCCTGGTCGACCGTTTGAATGCGGTGTGGGACGCCTGGTTTGACGAAGGCACAGCACCCAGCCGGGCGTGCGTAAAAGTTGAACTGGCCGACCCGGACTGGCTGCTGGAAATGGCCTTTACCGTGGCCGCAGGCGAAACCTATTTATAAGCCTTTCGGGAGCGGCCTCTGCCGCTCCCCAGGTATAATCAGTTTTCTTTCACCTGATTGCGCAACACAAACTTCTGTATCTTTCCGGTGGACGTTTTAGGCAGTTCGCCAAACACAATCTTTTTAGGCACCTTAAAACGCGCCATATTGTTGCGACAGAACTCAATCACCTCTTCGCCACTTACCGCCATGCCATCTTTAAGCTTAATGAAAGCTGCGGGCACTTCTCCCCACTTTTCATCGGGCTGGGCCACCACAGCAGCTTCAATGATGGCCGGATGGCGATAAAGCACGTCTTCAACCTCAATACTGGAGATATTTTCCCCACCAGAGATAATAATGTCTTTAGAACGGTCTTTAATTTCCACATACCCGTCTTCGTGCCACACCGCCAAATCGCCGGAATGGAACCAGCCGCCGTCGAAGGCATCATCGGTGGTTGAAGGATTCTTTAAATAGCCCTTCATCACCACATTCCCGCGCATAAAGATTTCCCCCACGGTTATACCGTCCTGGGGCACCGGTTCCAGGGTATTTGGGTTAGCCACCATGATGTCTTCCTGCATGGGTACTTTAACGCCCTGACGCGCTTTCTTTCTGGCCTTTTCTTCAATCGGCAGCTCGTCCCACTCGTCGTGCCAGGCGCATACCACACAAGGGCCATAGGTCTCGGTTAAACCGTACACATGGGTCACCGCAAAG
>Ga0213831_1000508_pt1 | contig 22998 bp, 16 predicted proteins | sample SWATP12_FD_163421 | JGI IMG/M metagenome (GOLD analysis project Ga0213831, IMG submission 163421) | Coastal seawater microbial communities from Marineland, Florida, United States - SWA TP1 #2 | ecosystem: Environmental > Aquatic > Marine > Coastal | place: USA: Florida | collected 2016-08-06 | reverse complement strand
ATACGAGGATATAGTGGAACAAGTATCAAAAGCTTGGAACACATTTATCTCTATTCCAGATAGAGTCAGAAAGATGTGTTCAAGAGATTGGATTAAAGTGATTTAATACTTAATGAAATTGGTATTAATAGAAGATCAAACGCCATAACCAGCTTGAGTTCAGATAATCCTCACAGCCTTTTAACTGCTGGCCGTATTTTTTTGCTCTGGCATCCACTTTACCGGCCACTTTTACTAACCAGGCTTTTTTACGATACGTCTTTTTACGGTAACCGCCCCATCCTTCGTGGTAATTTAAATACTGATTTTTGGCATCCCACTTTGACACCTTGTTCAACTTATAGGTTTTTGCGGTAAACCATCCCATGAAGTCTATGGCGTCATCAAAGTCGTCTCGATCGCCCCAGGAATTCCCGGTTTCTCGCACATAGTCATCCCATGTCGCCGTTTTGGCCTGGCTATACCCATAAGCGCTAGATGCCCTACCATATGGAATAAAGCCTAAAAACCAACGCATAGGAGGTGCAGCATCCGCTCTAAACGAACTTTCCTGATACATCATGGACATAACTACATGAACAGGTGTCCCCCATTTGTCATTCATATCAGAAGCCGCATCCCACCAATCATCTCTTTCTTTAAAGATCTCACAAATATTATTGATATTTTTCGGCGGTGGCGTTGCACAAGCACTTAAAAATTGGAGACTTAATAAAATAATTAAAATTTTTTTCATTTTTTTCGAACTTTTTTAATTAACCCTGTCTAACACAGTGAATGCAGATTTTTTTCATTCCCTGGAAGTTGTTGTTTGTTTAGCGAGTAATGTTTAATTACTCGCTTTTTTCTGCCTATTACTTTTTGATGTAAAATTTAGTTATAAAAAAGCATTTGCAACTAATAAATAATTACAGAACAAACGGAATGCACAACTTGAATTTTTCGACGCAAACCGACTTAGTAAATCTATTTAAATTTTACCAATAAAAAAACTTTTTTTTATTTTTTCTTGTATTACAAGCAGATAAAACTTTTTGAAAAATTATTCAATATTTTGAGAACTTTTTTTGAAAAAGGTGTCTAACATAACAGTAACAGTATTTTTTCATTCCCTGGAAGTTGTTGTTAGTTTGCGAGCATTTCATATGCTCGCTTTTTTTTGCCTTCAAAAAATTCCACTTTTAAACTCCTCCTAAACATGCTTGCTGCATTTTTATTGGCTCAAATTGTAAGTAACCACCAACATAAGAATGTTAACGCTAGAAAACCTAAGCAAACCATTGATCTTACTAAACTATTTCAAACGCCTCAGCCAATATACATAGATACACCTTGGTTATCGACCAACTAATATTAACAAGAATAATGTCAAATCTATTGGATACAAAAAACCGCACGACAAAAAATGACGTACGGTTTCTAATAATTATGAGAACACGAGTAAAAGGCTATTTGTTGAAATAATCCTTCAAAAAGTCGTCAAAAGACTGCGAATCTGCAGATTCCACCCGCCCTAACTCAACAAATGAAAATTTACTTTTTCTAGATAAATATTCACCAGAAAACTCGGTGGCAGGTTTTTCTAAGATTTGTGATTTATAACGGTTAGCCAACTCCAAGCCATAACGGCCGTTATCTAAGTCTTGCTGTAGTAAGTAAGCCATCAACTGTCCAGACAAGGTTTGTTTCGGATCAGAAGCAGCTGACTTTGATTCGACGATGGCTGTTGAATAATCATCACCACCATAGTGACGATCTAACCACGCAGCGATCTGTTCGAAGTCGGCAAATATTTGTTTCAACCATTCAGTTCGAGAAATTTCTTTACCGTTAAATTGCATCATCAAATTTTCTTGCCGGCCATGCAAAACGATATTGTCCTGGTTATGCTCCGCCTCTTTCTGCTGAGATTCATCCAGCGTGGTTTGCTCACTCATCAAACAATAAATCAAGAATACGTCCAGCACGCGCATTTGTTGTTTAGTGATGCCATAAGGCGAAAACGGATTTACGTCTAACGCCCTTAACTCAACATACATAACACCGCGATTTTCTAATGCATCAGTTGGTTTTTCACCTGATTCGGCAACCTGTTTGGGTCTAACAGGCGCATACAATTCGTTTTCGATCTGCAGGATGTTATGGTTTAGCTGCTTATATTCACCGTCAACCTTCACACCGATGGATTTGTATTCCTTCGACTCTGTATGTATCGCTTGTCTAAGTTTCTCAATATATTGCGCCAAAGTACCATACTGAATATTCAATGCCGATTGCGCGCTATTGGTATAACCCAAGTCACTCATTCTCAATGATGTGGCATTAGGCATAAATATTGAGCCTTTACCAAAACCTTCAAACTCAAGTCCAGTTTCCCGCCCTTGCAAAAATGAACTACACATAGCAGGGGATGCACCAAATAAATAGGTCACTAACCAAACATAACGTTTGATGTTTCTAACCATGTGCATATAACGGTCTGATTGGTAATCTTGTAACGTTCCACCAGCTTGCTCAACGTCTTTTAATAGTTGCCAAAACGATGTTGGCAACGAAAAGTTATAATGAATGCCCGAGATGGCTTGCATCATAGAGCCATACCTATGTTTTAAACCAACGCGATAGGTTGTTTTCATTTTACCTATGTTAGATTTGCCATATTGCGCAATTCTAATATCGCTTTCATCACTGATGAAACATGGCATGCTCATTGGCCACAGGACTTCGTCGTTTAAATTCTGTAAAACGAACTTATGTACATCCTGTAATTGGCTGTAGGTCTTGTTAAGATCATTTGACGGAGGAGTGATCAACTCCATCAAGGCTTCAGAATAATCCGTTGTAATATAAGGGTGCGTTAACGCTGACCCTAAAGCTTTGGGATGATCATTTTGCGAAAGCCGACCTTGTGGACTGATCCTCAAGGCTTCACGTTCTATCCCACGACAAATGTTCTTTATAGCATCGGAAAATTGAGCAGTATTAAGTTGCTCAAGCTTTTGATTCAATGTTGTCAAAATACAACCTTTCCTTAAAGCAAGCTAGCCAGTTGATTTGCTAACTATGGAGTCTCATCGATATTTTTTAAAGGCACGAATACATTAAATGTTTAGATTTAATGTCACTTTTTCTCAGCTCTTGGCCACTAATTCGTCTATTAGACGTTTACACCATCAATAAGATGGTGAATTTTGCAAAAATATTGCACATCCTAACTAAAAAACATTACTAAGCGTCAGGTCACCATAATAACAGGGTAACCTGCGCTTAATTAACGAGCTCAAATAATGTACTTATGCCATGACAACTTTACCTTTTTGTGAACTTACCTCAAAATTCAAAATTGTATCTAAACGTTACCCCTATGGTTCTAGGTCGAATTGTCGTCACTCGCCCTGGATCATCCGTTACGCCTAAATAGTCACTTCCTTCGAAATCATTAAAAGAAAAACGTGCACGCTCCTGAGCGACAATCGCGTCATCGTCAAAAAGGTTACGGATATAAAAATTAAGTTGCCATAACTCACCTTCAACACCGGCCGACAGAGTCGTTATGCCGTAACCGTCAACAATGGCCGTATCTTTGTCGATTTGTGGAAAATCATCTTCAGAATAACGCCCTAGCGCTTTGCCCGTATAGTTATAATCAGCGCGTACAAACCCTTCCATCTCGCCTATCTCAAAAATGTACCTGACACCTATAGCATATCTTTCATCACTAACCCCTAACAGCGGATCACCAATGTTAATGCCTCGATTGCTCGCGTCATCACTAAGAGCGGTGACTTCATGCTCCAATAACGTGACGTTTGCGTTTATTTCCAGATCTTCTGTCACTTGAAGCGTCGCACTGGTTTCAAGCCCTGTTACTTCCGCTTCACCCGCATTCGTATTAAAGGCAAAACTCGTGACAGGATCGGTTAGTGCAAACTGGATGTCTTTCCAGTCGATGTCATAAAGAGAAGCATCAAGCATCAGCTTACGGTCAAACAATTGCGCTTTAATACCGAGTTCGATTGAAATCAATGAGTCTGAATCAAAAGACTGTGGAACAGGAAAGCTGCCATCACGGATTGGAAATGAACGATTGATGCCCCCAATGCGGTATCCTTCAGCAACCGTGACATAAGTTAAGACGTCGCCAAAATCGTACGAACTATTAACCATAAATTGCGTGCCGTCTTCAGCCTGACCAAACTGAGCGGTAGAGCGGTAATTGTTAGCAACATTGTCACTAATGATTTGATGAAACTCCTGTTGGGTAATCAAGCCATTTTCGAAGTCTGTTGAAGCGAGTGAAACGGCCGTACCACCGAAATATCCAGATTGTTGGTAGTCATTATCTATATCAACATCATACCAACGAAGGCCCGCACTCACTTCCCACTTATCCGTTAAACGATATGAGAGGTTCCCGTAGACGGCATTTTCTTTTATTTCTTCTTCTCGAAGAGTGTAAAACCAAGTGTCGGAACCAATAACGCCAAATTCATTAGGGTTTTCATCCGCCGCGGCCTGATAATCCAATGAAAAACCAAAAGGGATAAAGGAGGAGTATGCAGTCTTAACCCCATCGTATATTTCATATTGAGTCCAGGTATTGTCTCGTGTGGATGTTATGCCACCGACTACCCAGTTAAGTCGTTCGTCCAAATGGCTGCCGACCCAGCGAATTTCATGGGATATTGAGCTGTATTCGATGGGCTGAATACTCAGCGACGATGTTGGATTACCATTTCCATCTACATGCGTGTCTTTGGCATAAGAAAAATTACTATTAAAATCCCCTACCCACCAATCTAACCCGTGTCGTTCTCGCGACAAATCTGAATTACGCTCAAAAGAACGATCCGTTTTGTTGGATATCCACATTAGGTCTCCCCAACTGGTTTTGTAAGAAACGGCGAAACTCAGAATGTCATTATCATCAGAGAAGTTTTCTTCATTCCTTACTGCCGCTTTGTATTTTCCATACCCAGCTCCGTTATTACCGCTATCGATAAGATTTGGGTTCCAGTTAGCTAACCCGTCTGACTCCGCATAATGTTTTACGTAAGAAAGATCCGCGGTAACCATATCATTTGGTTGCCAGCGAATAGCAAACCGGCCGCCGTAAGCCTTATCGTTATTGATGTCGTCTTTACCCAAAGACGCATCCAGCATTTCATAGTTGCCCGTATGAATGTACCCTATATTGTCAATCCAACCAGACAAGTCTCGGTAATACCCTACAACTCTGAATGCAACATTATCAGAGACAGGTGTATTAAACATAAATGACGTTTTGTAACCCAACTCCCCCTCATTAACATGTTCAAGTCCTCCTTCAACCCAACCTTCTGCATAATCAACATCTGGTTTATTGGTGATATATCGAATCGTTCCTCCCATCGAGCTGCCACCATATAAGGTACCTTGAGGCCCTCGTAACACTTCAATTCGGTTTACATCAATCAAATCAATGTCGGGGTTACGTCCATTTTGCGAAAGATTGGTTTCATCCAAATAAACTGCCACAGTGGGCAGTTGAAAGCGATTGCTGGGAAAATTTATCCCGCGGATAATAATGGTTTGCTCCCCAGGGGCATTTCCTTCGGAAAAGTTGAGGCCAGGCACGGTTCGCATAAAGTCCTGAAAATTTGAGGCGCCCATTTCTTTAAGCTCGGTTTCGCCAACCGCTGAGACCGACATGCCTGTGTCTTCAACGGTTGTTGCTCGTTTTAATGCCGTTACTTGAATGATCTCAATATCTTCATCTTCTGACTCTTGCGCCAGAACGGAATCGGATCTCGTAACTGTCAGAGCGACAATGGTGGTGAAAAGCACTGATGTAAAACTAATGGAATTGTTGATCATGAAATGCTCCAGTGAATTTTAAATTATTTTGGCAAAGGGGCTTATGCATATACCCACCGGTTCAAACTAACGCGCAACTTCCCATTTGCTCTGCAGCCCTTATCAAGGTTTAGTTTGAATCTTAGCGTTAAGCAAATTCAATTAACGCGCTACCGTAAGGTTGTTGATTTAACTCGCGAGAATAATAAAGAAGACAAATCCATCCTGTTGTTTGTCTTCTTTAATTAATGGCCCTAAAAATCTAACTCCAGAGACAGATTAAAATACCGTCCCATGGAATCATGATTGATAAAGTCCACATTTCTGTAACCACCGTAAACAAATGGCGGTTTTTCATCAGTCAGATTATTCACAGACAATCTGGCTCTAAAATGTTCATTAAATCGGTAGCTGGCATGGGCATCATAGGTTAACCAACTTTCAACTTCTCTTGGCAAGGCACCAGTGTCATCATAAAGAATTTGGCCAGAGTGTTGCTCTATATACAGTAAGTCAAATTCACTCAGGGTGAACATTTCATCATCGTACTCCCCTGTATAATAGGCGGTTATTCCGAGGCTGAGATCATTTAGAAACCAACTAATACCTAAACTAGCGATAAGCTCCGGATATCTAAATGAACCTTCTAGCTCTTCTTCTTCCGCTAACGCCGTTCGATTGCGCGTGAACTCCAAAATGTTGGTGACGTCAGCAGTGATCTTAAAATCACCTAAGTCGGTATCATCGATGAACTGAGTGTAAGTTAGATCAATACCACGGGTAGTTTGCTCCCCAATATTCTCTAGTTGCAACACATGATCACGATACAAAAGATCATCAACGCCTAACCCCGCGAGCACACCTAGTTGCTCTGATGTCAACGTTTGACCTTCCACTCCGTCCACATCATAGGTGCAGTAATACGGATCTATCGAAACGCCCAACTTCCCTTCCGGAACTAAGCCACAATACAGGTATTGCTCTGGGTTATTGTACGCTTTCGTTAAGAACCCCTCCCCATCGACATCCACCACTTTTTTATGTTCGTATTGCCAATAATCAAAAGTGAGGGTGATATCTTTATTCGGGCTGTAAACAAAGCCTACATTGACACTTTCTGCTTCTTCGGCCTGCAAATTAGGATTACCCACCTCTAGTGAGTTAGGGGTAATTTCCGCCGCATCACCGCAAAATGCTTCTTTGTATGGCGCAAGACACCGCGCTTCAAAACTTGTCGTTCTAAGTTCTGCACCAGACTGGGATAAACTCGGTGCACGGAATGATGTCGCCCAAGAACCTCGCAACACTAACTCATCAACAGGTTGCCAGCGAATGCCGACTTTTGGATTAAAGTCATCACCAAAATCACTGTAGTGGTCATAACGTAATGCGGTGATCACGTCTAAACCATCCGCCACAGGGACATTAACTTCAGCAAATGCCGCCCACTGATCTCGTTTGGCACTAACTTTTGACGAACCAAAATCAATGACGTCAACGATGTAATCGTTTTCGAGCTTAGCGACGGCTAACGCGGAAGGATCATCACTGATTTCTTCTTTTCTGGCTTCTAGGCCGAAAGCGACGGGCATATCAAACAGTTCACCATTGAATTTTAAATCCCAACCAAGAACTTCAGATTTTCCTTTTCGATCAGGGTGTTTTTCGATTAAGGCTAATGTTTGCGCGTTCCCCTGTTGTTCACCAAATGGGTTATACCAGATACCGTTATTACCTGGTGTGCAGTCCGTTGTACCATCCGCGCAAAGCTCACCATTTAGAGCCGCATTCAACAAATACCGATCGTAAATGCCCGCCGCAGCGATTTGTTTGGATTCGCTCAGCGAGTAGTTAATTGCGGTTTCCCATGACCAGTTATGCAAATCTCCTTCAAATCCAGCAATAAAACGCAAGTTGTCTGTCTCTACCTGGACTTGTCTTTGCTCTAAGAAACGCCCTTGAATTCTAACGGTCGACGGTAAATCGTCGCCAAATTCATCTTTCCAAGCCGAAGGAAAATTAGGATGGTCGGTAGGCACAGTTACACGGCTGCTATCATCTTCATTTCTGAATCGCGCGGAGCTGGAAGTTGCATTAGACTCGGTTGAACTTGCTAATAATTCGCTAAAGAAATAACTGTCTACCGAAATTGGTAAATTCAGAACATAACCGCCACTGACAGATTTGAACTCAGGGTATACCTGAATATATGGGTTGGGGTCATAGGCGCAAAATGCATCACCAAAACCGCCATACTTATCATCAAAGTCTTTCAAATCTGAAGGGCAAGCTGGATCAACTTCGTTGTAACCTGAGTAAGAATCACGATAGTTCAATGTCGCATAGGGGCTTGACGTTGTTGGAGAAAACGTAGTTTTTGTGATATCCCGGTCTGCGTATGAAAATGCCTCTCGTTTGTAGAAATCTGCAAATAGCGTTAAATTCCCGCCGTTACCTATTTCATTACCATAAACTAGATTAACCGAGGTTTTTCCATCATCCGTGCTGGCTCCAGAGTTGCCATAACGGATGTCTAACGCGAGCCCTTCATAATCATCCTTCAAAATGTAGTTGATCACACCGGCAACCGCATCTGCACCGTACGTTGCGGATGCCCCCGTTGCCAATACTTCAATGCGTTCTACTGCGGCAAGAGGAATACTATTGATATCCACAAAGTTTGCATTTCCAGCGGCAAAAGAGCTGGCGGCAATACGTCTTCCATTTACTAATGTCAGGGTTGATGAAGCCCCTAACCCTCGTAATGACGCCGCCGCCATGCCTGCGGGAGAATCGTTGGAGCCCGCGCCGGAGCTTGCGGTATTAAACGAACCATCACCGCCCCGAGTAGCCCCTATGGTTTTGAGTAATTCCGATATGCTGTTGGCACCAGAATTTTTGATATCTTCAGAGCTTAAGCTGATAAGTGGTTGAGCTCCTTCCAGATCAACCCCTTTGAGGTGGCTACCGGTAACAGTTACAACCTCAACATCTTGATTATCTTTATTATTCGAATCCTCGGCCACAGCTGCGCCTGACAACGCACTCATGATCAACAGGTACAAAGGAGAATATTTGCTTTGAATATTTTTCATGTTCCCACCTTTTGACAAAAAACGTCAAATTGATGGATCGAAACCAGCCCATGGCACTAAGCCCACTAAGGCATTAGTTTCAATCAGTTATTTTAATTATTTTTATTTTTGAATTGCACGATGGCATTTCGACGCTAGAGGCTGTAAAGCACAGACCGTCTAAGCAAAAGGACCAAATACGAACGTATTTGGGAACATGTGTTTATTCGTCAAACCACTCCGAGAGGTAGTAACTCTGATAGTGGTAGTTACTAAGTTTTTGGGCTTTTTTAATCATTTTACTGATCTAACTTTTTATTCAACATTTATTTGGTTTTGTGTTTGCTGGCAAAATATTTTGATTGACAGCTATAAACACAAAACCATAGAGTTCTTTCCCTGTCAACATTTATTTGCCTAGTTTTTAAACATCAATTTTAGTGAGAATTGACCATGGTTAGGCGTTATTCAAATTTAGTTTTAGTTATCTTTTTTACTTCGGCTTTTTCGTTATTAAACAATGCCGTTGCAAGCAAAATCGAGCAGAACAAACAACTCGATTTTGACCTTATTTTGGCGGGTGGTGGACTGTCTACCTGTTCCAGTATGTCAGTGAAAAATTGTGCCAAAAATGATTTTTCAACTGACGATTTAACGGAGGTTTTGTATCGTTTTTCCGATAATGACATAAAAAACTTCCAGAGTTCGAGTTTTTATTTATCGTTAACACAGCAAAAAAAGAAGAATATAAATTCACTAATAGGACGGATTTATTCATCCAAAAGGGAGTTGATTTTAACTAAGTCTCAAGTAAGGGAAAAAATCAAAACAGCTGGCTTATTGAACACCTATAAGAATCTAAGTGATGATTTGTACTTTGCACTTTTCGATTTTTTCGAATTTAAGCAAGTTGATAGCGTTGGCCTGCGAAAAACAGAGAAGGTCAACTTAAATTACAACGTCAGTTTGGGCTCAAAAAACGTATACGAAGCTTTTTACTACTCAGCAAAGACTAAGGCGAAAAGTAAAAACAAATCAAGACCCACGCTTATCGCTATTACTGCATCATCAAGAGACCCATTCGAGTCCGCAGACTTTTATCTTGGAGTGTTAGAACAATTTGATGCCAATGTTCTCTGGCTGCCGTTAGACATGAACCTGCAACAAGCTATTGAAGAAAAACGGTGTGAGTCTCTGGAAGAAATTCGCAACGAACACTTATTATTTAACCGAGCAAACATTTACCCGTTACGAGCTCAACAACAATATGAAACATGTCGTAATCCAGAAGAATTACTGCGTGCACTAAAACAGGCGGATGGCATTATGTTTAACGGTGGTGATCAGTCAAGAACTATAGCGGCCTTAACACTAAAGAATGGAAACGCCTCACCGTTCTTGAGTTTATTAAAGCAACTGAACAAACAAAAACAGCTGGTCGTTGCTGGTACGAGCGCTGGAACCGCCGTTCAAGCTGGCGGTGATATAACGGGTCAAATCGTTCCCATGTTAACCAACGGTGCGCCAGAATCTGCATTAAAACGTGGCGCTTTTAAAGCTATTGCACCGAGTGCCCGTTGTTCTGAAACTTCATTATGTGATGACAGTGCTCTTCAACCCGGAGACCTAACCTACCGTTCAGAAGGTGGAACTGGACTGTTTCCATTTGGATTGTTAGATACCCACTTTTCAGAACGAAATAGAGAAGTGCGATTAAGTGTATTTGCGTATGAGTCGAAAACACGCTTGGGCTTTGGTGTTGATGAAGCAACGGCCCTGGCAGTAAATTTTCTGCCGAACGGAGACTATGAACTAACCGTGGTGGGAGAAAATGGCGTGTTTGTTACCGACATAAATCAACTTCCAGGCAACATTAATCAAAATCCGAACAAGCCAAACTTTGTTTCGGGATTGGCGCATTTTCTCAATGAAGGCGACGTGATGACAATCGATAGGCGTGGAGAAGTGATTAACGCCGTATTCGCTAAATCCAGCAAACGTTTGAATGGGTTCAACCGCGCTACCAATGCAATGAAACTTAAGGGCACCTGGCGCGCTAACACAGCGAAATTCTGCGGTAGCCAAAAACCCATAAAATGGCACAAATTTGACGCTCAATTTTTATTAAAAGCATCTGAACATACGCGCTTTGCAAAAAATCTAAAGCGCCAATGCAGCTATTACGCTTTACCCTATGTGATTTCGCTTTAGGACTAGAGCTGATGGAACGTTTCTTTCAAAAGCAACCATACAACAATAAGGGTTATTGTTTATCCGAATGGTGGAATGAATAACCGAATTACAAATTACCCAACGAAAATTTGTAATTAGTTAAAGAGATTGAAAGATGAAGAAAAAACTAGAAAACCTTTCTATGCCCGATGCTTTTGTCATCCTATTTTTTGTGGTGATAATCGCATGGGGCATGACCTATATGATACCAGCGGGAAGCTTTGAGCTGACCATAACACCTGATGGTAATAACCAAATCGATGCTAGCACCTATCAAAAAAGCGAATCGGGCGCCCAAGGCTTGCCGTTTTTTGGCGAAAGCAATCAAATGGGGCTTGTGAATTACGCCTTTGAAGGAATGACTAGCGGGTCCAGAAACGGTTCTGCCATTGGCGTGATGATGTTTATCCTAGTAGTAGGTGGCGCGTTTGGCGTGATCATGGCCACAGGCGCAATCAATAACGGTATTCTGGCCTTAATAAAAAAAACTCAGCACTTGGATACTGTCATTATCCCCTTGATGTTTTTACTGTTCTCTCTAGGAGGTGCGGTTTTTGGGATGGGTGAAGAGGCTATCGCCTTTTGCATTGTTTTGTACCCTTTGATGATAGCGTTAGGTTATGACGCAATAACCACTGTCATGATCACTTATGTCGCCACCCAGATTGGCTTTGCCACATCCTGGATGAACCCGTTTAGTGTGGCCGTTGCGCAAGGTCTCGCTGGTGTTCCCGTTATGTCTGGCGCAGGTTTCCGCATGACTTTATGGACAATCTTCACGATTTGGGGGGTGGTGTTTACCATGCGTTATGCCAGAGCCATAAAATTGCAACCTTCGAAAAGTCTGAGTTACGAACAAGATAAGCGAAACTCCGAAAGACAAAATAACGATAAACAAAATACAACAGTAGAAACCGAGTTTAACTGGACTGACCGAAGCATTCTCATTCTGTTCGCGTTCGGGATCAGTTGGGTTATCTGGGGTGTCATTGTCAAAGGTTATTACATTCCTGAAATTGCTTCCCAGTTTTTTGCTCTAGGATTAGCCATAGGACTAGCGGCTATTGTTGGTGGACGTCTAACAGCGAATGGCGTCTCCAGTGCATTTCAACAAGGTGCTGCCGCACTTTTACCCGCAGCACTTATCGTTGGCATGGCCAAAGGTATTTTGATGTTATTAGGGGGCGATGATCCCACCCAAGACAGTGTATTAAATACGTTATTGCATTGGATGGGTGAAGCAATTGGTGGCGTGTCTTCCTATGTCTCCGCCATTTTCATGTTATTGCTACAAAGTATTTTCAACTTCTTTGTCGCTTCCGGTTCTGGTCAGGCAGCACTCACCATGCCGTTAATGGCGCCTTTGGCTGATTTAGTTGGGGTTAGTCGTCAAACATCGGTATTGGCCTTTCAACTCGGGGATGGATTGACCAACCTAATCATTCCTACATCCGCTTCGCTTATAGGATGTTTAGGTGTAGTTAAGGTCGATTGGGTGACCTGGGTTAAATTCATCTGGAAATTTCAACTATCTCTAACTTTACTTGCCACCACAGTCATGGTGGTAGCGGTTTCAATTGGCTTCTAGGACAAGACGAAGATGAAATTAACGTTAATAAAAGATGCCGAGCTGTACATACCAAAATACCTTGGCAAAAAAGATGTGTTATTTGCAGGCAACCAGATGTTGGCAATCGACGAGCATATAGAATTTAGCACTAATCAAACCAGCGACGTTATTAACGCAAATGGTAAAAAGCTCATACCCGGCTTAATTGATGCGCTCGTGCATATTTCTGGCGGCGGTGGAGAAGGTGGCTTTCATACCCGCACACCAGAAATGACACTTACACAAGCGAGTATGTCAGGCGTTACCACCGTCATAGGAGCATTGGGTACGGACGATGTCAGCCGCAGTTTGGAGGACCTGTTAGCAAAAGCCTACGCACTGGAATCCGAAGGAATCAGTGCTTATATCCATACAGGTTCTTATCAAGTTCCGGTGCAAACATTAACGGGCTCAATCCGTCGTGACCTCATGCTCATTCCTCAAGTTATAGGAGTGGGAGAATTGGCTTTAAGCGACCACAGAGGTTCACACCCAAGTGCAGAGGAGCTAACCCGAATTGCGATTGACTGCCGGGTTGGTGGCATGTTGGCGGGTAAAAAAGGTACATTATTTTTACACCTCGGTGATCACGAAGATAAATTGCGACTCGTCAATGAAATAATTCAGAATTCAGCGGTTCCTGCCACACAATTCTACGCAACACATATCAATCGCCATCAAGAGTTATTAGAAGATGGGGCAAAACTTGCAGCTTACGGTGGCTTCATTGACATGACAACAAGCACTACGCCTGAGTTCATAAAGCAGGGAGAAGTGCCCGCTGCTTTAGCCGTAAAACAAGCGTTGGACTTAGGAGCGCCACTTACCCAGATTACTATGAGCTCAGACGGCAACGCCAGTCTCCCCCTGTTCGAAAACGGCAAGCTAACTGGACTTGAAGTAGGTAAGGTTGCCAGTTTATTTGAAGCATTCATGCAACTATCTGAGTTGATTGGCTTCGAAGATGCCCTCGCCACGGTGACCAGCAATCCGTCAACCGCGTTAGGGCTGTTAAATAAAGGTCAAATAAAGCTGCAAAATGACGTTGATATGGTGTTATTAGATGGACACCAAATCGATTCTGTTTGGGCAAAAGGACGTATTATGGTCGAGGAAGGAAAACCGGTAAGTTTTGGACAGTTTGAATCCTAAGCAAATTGAATTGATGACAGAGACAAGCGTCTCGGTCGTCAATTCAGAATTCAACTAAACATGGCACTCAGCGATAAAAGTCAGGATGAGATTTCTGAAAATCGATTATTAACTTAATAAACTCACCATTTTCAAACATCTGTTTCGCGTGATGTCTGAACTGTTCTAATTGTCTAACAAAGGGGGACTTTTTAGAAAGCGCAATATAGACCTGCGTGCCACTCTGTTCCCGATATGCAACTTGCACTATGTTAGCTTTATAGACGTCATTTGAGTTTAATATTTGCAGTCCATAATAGTCCGTAGCGGCTACTAGATCGACTCTTTTCTTGTTCAACATGCCAAACGCGGCAGGTAGGGTATTAACTTCTATTTTGTTAAAAAATCCCAAAGGAGCATCATCAAACTTTGAAAATTGTCTTACACCCCGAAGCACCGCAACATTCAGCCCGGCCAAGTCTTCGAAGCGGTTGATTTCTTTTCCAGTTCGATGACGAAAAAACGTTTTTACGGTTAGATCGTCATACAAAAATAAGTGGGCGAATTTGGCTCTTTCCTCCGACCTTAAGAGCCCAGCCATGAGATCCACTTGCCCGGTTTTCAAATACTCTAAACACCTAACAAACGGAGTATCTGAGGTAAACGTTAACTCCAAACCAAGTTTTCGAACCAACTGCTTTGTCACTTCGACATTCTCACCTGTAACCATATTATCCGTAATCACTTGCAAAGGGGGATAATGATCGACGCACATTATAAGTGCAGTTTTTTTACCCTCCTCTTCAGCATTTACTGAAGGAGACAATAGGAGTATCAAAAATAAAAGTAATCTCAAACCTTGCTCTGATTCAAAGGGACTCAGTGTTCTAAAATCTTAGCAGTTAAAAAAACGTTTTGGATATCAAAAGACTTTAGGCATCACCTTTACTTTTTGATCGCCTCCGCTTCTTTTTTATAGTCTTCATAACTCATTCGTTCTTTTGCTTCCCTTTCGCACTCATTCAATTGCATTTCTGATTTTGCATTTTTAATGCAGACACTTCGTTGATGCCCCCTTCCCATTTCATAAAACTGTTTGCTGCTACAAGCAGTTAAAAATAAGATGGCAACTAATATTATGAAGGATTTCATCGGCTTTCTCTTATTGCTAATTTAGCGTTTAAGAGTGCGTATACCAAAATAAGTTCATTAAATCCTTCAGCCACAAAAAAGCCGGCGACTGCCGGCTTCTAATCAAAGAGAAATTAACCAACCCATTTACGGGCGTTGCGGAACATTCGCATCCAAGGGCTATCCTCTAACCATTCGTCAGGGTGCCAAGAGTTACTTACTGCTCTAAATACACGCTCTGGGTGAGGCATCATAATCGTCGCGCGACCATCAGCCGTTGTCAGAGATGTAATACCTTCAGGTGAACCATTCGGGTTTGCAGGATAAGTTTCAGTGAACTCACCATTGTTATCAACATAACGCATAGCGACTGAACCAGATTCAAGCGCTGCTGATACAAGCGCCGCTTCTTTAAATTCCGCACGACCTTCACCGTGAGAAACCGCAATTGGCATACGAGAACCTTCCATGCCTTGGAAGAATACAGAGTTAGACTCTTGGATCTCAACCAAAGAAAAACGAGCTTCAAAACGCTCAGATTTATTCGTTACAAAACGAGGCCATTGCTCTGCACCTGGAATAAGATCACGTAAATTCGACATCATCTGACAACCGTTACATACGCCTAAGCTGAACGTATTTTCACGGTGGAAGAAAGTCTTAAACATGTCGCGTAATCTGTCATTGAACAAAATAGACTTCGCCCAACCTTCACCAGCACCTAAAACGTCACCGTAAGAGAAGCCGCCACAAGCAACAAGGCCAGTGAAGTCTGCTAAATCGATACGCGCATCTTGTAAGTCACTCATGTGAACGTCAATCGCTTCAAAGCCTGCACGAGTGAACGCTGCAGCCATTTCAACGTGAGAGTTAACGCCTTGTTCACGCAAAATTGCTACGCGAGGACGTTCGTCTTTAGCAATGAACGGAGCAGCAACATCTTCATTAATGTCGAAGCTTAAGTTCACATTTAGACCTTGGTCTGCTTCATTCGCTTTAGCTTCGTGTTCTTGTTTTGCGCACTCAGGGTTGTCACGAAGTGACTGCATTTGGAATGTCGTTTCCGCCCAAACCATACGGTAGTGAGAACGTTTATTTTCTAAAACCGTATTGCCATTTAGGCTAAATGCAACGGTGTCTTCAGTTGTCACGGAACCAATTACGTGGCTAACATCCGCTAAACCAGCTTTAGCTAACTCAGCCATTGCTGCGTCTTTGTTTGCAGACGTTACTTGAAGTACTGCACCTAACTCCTCAGAGAATAAGATTGACGTTGCGTCGCTGCCTAAACCATCTAGGTTTACTTTCGCGCCCGCCTTACCAGCAAACGCCATTTCAGCAACGGTTGTAAATAAACCACCGTCTGAACGGTCGTGGTAAGCAATCGCTAATCCTTTCGCAATTAACGTTTGTACACCGTTAAAGAAGTTAGCCAACATTTCAGGGCTGTCTACATCTGGTACTTCCGTACCTAATTCATTGTAAACTTGCGCTAAACAGCTCGCGCCCATTCTGTTTTTACCCGCACCTAAGTCGATAAGAATAAGCTCTGAGTCACCTAAATCAGTACGTAACTGAGGCGTTAATGTATTGCGTACATCTTGTACACGACCAAATGCCGTAATGACTAATGACATAGGCGCAGTTACAGATTTTTCTTCGCCCGGCTTTCCATCAACAGAAGGTTCTTCCCACTTGGTTTTCATCGACATTGAATCTTTACCAACTGGAATAGCAATACCTAGTGCAGGACAAAGCTCTTCACCAACCGCTTTTACTGCTTCATATAAACCTGCATCTTCACCAGGGTGACCCGCTGGAGACATCCAGTTGGCAGACATCTTAATGCGTTTTAAGTCGCCAATATCAGCAGCGGCCATATTAGTGATGGCTTCACCAACCGCTAATCGTGCTGATGCGCCAAAGTTAAGTAGTGCAACTGGTGTGCGTTCACCCATAGACATGGCTTCACCCGCGTTAGTGTCTAAAGCCGCCGTAGTTACACCAACATCAGCCACTGGAATTTGCCAAGGACCAACCATTTGGTCACGCGCCACCATACCGGTGACCGTACGATCACCAATGGTAACTAAGAAAGTTTTTTCAGCAACGGTAGGTAAACGTAAAATACGTTCTGCTGCGTCGTTTAATTCAATTGCTGTGTGGTCGAAGTTAGACCCTTCTGCTCGTGCCGTTTCCACATCGCGATGCATCTTAGGCGTTTTACCTAACAATACGTCTAGTGGCAAATCAACTGGGTTGTTGCCAAAGTGCTCATCAGAAACCGTTAAGTGTTCTTCTTTGGTAGCTTCACCAATAACCGCATATTGTGCGCGTTCACGTTGACAAATTGTGTCGAATTCTTCGATACGGTCTGCAGGGACGGCTAATACATAACGTTCTTGAGATTCATTACACCAAATCTCTAATGGAGACATGCCCGGTTCGTCATTTGGAATGTTACGAAGTTCGAACTTACCGCCTACACCACCATCGCTCACTAGTTCAGGGAATGCATTTGATAGACCACCGGCACCCACATCGTGGATAAACGCGATTGGGTTGTCGTCACCCATTTGCCAACATTTGTCGATAACTTCTTGGCAACGACGTTCCATCTCTGGGTTTTCACGTTGTACTGACGCGAAGTCCAAATCTTCATTCGATTGACCAGACGCCATTGATGATGCTGCACCACCACCTAAGCCGATGTTCATAGCAGGCCCCCCCAGAGCAATTAATTTTGCACCTTCTGGGATAGAACCTTTGTCTGTGTGTTCGCGACGAATATTGCCTAAACCACCGGCGATCATGATTGGCTTGTGGTAACCACGTACCTCTTCACCAGCGTGGCTATTAACTTTTTCTTCGTAAGTACGGAAATAACCTAAAATCGCCGGACGACCAAATTCATTGTTAAACGCAGCACCACCTAACGGGCCTTCCGTCATGATGTCTAGCGCAGTTACAATGCGGCTTGGTTTACCATAGTTAATTTCCCAAGGTTGTTCAAAACCCGGAATACGTAAGTTAGAAACTGAGAAACCGGTTAAACCCGCTTTTGGTTTTGAACCACGACCCGTTGCACCTTCATCACGAATTTCACCACCAGAACCTGTCGCTGCGCCAGGGAATGGAGAAATAGCAGTTGGGTGATTGTGCGTTTCAACCTTCATCAAAATGTCGATGTTTTCATGGTTGTAACCATAAACGCCAGTTTCTGGGTTAGGGAAGAAACGACCTGCTTCTGAACCGTGCATTACTGCTGCGTTATCTTTGTACGCTGAGGTTACGTATTCAGGAGTGGTTTCAAAAGTGTTTTTGATCATTTTAAACAGCGACTTAGGCTGCTTGACTCCGTCTATTGTCCAATCGGCGTTGAAGATTTTGTGACGGCAATGTTCAGAGTTTGCTTGAGCGAACATATAAAGCTCAATGTCGTTCGGGTTGCGACCTAACTTTTGAAAATTCTCAACTAAGTAAGTAATTTCGTCATCCGCCAATGCTAAACCCATGTTGATATTTGCAGCTTCTAGGGCTTCACGGCCACCTGCTAACAAATCAACGGTAGAGAATTCTTTAGGATCTTCTTTTTCAAATAAGCTTGACGCTTGTTGCAATTCAGCAAACACAGATTCCGTCATGCGGTCGTGTAGTTCAGCAGCAATAACATCGCGATCCAGATCGTCGCCAACCACGTAATACGCGATTCCGCGCTCGACACGTTTAACTGTATCTAAACCACAATTGTTCGCGATGTTTGTCGCTTTAGTAGACCATGGAGAAATAGTACCCGGACGAGGCGTCACTAGGAAAAGTTCGCCTTGAGCTTCGTGCTCTGCGATAGACGGACCATATTTTAACAAAGCATTGAGCTTGTCTAATTCGTCTTGAGATAATTCTGCTGAAACATCAGCAAAGTGAGAAAATTCCGCATAAATGTCTTTTACATTTAAACCCTTTTTAGCAAACGCTTTTAAGAATTTTTGAACACGGAAGTCAGATAGAGCAGGAGCACCACGAAGGATTAACATATGCCAATTACCATTTCTGTTAGTTGGGGCTACAGTATGCAGCCGCTTGCACGGAAAAAAATCAGGCGCGCATTATATACGCAATCAGTCTGGAGGGATAGATAAGTATGAATATTTTAAGACAAATATTTATTGCGTTTTGCTTGGCAAAAACGCCAACTTTGACTAAAACTTATCAGCTCAAAATTGACATAAATCGGTACAAAGTTAGACGCCTTACATTACATATTGTATGCAGGTGTAAAAAAAACTTTAACCGAATCAATTGTTAATCTCTGGTGACTAACTAACTCATTTTTGGTATAACACGAGCAATGGAATTGATAAAAAATCTTGTTAAGGTCATTCAATATAACGGACTCCGGCTGTTGGCAGGATGTCTGCTCTTTGTTGTATCTGCATGCCAGCCAATTGTACCGTTAACTAAAATTCATCAAATCCAACAAGAACAAACTCTTAGAGTTGGCATCCTTTTTAATCCGACAAGCTACTTCGTCGACAATTCCGGTCCAGCGGGATTTGAATACGACCTAATCCATGCGTTTGGTGAATATATAGATACACAAATAGAGCTTGTGCCTAGTTATCATGTCGCAGAACTGTTACATAAATTAGAAAATGGTCAGGTTGATCTTTTGGTTGGTGGTTTAACTGCTACAACAGGCAGAAGCGAAAACTTTCGATATTCACCTCCCTATTATTTTGTGAGCCAGAAGCTTGTCTATAAACAAGGTCGCGAACGTCCAACTAGTTTTGACAAAGTCGATGCGCCAATTACAGTGGCCACGCAAACCAGTCATCATGAATCCCTGATTCGAATTCAGGAAGAGTACCCTGAGCTTAAGGTCAACGTAACTCAAGATGCCGACCCTAACGAGTTACTGGAGCAGTTGATATCAGGTGAAATAGATTACACCATAGCGGATTCTCACAACCTCTCCTTAGTGCGCCGATATTACCCCGACATAAGTGTTGCATTTACCGTAGAGAAAAAGCAGCCATTAAGCTGGTTGTTGCAGAAAAACCGAGATGACTCTTTGTACGCCCTACTAATCGAATTTTTTGGCCAGATGCATGAAACAGGCGAGTTGTTAGCACTTGAAGATCGTTACTTTGGGCACGTTGAAAAATTCAATTATGTCGACACACGTTTGTTCATGAAAGCTGTGGACAAGGTTCTTCCCACTTACCAAAACTGGTTTGAAGAATATTCCGGCGATCTTGATTGGCGTTTATTGGCTGCACAAAGCTACCAAGAGTCGCACTGGAATCCGAGAGCTAAGTCCCCTACAGGCGTGCGCGGAATTATGATGTTGACACAACCAACTGCAAAGCAGCTTGGTGTAAAGAGCCGTTTAGACGCAGAGTCTAATATAAAGGGCGGTGCTAAGTATTTAAGACAACTACTTCGTCGTGTTCCAGAAAGAATTGCTCCTCATGATAGGCCTTGGTTTGCTCTGGCTGCATATAATATTGGTTGGGGTCATGTACAAGATGCTAGAAAATTAACACGTAAAGAAGGCGGTAATCCTGACAAATGGGTTGATGTAAAAAAACACCTGCCATTATTACGTCAAAAAAGCTTCTACAAAACAACTAAATATGGCTTTGCTCGCGGGGACGAAGCGGTGTCATACGTATCCAATATTCGCCGTTATTACGACACCCTAGTTTGGATAGATGAGCAATCAGAGCAAAAGGAAAAATTAGAGCAAATGAAGGATCAGGTTCAGCAAGAACAAGCTGAACAGGAACTCACCCTTTAATTCCCGAAGTTCACCCCCATATACGATCATTAACAAAATCTATTTGTTATCTATAATAAAAATAAAGTTCTGAAAATAACAAACCTGTCACATACCCCACATAAGATGGTACGAAGAATAATTTAATAGGGATTTCAATGTTTAAAAGAAGACGCAGTATTAAACTAAAAATAACAACTAGATTTGCTGACAGCACTCGTCGTCGTATAGCTCGAAAAGCAAATAATAAAAGACTCGTCGGCCGTCGCCTTAAACAAACGACAATGCGTTTTGAAGAAGCAGAAGCAAGTTCTTAACGCTTCTACTTTTCGGACTCAAGTTTGGATTGTAGTTTTAATTTTTTTTTCTCAGCTCGTCGTTTTTTGAAAAACGATGACAGTTGTTCGCTACACTGAGACTCACATAAACCAGACTCATACTCTACAACGTGATTCATGCTTTCATGCTCTAATAAGTTCATGACACTCACCACAGCCCCAGTTTTATAATCTTTTGCTCCAAAAACAACGCGACTAATTCGGCTATGAACTAATGCCCCCGTGCACATTACACAAGGCTCTAATGTCACGTACATGGTCGTATCTATTATTCTATAATTCTTCAGCTTACTCCCCGCATCTCTAATAGCCATTATCTCCGCGTGTGCAGTGGGATCATTTAAGCTGATTGCTTGATTCCAGCCTTCACCTACTACTTTGTCGTCCTTAATAATTACAGCACCAACAGGTATCTCTCCTTGTGACTCCGCTCTTTCAGCCAAAGACATAGCATATTCCATCCATTTCAGATCAATTTCGGAGCAAGTAACATCAGACATTTTATTTTGTAACAAATTGAAATAATTTGGCCAATTACACTAAATTTGAGTAAATACCACAACTCAATTTTGCCGCTTAAAACCATTTTCTTTTATATAACAATATGTTAATTATTGGCATGCTGTTTGTTAATAATCAGCCAGTTAATTTAATAAGGAATTTATCATGCCTTTTGAAGTCTTTATCATTGTTATAATTTCGGTAGTTGGCGGGTTGGCCTATTCGGCATACGAACAGCACGTCAAACTTCAACTGAGAACTAAGAGAACAAAATTCGACGACGAAACCCAGGCCACGATCAATGAATTAAAAGAACGTGTGCAAGTTCTCGAAAAAATTGTAACGGACGAGAAGTATAACTTAAGGAAAGAGATTAACTCCCTTGATAAGGCTGGTTAGTTAAGCATAAAAAACAAGATCAAGTCATCGACTAACTATATATAATTAGTCGTGTTAGTGTAGTTCAATAGTCGTTCTAGGGGATCAAAATGACAAGTGCTCATATCGTTGCTGTTGTTGCCATTGTTTTCGGTACACTATATGCCATGTACGATTTAAAAGTCAGCAGCAAGCAAAAAAACAAAAACAAGTCGGAAGTGGATGAACTGAAACAGGAAATAAGCGAACTAAAAGAAAGGCTCGCGGTATTAGAGAAGATTGTCACCGACGACAAACAAAATCTAAAAAACGAAATTAACTCACTTTAATTATACTAGCTTCTAATCAAGTGGCATTAAATCGACAATGCCACTTTGTACTTTCACTCAAGCTTGCCTCTTTGAATATACCGAAACTCATAGCTTCGTAGTTTTACCCCTCACATATGGCGCTATTTGATTACTCCCTGTCACTTTATTATCTCTCCTATTGTGCGCTAGGCCAACTCTCCGAGTATCTTTGTAGCGGTAATTTGTCAGCAATCATGGCAGTAGGACACCCATGATTGAGTGTCCATTCGTTTCTCACATAGTAATGATTAAGCAGCGTTACTGGCTCCCTGATATCGCTACGCGATTCTGGGACGACGAGATTTGATGTATAGGGATATAAGAGTGCCGATAACTACTATTCAGTCATGCCAAGCTTACCTACATGGATGTAGGTAGTAGGGCGAAGCATGGATGCCCGAGCCGATAAGCGAGGATGACGATGATATTGAATTTCAGGCATAAAAAAACGCCCTGATGTTTCCATCAAGGCGTTCATATTAGGAGCCTGGCGGTCGACTGCATGGATGCAGGAGTTATACCTTTTTAATTAAATTTCTGATCTAATAGAGGCTGTTTTCACAACTCTTATAAACAGCCTTGAATTTAGAAACATCAAAACAGCTTTTAGCCCTATCAAGAAAAGAACCCAACGCTAGAA
>Ga0213831_1000493_pt1 | contig 23583 bp, 21 predicted proteins | sample SWATP12_FD_163421 | JGI IMG/M metagenome (GOLD analysis project Ga0213831, IMG submission 163421) | Coastal seawater microbial communities from Marineland, Florida, United States - SWA TP1 #2 | ecosystem: Environmental > Aquatic > Marine > Coastal | place: USA: Florida | collected 2016-08-06 | reverse complement strand
AACGTTGGCGGCGAGCCTATCACTGACATGCTCGAATACTTACCCGAAACAGACACTTGGCAAGCACATGCAGCACTCCCTAAAGCACGTGCAGGGCATGCGGCGGCAGTTATTGATAATGCTATCACTGTGTTTGGCGGTGAACATAGCCAAGGAGTTGACCGTGAGGTTTTTAGTTATGATTTAACCAAGCAGCAATGGCGCAAAACTTTCGAATGGCAAACACCTCGCCACGGTTTAGGGGCGGTTACATTAAGCGGCCAAATTTGGCTAGTGGGTGGTGCCACAAAGGTAGGGCTTTCTGAAACGAGCCGTGAAGTGACTTCATTAAGAAAATTAGTCGAACAATAGCTTGCTTTTAATTAGATACTTTTAGTTAAGAGTTCATAATCTAATTCTTGAATAAATGTCTCTAATAGAGGAAAATTGCCTGCTTAATCTCATAATAAGAAAACAATTTTTTTGTTGTGAGTAAAATAAAAATTATAAGTTGTTTAGGATAGGGAAATGACCAAGCTACCATACCTTGCGTTGCTATTTTGCTCGCAATCACTTTTAGCCACAGAAAATACGACACATTATAACCAATATGGTGATGCGACACTTTTAAATTCGCAACAGATTAATTACGAAAAAACTTATTTTACTAGCCGCGATAAAAACAATTCGCAAGCAGATTTAGACAGAGCTTCAGGGATTAACTTATCCAATACCACTGTAGATGAAAGCTTAGATTTAACATCTGTATTTCGTCGTTACTCTCTAGGTAATTCAACAGGTCTAAATGGCCTTTATTCTGTAGACTTGCTTGGTAACGGTAATAAGCAAATTATTTCGGTGCAACAAAACGATTTTAATATTATTGAGTATAAAGATAATCAATATTCAGTCGTTGAAGGTTTCGATTCCCAGGATTACATCACTGATAGTACATTGTTAAAAAGCATTGCCGATGATACTTATTATTTAATACTTATGACGAGCAATCAGATAGTAAAAATTAATTTACTAACAATGAAAGTCGAAAGTACAAAGGAGGTATTTTCTAGCCAATCAGTTATGGCAAAAGATATTAATAACGACGGTCAGGACGAGCTTATTGCAATTGCCAATAGTCAGATCTTGGTACTAGATCAGTCAGACCTGTCTGTTATTTCCCAACTTGAGTATTACGGTAACAAATTTGTTGTTGGTTCGTTTACCGAACAAAATGCCCATGAATTAATGCTTGAAGATGGCAAGTTGTATCGTATCTCTGAAAATACAATAGATTATACAAAAACATTGAGCACGCAACTAACAGGTATCCATTTACAAAGTGTTGATACTAACCAAGATGGTTTAGATGAAGTAATCAATGGGAATGGTTGGTATTCGATTGAATTAATTAGCCCAAATACAGACAGTGTCATGTGGACAGCTAATAGCGAATTAGACATTTCAAGAATTATAGTCGCAGATATTAATAATGATGGCGCCCAAGACCTAGTATATGGCGATGGTCAATGGGGGCAAATCCATGCTTTATCTTTAAGTACTGGTCAGGAGTTTTGGCAGATCAATAACCCTGAACACAGTGTTTCAAGTATTTTAGTAGACGATTTTAATCTTGATGGTAAAACAGATATTGCGTGGGGGGCTGGTTATACGTCTTCAGGTGATGATGGGTTTCATATTCATACTGTAGAAGATAAGTCTAATCAATGGTCGCAAACGATCTTTAGTTACTCGCAGTTTTTATTAGGTCTTGCAGATATTGACGGTAAAGGTGGAATTGATGTTGTTTTTTCTGAAAATGGTACAAATAAACTTCAAGTTGTTGATATTGAAACAAACGAGCAATTACTATCCAGTGTCGACTTAACCGATGGCTGGAATGACTACCAGTATGTGATTACTGCTGATTTATTCAATGATGATAAAAATTATTTAATCGTCGCAGGATCAAAGTCTTACACAGGGAACATCCAAGTATTTTCCCCAGATAATGGAAACTTACTGTATACGGTACCTTTTGAAAGTGGTGACCAAATTTCAACAATTGAAGCTTATGATATTAACCAAGATGGTTTCTTAGAGCTAATTGTTGGCAATGGCGCATCGCATACCGGAAGTGAAGGCTCATACATACGAGTTTTTAACGGACAAACTGGTGAACTAATTAAGCGTTCACCTCGTTTACATGACTTTTGGAGTGGGGTTTCTGGCATAGTTGCAGGCATAGATACACAACAAAGCAGTAAAGAATTATTTGCTTTAACCGGTAACCAATTAGTCAAATATAATTACACTGATAATAGTGTAACTAATTACTCTTTAAACGACTATTTTAAGTCGCTAGAGGGGGTTGTTATCAATGGTGAAAAAGCACTTTATGCTGCCAATCAATATGGCCTTTTATTCTCTTTGACAGAAACAGGGGAAAAGTCTGAAGTTGCTAAATTATGTGACAATTCATTAAACAATATAGTATCTACACGTGCAGGCTTCATCTTATTTAGTTGTGAAGATAAGTTTGGAGAGTACGATTTAAATAATGATGAGCTGCTTTATGAAGTAGCGCGTGCAAATCAACGCAGTTCTATAGTAAGTGCAACTTATGATGGAGTGGACTATTCATTGCTATCAGGGAAATCTATAGAGGTTTTCTCGAATGAAGCACCTGCCCCTTTAGCTAAACCGCAAGATAGCGAGGTAACATCCCATGTGCTTTCGCCGCTCGAAGTTAACCTTAATTTGAGTGATATTGACTTTGTGGTTTTTGAAAATAGTCCTAGCCTTGGCCAGTTGACGTTTATTGACCGTCAAACAGGACAGTTCACATATACGCCTAACGGCACCGTAGGTGTTGATGAATTAGCGTTTTATACAGTAAAAGGGCGTTCACGCTCTGAACTTGCAAAGTTTACAGCTACGTTAACTAATCAGTCGCCAGTAGTGGAGAACTCCACGATCACAACGCACTGGAATACACCTTTGATACTTACTTTGCCTGCCTCAGACGCAGATGATGAGCCACTTATTTTCACTGTAAAAAATGATCCTCAACATGGTCAAATTGAATTACTTGATCAAAATACGGGTGAAATAAAATACACGCCGAGTGGTGAATCTTTACAGCCTGTTTCAATTACTTTTACCGCGAAAGATTCGCTTGAAGAGACTGCGCTTGCCAATGTTGTTGTTGAATTAACAAATACAACACCAACAGCTACAGATTTAAGTTATGAAACTTATTACTCAACGGTAGTTAATGGTCGTTTTATTGGCAATGACGAAGATAGTGATAAGTTAGAATTTGAACTAGTAACGAGCCCAAGTTCTGGTGAGCTTAGTTTTGATAAGGATACAGGATTATTTATCTATGAACCGGCAGGGGAGTCTACTTATTCTGTAAGTTTTACCTATCGAGTAAAAGATAGATTTGCTTCATCAGATACTAAAAATGTAGTTATAAACATTGTTGGTAAAGTAGATAACTCAGACTCAGGTTCAAGTTCAGACTCAGGTTCAGGCGGTAGTCTCTACTACCTGATGTCTTTATTACTTGCTATGCTTGCTTGTCGACGTAAATTTAAAGTATAGAAAGCTACTTTTTCATTAAGCACTTTCATTTTATAGATGCTGTACCAATGATGTTGGTGCAGCATTTTTTTGAAAGGCTAGTCTTACAAAAAAGCATCCAGAAGGAGGCTTTGGTTTAGGTTAATCATCTACAACATAATTATTTAGAACTTCAGCTATAAACTAAAGCGTATTGGCGACTTTTAAGACGAATTTAAATCAATATTCTATATAAAGCGCTAACATATTGTTTGTCAACGAATCAGAAAATTCACATAGTAAAAGTTTTTTTACTTTTTAAATTTCATATATTTAACCATTTTATGTTGAGTGGTGTGTTGGGTTTAATGACGATTTACCAGAGTAATCTTATTGTTGATTAAATGTAAACAGTTAAACTCGTAACAAGTTTTAGCTTTCATCTGGTTTGGTTATTTTGAAAAGTCGGCCCTATAAAATTGTATCTGGTATAACAGTAGCAATTACTATTTTACACTCGAGTGCGTCTCTGCGAGCAAGCGAAGTTAATTGGATGCAAGATGCAAAGTGGGGGATTAGTCATCACTATCTTGCTGGTGGCACTTTAGATAATGCATGGTATCAAATCACAGACTATAACGAGTGGAATAACTATGTAAATGGTTTTGATGTTGACGATTATGCGGATAAAGCAGCCAAGCTTGGTTATGCTTATGTAATTTTTACCATTACTCAAAACCGTGGTTACCTGTCGACGATGAGTGACATTTATGATTTACACTCACCGGCATGTCCGAGCAAACAGATTGCACCAGGTTGTATCACCCAAATTAACTCAAATCAGGCTGATTACACGCCTAACCGTGACCTTGTTTTGGATTTAGCGAAAGCACTTAAACTAAAAGGCATTAAGCTAATTGCTTACCTACCTTCGCACTCAGGGGATAGATGGACGGGTACAAAAAAGAAAGTACCTTACCCTGATTGGTTTATAACTGGTTTTGTCAGCGAAAGATCGCAGGCTTGGGGAGCTAACATCGCTGGCTGGTGGTTTGATAATTGGTTTAAAGCAGATGAATCGAAACAAAAACTCGAGGCAAAGAATGCTTACCCTGTTGCAGACCAACTTACTCAGTCTGCTCGAAGTGGCAACCCAAATGCGACGATTAGTTTTCATGCTGGTGACGAGCATAGCTTTATCCCCAAAGATCCACACAGTCAATACACATCAGGTAAAACTAACGAGTTACCTAAGGCTCCTTCTTCTAAAAAAGTCATAACTGCTTTGGATACAAAAGTGCAGTGGCATGGATTTACCTACACTTCTGACGGAGGATGGGGAGGCTTAAAGAGCAGCTTAAGATATTCGAACACAGATATAGCAAATAGGGTAAAACAAATTGCAGATGAAGGTGGGTTGATAACATTAGATGTGGCTATTAATCCAAACGGCAGCTGGATAGTTGACCGCTTAGTGCAAATTCAAACGGTAGGAAACACGGTTGGTACAACATCTGACACCACTTATTCAGGCTTAGAGCTTGTAAACGATGATGATCCTCGAATTCAGTATAGCGAAAATGGCAACTGGGTGAGATCTGAGCAAACAAATACTGGCGAATATAAGCAAGATTTGCATATGACTACTGTCAATGGTGCGTCGTTTAGTTATGACTTTAGTGGTTCAAGCATTGTTTTTGCGACCTCAAAAGATATTAACCATGGTGACGTTGAGGTTTTCTTAGATGGTAAATCACAAGGCATATACTCTATTTTTGATGGAAACAACTACCGTCAAGTTCAAAGTATTGTGTTCGAAAAACATGACTTATCAGCTGGCTCACATACTTTAATTGTGAAGAAGTTATCGGGCGATGTTATGCCAGTTGACCTCGTTTTATCTAAAAAATCGAAGAGGGGCTTTAAATAAAGCTTGTTTTAGTGATCCCCAACAAAGGGGGGAAGCCCCCTTTTTCCAAATGCTTTCGATAACGAGCTAGCTTTAACTCCTTTGCTTAGAACGCGTATCTTGAAACTCACAGCTCAAGCTTACATTTCTTTTCACTGTCTGTTAAAAATAATGTTATATTTGAGTTCTTACTTAAAAGTAATAAAATAATACAAATTAAAATTTAACGATCAGGTTTCAAGATGACATTACAAACAAATAGTCCGTTAGTAGAGCAGCGTGCCGATCCGTTTGTGCATAAGCACAGCGATGGTTTTTATTATTTTACCGGTTCTGTACCAACTTATGATCGCATTGAACTTCGTAAGTCTGCGACATTAGAGGGCTTAAAAGACGCTGAAACCTTTGATATTTGGTTTAAACATGACAGCGGCCCAATGAGTCGCCATATCTGGGCGCCTGAAATTCATTACCTCGATGGCAAATGGTACATCTACTTCGCAGCCAGTGAAGAAGATGATATTTGGGCATTACGCCCGTATGTGCTTGAGTGTAAAGGCCAAGATCCACTAAATGATGAGTGGGTTGAACTTGGCATGATGCAAGCCGCTGAGGGCGATGAAAAGTCGTTCACCGATTTTTCTTTAGATGCCACTATTTTTGAAAATAACGGTAAGCGTTACTTCTGTTGGGCAGAGAAAACTGGCGGCCAATTTGCTGCATCAAACCTGTATTTAGCTGAGATGGAGTCACCTATTAAGCTAAAAACAGCACAATTTATGCTGACGACACCAGATTACGATTGGGAACGTGTCGACTTTTGGGTAAATGAAGGCCCGGCAGTACTTAAAAATAACGGTAAAATCTTTATTGCTTTCTCTGCAAGCGCAACAGGTGCATGTTACTGCATGGGCTATATGGAAGCCGATGAAAACAGCGATTTACTTGATCGTAATTCGTGGACTAAAACACGTATGCCAGTGCTTGAAACAAGTGTTGAAAAGAAAATTTTCGGCCCAGGTCATAACTGTTTTACAGTAGCTGAAGATGGTGAAACACCACTGTGTATTTACCATGCTCGTGACTATGAGCACGCAGTTGGTGAACCAAGTGTGGTGCCAAAAACAGACACCCGTCCACTTGAAGAGATTGTAAAAGATCCGCTTTACGATCCAAACCGCCATGCTCGTGTTATGGAAGTAAAATACGACGGAAATGGTCGTCCGCTATTTGAACTGTATTAATTTTATAGTGACGTAAAATTAGATCATAAAGCCACCAACTTAGGTGGCTTTATTGTATGAGAGTTAGTTAGCCAACAATCGCAGGGTACCAGTTTGCCAAAGTCACCCCAACTAAGCCGATCAAGAACACGATTGATATTAGCGTCATCAAACAGGCAGTGCCGATAGTGATAAACGTAATATTTGTACAAGCTGCATAGCGAACAAGTTCGGCTATTAAAAGTGGTACTAAGTAAGAGCAAAGGCTAACAGCAAGCACGGCAGGCCCTGTAAATGTGGCGGTATCAACGCCTAAGGTGCCAAATACTAAAAACCATGCAAATATCAATAATCTAAAAAACAACACACCATTAGCCGCAAGATATAACCGTATAGCCCACCTTTGATGAGCATTGAAGTTACGAGCCCGTGCTGTTTTCACTGCAAATATACTTGATACAATAACCGCTAAGCCGCCAAACATTGTCAGTGCATGCATCAGTGTATTACCAACGGTGCCCCTTACTATCATTAAATACATGCCAGCAAATGAAATACAGCAAGCTAAAACAACAAATACACGACCATTGTAGCGATGGAATGCGCTGTATTTTGTCCTCAGTTTTTCAATGAGTTGTAAGCTTCCGCCAAGGATCATCACTACCGCAAATAATACATGCACTGCATACATCAAATTCCCTGTGGCATCATTAGCAACATAGGCGGTGTTATTAAGTCGGTTCCAACCTGATAGACCTGTAGTTAACCCTGTCATTCCATAACCAAGAATGAGATAAACTACAAAGCAAGTTTGCGCCATTAGCAGGCTAATAAACCAAAGCTTTTTACTGTATTCGAGCGCTTTTAAAGGTGTGAGTTTGCTATCTTTGTTAAACATCATCAATTCCATTACATTTTTCTAATACCGCTAATATAAAGGGCTAGAGCAAGATTTCTTCTCAAATTCGAAATTTGATCAATGAAATATTGTGTTTGTTTTTGAGAGCTCACACAGAGTTTGACATATTCACTAACAAACTCTTTTTGCTATGTTGATCTTGAAAAAGTAAACTTATCTGATTGGTAAATAATTCATCAAACTCCCAATTTAAGGTATGTAGAGTTATGCAAAATACTTCCCCTTATTACTTACTCGTTTTTGTTTGTATGGGGCTCATGCTGCTAAATGGTATGAAAAAAGAGAAGCAGCTTATTCATTATCTGTTTACAGTATTTTGCGGTTCGCTTTGCATGGTTGGGGTGCAAAAAATCAGTGCACCAAGTATTGGTGTTTACAGTTATTTAATTGGTTTATTTACCTGCGCAACCTGTAATATGTCTTGGCTTATATCACGCACTTTGTTTCGTAAGCATAAGCCTATTGCTTCGGTACATATTGCCGTGGCAGTTGCTATTGCGGGTTTAATTATGTTTAACCAAACTTGGCATTATTTGGTGAGTATTGATGTGCAAGTTTTCCCTGATAGCCAATTCATGTGGCGTTTAAAGCAAGGTATGGCCGAAATAACGGTGTTGCTATCTTCGAGTATTTTGGTGCTCTCTTTTTGGGAAGCATTACGAGGCTATAAAGAGAAAACACAAACGCAAAAGTTGCAGGCAAATATTTTTGCTAGTTGCTACTTTTTAGCGGTATTTAATGCCAGCATACTGCCTAAATTTTTATTCAGTGAAAGCGAATTTCAACAATTTGAGCCGCTTATAATTGCCTCATCAGCATTGTTGATTGTACTTGCAATGCAGTTAGTGATGTTTTTGCAAAACCGTGCCCACAGTAGCGTGCCTGAAGCTGTTGATAGTAAAGTGGTGAACTCTGAAAAGGTAATGAAAGCTATCCATCAGGCTGAACAATCTGACAATAAAGAGGTAGAATCTGAGCTTATTACTGGCATAGAAGCACTGATCAATAAGCAGGTTTATTTGCAAACTAATTTGAAAATTTCTGATTTTGCACAAGCATTAACAGTGCCTGAGTATAAGATCAGCCGGGCTATTCGTTATCATTTTAAAGCCGTAAATTTTAATTTGTTTATTAATCAGTACCGAATACAGCATGCGCAAGGGCTGTTATTAAAAGATGAAGCAAGTCATTGGAGTATACTCAGTATTGCAATGGAAAGTGGCTTTTCTTCGCTTGCTACCTTTAACCGTGTGTTTAAAAGTATCGTTGGGGTTAACCCAAATGAGTTTCGTAAGCAAAACAACTCATTAGTAGAACAAAAAATCATAGAGCTTACTGACTAGAAATTACAGCTGCTTTTGCGTTAAATGCTCTGCAATGATCTCAAACATGGTTTGCACTTCAATTGGCTTGGCTATATAGCCTTGCATTCCTGATTCTTTCGCTTTTGTAAGGTCGGCTTCCATAGTGTTGGCGGTCATGGCGATAATAGGGATATGGGCAAACTTTGATTGCTGTTTAATTTTATTCGCTGCGGTATAACCATCCATTTTTGGCATTTGGCAGTCCATCAAAATACAATCGAAAGATTCTTTTTCGACAGCTTCAATCGCTGCTATGCCATCTTCGGCAATATCAACCACAAAGCCATTTGAGCGTAGTATTTGCGATGCAACTTGTTGGTTAAGCGGGTTGTCTTCAACTAGCAGTATTCTTGAGCCCGCAAGCTTTTTAAAGCATGTATTGTCGACTCTGGTCTCTTTTTTCGTAGCGATACCCATCACATGCTCGAGGGTTTTTAGTAAGTTCCCTTTAATAATCGGCTTTAATAATATTTCTTCAACGGTTTTATCTAGCGTACTTAGCGTGTCTTTAACTTCTTGGTTTTCATAAGAAGCGAGGATAATGGTTTTTTTAATGTCGATAGAAAGCTGCTTTTTGAGGTTCTCTAGAATGTTATTTTGTTCGCAGTTTAATACGTGCCAGTCTAAAAAAATAAAGTCGTAGTTGTGACTAATATCAGCGTTAGAAAGCTTTTCATCCATGCAATCAATCGTCTGTACATTGATGTCTAATGCATTGAGCATGGTATTTAAAATAGCTTCAGGTTGGTCGCTTTGCTCAATAATAAGAGCGCGTTTATGTTTGAAAATATCTGTGTCGTGGCAGCTTTGCATAACCGATAGCGCAAATAACACATCAAAACTGAAGCTACTCCCTTTGTTTAATTGGCTTTTAACCTCAATATGACCTCCCATAAGCTCTATAATTTTTTTACTGATAACAAGACCAAGACCTGTGCCACCAAATTTACGAGTTGTTGAAACATCGGCTTGTGAAAAAGGCTTAAACACACTATTAACTTGCTCTTCAGACATACCAATGCCTTGGTCAATGACCTGAAAATTAATACAAATAGAGGTATCGGTTTGTGATTTTTTTGTCAGTTTCAGCGTGACATCTTGCTGGTTTGAAAACTTAATGGCATTGCTCAGTAAATTTAATAAAACTTGATTAAGCCTAAGAGCGTCACCGATTAAAAACTCTGGAATGTCATCATCAATATCAAAAATGACTTCGATGTTATTTTTCTCAATTAAACTACTGGCTAAATTAGCGAGGTTCGCAAGAAAGTCATTTAAGTTAAAATCACTGTTTTCAAGTTCAAGCTTGTTGGCTTCTATTTTAGAAAAATCGAGAATGTCATTAATAATCCCAAGCAGTGATTTGGCCGAAAGCTGAATTTTTTCAACGTAATCATATTGTTTATCGGTTAATTCAGTATCAAGGGCGAGGTGTGCCATGCCTAAAATTGCATTCATGGGGGTGCGAATTTCATGGCTCATATTGGCTAAAAACATTGATTTAGCTTGATTGGCGGCATCGGCCAACTCTTTTGCTTTATTTAAATCTTGTGTGCGAAGAATAACTTCTTTTTCTAGATTTTCGGCCGCATGTTTTAGCGTCATATTGGCTTCATATAACTCTAAAGACTTCTGTTCTAACAGGGCTTCGGCTTGTTTTCGAGCCTGGCGCTCTCGTTCTATTCTACGTTTGTAGAGTTCTTCATCCACACTAATCTTCTTTTGTTAAAGTAAAGGTTGCCGACATATGATCAGCGCTTATATCCTTTTGAATCGTAATCTTTTCATTAAATTTTTCACATGCACCTTCAATTAATCCACCTGCTAAACAGGCGAAAGGGTTTCCAGAGCGATAGAACATTTGCATTTTGCGCTCACTAATACGTTTTGTTTCAAAGCTTGGTAACTCAGCATCGCTATAAAGCTTTTTAACTTCTACATGAACATGGCGGTCGATGGTATCTAAAAAGTCAAACGTAGTTGAAACACTGGTGAAAAAGTGAGGAAAAAGGTTAAAAAAACGATTTAATAAATACTTGCCATAGTGCGTGGCTAATTGTTCTGCAGGCGTATTGACGTGCTTACTTAACGAAGTAATAAGCATGATCATTTCAGCGTTGTCGTAATTACCAACACTGGTATAGGCCCCATTTGAAGCAAGTGAGTTTTCTTCAATGATTTTGTCTGCCACTTCATAAGAAAATTCATTTTCGACCATGTCTAAAAACTCGGTAAAGACGATACCTTTCATACAGTAGCCCTTCAAAATTTCATACTAAAAGTTTAGATATAAACAGGGATTTTACAATTTATCAGTCACCAGCTTTAGTAGAGGTTCTGCTTTCATGAGACTGATTTATTAAAGCTTGGCAAGCAAACTGAGTAAACGTGGTTATACTTTTTAATACTAATGTACTTTTTATTCTGCTTGGTTTGGTATTTTATGGTGATTGGTGCGAGGCTCAAAAAACGCTTATTACTTGCTTTCACCGCGGCGTGCTTTGCTATTTTGTTGGCGCAAACAATTATTCGGCATTTTTGGATATTGCCAACGTTTGAAGCGATGACAAAACAAAATGATCGGATTGATATTCAGCGCGTGGAGTCACAACTTCAGCAAGAGGTTGATGCGCTGTCAAAAATGGTCTTTGACAGCGCTGCTTGGGATACCATGTATGAAGCTGCACAGCAACGTGATACCCAGTGGTTTAATATTGACTATGTTATTGCAGACGCACTACAGCGGTTAGACGTAAATGGTTGGTATTTATATGATACACAGGCAAATATTATTGGCGGTGGCAGCTTTAATAGTGATTATCAGCCTTACTCACCAACGGTTTTAGAAAGCCCCAATTTGTTGATAAAAAACGACCTAATAATCTTATCTGGCGATATAGACAATAGCCAATCTGAGTTAACTCATAAAGTCCGGTTTATTACCATAGATAAAACGCCTGCCGTCACCGTCGCTTACAATGTAACGAAGTCCGATGGCACTGGTGAATTTGTGGCGACATTATTGCTTTGGAGCTTTATTGATGAATACTTTGTCGAAAATCTAACACCAGGGTTAGCAAATGATATTAGCTTTTATGGCATTGATGAAGCACCTAAATATAGGGATCATCTAATTAGGGTGTTTGGTGAAAAGAGAAATGCAATGGAGGCGAGCCAGCATAATCAGCAGCTTTACTTAGGAGTCAATGATCAAGCAGGAGACTTACTATTTGTGCTATCTATCGCATCCCGTGAACGGACTTACGACCGAAGCTTGTTTGATAGCTCTTTAATTACCGGTTTATTGATATCTGGATCTGTGTTTATTTTGTTTTATTTATATATAAATCAACAGGTTTTAAGGCCACTCAGAAAGCTTTATACATTGGTGAATTCAGCAATCAGTAATAACGATTTTAGCGCTCGGGATGAGTATTTTGGTAATAACGAATTGCACCAGCTCGGGCGAGGTATGAATGAGTTATTTACTTTGATAGAAAATCAACGTGATGAAATACTAGAGCGCCACCAGAAGTTAAAACATATCAGTTACACCGATTCAATGACGATGCTTGCCAATCGTCGGGCATTAGATAAACATTTTGCGAAGCTTGCCAGCGATGCAGATTTAGCATCGCAACCTATCTCAATGATTGTCGCCGATATCGATCATTTTAAACTCTACAATGACTTTTATGGGCATGATCAAGGTGACAAAGCGTTATGTGAGGTCGCCAATCTTCTTAAAGAAAATACCCAGCCAAGTAATCACTTTGTTGCTCGGTATGGCGGCGAAGAATTTGTTATTGTGCTCAGCAATACCGATAAGCATCAGGCACTCAAAGTGGCTGAAACGCTACGAAACGCCGTTGCATCAGCTCACATAACTCACCAAGGCCGTGCAGACTTAAGCTATGTTACCTTATCGATAGGTGTTGCCAGTAAGGCTGCTAATGAGGCGTTTGATTCAGATAGCTTGTTTAAAATAGCAGATGACGCGCTTTATAAAGCGAAAAAGCAAGGTCGAAATTGCTGCGTTGTTGGGTAGTTTTTAACATTTGTTTACACAAAATAAACATAAATAGGTGCTTTTAGGTACATATAAATTAAACTATCTCTTTAATAATGTAATTTTATATTACAAATTTAATAAAGGAGATAGTCTTGAAGATTTTAAACCAAACTAAACTGTTAGCATTATGCCTACTAGCAGTTGCGTGTTTTGCTCAGAGTGCTGTTCATGCACAACAGTGTAGTGCTATGCCTGAATCTGGCACTGTATATTCCATTATTAATAGAGGCTCTGGCCTTGCACTTGATGTAAATACCAGTGATTCTAGCTCAGCCCCGAATATTATTAGCTACGAATACTGGGGTGGAAATAACCAAAAGTTTCAGCTTATTCAAGAAGCAGATGGCTATTGGATTATACGCTCTAAATTTAACAATAAAGTTATTGATGTGTTGAACTCATCGCAATCAAATGGTGCAAATATAATTGCTTATGATGATTGGCAAGGGGCTAATCAACGTTGGTTGTTAAAAGCATCTTCATCGGGCGGCTTTAATATCGTCAATAAGTTAACTGGTAAATCTTTGACAGTTGCAGGCTCAAATAATACTGCAAATGTTTATCAAAATGATGATACTGGGAACAGTTCACAAAGATGGTTTATTAATCAAGTAAATGGCGACTGTGGGACGACCGGAACCACTCCCAGTGACTTAATAGGCTTTGCATCTCAAGCAGGTCAAGATGGATTGAGCACAACGACCGGTGGTGGTAATAACACTGCCATCACAGTATATAGCTGTGATGATTTAAGTACTGCATTGAGTTCTGGCTCTGCTGCGGTTATTCAAGTTCCTGATAACACAGTGATTGATTGTCGAACCGCCAATAGAACGGTACCAGCTTGTCCACTTGATTGTGGTCAATGGGGAGATTACGGTAAGACGTGGTACAGAATTCCCGTTGGTAATCAAAGCTGTAGTGAGTTGGGAAGTAGCTCAAACTCAACCGTGAATGTTACCCGTAATGATAGACGTATCATTGTGCAATCAAATAAAACTCTGCAAGGGTTAGGTAAAAACTCGAAAATAATTGGTGCTAGCCTCGTTATTAGTAATCAGCGAAATATTATTATTAAGAACATTATGCTTGAGGGTATTAACCCAGCCCTTGTAGAAGCTGGTGATGCTATTTCAATAGATGATAGTAGTCATGTATGGGTTGATCACATGGCATTTAATAAAATCAGTGATGGATATATTGATGTAGACAATAGTCAAAACGTTACTTTAAGTTGGAATCGTTTTTATGGATATAACCCTCAAGTTTGCGCTAACCAGCATTGGTATACCCATTTATTTAGAAACTCTCAAATAACAGCGCATCACAATTTTTGGGATACAGCTGCAGGGCGAAACCCTAAAGTAGACGGCTATAACTCTCGTGTGCATATGTTTAATAATTACTGGAAGAACATTACTTATTTTTCAATTAGTGCGGGGAATGGCGCAGAGGTTTTAGTGGAAAATAATTACTTTGAAAATTCAGCGAAACCTCACTGGAATCAAGGCTCAGGTTATTTTAGTGCCTCAGGAAATGTTTACACTGGAAGTTCTGCAACTGATCAATATCGTGATAGCGGAGCAACAGTATTTGGTGATGTTCAACTCTACCCATATCGATTAGATGATCCAAATTCTTTGGGCAGTAAAGTGAATGGCGGAACAGGCCCACAATAAATACCTATTGTGAGTTGGAAAAAGCTCAGCTATTGCTTTTTAGCTGAGCTTAACACTTTAAATTGCAACCAAGCTCTGCTCAAGCATTGCTTTAATTTGCTTAACAATTTTTGCTTCTGTTTCTGGCTCAAATTGTTGAATACGTGGAGTGTGAATATGCCCTGTAGGGATATCTGAATTAAGCTCATCACGCAGGCGAATACTACGATACGAGATTTCATTTGATAAGTAGCCGCCGCCACCGCCTTTTACCGCAATCGCACCTTCTAATTCTTTAAGTGATTTTGGCTCAAATGCTTTTTCAAGCGTGACGACTTTATGATTGTCGTTGATTGGGAATGGCCCTTTGGCTTGTTGCATCTGCTTAACTGGTAAGCTGAAAGTTACAAATTCATTGCCTGGAAGAGGGCGGTCATTGAGGCTCGAAATTTTTGGTGCAGTGGCTGTACCGCCATACACTATGTTGGCGTTATCGGGCGCCGTTACACTGCGGCGTTTACCCGGAAAGCGTTCAAGGTCAAAGTCTTTGCTGCCCATGCTGATTGTGGCAATCATATCAACATTGTTAAGTGCGTAATACGGCGCAAGTAATGATTCGATAATACCCTGATCAAAGTCTTCGTAGCGTACTGGCACCATTACCGTATTGATCTCAGCGCTAATGCCATTGTAATTAATCACTTGGCCATCAAGTAATAATGCCGCAACACCGGATGGATTACTTTGATTAATATTTCTATCTAATAAGAACGGATCAAAACCTGTAATTAAAATGCGTTTGTCGGTTTTTTTACTGTAATCAAGGTCGGTGCGGCCACGGCTGCCATTTTCGAGCATTGTTAATAACGCGGTTTGTTCGCTGTCGGTCATTGCAAACTGGGGTTTGCTGGTACGAATAATCTTGCTTGAAAGTAAACGTGCCCAATATAGCTCTCGGTCGTCGAAGCTGTTGGTTTTAATTATACGTGTTTTGGCATCGCGCCATAATTGTTTGGCGTAATCATCAATAAGGTCACTTGCTTGCTGATAACTAGCAGCCGCTTGCCACTGTTTTTCAAATTGGTTTACTTCATTAGAAAAAGCATTTAACACCTTTGGCATGGCTTTGCTGGCTTTTTCAATACGCAGTTCTTCAACGGTTAAATTGGCTGCAAATGCAGTAAATGACGAGGCGATTAAGCCGGTGGCAAGTAAAACTTTTTTCATGATTATCCTATTTAGTTACAGCTCGTTTAGTAGGCTTGCGTTAACTATCCTATGGATAAATGCCGAGCGCAAATAAAATCGCTCAACACAGAATTTGAAAAATAATGAATTAAAGGAGATAGCGCTTTTGATCAAAGCTATTTTTCAAAGGAAGGGCTTTTAATGTTCGATATTGAATAATTAATTATCGTTTTTCGGTAATTTTAGTTTGTTTTTTAACTTATCTAGTGCCATAGTAGTTTTTTTACTAGAAGGATCGTGAAAATGAAATTTGGTTCTATTGCAGTGGTTTCGCTGATTGTGCTGTTATTAACTGGTTGTACGACAATTAAAGTTGAGGAATCTCACTTTTTATATCCGGATAAAAAAATAACGATGCAGGAAATACAAAGTGTTAATGCCACCGCCAAAACGCAGGAGATAACTTTAAACACCGATGAGGGTACTAGACTTAAGGGTACCCTTATTAAAGTTGCAGATGCTCGTGCTACGGTAATTTACTTCGGTGGTAACCAGTTTCGCGTTAGTGCCGCAGGTGGGGAACCAGCCAAGCTACTTTTACCTTTTCAAGTTAATATTTTAATGATGGATCATCGTGGTTATGGGCTTAGTTCTGGAGTACCTAGCGTAGCTAATCTGCAAGCTGATGCATTACAGGTATTTGATTATGTAAAAGGCAGATCAGACCTAAATACTTTGCCTGTGGTGATCCATGGTCATTCTTTAGGAAGTATGATTGCAGGTTATCTTGCCAGTCAGCGTAACGTTGATGCTCTGGTACTCGAAGGGAGTGTGACAAATGTTGAACAGATGACAGCAGCACGAATTCCGTGGTTTGCTAAACCGTTTGTTAGTGTTGAGTTTAGTGAAGAGATTAAACAAGTCGATAATTTAAAAGCGTTACAAGTTTATCAAGCACCGCTATTAATAATCACCGGTGAAAAAGACACTCAAACTCCACCTGAGTTAGCTAAATCACTATATCAATATGCAAAATCTCAGCAAAAGCAGATTTACATTGCAAAAGGGAAGCACCATTCTAATGCGTTAACAGGTAAGCAGTTAGCGACTCATTATGAGCAACTTCTAAAACAAATAACACTGAGTAAATCGTCATGAAAAAAATTGTTTGGATGAGTTCGTTTATCCTAAGCCTGCTAATTTTTACGCTTATTAGCTTGTTAGTAACAAGCATTATTGTGCTTTTCAGTGACAGTAATGTTTTAAGTTTTACACAAAGTAATGGTGCGCATATGTGGATTGGTCTTGAAGTCAGCGGCTCCTGGCAAGGAGTAGCACAAACATTAAATGAGCATGGTTTTGATAGTGTTTTATGGCTTGGTCTTGTGCAATTGCTACCGTTTATTCTGATCAACATAATTTTGATTCGGTTATTTTTGCTTTACCGACGTGGATCCTTCTTCGCTATTGAAAATATACAATGTTTTAAATGGTTAGGTGGCGTATTATTGGCGCAATTTGCACTAGTTGTGTGCTACCCGTCACTACTTATAACTCTTCTTAACTTGGCAACAGGATCAGATATCGGAAGGGTCGTGGCTATACAAGATACTGATATTATAGGCTTAGTGATGGGATTAATTATTTATGTTATTGGTTGGATCATGGGTCAAGCGCAGCAGCTACAAAAAGAGCAAGAGTTAGTGATTTAATGGCGATTATTATTGATTTAGATGTAGTGTTAGCTAAGCGAAAAATGAAGTCTGCAGAATTAGCTGAAGCGATAGGTATTACGCCACAAAACTTATCAGTTCTTAGAGCTGGACGAGCTAAAGCTGTGCGCTTTACGACCTTAGATGCAATTTGTAAGCACTTAGGCTGTCAGCCTGGTGATATTCTGCGTTTTGAGGATGACTAACGAAAAATAAGCTTTGTTTGTTTAGTTTGAGAGTCTTTCAATAACTTGCGATATTTTGCTGGGGTGATGTGCATTATTGCTTTGAATTCTTTGATTAAATGAGGCTGATCGGTAAAGCCACATTCAAGTGCAATATCTGCAAAGCTCATTTCAGGGTTATCTTTAATTGCTTGTTTAGCAAGTTTTACTCGGTAGATACGCTCAAAATACTTAGGGGTAACGCCGCATTGATCCTTAACTTGTCTTTCGAGCTGTCGTTGACTGAGTGGGGCAAGTTGGTAAGCAGTTTCGAGTGGCGTTAACTCTATAAGGTTACTGATTAGGTGTTTTGAGTGCCTGTTGCTGTGGTTAATGTTTTTATTATCAGTAAAGTGGTGGCTAATAAGTGCAACAAACGCGGCTAAGCTGGCATCATTTTGCAGATCTTCGGCAATTTCACATAGTGACTGCTCTGCAATGAGTGGGTGAGCATTACGCTTTAGTTCAGACAATACGGTTGGGTTAAAACGAATACCACAAAACTGCGCATCGTGTGAAAATGTGACTTTAGATGCTTGAGTCGATGTTTCTTGCACTGCATAAGGGGCAGCAAGCGGCTTGTCATCAAGTAAAACTTCACCAGCAACAGGAAACACAAGCCCTGTGGCACCATCGCAGGCAAGCCATTGCTCTCCTTGAGAGTGCGCTGTGGCATACCAAATAGCTTGTATGCTATCGGCAAGATTGCCCTTTGGGGTCATTAATTCGAGCGTTAAATGGTTACTCATTAAACTTCACTGCCTCTATCGATAGCGAAAGTATCATCAATTGAATAGCGTTGTGTCAATTTTTAGTCCAAAAGTTAGCTAGATTAGGGGCTGTTATTCGCACCCTGTTTTTAATCCTGCTATGCTACGCCCATTAGCAATCACTGAGTATTTGAGATGATTAACGATAACGATGTAATTGAAACATTAGACGAGTTAGAAACATTTTTACGCCTAGTTGAAACTGGCGGTTTAGGGCTAGAGAATGTAACAGGTGTAGCCCTTGCAACCAATAATAGTGATGGCCGCCCATTTATTGCGGTACTTGATGATAAACATCAACTTTTACTTGGCCGTTACGTGACAAGTGAAGTGTATGAAAACGGTAAAGATATGGTGCGTTACGGCACTAAAAAGCCGCATTAATCATCACTGTTTACCAATAAAAATAGGGCGAAGACGCCCCATTTTTATTGGTATTCGGCAAGCTCTCTGTGAATGCTCATTACCAGTTCACTAGGAATGCATAATTGGTTAGCGAGCGTGTCTAAGTAGTGTTTAGAGATTGCTTGGTTTAAATCAATTGCGCTGGCACTGGCTGCATATACTTCAATGCCCATTTGTGCGTTAGGCACAGCGGCAACTAACTCTGATAGTTGCATTGGTTTTCTTAGCTCATCGAACAGCATGGCCTTTTCTTGCACAGACAATTGCGTTGTGTTTCTACTTGTGCGAAGATTTTTTGTCTTTCCGTTTCATCAATGTGGCCATCAGCATAGGCGGCTGCAATCATAGCGCGCATCAGTAATAATTGCCCATCACTGTGATTATCGTCGATTGCATCAGTAAATGACTGCTCGGGCAGCGTGGCGGGGGTAAAATCAAAACCACGAGAACTAGTTTGCTGAACTGGAGCCGCTTTTTGTTCTGAGTATTGTTTATAGGCTTTCCAAGCAAGGCCACCGACAGCAGCAAGCGCACCATATTTTACGGCTTTTTTACTGCTCTTTTTACTTTTTCCGCCCATTAAGCTCGTTAGTCCGCCGCCAGCAACGCCTCCTAAAAAACCACTCAGCGCACCTGATTTATTTAAATTACCCACTAACTTTTGTAAGTCTTTCATTGTTCTCTCCTTGCAGTTATGTGCCCAGACTAGGTGATTTAAAATGAAAAGGAAACGAGATAAATGTTACAAAACACATCAGGTAACAATTATCTGCTTTAGGTACTTATCTTTACCTTGCTTAAAATACACCCAGTACTATAAGTTAGGGTTTCTGTTTAATTAATAATAAGGAAAAACTCATGGCAGATAATTACACACCACCTGAAGCAAGCCTTGAAATGGCATCTGAAAATAACTCAGGGCAGGGGAAGGTAGACGATTTACCCGAGGGCATTAAAGGCTTTAGTTGGGGCGCTTTCTTGCTAAGTTGGATTTGGGCAATTGGCAACAGCACTTGGATTGGCTTATTGGCCTTAGTGCCTTATGTTGGTTTTATTGTGTCGATTTATCTGGGTTTTAAAGGCCGAGAAATGGCATGGCAAAATAAACGTTGGGATAGCGTTGAGCATTTTCAACGAGTACAAAAACAATGGTCATTTTGGGGCGTGTTGATCATTGGTGGCATATTTTTATTGGGTATTGTAGCGGCGATAGCTATCCCTGCTTACCAAGCCAATGTCTAACTTATAAATAGAGCGAAAAGCCAGTATTTACTGGCTTTTTTTATGCCTGAAATGGTCAAAATATGGGTTTAATTACTTACTGAGTTATTATGTTTTTCATTCTTTATTTTATGATAATCGTAAAATAAAGTTTGACAATCATAAATCTGCTGTGTACTTTTTAGACTATGAAAATACGAATCAACCTAGATATAGAATTGGCAAAGAACAAAATGCAGCTGAAAGAGCTATCTCAGCGCATTGATATTTCTATGACCAATTTATCATTACTAAAAAACGGAAAAGTGAAAGCGATCCGCTTTAGTACCCTTGAAGCTATTTGTGAAGAGCTTAATTGCCAACCCGGCGATATTTTGGTGTACGAACGCGATAGCGAATAACTTTACAACGAAACAGGATTTTGGAGGGCATATGCTCAACCGTGACTATTTACTACCCGGTATAGCAGCAGGATTACTCGCTGTCATTTTTCCCATGTACTGGATTTCAGTATTTGGCGAAACACTCGATGGCTTAGGAGAGGCGCTTAAGCTTGATTTACAAAACTTAAACTTTTCAGACCTTGTGTTTGTACTCATTGGTGCACTTGAAATCTATGTGTACCTGAGTTTACGCAAGGCACTAAAAGATATGTTCGATGTTGAAGGTGTACGCATACTGTTATGTGTGTTGGCGGTGTTGGTATTAGCTTTTCATGCCACTGTGTTATGCGATGTTTATCTTGCTGTTGCAGGTGATAAAGCATCGAATGATGTAGTAGAAAGTATTTCAATTATTGCCATGGTGGTCTCGGCTGGGAGTTTAGGCTTGTATGCGTTAGTGGGTTTGATCACAGCCGCATTATTACTAACAAAGCGCCATGGAATGTCATCGTTGCTAACGGTGTTTTCTATCCTATTGTTGCTAATGTGCATCTTACAGCTAACGGTGATTTTTGCTTATTTGAATGTGTTTTTATTCCCAGCAGCATTATTAATTTTAATGGTGTTCTTTATCAAAAAACCTGAGCAAATCGAAGTGATTTAACAGCGCTTTGTAACACAAGGAATAGGGTATGAGCTGGTTTAAAACGATTCTGTTAACGCTATTTTTGTCATTTGTTTGGGCTGCTACCTGTGTATATGGTGGTGTCAGTGGTTGGTTTTTAAATCCCATTGCCGAAACGGGCAACACTGAGCAATTTATTGCTAATAGTCAGGCGCTGATTGCCAACAATCAAGCAAACATCGCTTATGTTTTGATTGAAAATGGCCAAGTGGTTTTTCAAGATTACTCAAAAAGCAAAGATGAAATAACTGCAAATACTTTGTTCCCAGTGGCATCGCTCAGTAAATTTATTACCGCCTATGGTGTGATGAGTCTGGCAGAGCAGCAGCAAGTCCGTTTAGATCACGCTATTAATGAGCAACTGACGGGATGGCAGTTACCTGAATCAGAGTTTGATAATCAAACCGTTAGCCTTGCTCATCTGTTATCTCATACTGCGGGGCTTGGTGATGGCTTAGGCTTTGCTGATATTCCTCTAAATGAAAGCGTACCAAGCTTGCTTGAGTCGCTCAACAAGCCGCTATCATCAACGGGTGTGCGTGAAATAAAAGTCACCAAGCCTGTGGGCGATTTTCAGTATTCTGGGGGCGGCTATTTGATGCTGGAGCTGCTGGTAGAAGAAAAAACGAATCAACGCTTTGCAACTTGGATGGTTGATAACGTCTTTAAGCCAGTCAATATGACTGATGCTAGTTACGATGTACTCACTGAGTTAGACAACATCGCACCTGCTTATGATAAAAGCGGGCAAGCTGCTGGGCATTTTCAATACGCATCGGCAGCGGCAACAGGTTTACTGGCAAGTAGCCATGACTTAATCGCTTTAGTGCAAGCATTAACATCACCTCAAAAAGGACAGTTAAGCTCACAAATGATCAGCTCCATGCGAGAGCCTTTGGCAATTAGCTTTGGGGCACCAATTTGGGGGCTAGGTACCATGCTTTATGCACCAACAGCATCGGGAGATTTTGTCTTTGGTCATGATGGCGCAAATGAGCCGGCAATAAATAGCACGCTTCGCATTAACCCCGATAACAATGATGCAATCATCGTACTTAGCAGCGGTGGTGAACATATTGCATCAAAACTCGGTTATGAATGGACGCTTTGGCAAACCGGTTACCCTGACTTTTTAGCGTTTGATATTGCTCTGCAAAGCGCTTTTGTACCTTGCTTAATAGGCCTTGGCGTCATCTTGATAGGTATGATTATTGTGCGTTTCAAAAAAGCGAAATAAGCAATTGATGTTAGGTTTAAATTATTTTTCTACTTTACCCGGTAATTAGTAGCATTGTCATTGTTCATTAACGTGAACAGCTATAGTATTTGCTATATATTGATTATTCAGGGTAGGGCGCATGTTACGATTTTTTTCTATAGACCAAGGTGTGATCACAGAAACTGAGCCAGCTGCTGATACACCGCTTGTTACTTCTATTAAAAATGCCCACTGGATTGATACCATAAATCCGACCGAAGAAGAACGGCAAGCGCTGGCAAGCACGCTTAATATCACCTTACCCGGTGCTGATGATGTTGAAGAAATCGAGGCCTCTTCCCGTTGTTTTATCGACCATGAAGGCTTGCATGTGCATGCGCTTTTCATGTCACCAAATGAAGGGCGCTTTAATACGGTAACCGTGGCTTGCTTGCTACAAGACAACTGCTTGCTGACAATCCGCGATGATGAACTAGCTGATTTTCGTCTATTACGACTACGTGCTCGGAAAGGGCAGGTAGCGTGTGATAATCCGAAGCAACTTTTGGTGACTTTATTTGACCAAAAAGTCGAAAACCACGCTGATATGCTTGAAGACATGCATCACCAGTTAGAAAAACTCAGTGCCAATGTACTTGAAGAGGATGACTCAGACTTAGAAGAAGCTGTTAGTCGAATTTCGCGCCTTGAAGATAATAACGGTAAAGTGCGTTTATGTTTGATGGATACGCGCCGGAATATCTCGTTTTTACTGCGCCACCTAGGAGCGCCGACAGAAGACCGCGAGTCACTTCGTGAAATTGTACTGGATATTGATACCCTTATGTCTCACTGTACATTTTTGTTTGATAAGGTGAATTTCTTAATGGACTCGACTCAGGGTTTTATTAACATCGAACAAAACCAAATTATCAAAACCTTCTCTATTGCCTCAGTGGTGTTTTTACCGCCGACCGTTGTTGCCAGTATTTATGGGATGAATTTTAACAGCATGCCTGAACTGCAATGGGCATGGGGTTACCCGTTTGCAATTGGCATTATGTTGCTGTCTGGCTTTGCACCTTACTTGTTCTTTAAACATAAAGGTT
>Ga0213831_1000491_pt1 | contig 23680 bp, 16 predicted proteins | sample SWATP12_FD_163421 | JGI IMG/M metagenome (GOLD analysis project Ga0213831, IMG submission 163421) | Coastal seawater microbial communities from Marineland, Florida, United States - SWA TP1 #2 | ecosystem: Environmental > Aquatic > Marine > Coastal | place: USA: Florida | collected 2016-08-06 | reverse complement strand
AAGAAGAATTTGAAGGTGTTGATATCAGTGAATGTGGTCTGGAAGCTTATCCTGACTTCACTGGTGGCCGTTCATAATCTTCGGACACATTATTGATTAGGCACTTAAGTTAATAATAATAAGCCTAAATCACTTTGACTCAGACCCCGCTTTTGCGGGGTTTTTTCTTGCTGGTACTTAGCGGTCTATCCTATTACATATGCTTCAAAAGCTTCTGCCGTCAGCGGACGGCTAAAGTAGTAGCCCTGAAAATAATCACAGCCCATTTCTTTAAGCATCTCTACCTGTTCCCTGGTCTCTGTACCCTCTGCAACAGTGAGCAGCTTCATGTGCCTGCCGATAGCGATAATTGACCTGACCAGCTCCTTACTTTGCTGATGGTCGATATTGTCGATAAAGGACTTATCAATTTTAAGCACGTTCAGTGGTAAATCGCGGAGATAAGAAAGTGATGAGTAGCCGGTACCAAAATCATCCAAAGCTACCGAGATACCGGTGTTCTGTAGGGTTTTTAGTTGCTCAATGGCTTTGTGGTTATCCAATAATAAACTCGATTCAGTAAGCTCAACTTCGATGAACTGCGCCGGTATGTTGTATTCAGCCCGTTGTTCTAGCAGGTACTGAATAAAGTCTCCATCGGCAAACTGTGAGGCCGTCACATTAATGGATACCCGATACAGCGGTATTTTTCGTTGCTGCCAGTTGCGGATCTGATCAAAAACGCAGCGTAACACCCATTTGCCTAACTCATGGATCAGGCCCGTCTCCTCGGCAATAGGTATAAAATGTGCTGGTGAAATAAAACCTTTTACCGGGTGGTGCCAGCGTAACAATGCTTCACTTCCGGTGAGTCTGCCGTCTGTATCTACTTTTGGCTGGTAAACCATTGAGAGCTCACCGTCATTCTGTAACGCCCGGGATAAGTCCTCTTCCAGCTCACGGGCAGCATCTTTCATGGCCAGCATTTCAGGCGCGAACATTGAACACTGGTTGCGACCTCGTTCTTTGGCCTGCTGCAGCGCGTGTTCGGCTGAGCTGATCACGTCAAAACGGTTCTCGATTTGTTCCGGAAACAATACAGCTCCGGCGCTGCACTGAACTGATATCTTGCGTCGGCCGATAGTAATTTCATCACTGACTATGGCTTTCAGAGCGGCCCAGTGAACATGGAGCAGTGCGGTATAGTCGGCTTGCAGATTGGTTAGCAATATGGCGAAATCATCGCCGCCGTTACGCGCTATAAAAACATCTGCTGAGCGATAAGCAGCAAATCGGTTACCCAGAATGTGGATCACCTGATCGCCAATCTCGTAGCCGTACTTTCGGTTAATCTCACCAAAATGGTCAAGATCGAGCAGTACTAACAAGGCATTCTGGTGATGTCTGGTGGCATCAAGGTAAGTATGGTTGAGGACTTCGAGTAGCCTGGCTCGATTCGGCAGGTTAGATAAGTAATCGTAATATGCCATGGAGCGCAGTTTTTGTTCCAGTTGATCGCGCTGTGATTCTGATGCAGCCCGGGATGAGACGACCTGCAGAGCTTGTTGCAGGGCATAATCAATACCATCGGGCTGCGAGAAAAACATCATAATTAAGCCCGTCTTCTCCCGGGCACTATTTACAATGGGGATGCCGGTGTAGCTGGCAAAGGCAGGTGCCTCGCTGGCTTCGCGACCATTAAAGCTGGCGGCGGTGATGTGCTTCTCACTAAGAAGGCCCCGGTTTAATACCTCCTGACTGGGTGTGCCCTCAGTTTGATAAATAAAGTTTGGCCATGGTTGCCCGTATTTTAGCACCGCCCTGGTTTCTATCTTCGTCTCACTGTCTGCACACTTATCTCCAATAAATATGAATTCCGCCGGCGAGAGTTGATAAAGGATTCTAATCAGTTCGACGTAAAAATGATCGGCGACTTCGCCTGCGGCACTGGTCGCGAGGCGTCTGAGAGCGAGCTCGAATTCCCCCTGACGTTGACGTTGATGAGCCAGCTCCCTGGCATTGCGCCGGTATGAAACGCTAAGCATTAAGGCAAAAGCCAGAGAGATGAGTGTAAAAGGCAGACCGCCGGTGTAAAAAAGCGGGATCGTACCACTGTCGATCTGATAGCTCATAAAGCTGGAGGCTACCGATAGCCCCAGGCAAACGGTAAGAGCCAGAGATATAAAATTGTTTTGCTGCTGATAAAAACGTAAGGCAAACAGAAGCAGCACCACACCCATAACAATAAAGCCAATATGGAACAGCGCGAAAAAAATACTGGGCTCACCAACCAGCAGAGACATTGGCTCGCCAAATAAGTTATCAAATTTAACCAGTTGTGGGTTGTTACCATGCCGCAAAACCGCATCAGAAAATGTGTTAAACAGCGTGAAAATGGCCGCCATAGTACCGAAAGCCAGTACCATAAGGTTGGTATAGCGGAATCTGCACCAGTGGCCAAAGGTATAGATAATAAAAGGCCAGCCAAGGATAACGGTATTGGTGTGTAACCGGCTGAGAGTAATAGCTTCTGAAACCGAAGCGGCCTGGTGAAAACGCCAGGATAAAAAGTGGTAACCAACCAGCAGTAGATTAACAATTGCCAGTGAGTAGTAGTGGTGTTTCTTGTGCTGAATACCAGACAGCAGGATGAACAGAAAACAAACCAGGTTTAGTGTAATAACGGCTACAAAATAAGTTGTCATCGACTGCATCCCAAGTATTGGCGTAGGGCCTGGATTTGTGACCAGCAGCAGTCCATGAGATCAGCAGTGCAGTTACTGCAGGCAACGCTAACCGGTTGATACTTTAGTTTAACAGGTAGTGGTAATTTTGCGTAAAAAGCCGCTTGCGATAGGTGAGGTTGTGCTGAGTTAATCGCTTTGTCGTTACCGACCAACCGTTAAAATCGATTAGTCGCTATTTGGTCGTCAGGCGTACCAATCAGGGAATTCATAATCAAAGGATAGAAAATGGCTAAAGCACCCAAGCTTACCACCACCGCAGGCGCTCCGGTTTCGTCAAACTCCACTTCAAAAACGGCAGGCAGCCGCGGTCCGGTTTTGCTGGAGGATTATCAGCTAATTGAAAAGCTCGCCCATCAAAATCGCGAACGCATTCCCGAGCGGGCAGTACACGCAAAAGGGTGGGGATTGCAAGGTACGTTTACCGTTACTCACGACATTACTCAATACACCTGCGCTGATCTATTTTCAGAAATCGGTAAGAAAACCGATGTGTTGAGCCGCTGGTCGACGGTAGCCGGTGAATCCGGCGCGGCCGATACCGAGCGCGATGTGCGTGGATTCAGCCTTAAGTTTTATACTGAAGAGGGCAACTGGGATATGGTGGGTAATAACACGCCCATTTTCTTTATTCGCGATGCCTTTAAATTTCCCGATTTTATTCGCACCCAGAAACGCCACCCCAAAACCAACCTCAGAAGCCCGGAAGCCATGTTCGACTTCTGGGCGGCCCAACCCGAATCCGTGCATCAGGTGACGATCTTAATGTCTGACCGCGGTATACCAAAAAACCCGATGTATATGAATGGCTATGGCTCTCATACTTTCAGTATGTGGAATGCTAAGGGCGAGCGATTCTGGGTGAAGTTCCACTTTAAAACCCAGCAGGGTCACGAGCACTATACCAATGAGGAGTCCGAGCACATTATTGGTAAAACCCGGGAGTCTTATCAGGAAGACCTTATCAACGCTGTTGATGCGGGTAACTACCCTAAATGGACACTGTATATTCAGGTAATGCCTGAAGAGGAAGCCGGTAATCAGGCCTACAACCCCTTTGATTTAACCAAAGTCTGGCCGCACAAAGACTACCCGTTGATTGAAGTCGGCGAACTGGAAATGCATACCGTGCCGGAAAATTATTTTCAGATGATCGAAAATGCTGCCTACAGCCCATCGAACGTGGTACCCGGCATCGGATTTAGCCCGGATAAAATGCTCCAGGCGAGGATCTTCTCCTATGCAGATGCGCACCGTTACAGACTCGGTACACACTATGAAGCCCTGCCTGCGAATGCACCTAGGAACGCTAAGGTAAATCACTATCACAAAGATGGTGCCATGCGGTTTTTCACCAATGATTTTGATAACCCGGATGCGTATTACGAACCTAATCAGCATAGTGGTCCACAGGCGCAGGTAGAAAATCCTGAACCGCCGCTGCGGATTGATGGCGATGCCGACCGTTACAATCAGGAGGAAGCGGATATTGATTACGTGCAGCCCAGAGCGCTGTATGAGATGTTCTCCGACGAACAAAAAGCGCGCTTGTACAAAAATTATGCCGCGGCCATGGGGCCATGCTCTGATGGGGTAAAAGAGCGTTGGTATGCGGTACTCGAAAAGGTCCACCCGGACTATGCAGCAGGCGTAAGAAAGGCCGTTGAGTCACTGGATACCGATGTGAATACGGTACCGGTAACCGAAGACACACCGCTGAAAGATAAATAAGTCAGCTTAATGCAAAAAAGCCCGGTTCAATTGATGAAGTGAACCGGGCTTTTTACTATCTTTGGCCTTAAGCGGTTTGCCGCATATTTTCAGCAACTTCTGGTTGTTCCTCGCAGGGTTGCTCAATAAAAAAATCATCCAGCTCTTCTTCTGATGCCAGGCGGGTAACCCGGATGCCGGTTTGTTCATAATCCGCATTCACATAGCCAAGCTCAGCAAACTTCTCGAAATAGTCGCAGAAGGGGTAACAACTCCACTTTTGTTTGAACAATTCCGCGTTGGCAACGAGATCGCACAGGTGGTTAAGCGGCGGATTGAAATGCATATGAAATTGTTTAAAGACGTGTCGTCCGGTATTCACTAATGTAAGGCCCGCCTGGCTGCAGCGCATGGCAAAATCCACATCGCTGAAGCCATAGCCATCATAGTCGGTATCAAAGCCGCCAAGACGGTCAAAATCGTCGCTGGTGATAGCAAATGCCGTGGCATCAAAATGAACAAAAGGAAGTTCTTTTTGCGCCTGAACCGGTATTGCCGCCAGGTCTTGCAAGACACTTTCAGAGACTTCTTCAGCTTTGCATGGCAGGTCAGTGATGTTTGCAGTAACCACCCTTCCGTTTGTTAATGGCGCTGTTATCTCCTGCAGCAGGGTCGCAGGGCATAAACAGTCTACATCCAGGTAAATAATCTTTGCGGTGGTACAGGCTTCAAAGCCACGATTCCGGGCTTTGGCTATGGGTAACTCTGAATGGGTAGTGAAACAATGCTGAATGTCAAAGAGCTCACTGCTTAGTAGCGACTCTTCACTGGGCGAGGTCATCCACACAATCACCACCTCTTTGGGGATAATTGAAGAACGTTCAATACTGCTTAGCAAATTAGATAATTGCTGGGTGCGATGCTTCACAATAGTAACGATACTAAATTCCGTGCTCATGGTACTGACTCTCTGCGGTTGGATGTCTCACAAGACAAATTGAAAAAAGGGTCCACTGGTACTGCAAGCGAGGGGACAGATGATTTAGCTCATAGCAACTCAATTCATTAATACAAGCAGTAATGCAAACATGATTCCAATTCGTTCGTGCCGGGTGATTGTTGTGCAGCCCCCGTATTTAAAGGTGTTTGGTTTTTCAGCAAAAAGTGAAGGATTGTAATAATATGTTATCTTAAGCAAAGCATTCACGCCGGGCTGGTAATTCTTACAGACAGCCAGACACTCACAGTAACAAGGGTAACGTAATAATAATGAGGTTGAGTTTAGTAAAAGGCATGGGAATTAAGCTGACTTGCATGGTTATGGGGCTGGTGATGACTGTATCTGCCAGTGCCTATGACAGAATTACCGGCAAACCTTTTGCCAGCCGCTCCGAAGTGATTGCCCGGGAAGGGATGGTGGCGACCAGTCAGCCGCTGGCAACTCAGGTAGGCCTGGATATCCTTAAGCAAGGCGGCAGCGCCATTGATGCAGCCATTGCAGCAAACGCCATGCTGGGCCTTGTCGAGCCTACCGGTAGCGGAATTGGTGGCGACCTGTTTGCAATTGTCTGGGATGCAGAGACTAAACAGCTATACGGGCTGAACGCGTCCGGGCGGTCACCCCAATCGCTGACTGCAGAGGTGTTCTCCGCCGCAGGACTAACTAAAATTCCATCCTTCGGGCCGTTGCCGGTATCCGTGCCCGGCGCGGTAGATGGCTGGTTTGAGCTGCATAATCGCTTTGGCCGTTTACCCATGACCTCATTGTTGTCGCCAGCAATTCGTTACGCTCGTAACGGCTTTCCGGTTAGCGAGCTGGTGGCATATTACTGGCAGATGAATGTCGACCGAATTGGTCATTACCCGGGATTTTCACCCACTTTCATGCCGGGCGGAAAAGTGCCGCAAAAGGGCGATGTGTTTAAAAACCCGGGGCTGGCTGCGACCTACGAAAAAATTGCTACCGGCGGCCGGGATGCGTTTTATAAAGGCGATATTGCCCGGGCTATTGCGGCTTACATGAAAGAGCAGGGCGGATATTTAAGCTACGAGGATTTGGCTGCTCACACCTCTGACTGGGTGACGCCGGTCTCGGCGAATTACCGTGGCTATGATATCTGGGAATTACCGCCCAACGGTCAGGGCATTGCGGCGCTGCAGATCCTCAATATTCTGGAACAGTACGACATCGAAGGCATGGGGCTGGATTCTGCCGATTATATCCACACCTTCGTTGAAGCAAAAAAGCTGGCCTTTGAAGACCGCGCTAAGTATTACGCCGATCCGGCATTTAATGACATCCCGGTCGCCCCGCTTATCAGCAAAGACTACGCCCGGGAACGCCGTAAACTTATCGATCCGCTAAAGGCGGCCAATCGCTATGATGCCGGCGTTATCGACGGTGACACCGTCTATCTCACCGTTGCTGACAGCCGCGGCAATATGGTGTCGTTAATTCAGAGTAACTATCGCGGCATGGGCTCTGGCATGACCCCGCCCGGACTCGGCTTTATTCTGCAAAACCGTGGTGAGTTATTCACCCTGGAGCCCGGCCATAGTAATGAATATCAGCCGGGTAAACGTCCGTTTCATACCATTATTCCGGCCATGGTAACGCGCAACAATAAACCCTGGTTAAGCTTTGGTGTGATGGGCGGTGCCACGCAGCCCCAGATGCATGCGCAAATAATCGTCAATCTTATTGATTTTGGGATGAATTTGCAGGAGGCTGGTGATGCGCCCCGATTTATTCACAGTGGCTCAAGCAGTCCTACCGGCGCCTTAATGAAAGACGGTGGCTCGATTAGTCTGGAGCGTGGCTTTTCGCTGAGCACTGAAAGAGAGTTATTGGAAAGAGGCCACAAACTGGAAAACAAACTGGGGATTTACGGTGGCTATCAAGCGATTATGTATGATGCCGATAAGCAGATATACTATGGCGCATCAGAAAGCCGCAAAGATGGTCAGGCTGCCGGGTACTAAATAACAACAGCGGTCGATAACGATAAAAACAACGGGAAGACTATGTCGCAACCACAAAAAGGTATTTGTGCTGAACCCAATCTGCATGCGCAGTACTTGTTGTTCAATGTGATTGACGACGATTCACAGGCTGTCCGGGCCAAGTTGGGCCGGGCACTGGAAGTGCTTGATTATTACGATAATGAACACTACGAAGCCATGGTGTCAGGGGTTATTGCCGTGGGCAGTAATTACTGGAGTGAACTCTACCCCGGTCCTATTCCCGTTGAACTGACGCCATTTCCTGATATGCAAAGCGAGGACCGCGTAGCACCCTCCACGCCCTGCGATCTGTTTATTCAGATTCGCGCCGACCGCATTGATATTTGTTATGCCATTGGCCTGGAGATCATGGAACTGCTGCGGATCCACGTTGAGCTGGTGGAACAGATACAGGGGTTCCGCTATCTGGACGGCCGCGATCTTAATGGCTATTTGTATGCCCAGGACAATCCCCGGGGCCTACAGCGAGCTAAAGTTGCCGTTATTGAAGAGGATGACAACGGCTTTGCCGGTGGCAGCTATGTGCATGTGCAGCGTTTCAGACACGATTTACGCCGTTGGTTGAGCCTGTCTGAACGCCAGCAGGAACAGGTCATGGGCACTACCAGGGAGCATAACCTGCCCAGTGTGGAGTGTAACCCTTCTTCTCACAGCGTCAGGGCCAGCATTATTGCTACAGAGCAGGGTAGAGCTGACTTGCTTAAGCAGGGCATGCCTTACGGCGATATGACATCGCAGGGAATGTTTTCGGTTACCTGCGCAGCCAGTTCTCAACCCTTTAAAAGGATGTTGCACAGTCAGGTGTACGGCAGTGGCGACGGCGAATACGACCGCTGGCTCGATTACACCGCTGCCGAGACAGGCTGCGCGTTTTTCGCACCATCCATCGCGTTTATTAAAGCCCAGGCCAAGCTCTGACCACCTGCTCATGACGCCAATTAATTACAACCAGCTGTATTACTTTTACATGGTGGCTGAGCATGGCTCTATTGCCAGGGTAAGTGAATTACTGCATATCACACCGCAAACTATCAGTGGCCAGATAAGTGCGCTGGAAGACACCATTGGCGCATCATTGTTCACCCGTCAATCCCGGCGGTTGATACCCACCGAGCTGGGTATACTGGTGCAAGGCTATGCGGCAGATATTTTTCAGCTCGGAGAAGAACTCAAGTCGGTGCTTAATCAGCAGCACAATCAGTGGCAAAGCTTTACCGTGGGGATCACCGATGTGCTGCCCAAAACCCTGGTCTACGAAATGCTTAAGCCGGTCTTACAGTTACCGGTGAAGCTGGTGTGCCGGGAGGGAGAACTAACCTCTTTGCTTGGCGAGCTGGCGGTTAATCGTCTGGATATGGTGTTATCCGATCAGCCCATTCAAACTGGTAGTCACATTAAGGCATACAGCCACTTGATCACCGAGTCGCCCATGGCTGTATATGCGGCCGCGGATAAGTACGACTCACTAAGTCAGGATTTCCCCCGCTCACTGCATAACGCCCCCTTTCTGCTGCAAGGCAAAAAGTCGTTAATCCGACAACAATTGTTGGGATGGTTCAGCACTCAGGATATTCAGCCTGATATCACGGCTGAATTTGACGACAGCGCGCTGATGCTGGCTTTTGCGCAGGAAGGACTGGGTGCTTTCTCTGCCCCATTGCTATTGGCGCCTCAGCTGGAAAAACAATTTGGTCTGCTCAAAGTCGGCGTGATCAACCGTGTTACCGAGCAGCTCTACGCGATTTCGCCGGAGCGCAAACTCACTCATCCTGCCGTTCTGCAACTGGTAAAAGCCCTGCGCACCTGATACTGGTATCTGGTAATTTTTGATCAGGAATTGCCTGACTAAATGTAAGTTATATACGATTTTAACTTACAGTATATGACCCTATATAATGCACAGTGTTAATTTTCGTTTCTTGTTTAGCGAGGCTTTTATGAAACGTGTAGTGCTGTTTTTGATCACAAACCTGGCCGTGGTACTGGTACTCGGGATTGTGCTCAGTGTGGTGTTTGCCGTGCTGGGTATTAACAGCCAGAGTATGGGTGGCTTACTGATATTTGCCGCTGTATTTGGTTTTGGTGGTTCGTTTATTTCACTGTTAATGTCGAAGTGGCTGGCAAAACGCTCAACCGGCGCTGTTGTTATAGAACGGCCGCGCAATGCGACTGAGCAATGGCTGCTGGAAACCGTAAAACGCCAGGCCCAAAAAGCGGGTATCGGCATGCCTGAAGTAGCGGTTTATGACTCGCCGGAAATCAATGCTTTTGCCACTGGTGCCAATCGCAATAACGCGTTGGTAGCAGTTTCCACAGGCTTGCTGCAAAACATGACGCAGGAAGAAGCTGAGGCGGTGCTGGCCCACGAGGTATCTCACGTAGCCAATGGCGATATGATTACCCTGGCGCTTATTCAGGGCGTGGTAAACACCTTCGTGATTTTCCTGGCCCGGGTGGTTGCAGGCTTAATCAGCAATCTGATGCAAAACGATGAAGATGGTGAGGTAGTTGGTGGTTTCGCTTACATGTTCACGGTTATCATTCTGGAAGTGATTTTTGGAGCACTGGCCAGTGTGGTGGTGTTCTGGTTCTCTCGTCAACGAGAGTTCCGTGCCGATGCGGGATCCGCTTCACTGGTAGGTAAGCAAAAAATGATTGCTGCGCTTGAGCGACTCAAGTCTAACCGGGAAAGCGAACTGGAGGGCACGATGATGGCATTTGGTATTGCTGGTAAACGCAGTTTCTCAGAATTGTTTATGAGTCACCCGCCGCTGGAGCAGCGGATCCAGGCACTGCGTTCTACTGAGCATGTTTAATCAGCCACACAACCATTGCTAAGCGGTGTTGGCTGACTGCTTTGGCCGGACGGGTTTCCACTTCCCGTCCGGCTTTTTTATGAGCACGGCATTAGCTGCTTATTTTGCTGCAGCCTGATCAGGTTTATTAAGCAGATAGATTAGATACACAATCGCTACAATCGGCACGAATACAGAAATACCCAGAGACAGCGCGGTCAGTATAGGTTTGTCGGTCTTGCGTTTACCTAAAATAAACCCCACCACGGTCATGAGCATAGCCACGGGGATAAGCCATTGAAAAATTGCCTGTATATCGTAATTATTCATTTCGCGTTCCGGTTGATTAATGTGCTACCGCGCCATCCCAGTCGGCCGGGAGGTCAGTATGCATAAGAGTTTCAATGGTATGAATATGATGATGCAGCAGTCGATCGTCGGGAGCTATTAGCAAAGCCTTATTGAAATGGCTGAGCGCTTCCTGAAAGTCTCTGGTAATACGACAAGCCAGGCCATCACGAATATAGGGGGCCACGATAAGCTTCTGTTTACGGGCATCCTCACTCAGGTGGTTAAGCACTTCATAAACCCGAACCGGCGCCTGGCGGCCTTTAACTCTGACCACATCCAGCACCCGGCAGTCTATTTGCTGTTTGTGGCTAATGGCTTTGAGTGTTTGCGCACTAATAACAATATCGGCGTGATATTTCGGCGCCAGTCCTTCCAGACGAAAGGCGATATTCACGCTGTCGCCAATCACGGTGGTATCCATTCTGTCATCGCTGCCCACGGTGCCCAGGATCACCGGGCCAATATGAACGCCTACACCAACCCGAATACCTTCATAGCCTGATTTCGCCCGGTGGGTGTTATAAACGCTAAGGGCTTTTTGCAGGTCGAGCGCTGCATTCACCGCATCGGTGGCTTTGTCGGTGCCATTTCCGCCGGGGTGATCAAAGAGGGCCATAATGGCGTCGCCGATAAATTTATCGATAAAGCCGCCATTCTGGTGAATGGGGTCATTCATGCGCAGAAAATAAGAATTCAGGAAGTTCATTAACTCCTGGGGTTTCATTTTCTCCGACAGGCCGGTGAACCCCCGAATGTCACAGAACAGGATAGCCACTTCGTCTTCGTCGGCGCGGCCGAGCTCGAGGGTGTCGATACCATGTTTGGCGAAGTGGTCGACAAACTGTTTTGGTACAAATTTCTGGAAAGTCTGATTCAGCCGCATGGCTTCATCGGCTTTTTCGAGAAAGCGCTGTTCGCTATCATCGTTACGAATGACCGGTTCAGGAATAACGCGGGTCGCCGCGCGGGCAATACGCAGGGTAACCCGTTTCTGCCGGATAAGCAGCAGGGTAACAATCCCGGCGTAGAGGACCGTTACGCACACAAAACCAGTGTAAAGCAGCGTCATCCCTGCATGTTTCCTGAACCGCCTGTTAGCTTAAAGGTTGGCAAACACTTTGCGCGCCGCCGCAAGTGTGGCGTCGACAATGTCCTGAGTATGCATCTTCGACACAAAGCCCGCCTCATAAGAGGCCGGAGCCAGATAAACACCTTCGTCAAGCATGCCGTGATAAAACTGCTTAAAGCGTTCCTGATTGCAGTTTATCGCCTGCTGATAGTTCACAACCTTATCTACGTCGGTGAAAAACAGGCCGAACATTGAACCAGCGTGGTTGGTGGTGAACGGGATGCCGTGTTCATCAGCGATGGCCTGAAACCCTTCAACCAGCGCTATGGTACTGTTGAAGATAGGTTCATAAAGGCCAGGCTCGGCTATTTGTTCCATCGCTGCCAGACCCGCGGCCATGGCGATAGGGTTACCCGATAAGGTACCCGCCTGATAGATAGGGCCGGTTGGCGCAATATGGGTGAGGATCGACTTTTTACCACCAAATGCACCCACCGGCATACCACCACCAATGACTTTGCCCAGGCAAGTAAGGTCGGGAGTGACGCCATAGCGCTCCTGCGCGCCGCCTCGGCTTACCCGAAAGCCAGTCATCACCTCGTCAAAAATCAGTACCGCGCCATGTTCGTCACAAATATCACGCAGGCCTTGTAAAAAGCCATCGACGGGGGGAATACAGTTCATGTTGCCGGCAACCGGCTCAACAATGATACAGGCAATATCGTCGCCCACTTCAGCAAACACCTGCTTAACGCTATCGAGGTTATTGTATTCAACGGTTAAGGTATGCTGTGCGACATCGGCTGGAACACCCGGCGAGCTTGGTACGCCAAGAGTAAGGGCGCCGGAGCCGGCTTTTACCAGCAAAGAATCGGCGTGGCCATGATAACAACCTTCAAACTTCACCAGCTTGTTTTTGCCAGTGTAACCACGCGCCAGACGAATGGCTGACATTGTGGCTTCGGTGCCTGAGTTCACCATTCTGACCATTTCCATGGATGGCACTATCTCACGCACTTTTTCGGCCATGATAATTTCGGCTTCAGTGGGCGCACCGAAGCTTAAACCCGAAGCCGCGGCATGGATAACCGCTTCGCGGATTTTGTCGTTGTTGTGACCCAGTACCATAGGGCCCCATGATTGCACATAATCAATGTAGCGTTTGCCATCCACATCATAGATATACGGGCCATCTGCCTTTTCAATAAAACGCGGTGTTCCGCCGACTGCTTTAAAGGCTCGCACTGGTGAATTTACGCCACCGGGAATAGAAAGTTGGGCGCGCTCAAATAGTTGTTCGGATCGTTGCATAATGTTTTTAGCTCTTATTGCTATACCAGATGACAGGCTTTTCGTATTGACTCACCAGATTCTCCACGCCGAGCGTGAGAGCGAATAACGCCATGCGCACTAATACGCCGTTGTCGGTTTGTCTGAAAATCGCCAGATTAGGGTTGAGGTTGAGGTCGTTATCCAGCTCGTTAGCCTCGGTACGGGAATCCCTCGGTAACGGATGCATAATAACGGTTTTAGATTGAAAATGCCGGGTGTAAATCGACTGATTTAAGCGGAATTTTCCGCGGTATTTATTAGCTTCGTCTTGTGAAGGGAAGCGTTCTTCCTGAATACGGGTCTGATAACAAATATCGGCGTCCATATTCCCTTCCAGCTGGTCGGTGACCTTTAATGAGTGACCGGCATTCTCGATAGCTTCCAGAATGTAGTCCGGCATCGCCAGCTCTTTGGGTGAAATCAAAGTAAAACGGACATTCTTGAACAAGCACAGCAGTTTAGACAGGGAGTGCACAGTTCGACCGTAACGTAAGTCACCAATCATGGCGATATGCAGACCATCAATAGTTTTGTTATTAAACTGCAGTTCACGTTTAATGGTGAACAGATCAAGTAAGGCCTGGGTGGGATGCTCATTGGCACCGTCACCGCCGTTTAACACCGGTACCCGGCTGCCTTCTGAAAATTCAGCAACCGAGCCTGCAGCCGGATGGCGCATGGCAATAATGTCGGAGTAGCCGCTAAGTACCCGGGCAGTGTCGTACAGAGATTCCCCTTTAGCCAGCGCGGAGTTTGCCATGCCGGTGGTTTCCCGCACTTCACCGCCGAGCAGGTTAAAGGCAGTCCCAAAGCTCACCCGGGTTCGGGTACTGGGTTCAAAAAATAGGTTGCCCAGAATTGCACCATCAAGAACAGTAGTTCTTTTTTGCCGTTTGGCGTAGGGCTCCATGCTTTGGGCGACACTAAAAACCAGTTCTATCGCATCACGATCGAACTGAGAGACAGAAAGAATATGATTACCGGTGAAACTCGACATAGATTTAGCTGCGGCCTCATTAATTTGTGGCTAGTGTAGCAAAAATCGCTAACTGCCGTGCGGATTATCGTTGCGCGGGATCATATCCCTGTGCGTAAATCTTGCCAAGATTGGCCGGCTAAATATATTCCCTCAGCGTTGCGCCGGGCGCATGATAAACTATTTACTTAAATCCGTCGTTTAAATGAACAGTACAGCGTATGCCTAAGCCCAAAACAATGACGAAGCAGAGCCAGACTGAGTCCTTCGGAAAGGGGAGCAAAAACAAGACTGGCTGGTGGTCAACAAACTGCCCGTTTTGTAAACGTATGCGGCTGTATGTGATTTGGACAATATTAATGTTTGTGGTGTATTTCTATGTCTTCCAGCGATGATTACATTTTTATCCGCTCAACCGCTAAACGCAACGGCCTGACCACACTGCTGATTGGCGTAGTTGTATTGTTGATTGCTTCACTAGCGTTGAGCGTGAGCCCTGACTGGTTGTTTTTACCCTGCATATTTGCGGTAAGCGGTGGCATCGTTACCATCTTAGTAGGCTGGTTTAAATTACGGGAGCCGCCGCATAGTCTGGCTATCGGCCGCGATAAAGTGAGCTACCAGCATCGCTGCGGGCAATGGCATATTGCCTGGGACGATATTCAGCGGGTGGATTGCCCCCGGGTGAGTCGTGGGCTGGACCATGACACCCTGGAACTGGTGGGCTTTAAACTAAAACGGTACGACGAATTCTTAACCACCATCTCGCCACGTTTAGCCTCCCACATCATTATTGAACAACGGCCACTGATGGTGCACGCACAGGATAAGTCCTGTTCGACCGGTGGCTGCTACAGTAGCAGTTTGTTTGAAGACAAACCCTTCGTATTGGAAAACGGTGAGACCTTAACCGGTATCAAGGCCATCCTGGCTAATCGCATGACAGCGGTTAGAAATGCGCTGGGCTACGACGTGTTTATTTCTGCCAGCGAATTAGACCGTGAGCCGGGCGAGTTTGTCGGGCTGTTACGCGAATGTCAGGTAGCGCGGTTACGCGAACAGGCTTAGCGTGAATGAAAGGCTCCATTATCCTGAATAAACTTGTCAGCCTGGGCGGCTGCGATTTCGCATTCTAAAATGATGGTTGGCAGCATTTCTGCTACTTCATAATGATTTCCCAGCTTTAGCGCTGACTCCATTTCATTAGCCAGCGCCTGGAGTTTAGGCACACCCGTATAACAACATGCGCCATGCAGGCGGTGGATCTCATCCTGTACGCCCTTGTAATGGCGTGCATCCCATTCATTTCTGATCACTTCTGCGGCTTGCGGTAGATGAGCAATAAACTCACGGAGCAGTTCCATTGCCAGGTCCCGGTTCTGATTCGCGCGCTTGAGGGCCAGCTGCCAGTCCAGGGTTGGCAGCGCCATGGCACTGCTGTCCACGCCCTGACACCAGCGTTTGATAAGGGTGATTAGCGTGGAAAACTCAATGGGCTTAGGCAGATAATCTTCCATGCCGGATGATAGCAGGCGTTCCTGTTCTTCCTTAAAGGCATGGGCGGTAACGGCAATAATTGGCGTTCCGGCATTAAGGGGTGTTTTGCGGATATGACGGGTAGCCTGAATGCCATCCATTCCCGGCATCTGAACGTCCATCAGGATCAAATCAAACTCTTCATTTTTACAGCGATTCACTGAATCCTGACCACTGGTGGATAAGGTGAGTTGCACCGGTGAGTCAGCCAGCCAGGTATCCAGCAGTTTCAGGTTCATGTCCATATCGTCCACTGCCAGAATACGGGCTTTGGGCAATGTGTTGAGCTTACTCTGCTGGGAAGAGGCTTTTTCTTTAATGTTGCCGTGAACAATCCCCTCGAGCTTGGTAATGGTGAGTGGCATTCTTACCTGAGCTTCAAAGTCCTCTGTATAGGCAGGGAAATCGGTCAGCGGTTCGTCACCTGAGTACCATAGGATTCGCTTGCGTGCGCTAAATACGCACAAGGCTTCAAGCATCTGCTCACGAGCGGATTTTTTCAGCGTTGGCAGGGTGGCAAACAGATAATCAAATTCCTCTTCAATAGCCTGCAGATGGGCAATGGATTCCACACAATATACCCTGGCGCCGAGACTAATCATCATTTGCGCACTGGCGCGGCGGCTTTCCGGATGCGGATCAAATATTAATACCCGTTTGTTAAGCCACTCAGGTAATGGTGTGAGCGCGTAACGCTGGCTTAACTGGTTGGTTCGCAGCACAACGGTAAAGGTACTGCCTTGTCCCGGTGAGGTTTTGAGCGTCAGATGACCACGCATTAACTTAACCAGTTCCTGACAGATCACCAGGCCCAGGCCGGTTCCCTGGTAGCTGCGGTTAAGCGCGTCATCGATTTGTGAAAACGCACTGAACAGCTTGTTCTTATCCTTACGACTGATACCAATCCCGGTATCCTCGATTTTAATTTCCAGCTCATGAATGCCGTGTTGCAGCGCCTTACCTTCAACGGCCAGTTTGATATAGCCCGACGAAGTAAACTTGAGGGCATTACTCAGCAGGTTGTTAAGGATCTGCCGGATACGGAAAACGTCGCCTATTAGTTTTTCCGGTAACGGGCCCAGCTCAAGAATAAACTCCAGTCCTTTCATATGTGCCGACTTCGACATAATGGTGACCATCTCTTCAATCAAAGAGTTGGGTGAGAAAGGCTGGTTGTTGATTTGCAGTTTACCGGCTTCGATTTTTGAGAAATCCAGCACGTCATTAACAATAGTGAGCAGGTTGTCGGCCGCAGTGTTGATGATCCGCACCTGTTCCATTTTATCCACTGGCAGGGTCAGGTTAGTGAGTTCTTTACTGAAACCTAAAATAGCGTTCAGGGGGGTGCGGATCTCGTGACTCATGTTAGCCAGAAATTGTGACTTAACATTACTGGCTTTAATGGCGTCTTTACGAGCGATGTCGAGCCGCGCATTTTGCTCTTCTATCAGCTCCATATTATGGCGCAGTTCGTCGGTGGCCTGGCTGACTTCGTTTTCAAGCTGGCTGCGGCTTTTTTCCATCAGGGCTATTGAAAACAGGCCGGCTTCGCAGAATACCGCCACCTGAAAACAGTAGGTGGTAAGCAGGTTCGAGGGCAAGATACCCACCAGACTAAGCATGCCAACAATGGCGCCGGTGGCCAGAATACCCCACGCGAAAATAAAATAGCGCGCCGGTTTGTAGCGTTTACCATAGGCTTCAAAACCCGCGGCGATGTAACTGGTAATCGACAACATGCCAATGCCATACACCAGGTTATGCTCCCACACCGGTGGGAAGATATCGATCAGCGTAGCCAGCCCCATAAAGCCCTGTAACCACAAAAAGGCCACAACCATCGGATGCATGGAAGGTGAGTTGGTTTTGGTTTCCAGGAATATCAGCGAGAAAATACCGGAACTAATGCCTATCAATGAGAATATCAGTGACGTATAGGGAGACAGTAGTGGTGACAAAGTATCGGCAAAGAAAAAATCGATATGACCGCCCCACACAAATTGCCAGACCAGCACGGTAACGATATAAGCCACATAGGCAATCAGGCTTGGCTCACGGGAACCAAAATAAAGCACCAGGTTATAGATGGCCAGGATGAATAGTCCGCCATAAAACAGGCCCCAGATGAGGTTATCCACCTGGCTGATGCGAATTTCGGCCGTCTCAGACATGACATAAATTGGCGCGATCAGGCTGGAAGAATCACTTTGTACGCGAATAAACAGTTCAGCTTCTTCACCAATGGGGATGCTGGTATTAAAGGTCGGCACGCGGTAAAGCTGTTCGCGCTGCAGTTTGCCCTGGTGGCTCTGTGATACCACCTCGTTGTTAATGACCAGGTAAAAATCAACCGTATCGAGCTGACTGAAGTTTAATGAGAATACCCAGTCGGTGTTATGCGAAAGGTTGGACAGTTCAGCATGCAACCACAGGCCTTTATCGCTGAAACCATAGTTGGGGTTATTATCCGCCTGGTAAATAAACTCGTGGCGACGTTTAAGGATTTCGCTAATAGTAAAGGGCGAAGCCTGTTCATGCTGAATAGCGAAGTTGTCGGCCAGCAGCTGGGTTTGTTCGCCGTCATACAGATGCACACCGGCGTGCACTGGCAGGCTGAGCCAGATAAGCAGGAGTAACCAGCGGATAACCGAGAATTTGCCGATCAAAATGTGTGCGCCTTTAAATACAGATGGCGGTTGCCGAACGCTTATTAAACCCTAACTTTGGCTCGTCTGCAAAAGCTTGATTGAATAAGGATTAATCTGCCCGGGGTGACGGCGATGATCTATTGCGCTTCATGGCGGATTCACTCACAATGGGGTGAGATCCATTGCGGCAACTCACACTCCCACGGCGGATTGGTGTAAATAATAAGACGAGAATAAAACAGTACCCATGAGCGACGAAATTACCATTAACCAAGACGGTGTCGAACAGCTCCCCATTCGACGATTTACTGAAGACGCTTATCTGAACTACTCCATGTATGTCATCATGGACCGTGCCTTACCCAACATTGGTGATGGCCTCAAACCCGTGCAGCGGCGGATCATTTATGCGATGTCCGATCTGGGCCTGAGTTCTACAGCAAAGTACAAGAAGTCCGCCCGTACCGTGGGCGATGTACTGGGTAAATTTCACCCTCATGGTGATTCGGCATGTTACGAAGCTATGGTCCTCATGGCGCAGCCTTTTTCCTATCGCTATCCGTTGGTCGACGGGCAGGGCAACTGGGGTGCACCGGACGATCCTAAGTCGTTTGCCGCCATGCGTTATACCGAGGCGCGGCTGTCTAAATTCAGTGAAGTACTGTTGTCGGAACTGGGGCAGGGAACCGTCGACTGGATCCCGAATTTTGATGGGACGTTGAATGAGCCGCAGGTGCTGCCGGCGCGATTACCACACATCCTGCTTAACGGGGTAACCGGTATCGCCGTGGGGATGGCCACCGATATTCCACCGCATAACGTGCGTGAAGTGGCTAATGCCTGTGCCAGATTGCTGGATAACAGCAAAACTGAGTTACAGGAATTACTCGAGGATATTCAGGGCCCGGACTATCCCACGGATGCCGAAATTATTACCCCGCGCAGTGATATTCGTAAGCTCTACGAGACCGGGCGTGGCAGCATCAAAATGCGCGCTAAGTATCATGAAGAAAATGGCGATGTGGTTATTACTGCACTGCCGCATCAGTCTTCCGGCGCCAAAATTCTGGAACAGATTGCCGGCCAGATGCAGGCCAAAAAGTTACCCATGGTCAGTGATTTGCGCGATGAGTCAGATCATGAAAATCCCACGCGGCTGGTGGTTGTGCCACGTTCTAACCGGGTGGATACCGAACAATTGATGCAGCACCTGTTTGCCACCACTGACCTGGAAAAAAGCTACCGCGTTAACCTGAATATGATTGGCCTGGATGGCCGGCCGCAGGTCAAGGATTTGCGAGCTATCCTGAGTGAGTGGCTGGTATTCAGAAAAGATACCGTCACCCGTCGTTTGCAATTCCGCCTGGATAAAGTACTGGCCCGCTTACATATTCTTGAAGGCTTAATGATTGCCTTTTTGAATATTGATGAGGTGATTGAAATTATCCGCTTCCACGATGAACCGAAAGCGGAGTTAATGCGCCGCTTTAGTCTGAGTGATAAGCAGGCCGAAGCCATTCTGGAATTAAAACTGCGCCACCTTGCCAAGCTTGAAGAAATGAAAATTCGGGGTGAGCAGGAAGAATTGGAAAAAGAGCGCGACCATCTACAGCAGTTACTCGGTTCCGATCGCCGTTTAAAAACGCTGATTAAGAAAGAAATTCTGCAGGATGCTGAAACCTATGGTGACGACCGTCGTTCACCTATTGTGGAGCGAGCTGAAGCTAAGGCATTGAGTGAGAAAGAACTGGTGCCAAGTGAAGCCGTTACTGTAGTGCTATCTGAGAAAGGCTGGGCTCGTTGCGCCAAAGGGCACGATATTGATGCTGAGGCCTTGAGTTATAAGTCAGGCGATAAGTACCTCGCCAGTGCTCAGGGGCGCAGTAACCAGCCAGTGGTATTTCTCGACACTTCCGGGCGGGCATTCTCCTGTGATGCGCATGGCTTACCATCGGCCCGAAGCCAGGGGGAGCCGCTCACCGGTCGCTTCAGTGTGGTGGCAGGGGAGCAGTTTAGTCATGTAGTCATGGGCGCCGATGATGGAAAGTATCTGATGGCCTCTGACGCTGGTTACGGTTTTGTTGGCACCTTTGCTGATATGATCAGTAAAAACAAAGCGGGTAAAGCTTACCTGAACTTGCCGACGGGGGCCAAAGTGCTTGCCCCGCAGCGGGTGGATAACCTGGAGAGCGACTGGTGCATGGCTATTTCAAACGAAGGTCGCATGTTGCTGTTTCCATTGCGGGATTTGCCGAGTCTGGGGAAAGGGAAAGGCAATAAGCTTATCAGCATCCCATCGGCCAAAGCGCAAATTCACGAGGAATATGTCAAAGTGCTCGCGGTTGTACCGGAAGGCGCAGCAGTAAAAATTACTGCGGGTAAACGGAGTATGACCCTGAGCGCTGAAGATCTGGCGCACTATCAGGGCGAGCGCGGCCGTCGTGGTAATAAACTCCCCCGCGGGTTGCAGCGCGTCGACCAGGTCGATATCGAAATCTAACCATATCAAGCGCCCTCGTTCCACAGGGCGCGTCATTTTTTGTAACTCTTCTCTTTACCGCTAAGAACTTTAGTCTAAAAATCCTCTTTTATCGGACAAATTCCGTGCGCTTTCAGCGACTTCTTCTACACTTAATAGTGGATTTAGGGAGAGTTTTTATGCTTGGAATCGTGTTTACGTCGCTGGTAGAAATGCTCGAGGAGAATATTTCACCTGAGTTTGCCGATGAAGTGTTGGTTGCGGCAAACCTGGAGAATGACGGTGCCTTTACTGCTGTAGGGTATTATCCCTTCAGTGAGCTGCAAAAAATAATGGTGGTGCTGGTCACTAAAACCGGCCGGCCACTGAATGATTTACTTTACGATTATGGCAAATATCTGTTTACGGTGTTATCGGCAGGTCACGCCGGCATGATGGCCAACCGCCAATCGGTGCTGGAGATCCTTGACTGCCTGGATGACGATATCCATGTGCAGGTGAGAAAGTTGTATCCGGATGCCGACCTGCCTTCGTTTAAAGTGCTGGAACGAGCTCCCGAGGCGATTAAGATGGAATATCATTCCATGCACGATCTTTATGCCCTTGCTGAGGGGCTTATCGACGGCGCAGCCGCGTATTTCTCGCAGGAGGTTGAGCATCAGGTGACGCCAACCGACGTGCCGCACACTTATCATATAGACGTTAAATTAATCGCATCGTGAATGATATGTCATCCCCCGCAGCCAGTGTTGCCAGTCTGACCCGACGACTGGAGCGGGAAAAGGCGGCCAGAAAACAAGCCGAAACCCTGCTCACCGAAAAAAGCCGGGCCCTTTATGATGCGCTGACCACAAGTCGTAGCGACCAGGAAAAGCTTGAGTTGGCGCTATGGGCGAGTCAGGAAAGCTATTTTGAGTGGCATGCAGAGGAAGATGTTTTCATCATTCGTTCCTTTGGCTTACGCCAGAAGCAATTGCGTGAAGTTAAACAAAATGCCATCGCCCTGATGCGTCGTGTGCATGCAGATGATTTACCTCAGGTACAACTGGGCTGGTCTATGGCGGTCAATGGTGAAAGCGACGATATCGAACTGATTTGCCGAATCCGTGAGGTGGGTGGTTACCAATGGACCCGCGCCCGTGGCAAGGTACTGGAGCGAGATAAAACAGGTACTGCCACGTATATCGTTGGTATGGCTAAGGATAAAACCCGCGAACATCAGGCGGAGCAGTCTTTTCAGCTAATGGCTTCCGCTTTTTCCAGTTCCCGCGAACCCATGCTGGTGTTGTCTACCAGCCTGCAAATTACCGAGTCTAACGAGGCGTTCAGGCGATTAGCCAGGCTTGGTGATACTGAGACAGCCGAAAAGCTGCGGCTGGATTGTTTTCTTAGCGATGCCAGGGAACCGCTGGAGCGAATTAATCAGACCCGCCAGGAAAGGTTTGAAACTGAACTTACCACCCGTGATGGTAAGGAAATTGCGGTTGACGTTTCTCTGGCGGTTTTTGAAGCCAGGCACCAGACTTCTTCTTACTTAATTGCCACCTTGCGTGATATCAGTGAACGTAAGAAAAACGAACAACAGCTTCGCGTGCTGGCCAATCATGACGATCTCACCGGTTTGAAGAACCGGTTAGGCTTGCGCAGTGCACTGGAGAAGTTGGTAGCTGAGGAACAACATTTCGAATTATCGTTCATCGATCTGGATGGCTTTAAACAAATCAATGATATAGCCGGTCACGAGTTAGGAGATGAGTGCTTACAGGTTGTTGCGAGCCTGCTAAAAAAGACGTTTCCCGTCTCCGCTGTAGTCACCCGCTGGGGCGGTGACGAGTTTATTATTGCCTGCCCAGGCTTAGATAAACAGACTTTCCATCAACTTAACAACAAAGCTATTGAATTGTTGGAAAATCAAGTGTTCAGAAGTGGTAAAACCGAACTGACCCTGTCTGCCAGTATCGGTTTAGCTTCCTATCCTAATGACGCTGACAGCATCGATTCGATCATTCAGAACGCTGATGTGGCTATGTACCGGGCCAAAACCAGCGGTAAGGGCCGTGTCTTTGAATACCACGAGGGCCTGACTGAACATGTGAAAGAACAGGTGACTTTGCTTAGTGATTTGCGCAGGACCATTCGCAACCGAGGGTTGGAGTTTTATTTGCAGGGCAAATATAACGTGGCTGGCAGCTTGATTGGCGCTGAGTTGTTATGCCGCTGGTTCTCGCCATTACACGGCATCGTCAGTCCTGGCGTCTTCATACCGCTGGCTGAGCAACATGGTCTGGATATGGATATCGGGCTGGTTGCCCTGGAGTCTGCCTGCGAATATATCAGTATGCTGGAAACCGAGCGCATTAGTCTGCCGCTGTCGGTGAATATCAGCGCCAATCAACTGTTGACCGAATCCTTTGCTGATAATGCCGCAGCCATTTGCGCAGAGCATTTTGTTTCGCCTGAGCTGGTGGAAATTGAAATCACCGAGTCAATTTTCATCCAGGATGAAACTGCTGCAATTAAAGGGTTGGCGGCATTAAAAGCGCATGGTTTTATTATTGCACTGGATGATTTTGGTTCAGGTTTTTCGTCTTTGAGTTACTTGCGTAAGTTTGATTTTGACGTGATCAAACTGGACAGAAGCCTGGTAAAGGGGATTGATGGTTCTGAGCGTGCCCGCTCTTTACTCAATGGCATTTTTAAAATGCTCGATAGTTTACGTCTGGAAGTCATTGTGGAGGGCATTGATAACTCGGCTTATCTGCCCCTGCTTGAAGCCATAGGTATTAATAATTACCAGGGATTTTTGTTTGAAAAACCGCTGCCTTATGATCAGTTTATATTAAAACATACCCAGGGCTGGCGCATGGTTAAGTAAACACAGCCGGAAGCTATTCGCCCGGCTGTATTTTATTTTCGGCCCTAAACCACCTACTTCAGTAGGTGGCTATCATTCGTGGTAGGGCTTTGCCCGCATAGATTTAAGCTGGCAAAGAAAGGTGTCTATACATTGTTGTCGGAGTCGCCGACAGCGACCAGA
>Ga0213831_1000490_pt1 | contig 23705 bp, 20 predicted proteins | sample SWATP12_FD_163421 | JGI IMG/M metagenome (GOLD analysis project Ga0213831, IMG submission 163421) | Coastal seawater microbial communities from Marineland, Florida, United States - SWA TP1 #2 | ecosystem: Environmental > Aquatic > Marine > Coastal | place: USA: Florida | collected 2016-08-06 | reverse complement strand
ACTATTGCTCGCTAGCACGTTAATCTTGTCACCTTTAGCAAATGCCAGTCTTGAAGATGCCCAATTAGCGGCAAATGAAGGTCGTTTTGAAGAAGCGCTTCATGAATTTAATTACCTTGCAGACAGAGGTTATGCCCCTGCAATGTATGAGCTTGCTAAAATGTACGAAGGTGGCTTTGGTGTGCAACGCGACTACCGTAAAGCAGCAGAGTTGTACGAAAAGGCAGTTAAAAAAGTACATGCTGATTCAATGTTTGCATTAGGTGTACTTTATCAAGAAGGTAAAGGTGTAAAACTTGATAAAGAAAAAGCAATTTCATTATATGAAATGGCATCACAAAAAAATCACCCGGCAGCTCAGTTTAATTTAGGGGTTATGTACGCCAATGGCGAAGGGGTAATTCAAGATTACCGCACAGCACTCAGCTGGTACCAAAAGGCGGCAGCGAATAACTTTACTCTTGCTCAGTTCAATATGGCCTTGATGTATTATGAAGGTTTAGGTGTTCCTAAGAACCTCGAGAAATCATACATTTGGAATACCATTGCTGAATACAACGGCAACATGGATGCAAGCCATAGCCGTAAGCTTGATGAGCGCAATATGATGCCTGCAGAAATTGAAGCTGCAAAAGAAAAAGCAGACGCGATTTATGCAAAAATTCAGGCTGGTTTATACGCACCTGATGGGCGTCTATAACAAGCAGTGTACTTGCGCTTAACGGCGCAAGTACATCCATTTTAATAGTTTGATAAGCAACTTATTTTGCTTTAGCAACAAGCTGGTACGTGGATTAAACTTACTTGATACTAGGGTATTTCTTGCATGGCTAAAGGTTTTAAAACCCTCAATACCATGATAGTGCCCCATCCCTGACTCACCAATACCACCAAATGGTAACTGATCGGCTGTTACCTGCATCAGTACATCGTTAATTGCCAATGTACCACTTCTGATTGATGAACTTAACTTACTTATTTTGTCTTTGTCATGACCCAAAATATACAAGGCAAGCGGTGAGGAGTCGGCGTTGATAGTGTCAATCACCTGTTGCTGTGATTCATAACTCACAATTGGCAGTAAAGGACCAAAGATCTCTTCTTGCATTACCCGCATATCGTCATTTAGTTGCGTTAAAATATGTAACCCCATGCGATGTTTGAGTTCATCAACTTGATGCCCTTCTATTGGCTCGAATACTTGAGCCCCTTTGTCTTTTGCATCCTGCAAAGTTGTAATTAAACGTTGATATTGCCTATCAGAGACAATAGACGTTAGATTCTTACCTTCAACACCTTGTTTAAAATGCTTTTTATACAATTCACTAAGTTGTAAGACTAACTGATGCTCAAGCTTTTTGGGCACAAACACATAATCAGGAGCAACACATATTTGCCCTGCGTTATTTAGCTTGCCGAATAACAGGGTTTTTGCAGCCTCTTTGATATTCACATCATCAAGAATAACAACCGGTGATTTACCACCTAACTCAAGGGTAACTGGGGTGAGGTTTTTACTGGCCGCTTGCATCACTCTACGCCCTACTGATGTTGAGCCAGTAAATAGTAAATGAGCAAAAGGTAAATCGCAAAACGCCGCCGCGGTGTCGGCTTCGCCTTCAACAATAATGCAGTGCTCAGCAAGTGCACCTTCCATTACCTGCTTAATAACAGCATTGGTATGTGGGGTGAATTCGCTCAGTTTTAACATCACGCGGTTACCCGCCGCTAATGCGCTAATAGCCGGTACTAATGCTAATTGAATTGGGTAATTCCACGGCGCAATAACGCCCACGACTCCTTTAGGCTGATAATGAATGTGTGCCGATGAAGGCCATAAACTGATACCCACACTGCGTGACTCGTTTCGTGACCATTTGGGTAAGCGCTTGATGATGTCAGTTAATGATTTTACCGTTGGCAGTAAATCCCCCAGTACTGTATCGAACTCAGTACGGTAACCAAAGTCTTTGCTTGTTGCTGCAACTAGGGCTTGCTCATTTTCAATTAGGCGGGATTTAATCGTTTTTAACAGCTTAATACGCTTATCAATCGCTAAATAAGGCTCTGCCAAAAAGGCGTCATTGAGTTTTATAAACTCGCTCTGTAATTGTGCGTGTATATCAGTCAAAACATCATCTCTTGATAAACGATTTTAGCCACTATAACTAGCTATATTTATCTGAGCAACTTAATAAATGTAAAAACAGCGCTCATAGTGAGCGCTGTTATTGGTTGGAATAGGTTGAAAACTTAAAGGCTTAACTAAAAACCAAATACCACTGAGGCAATAGTCATAGTAACTACAGTGATCATCGCAATAGCAATTATGTTCAGTGCAAATCCAGAGCGGATCATATCGCGCATTTGAATTTGCCCAGAGCCAAATACTATCGCATTAGGCGGTGTCGCAACTGGCATCATAAACGCACAGCTACACGCAATAGCCGCTGGAATGACCCATACCAGCGGTGTACCAAATACTGACTCAGCAACTGGGCCTAATAGTGGTAAGAAACCTGCCGCTGTAGCTGTGTTACTAGTGATCTCAGTTAAGAAAGTGATTAAGGTTGCCACTGCTAGAACACTTAATACCAATGGAATTGCACTCGCCCCTTCAATCATGTGAGCAATGTATTCAGCAAGACCAGATGATTTAATTTGCGCAGCCAATGTTAAGCCACCACCGAATAGAAGCAACACGCCCCACGGTACTTTAGCTGCACTTTCCCAATCAAGAATACGCTCACCATCACCTTTGTTTGCCGGTAACACGAACAATAATAATGCTGCAGCAATAGCAATACCCGTATCAGAGATTTTTAAGCCCGATAAGTCGGCAAGTACAGGTCTGAAGATCCAGCATACTGCCGCTAAAACAAACACGGCTGCTACCCCTTTTTCAGCGCGTTGCATTGCACCAAGCTCTTGTAACTGCGATAAGAATAACGATTTAGTATCTTTACTTGCTGCTTTGGCACAATCGGTATCTACTTTATAAGCAAACTTAGTTAACCAAACCCAACATAAAGCCAGCATAACAGTTGCAAGTGGTACACCTACTTTCATCCACTCGGCAAAGCCAATATCAATTTTGTAGCTGTCTGATAAATACGCAGCCATAAGTGCATTCGGTGGGGTACCAATTAAAGTAGCAATACCACCGATACTAGCACCATAAGCGATTGATAATAACAACGCTTTACCAAATTGATCATTTTCAGGGTTAGACTGTTTAACCAACATAGTAATCGACATAGCAATCGGTAACATCATCACAGCAGTTGCTGTATTTGACATCCACATTGATAAAAATGCCGTTACTAGCATCATGGCTAAAATTTGTAGGCTTGGCTTAGTACCAGCACGAAGCATGGTATTAAGCGCAATACGCTTATGTAAACCCCAACGCTCCATCGCGATTGAGATCAAAAAGCCGCCTAAGAATAAAAAGATCAAAGGGTGTGCATAAGGTGATGCGACCCCTTTGATTGCTGCAATGCCAGCAAGAGGTGATATAACCAGTGGCAATAATGAAGTAGCAGGAATTGGCACAACTTCACTGACCCACCAAGTAGCCATCCAAAATGCAAGGCCTGCGGTACGTAATGCTGATACACTCATACCCGCTGGTGGATCGATTAAGCAAGTTAATAACATCACTAATGGGCCTAGCAGTAACATTACTGTGCTCATTAATGGGCGTGGCTGTGAGCCATCTTTTGTTTGATTTACTAATGACATACCGACTCCTTAGAACTTGTATTTAAGGCCAATTGCAACGCTGTTGTCTGATTCAAGTTCTAAATCTAAATCAGTATAGAATAAGTATGCTGTGGTTTGTTTATCAAAAACATAGTCTACACCTGCTGTCCATTGTTTACCTTCTTCAGCATGGCGAATTTTTGAGTCGTCTTTAACATATTGCAGCTTAGGTACCCATTTATCGATTGCATAGCTTGCACTAAGTGCATAGCCATTGCCTTCTTTCGTACCGTCGGTTGATTCACTGCGCTGGAATAAACCCGCTAACTGTAAGTTATCAAGTTTCCATGCTGCAACAACGCGGCTTGCTGTTAACTTATTAAGTGCATCAACATGGCTGATAGCAACATAATAGTCTTTAGATTTTAATGCACGGTCACCATAAATAACCGTTGCCGCAAAACCATCTTCATCGTTGCTACTGTCATCTTTAGGTGCGTAAGTTAGCGCTAGAGATGCGCCACCGTATGTTTTTGAGCTGTAGGTAATGGTATCGCCGATACGGTCTTGACCAGGGATCAGCTGAGCGATATCAGCTTGGGTTTCGTTAAAACCGTCTACTTTACCTTCTGAGTATTTAAAACGGGTGTCGTTACGACCTACAACCACTTCACCAAAATCGCCTGCAAGGCCTAAGTAGGTATTACGAGCTGAAAATGGCTCACTGGTATCGTCATGCTCAAAGCCTTTTACTTGAACTTCGTATTTGAATACTGCTTTTAGCTACTCAGTTAGTTTGTGGCTACCTTTAATACCAATACGAGAAAAAGGTGCTTCGATTTGCGTACCTTCATCTGCATAGCGCATAACGCCTGTATCTGTGTTTGCTATTTGAACTTCTGCTTTACCGTATACCGCGTAGTCTGCTGCCATTGCTGAGCCAGCTGTGCTCGCTAAAATCACAGCCGCGGCTACGCGTGTTTTTGTCTGAGTGAATATTGTTGTCATTATGCGCCCCTTATTAGGTTCAAATTGTTGTTCCTAACTGTTAACGCAAGTTGGTTGCCAACTTAGTTAATTTTAAAAAAGCTGTTAAATAACAGCAAATTAACTTTATTGACGTAAAAGAGGCTTTTTTTTATGGGTGGATATCCACACATTTTTAAAAATGTGCTGTCACCAGTTCCACCCATTGTGAAGAGTTTAATGTGAGAGAGTTGCTTAGTCTTTGAACATTTCGCGATTAATACCGTATTTGGTCATCTTGTCGTAGAGGGTTTTACGTGCAATTTGTAATGTGACCATGGTCTCTTTTATGCTGCCGTTGTTTCGTTCTAGCGCTTCTTCGATAAGTGACTGCTCATAAAAGCTAATCTTCTCGGCAAGGCTTAAGTCTTGAGCAAGCTCGTTGTCACTGTTTGCATCATTGTACGAGGCAAAGGCCAGATCAGAGCCTAGCAATACCGCACGTTCGGCCTGATTTCTAAGCTCTCGTACATTACCCGGCCAATCGTAGGCAAGAAGTCGTTGTTTTGCTTCACTACTTAGTGGTGCAGGTGGTTTATGAAAACGTGTTGCCGCTATCGAGCTAAAATGTTTAAACAACAGTGGAATATCGGCCTTTCTGTCTCGTAGTGCCGGAATACTCACTTTAACTAAGTTTAATCGGTAATATAAATCGGCTCTAAACTCCCCCGCTTCGACTAGTGTCATTAAGTCTACTTTGGTGGCAGCAACAATACGCACGTCTAAATCAATGGCGTGGTTATCACCTACAGGCGTTACTTTACGCTCTTCAAGCACCCTTAATAACTTTACTTGTAAACTTGCAGGCGTTGACTCTATCTCATCTAAAAAGACAGTACCGCCTTTAGCAAATTCAAATTTACCTTGGCGAGATTGCGTAGCACCTGTATATGCGCCACTGGCTGCACCAAATAGCTCACTTTCGATTAGCTGTTCGGGGATTGCGCCGCAGTTTATGGCAACAAAATTAGCCGCTGATCTGTTACTTTGATCGTGCAAGTAACGGGCAACTAATTCTTTACCTGTGCCAGTTTCACCTTCTATTAAAACATCAGCGGGAGTGTCGATAACCGCATTGAGTAAATGCATCATTTGTTGCATTTGCTCAGTTTCACCTAAAATTCGCACACCGGGCGCAGAGGTTTTTTCTACTGCGATTTTTAATGCGCGGTTTTCCATCACTAAAGCACGTTTTTCTGAAGCGCGGGCGATACAATCTAACAATTGCTCTGTGAGTGGCTTTTCGAATAAATCATAAGCGCCAAGTTGCATGGCTTTAACGGCAACAGATACATCGGCAAAGCCGGTAAGAAAAATAACCGGTAGCTCACTATCAAAGGCTTTCACTTGTTCTAAAAATGCCAAACCGTCCATTTTTGGCATGTTTATGTCACTTAAAACAATCCCTTCAAAACGACGACTCAATTTTGAAAGTGCCGCCGTTGGTTCACTAAAACACTGAACTTGATAACCTTCAATCTCAAGGAGTTGCTTTAATGAATCGCGTATCACCGCTTCGTCATCAATAACGATTACCTGATTACAGGTCGCTGCAACTACACTCATGATGGTTCCTTATTTGTTTGTAAGGTTATTATAAATTGTGCGCCGCCTTCAGGGCGGTTATGCGCCGATAATCGACCGTTAAATGAGTCGATAATTTGCCGTGAAATAGATAAACCTAAACCTAAACCGTTGCTGGTTTTAGTACTGTAAAATGGCTCAAAGATGTTACCCAATGCATGTTGATCAATACCTGGTCCTGTATCAAGAATTGATAGCTTCACTCGGTCGTCGAATAGTTCGAGATCAAAACTTAATTCACGCTTTTCAGATTCACTCATTGCTTGGCTAGCATTGGTGATCACGTTAACCAAGACTTGTTCAAACTTAACGCTATCGACCCACACTGTTATATTTGCATCAATATCAGCAGCTTTTACCTCGATATCGTCTTGCTTTAACTGGGCGCTGGCGATCATTAACGCATTTTTTAACATGCTCGATAAGCTTTGCTGCCTAAGTTGAGTTTGTGCGGGTTTACTAAAATGCTTAAGCTGAGCGACAATTTTGTGAACACGCTCTATTAGAGATTGCACCAGCACTAAATTTTCGCTGGCTTGCTCAATATTGCCTTTAATAAGCAGCCTCTTTGCACTTACTAAATAAGTGTTCATGGCACTTAAGGGCTGATTGATTTCATGGTTAATGCCCGCACTTAATTGACCTATCGTTGCAAGCTTGGCTGTTTGGATCAGTGCTTTTTGCGCTTTTTCGAGCGCTTGGGTTCGTTCAATTACTTCTTGCTCAAGGCTATGTCTTGAAAACAAGAGCTTTTTGTAACCCGCAAAGCGCACCATCGCCATATGAATAAGCACAACAGCAATAGCATAAAACACACTAAACCAAAGCAGTCGAGGTATTTGCGCAAGCTCCACATTAGTTACATCCACCAGCACACTGGCTTTGGCGTTTATAATGTCTATTGTTTCTGTGGCACTAATAAAGCGCGCTTGCTTGCCATTAAGCTGAATATTTTGCTGTGCGGTTTGTTCACTTAAAGGCTTATGATTGTGATTAAGTAAACTCGGTTTATGAGACAAGTAGCGGCGCGACTTAACCAAAGCAGTCATTTGTTCGTCGTTAAGCGATTCAAGTGACTTTAATCGCCAGTCCTCAACGTCTGACATCACAATAACGCTATCTTCTAGTGCAATATAAAAGTGGGTGCTGTCTGATGCATTAAGTAGCTGGCGGTCTTGTTCAAACTTTTTAGCATTCACTTTTAAAGTGACAACGGCAATAACTTTGCCTTTATCAATAACCGGCTCTGAAAAGTAAATGCCCCGCTCACTTGAGCGCATACCTAAAGCAAAATAAGCTACTTTTTCACCCTGCTTGGCTAAATAAAAATAAGGTCGAAAAGCAAAGTTACTACCCAAAAAGGTGTAATCAACTTGCCAGTTACTACTTGCCACCACCGAGCCTGTTAAATCCATTAAATAGACGTCAGATGCACCACTGGCACGTTGGATATCTTCTAAATAATAATTAACAGCCTGCTCGCCTATACCTTGCTTAACCACAAAAGATTTAACTAAATCATTGGCACTGACTAAGGTCGGAATTGTTTTAAATCGGGCTAATTCGCTTGAAAAGTAATGACTTAACTGAGTAGCTTGAACACGGCTTTGTCGCTCTGCTTGTTGATAGTCGTGAGCGCGTCCAACGTAAAAAACTAACACAAGCAACAATAAAAGCATTGCACCTGCAATAACTAACTTTTTACTTAATGACGACATTCAAACCTTTGCGAGCAGCGCAACTAGAAATTGAACTGGTAGTGTAACGATAAATCTTCTGTTGTACCAGCGACAGCGCCATTGTCCATTCGTGGATCAAACACGTTATATTTTTTGCCTAACAGGTTTTCTGCTTTCAGCATAAGTTGGCTGTTAGCGTTTAACTGCCACTTTAAGCTGCCACCTAATAAGCTATAGGCAGACTGTTTGAAGTGAGCACCGGTAACCGAACTTACCTCAACTTTATCACGCCACAATAAGTTTAAACTCACTTGCCAGCTGTCAGATAAGTTATAACTACTCACTAAGCTTGCAAAACGCTTAAAGCTCGCATTAATTGGATCTTCAAAGTATTGCGTGTAAGTGCCCGTTACAGAAAACTCTTTACTTGATTGCCAAGTACCATCAAGCTCGATACCACTGTTTTGAGTGTTAAATGAGTTTGCAAAAGTAAACAAGGCTTCATTAGATTGCGTTGGCTCAATGTTTATAAAATCATTGAGTTCATTATAAAAAAGCACCGCATTTGCTTGTAACTCTGAGGTTTGATAATGCCAAACAAGCTCAGTGGTTTTTACCGATTCAGAGCGAAGTGACGGGTTACCTACGGTGACATCATCATTTGAAAAAAGCTCATTAGTAACGGGTGTTCTGAACGATTCGCCATATTGCACTTTTACGGTATGCTCTGGGTTTATTACATAAACGCCCGCAAGGCGAGGCGAAAGTTTACTGTCGATGTCTTTCACATCGTCATAGCGTGCCCCTACAAATAAAGTAAGTGAATCTGAATAAGGTATTTTTAACTGCCCGTAGGCGCTATATGTTTCGAAGGTATATTTAAGTGATGCAAATTCAGGAAAGTCCATCACCGTCACAATACCTTGCTGATAATAAGCGGGGTCAATAATGACTAACATCGACTCATCATCATAGTAATTAGTACGTACTCCAGCTTCGACTTGTTTAGCCTCTGCGTATTCTATACCTGCTGCAAGCTGCCATTGGTTTTCAAATTGATAACTCAGTTCAGTCTCAAATTTGCTATCAGTTGTTTGCCAAGCTGGGCCAAGTAAAAAGTCAGGTATATCGTCAAAAGCAGCGATTAAACCAGCACTAGAGATATTATGTTTAGTGTACGAGTAACTAGAATCCAGCTTTAACTTGTCGTTATTAATCCAGTTATATTTAATGCCAACAAAAGTGTTATCACTGGTGTGTTGATTTTGTGTTGAATAGCCAGCAAGGTTTAAAAATTCATCAAGGGATGTTTCGTTGTAACGAGCACGTAATTGCAGCTTTTTGTAATCAACACCTGCTTCTAGGTAAAGCGCCTCAAGAGGATCTTTTACTCCTTGCGGGTAGCTTTCGCCGTCTTTTTGATCATACGAAAAACTCGTAAAGAGTGATGTATCATCACTTAAAGAGGCATTGAACTGCCCTGTTGCCCCGTAGCGACCATTATTGCCAACCACAAGTTGCAGAGTATTTCGCTCTTTAGAGGTAACAATATTCATCACCCCTAAAAACGCATTACTGCCATACAGCGCCGAGCCTGGACCGCGAATAAACTCTATTTTTTCAATGATTTCAATAGGAATATAAGGCATGTAAACAGAGGCTTTACCAAATGATGATTCATTGACACGCTCACCATTGATCATCACCAGTACATTGCCGCTATCAAGGTATACACCCCGAGCATGATCTTTAGGCACAGCACCAACCCAATCTCCAAGGGTTGATTGCATACCTGGCACAAAGTTCATTACCTCATAGGCGTTATCAACACCAAGCGCTTGAATTTGTTTACGGCTAAATACACTCATGGTTGAAGGAACAGATGACAAGGTTTCGCTGGTTTTACTAGCAATATCGACTTGCACATTAAGCAAGTCTTCAAAGCTTAAAGAGAATAAGTCTTGCTCGTCAGTCGCGTTTGCAACCAATGGAATGGTTGAGGCAACTGCAATTGAAAAAAGTGCTGAACATCTTAAAAGCTTCACGCTGCGAGATACCTGTACTAATAGCCTATGCTGCAAAAGCAACACCTTGTTTACACTATTAATACAAAAGATTGGCAAGCTTGCAATGTTTTTATAGTTTTAGTTGAAGAGTTCTCGAAAGTGGATACAAAAAAACCCACTTTCAGCTAAAAATGGGTTTTAATTTTATTGAGCTAAGCTTAATTAAGCTGTTTCAACATTAGCAGTACGCTTTGCTTTAATGTACTTATATAAACCAATAAGTGACGCCGCTATCCAGAAAATTTCGATAACAAAACTAGCAAGGTTAAAGTTATAACAAAGGCTAATTAGTAACAGAATCGCGCCTGTTAAGTTCATCATGTTATACACAAGGCCGGTTGGCGATGCTTTATTCAGTTGTAATAAAAAGAAAGCACCAACCACTAAGAATGTGCCTGTCATGCCAATAATATCAAATAAAAGTGCTATCACGTGCGTGAATCCATTTTGTTCATGTGTTTATACCCATACAACTGGCCCAATCCATGGGGAGGGTTGTTTTCATTCATTGAAACAGCAAACCGGTCAATAGTATCAGAGCATGAGGGATAAACGAGGATAAATGTCCGTATTTTAATTACAGTTAATATTTACTCAAAGCAAATACTCAGATCTTCATGGTTAAGCTGCTCTAGCTTTGTCAAAGATGATTGACAAAATTCAGTGGTATACATGGTTTTAAACTCCGCAGGCACTTCATTTACCCACCAAGAGGTTCGATCAGCAATAGATAAAGAAAGGTAAAAAACATCAAACTTTAGACCATCTGCCACATAAAAGGATGATTTGCCTAAATGAGTAGTGTCACTTTCTATTTTCAATATGCTGTTTGGGGACTCGACAGTAATCCAATCAATTTGGACGACATTAGCTTTATTTTTTATAGGCTTAAGTCTAAATGCGCCATATTTGTATAGGTTATCGCTTGGGTTTATAGCTCTTACGAACACATATTCATTTATGTTTATTTTTGAAGCTGTCTCTCCACATGAAGTCAAAATGGGCAAAACGCCAAAAACCATAAGCAAAGCAGCAAATCCATGTTTAACCAAGTTAATCTTTTCCTTCTTGATCGTGTTTCCCAGTAAAGTCAATTTACAGAAATGGTATTAATACTCTTTAACTAACTTTAAATTAAACATCAAAAATGTGGCAAATACTAATCTACTTATGCGTTACCTTACCACCGATAATTTTTAGAGCAGGTGCACCGCGGATCATTGTTTCGCGGGCGAATTGACGTTGGCAGTCAGGGCAAATACCAGTTTCATTGGTAAAATCTTGGCTAATACGTTCAACAAAACATTTAACCAACGCCCCTTTTCCGCCTTTGCGGTATTTAAATAACTGGCTTTTACATTGTGAGCAAAAAATATCGACTGTTTTGGTCGGGCCTTTTTTGTTTGGTTTTGCCATTACAACTACATTGCTAAAATAAAACCTTACTTTATCATGTTAAGGCCAGAGGCCCAAAACTAAGCCGATAACAGAAAACTGTAATATTGAATAACTTGCATTAACTAAGAACAATTTTAATGGGCGTTGTTCAAAAATATAGCCAATACCTAAGGCACAGCTAACCCAGCACAAGCCAATAATAAACCCTGTGCCAACAGCCACTCCCACATTGACATTTGCGCCAATAAATAACGATAAACTAAATGCAATTAAACAACATAAAACAAAGCTGCCGCCAAACACCATAACCGGATTGATGCTCTGAAGGTCAAGCTCTGTTAAACCACAGCTTTCCATCCAAATACGTTTAAAAAGCCAAGGTGAATACCACACAGCGCCCAATAAGAAAGATGCAAGGGCAGCAAAAAAGATCGCGAAGTAATTAAGTTCTGAAAAATGCATACGCCAGACTCATACAACTAACAGGTTTAATTTGACTTTAGTTAAGGATCAGCGATGCAGCAAATCAAAAAGGCTGAGTTTTGTACCTATTAATATCTAAACCATACTTTAGGATTAACCGCAGAATTATTTCAGTTTAATAAATAATCAATTTAGTGTTGTACGGGTTTTTTCTGTAATTTACGCTGTAGGGTTCTTCTGTGCATATTCAGTTGGCGCGCAGTTTCAGAGATATTACCATTGTTGCTATGCAATACATGTTGAATATGCTCCCACTCAAGACGCTCTGGCGACATTATTTGGCTTGGCTCTGTGCTCTCCAACGAAACGCCTGATTCAACATCACCCAAGATTGTTTTTAATAATGAATTAAAATCGACAGGCTTTGGTAAGTAGTCATCAGCACCTAAACGTATCGCTTCTACTGCACTGGCAATACTGGCAAACCCCGTGAGCAATACGATACGAGCTGAAGGAAATTGTTCTCTTAAAGGTTTAATTAGCGCAAGGCCGTTATCATCCCCAAGTTTTAAATCCACCAGAAAGTGGCTTGCCTCAAAAGTGGTTGTTTTTTGTAAAGCTTGCTCAGCGTTATGAGCGAGCTCACATGTAAAGCCTTGTTTTGTAAAGCGCCTCGCAAGCGTGCTGGCTAGGTTTACATCGTCTTCAATAATTAAAAGTTTCATACAATTTTTAAACTAACCATCGCAATCGCGCCTTGCTGTGGGTGATTACTTAGTGTTAATGAGCCATTTAAGCGCTCTAAGGTTACATTAGAAAGCATAACTGCCATTCCCATTCCATCGCTACTTGGCATGAGCTGACCGCCTAATGATGCCATTTGTTGCTCGCTAAATCCTTGACCGAAATCACGTAATGACAATGAAAGTATTTGCTCATCGATTTGCCATTTAGCTTCTATGTTGTGTTGCTGATTATGGTTATTTGCTGATACGGCGTTTTGCAACAAGTTCAAAATAGCTGGTAACAGCATAGCATCACTTAAAATCGAGCATTCAGGGGCGTCATTTAGCCACTGTAAGCTTTGCTCAGGAAAATGCAGAGTCATCGCATCTTGAATCGTGTTTTGCAGTGTTTTAGCACTAATCACTTGTTGTGTTTCACCGGTTCTTAGTGCATTTGAAAGTGATCTAAAATGAGCAAGTTGCTCTTTACATTGGGCTAATGGCTTAGCCATTTCTTGCACAATGGGGTCATTAGCTTGTTGCTCTTTAAGCTCTTCAAATAACAGCTGTAAGTTTGCTATCGGCGTTGCAAGTTGGTGCGTTACTTGTGCTGCTGCCCCATCAAGCGTTAATAATTGCTCATGCCTTAATTGTTGCTCTCGGGTATGGGAAATAGTAGCTTCTCTGGCTCTTAACGTGCTGTTTAATCTACCAATTACAAAGGCAATAACGATGGCGCTGATAACAAAGTTAATCCACATACCAATAAAATGATGAGTCATCTGCATTTGGTGCATGGTATGTTCGGGCATTTTTATCAGTAAAAAACTATAAGCGGCGATTGCCAGCACAGCTGTATAAGCAAGCCCTTTCGCATTAACAGTCACCGCCGCTATCATTATCGGTAACAGTAATAACGAAACAAATGCATTTGTTGCTCCACCACTTAAGGAGAGCAAAATAGTTAAAAACAATAAGTCAGCTGTCAACTGCATCAACACAGCTGCAGGCTTGGCTTTCGTGACATTTCGGTAAGCGAATATACTTAACAGCTGAAAGATTGCTTCAATACAAATTACAGCAAGTAAAGGCAGTAAGGGGATTTGGTATTCAAAAAGAAAATATACCGCAATAACAGCAACAAACTGCACGGCGATTGCGGCGCTTCTTAAAATTAGTAGGCGACTGATCGCCGGATCGGTTTGCATAACGGACTCTTTAAAGCTTAATCATCGTCCATTGAAATTGTAAAAACAGCACAAGGCGTTCCTTGATGAAACACCATTTGCCATTGTTTACCATTAAAACGCCACAGTGACATACGAACTGAGTAGTTAAACTCTGAGCGAGCTGAACGTCTAAAGGCCGCTTGATAGCTTAGCTGTGCAATATCATCACTGAGCATTCGGCCTTTAAAATGTTGATTATAAAACTGCGGTACCACCTCAGTTGGCAGGCGGGTTAAAACTTGGAACTTATTAAATGACGTGCCATCAGCGGCTATTTCAATAAAATCATCATCAAGTAATGCATCAAGCGCTTCAGCAGATTGCCGTACCTCTGGCTCAAGAAGCTGCCGCTCTGCATCAATTAAATGATTAAATAACGTCTCTTTAATTTTACCGCCCATAGTAACCCTTACTGTTTGAGCACTTTACCGCCCTTCATAACAAACTGAACCTGACTAAGTTCACTAATGTTATCAAGCACATTCATATTCACGCTGATAATATCTGCTTGTTTACCAACACTCAAGTCACCAAGGCTATCACTTTGACCTAATAGTTTAGCAGCTTCAACGGTGGCTGATTTAATTGCTTGCTTTGGTGTCATGCCGTATTTAACTAATAACTCAAACTCTTTAGCATTATCACCATGCTTAGATACGCCTGAATCTGTACCAAAGGCTATTTTAACCTTGTTTTTTAACGCTAATTTAAACGATGCTTCCATTTTTGGCGCTACTACTTCGACCTTATCAGCAATTGCTTTTGGCATATTAGGGTTATTTAGCACTTCTTCTTTTACTGTTGCGCCAGCGAGTAAGGTTGGAACTAAATACGCGTCTTGCTTTTTGAAAAGCTTAACCGTGTCTATATCTAAAAAAGAGCCATGTTCGATTGAATCAACACCCGCTCTAAGTGCTGCTTTTATACCTTCTGTGCCATGAGCATGAGCGGTCACTTTGCGGCCTAAATGATGGGCTGTGTTTACAATGGCACTGAGTTCTTCATCAGTAAATTGCTGATTAACCCCTGCCGCTGTATTACTTAAAACACCACCTGTCGCGGTTATTTTAATCACATCGGCACCGCTTTTAATTACATCGCGCACTGCACGAGTACAATCGGCTGCGCCATCACACACACCTAAGCCACCCCCTTCTGTCGCTTTGGTAATATCACGGCGATAGCCATGCATATCACCGTGACCACCGGTCGGTGTGATCATATCCCCTGCTGCAAAAATGCGCGGGCCAACAATGTCGCCACGTTCAACCGCTCGCTTTAATGGGAAGATAACTTGATAGCTGCTACCTAGGTCACGCACAGAGGTAAAACCTGCATCAACCGTACGTTGTAAGTACTTTAGAGAACGAAGAGCGTAATCGGCTTCGTATTCAGTTGCCCATTGGTGAGGGTTACGTTTTGCATCTCGTTCAAAGGTAACATGAACGTGCATATCAATCAGACCCGGCAATACCATCTGATTTTTTAAATCAATAACATCTGCATCACTGAGGTTTAATTGCTGCTTTGTTAGAAAACCAGCTTTTATTGCGGTAATTTTACTGTCTTCAATAACAAGCGTTTGCTGCTCTTTGACATTTTGATCAGTGCCTACCAGCATCTTTCCAGCATAAATAATGGTTGTTTGTGCATTAACCGCAAACGAAGATAATAAAGACAGTACCGATAATGTGCTTATTTTTAGGTTTATTTTTTTCATAATCGCCTCTTTTTTATACTAGGTTTAACTTAAATACTGAGTAAATGCCATTATTTACGACATAGCGCAGCAATGAACTAGTGTTAACAAGTGAATTTTGATATAACTTCGGAAAAATTTAACAAGTCTGACCACATAAAGAGAACACATTATGTCTTATGCCCAAATTACTGGCTGGGGTAAATGTATACCACCAGCAAGCATCAGCAATGATGAAATTAGCAATATTGTTGATACCAATGATGAATGGATCACAACACGTACAGGCATCAAATCTCGCCGTGTCAGCCATGTTTCTACTGCCGATTTAGCTACCGTTGCCGCAAAGCATGCGCTTGCTTGTGCTGGTGTTGATGGTAAAGACATTGATCTTGTGCTTCTTGCGACTTGTACACCATCAACTATGGTGGCAAATACGGCCTCTTTAGTGCAGAAAAATATTGGTGCGGTTGGCGCAGCAGCAATGGATACTAACGCTGCATGTTCAGGCTTTTTATACGCATTACAAGCAGCAACGGCACAAATTCGTGCAGGCATGATCAAAAAAGCGGTCGTTATTGCTGCTGAGCGCATGACTTGGTACATCAACTGGGCGCGTCGCGACAGTGCTGTATTATTTGGTGATGGTGCTGGTGCCGTTGTATTAGAAGCCTCAGATACACCATCTGGTTTACTTGCAACTAAAACCGGGTGTGATAGTGAAGATCGCGATATCTTACACATCGAAAACTTTGGTAGCGATTTAAATAAGTACGAGCCAATTGGCCCGTCTAACTTATTATTCGAAGGTCGCGAGATCTTCAAACGTGCTGTTAAAGGTATGAGTGAAGCTTGTGACGACGTACTGAACCAAGCACAGTTAGAGCTTGATGACATTGACGTATTAGTTCCTCACCAAGCAAATTTACGTATTATCCAAGCTATTCAGCAACGTTTGAAAGTAGCTGATGAAAAAGTAATGGTAAACATTGCCGACTACGGTAATACGTCTGCTGCAACAATTGCGATTGCAATTTGTGAAGCTGTTGAGCAAGGCCTTATCAAGCCTAACTCAAACATTATGTCAGCAGCCTTTGGCGCTGGTTTAACTTGGGCGGCGAGTTACATTAAATGGGGCGAGCGTGTAACACCTATTGCAGTGTCTGATGCAGCTTTACCTGAATGTGATAAAACAGGCCTTGAACTTGTTGCACCAGCTGTTGCAGCATGTAAAGCGGCAGAGTAATCCTCGACACTCTTTAGTAGAAAAGCGCGGCTTAGTCCGCGTTTTTTTATGAGCAAAAAATGGACTAAATAATGGAATTATTAGGCATACATCACGCTGCAATCATTTGTAGCAACTATGAAAAATCAAAGCATTTTTATAATGAAGTATTAAAACTGCCGATTATCCACGAACTATACCGTGCTGAACGTGACTCGTATAAATTAGATTTAGCACTTCCTGATGGTAGCCAATTAGAATTATTTTCGTTTCCTGGAGCACCACAAAGACCAAGCTATCCCGAGGCACAAGGGCTACGCCATTTGGCGTTTAAAGTTGCCGATATTGCAAAATCTAAGCAGTACTTAGAACAACAAGGCATTTCGGTTGAAGAAATAAGAGTGGATGAAATCACCGGGAAGCAATTTACATTTTTTGCAGATCCCGATGATTTACCTTTAGAGCTTTACCAACTCTAGATTATTGGAAGCGATCTTGTAGGTAATTAAACACAGCGCGAATACCCAATGCTTCACCACCTGTAGGGCGACCCGGTAATGCACGTAGATTCCAAGCCATGACATCAAAGTGAACCCAAGGAGTGCTTGGCTCAATAAACTCTTTTAAGTAAAGAGCAGCAGTGATCGCACCACCAAATGGAGTTGAAGCACAGTTAGCAATATCAGCTACATCACTTTTTAATAATGGCTTGTATTGATCAAATAACGGCAGTTGCCAAACAGGATCATGGCAGCTTTCGCCTGCATCCATCAACTTGTTAGCCACTTCACGGTTATTTGCGAAAAAGCCTGGTAATTCAGTACCTAGGGCCACACGGCAAGCACCAGTTAGGGTTGCAAAGTCAACGATAAGATCGGGGTTATCGTTTTGTGCTTCAGCAAGTGCATCACACAGCACTAAACGACCTTCAGCGTCAGTGTTATCAATTTCTACTGTGATCCCTTTGCGAGTTTTGATCACATCACCTGGTCTAAATGCATTTCGAGAAACCGCATTTTCAACTGCAGGTACCAGTACACGTAAGCGAATTGGTAAGTTAGCAGCCATAATTAACTGGGCAAGACCAATAACATGCGCGGCACCGCCCATGTCTTTTTTCATATTACGCATGCCTGAGCTTGGTTTTAAATCTAAACCACCAGAATCAAAACAAACACCCTTACCAACTAAGGTAATTTGTGGCGCATCTTTTGCGCCCCAACGTAAATCAAGTAAGCGAGGCTTATTCTCAGATGCACGACCAACCATATGAATTGTTGGGTAGTTTTGCTCTAATAATTCATCACCAACCCACTCGCTAAACTCACCATCAAAGGTGTCGGCTAAATCTGCCATCACTTGTGATAGGTGTTGCGGCATCATATCTGCAGCAGGCGTATTAACCAGATCACGCACTAAATTAATGGCACTTGCATGCTGCGATAAACGCTTAACTAAGCTTTCATCTTTAATAGCTAGTGTGGCACGTGGCGATGGTTTTTCTTTATATTCACTAAACTCGTAACCACCTAACACAAAACCCAGCGCTACTTGTTCTACAAACTTGTCATCACCTTGAATTTGATAACAGCCTGCAGGCAGTTTTGTCGATAAGTCGCCTGCTAACCAAAAGTCTTGTAAATCATTAACTAAACAATACACATGCTCAAGTGAACCGGTTTCACTATCAGCAGTTAAGGCCATGCCTTTGTTTTTAAAATCACAATTTGTTAGCCAATTTTGTAAGGCTTGCGGCTGCTCAGTTAACCACGTTGATAGGTCAGCTTTAGCAATAAATGACAGGGGAATCCCCGTAGAAGAATGGCGAATTAATGAACTCATTAAACGACTCGATATAAAGAAAAGGTATTTAAGCATACCAATATCTTGATACAAAAGGTATAGGCAAAATCAGATAAGCAAAACCTAATCAGTCTTTGTTTTGCTTCTCTTTTTCTTCTTTTTCTACTTGTTGATCAATCTCTTTAATCGACTTATTGATATTGAATGAGCTAGGTAGCACATCAACACCAACCCATTGACCCAGTTTTACAACCAAAGGAATTGTCACTGGTGCAAAGGGTAATACTGCAAATACGCCTAAACCAAGCCCTTTTAATATATCTAAAAATTGCTCATTCGCTGTATGTAATTCATCTTTGGTAGCTTGGCCTTGAGTATATCGCCTATAGATATGAAGCATCTCTTTTGTTTCTTGCTTTTCTTGGGCTAGTGCGATTTTAAGTGCTACCATAGCGCGCTTGAAGCGTAGGGTCTGACGCTTTTTGGTAATTTTAGCCACTCTGAATGGGGCTCGATGAATAACTTTATATAATCGCATTTGGTTATTTTCACACAGCTGAAGAAGTTCACAAAGCATAATTTACTTATATTAGTTTTTGCTCTATGCTTCATACTCTATTCGTAATTATTTTTCAGTATTAAAAATGACCACACCCGCACAACAGGCTGAGCCAAAACCCCAAAAGCCTGCTCCAGATGAATGTTGTGGTGGTGGTAGCTGTTGCCCTTGTGTATGGGAAGAATACCGAGAAAAATTAAAGCAATGGCAATTAAACAACATTCCACAACAAGCTCAATAAACCGTTCCAAACCCGATTTTGCCCAAAAACAATTCAAAAATTTCCTTTTTTAAAATATTTTTAGATATTTTATATACTTTCTTACGTAAAAAAGAAAAACCAAGAATAAATTATCCCCTTTTATTTCAGTCATATAATTAATAAAAGTGTAATAAATAAACAGCAAAGAAACCAAAAACAACATCACATTAACAATTTGCAAAATAAATTTACAGGCTGTATAAGAGATTTACACCGAGTTTATTATTAGTCTTCGGTGACATAATCAATAATATTCTAACTGGGGAAGTCAGAATGAAATTCAAAAATAATGCGCTACAACAAGCAATTAAATTTGCTTTAGCGACAACTACAGCAGGCCTGTTTGTTTCGGGTTCAGTAGTAGCTGCAGAACAAGCTGCAGAAGAAACGAAAGTTAACAAAAACGTAGAAAAAATTGCCGTGGTAGGTACTCGTTCTGCGCCACGTTCAATCGGTGATTCACCAGTACCAATTGATATCATCGGTGGTGAAGAGCTAGATAAAGGTGGCAACACGGATATGCTTGAGCTTTTAAAAGGCTCGGTTCCTTCTTTTAATGTTCACCAAAACCCAATTAGTGATGCAGCGTCACTTGTACGCCCTGCTAATTTACGAGGTCTTCCTTCTGACAGCACATTAGTACTTGTTAATGGTAAACGTCGTCACCGTGCATCTGTTATCGCTTTTTTAGGTGGTGGTATCAATGATGGTGCTCAAGGTGCTGACATCTCTGTTATTCCAAGCATTGCCCTCAAGCAAGTAGAAGTACTTCGTGATGGTGCTGCAGCACAATACGGTTCTGATGCAATCGCAGGTGTAATGAACTTTGTATTAAAAGATGCCTCTGAAGGTGGTTCATTCGAAATTCGACAAGGCGAATACTACGAAGGTGATGGCGATACAACACAAATTTCAGGTAACGTGGGTCTACCATTTACCGATAGTGGTTTTGCTAACTTAAGCTTCCAATATAAAACAGCTGATGCAACTAGCCGTTCAGTACAACGCCCTGATGCAGCAGCACTTAACGCTGCTGGTGTACCAGAAGTATCTTCTTTAGCACAGGTTTGGGGTGCACCTGAAGTTGATGACGATATTTCAATCTTTGGTAACATTGGTCTTGAGTTAAGCAATTCATCTGAATTCTACATGTTTGGTAACTACTCTGAGCGTGATGTACGAGGTGGTTTCTACTATCGTAACCCACACACTCGCCCAGGTGTTTACTCAAATGACGGCGGTGAAACACTCCTTGTTGGTGATTTAACGGGCGATATGAGCGGTAACTGTCCTACCGACATCATGATTGATGATAACGTTTTAGATAACCAAAGATACATCGATCTAGTTGCTAACAACCCAGACTGTTTTGCGTTTAACGAAATGCTTCCGGGCGGTTTTACACCTAACTTCGGTGGTAACATCACAGATACTGCTCTAACAATTGGTACTAAAGGTGAAATCACATCTGGTTTTCTTGAAGGTGCTTACTATGACTTAAGCGGTACAGTTGGGTACAACGAATCTCGTTACTTCATCTACGACACAATCAATGCATCATTAGGCCCAGAAAGCCCGCGCGATTTCAGCCCAGGTAAATACTCACAGTTAGAGAAAAACTTTAACGCAGATTTATCAAAAGGTTTTGACTTTGGCTTAGCTTACGATGTAAACGTTGCAGGTGGTCTAGAATGGCACGAAGAAACCTTCACTGTAGTTTCTGGTGATGTAGCGTCTTTCACAGCGGGCCCACTAACAGAACAAGGTTTTGGTATCGGCTCGAATGGTTTCCCTGGTTTCAAACCATCTGATGCAGGCGAATATACACGTCGTAACTATGCTGCGTACGTTGATGTTGAAGCACCATTCACAGAAGACTTCCTAATGGGCCTAGCGCTACGTTATGAAGACTATGACACGTTTGGTTCAACAACTAACTACAAATTAACTGGTCAATACCACTTAACTGAAGACTTGAACATTCGTGGTTCAATCAGTACTGGTTTCCGTGCACCAACTGTTGGTCAAGCGAACGTAAGTAACGTTCAAACAAACCTAAGCAGCGGTGTACTTGTTGACTCGGCACTTTTACCACCAACAAACCCAATTGCAGTGCAATTAGGTGGTACAGAGCTACAACCTGAAGAGTCACAAAGCTACACATTCGGTGCAGTATGGACCCTTGGCGACTTATTCTTCACTGTTGACTACTACAACATTCAAGTAGATGACCGTATCAGTCAATCAGATAAAATTGAGTTAAGCCAAGCAGACAAAGACACACTTGAAGCGGCAGGCGTACCAAACGTACAAAACTTAGCACAAGTTAGCTTCTTCACGAATGACTTTGATACAACAACGCAAGGTGTTGATGCTGTTGCTAACTATTCAACTGAATTGTTAGGTGGTAGCTCAACATTCAGCTTAGCGTACAACTGGAACGACACTGAAGTAACTAAATCGAGCCCTATTACTGGTGAATTTAAAGTAAGCCGTTTAGAAAATGACTTACCAAACCACCGTGCAACACTAAGTTGGGCACAACAATGGGAAAACTTCTCTGCATTTACACGTGTTAACTACTATGGCGAATACCAAGGTGTTCACGTAGATTACGATGCAACAGCGAAAACAGCTGATGCGGCAGTAACCATTGACGCAGAAGTGACTTACTTCCTAACTGAAGAGCTTAGCTTCTCTGTTGGTGCGACAAACTTATTCGACCAAGAAGCAGAGAAACTTGATTTCTTCGATAGTACTGGCATCCCTAACAACAACTGGGGTGGTAAATACTACGAAACGTCGCCATATGGTATCAACGGCGGCTTCTATTACGTGAAAGCTACGTATACTTTCTAAATAGAACAGCTTTCTGGGTTGAGCAATCAACCTAGAAAGTCGATACCCCGGATTTATTCTGGATATTTATAGTTAACCAAGGCGAAAGACATTTCGCCTTTTTCGTTTTATAGTAAATAAAAATAACAAATAACCCGCCATTCCTATGCTGTTAGAAAAAGCGAATCAACTACTGAATGAAAACAAGCTTAAAGAGGCCGAGTTTCATTTTAAAACCATTCTCGATTCAGATCCTGAAAACGGCGAAGCGTTATTTGGATTGGGCCGTATTGCACTGCGTTTAGAACGTTATGATGCTGCTGTATACCTTCTACAAAGAGCCTGTGAACGATTACCTCATATGCTTGAACCGCTCCATGCTCTTGCCGATGCTTTTAATGGCGTGCATTCACCACAAGATGCCTTAACCGTACTCGAATATGCAAAATCAATTGCCAGCCACAACCCTGAGCCACACTACTATCTTGCCCAACATTATTTAACCTATGGCGAGTTAGACAAAGCCTACGGTATTTTAAAGCATGCCCTTGGTATGGGAAATTACCCTGTAAAGGCGTACATTTTATTTGAGTTAGTGCAGTTTGGGCGTTTTAACAATGAACAAAATTACATAAATGAGCTACACCAATTTTTAACTTTGACCAATAACCTGCGCTTAAAAATGGTGTGTTATTATGCCCTTGGTAAAAGCTACGATCAGTTAAATGATACAGAACAAGCTTTTAACTACTTTAGCCTAGCTAATAAGCTACAAACAAAACTCACGCAGTTTAAAACCCGTGACTTAGTGCCTTTTTATCAGCGCATCATAGAGCAAAATACAGCTGAACTAATTGATGCCAGAGACAAAACATTCACCGGCACAATTACACCCATTTTTATTATTGGTATGCCAAGAAGTGGCTCAACACTGGTGGAGCAAATGCTGGCAAGCCATGATAATTTTGCCAGTCTTGGCGAAGATGCCAGTATCAGCAATCAGGTTGTTGCATACCTTGAACAACAAACACAGCTCCCTTACCCAGATTGCTTAGCAGAGCTAAACCAAGGGCTAATTAACAATGCCCGTAATATTTATATTGAACGAATAAAGCAAGCGCCAGTTGTGCGCCCCTTTATGATCAATAAGCTACCTGCTAACTATCAGTCACTTGGATTGATTTACTTACTCTTTCCTAACGCCAAGTTTATTAATATGCAGCGCGAGTATAATGCAATTGCTTGGTCAGTTTTTAGCAACTATTTTGCTGAAAACGAACCTTATTTTTGTTCACTCCCAGAGTTTAAACAGTATTTTGATTTGTATCAGCAGTTAATGGAGCATTGGCAAAACGTGATGCCAGAGGCGGTTTTTGATTTAAGCTATGAAGCACTTATCAGTGACAGCGAACAAACACTAACAGCCCTGTGTAAGTTCTTAAACATTGAGTACAGCACACAGTTTTTAGATTTTTATAAGTCAA
>Ga0213831_1000487_pt1 | contig 23849 bp, 18 predicted proteins | sample SWATP12_FD_163421 | JGI IMG/M metagenome (GOLD analysis project Ga0213831, IMG submission 163421) | Coastal seawater microbial communities from Marineland, Florida, United States - SWA TP1 #2 | ecosystem: Environmental > Aquatic > Marine > Coastal | place: USA: Florida | collected 2016-08-06 | reverse complement strand
ATGAGCAAGAGGCTGTACTTCAGCAGGTGGAAACAATTATCAGTAATGTGGTCACATCATCTGAAAAATATCATCAACTTGCTCAGCGTGATGACATGTCACGCTCAATGAAAAGTATGTCAGAAAATGTTGAAAAGGTGGTGAACAGTTTGACCCGCTAACTGTGCTTTGTCAGTATAAACACGCTAAAAGGGAGTGTTTGAACAATGTTCACGCTCCTTTTCTTTTATCTGTTATAGATGCGCGCGTCCTAAACCAGTATTGATAATAATGACAACACCACTCGTATTTCATCCTATTTATAGCCAGTTAGATCTTCCTGAGCGACACCGATTTCCCATCGAAAAGTACGTAGGTATTCGCGATGAATTGTTAAATCGTGGTGTGGAAGCATCGCGTTTTGTTACTCCATCACCGGTTGATCTTTCTTTTCTCACTGCCTATTACGATCCGGACTATGTTGATGCATTAAGTACTGGCGCATTAGATAGGAAAGCCATGCGCCGCATAGGCTTTCCCTGGTCGCAGCAGCTGATTGAGCGTACCCGTACTGCAGTCGCTGGGACCTGTTTAACAGCCAAGCTAGCTCTAGAGCATGGAAAAGCATTGAATTTAACGGGCGGGTATCATCACGCGTTTGCTGATTTTGGTTCAGGTTTTTGCTTGTTCAACGATTTATATTTGGCAGCGAAAACTATGCAGCAAACCCCGTCCGTTGAAAATGTGCTTATTGTCGATTTAGATGTGCATCAAGGCGATGGCACAGCAAAACTTGCCGAAAACGACCGTGATATTTTTACCTTATCTATTCATGGTGAAAAGAACTTCCCTCACAGAAAGCAGCGTTCCGATATTGATATAGGGCTCGATAAGGGCACCGAAGACGATGAGTATCTAACTACGCTAGAACAAGCGCTAACGATGGTAATGAGACAATTCCAGCCCGATGCCATCATCTATGACGCAGGCGTTGATGTGCATGTAAACGACGACCTTGGTCATTTACATATTTCTACGCAAGGCGTGTACGAGAGAGATACGCAAGTCTTTGCGTTAGCCGAGCGTTTAGGCGTTCCGATTGCTGCGGTAATTGGTGGAGGCTACCAAAGAGATATTGCTGCGCTGGTAGAGGTGCATATTCAGCTTTATCGCGCGGCAGGCGTGATTGATTAGCAAACAGTGATGTCGAAATGAGAAGAGCACGCCATGCAAAAGCGGTTTGGCGTGCCCATCCTGTGTCTACGTGGTTATTTATTACAAAAAGTGCAGCTGAAAACCGATACCAATACGTTCTTGTGAGCGGTTATAGTCGATAAGCGAATCGCCATAGCCATTGAAGTATTGAAGCAAGACTTCATAGCGATCAGAGATAGGGTAGGTGAAGTCTAGCTGGATGCTGCCTCGGTTCTCATCTACGTCGAGGTTATTTCGTAAAAGCGCCAGTACTTTAAACGCGCCAATTTTCCTTCCATAACCAAGTTCCATTCTACCGTAATAGTCTTGTATATCAGGGTTATCGTCGCCGGTAGGATCAAGCGGGTCTGTTTTCTCGTCTTCAGGAATACGGTACCACGTCTTTAGGTAGTAGATATCGTCATCGTCGCTAAAGACAATAGAGGCAAATATACGGTTCCAGCTTCGAGAGCGCAGCCCGCTTTGACCGTTAGACATATGATTGAAACCAACTTGAAAGGTATTAAATTTGTAGCCAAGTACGGAATAATCGGCTGTTTCTTGCCAAAAGACTTCTGGTTCGTAATTGGTCTCGCGAAACGGCTTCGACGCTTCGCTGTTATAAAGCTGCCAGAAAGAGGTTAGCGTAAAGCCAAAGTAAACACCGTCGAATCCTGTATCTTCCAAATAAAGCGGCAGCTTTGCGCTTACCTGAAATTTTGCTTCTTTATTGTCTATGTTCTCGTTTGTGAGTTCTTCACTTGCCACAGAGCTTGGGTTGGAAACGTAAGTGATTGGAAGTAGATAGTTTTGTCTATGCTGAGTGATAGCAAACACATTATCCAGTGCTTCTTTATCGCCTTCTAATCGGTTATCCAGTGCACTTTCCGTGATGGTGTCACGTTTGATGATATCGATAACTTCAATACCGCTTTCTTCCTGAGACGATTGATTTTCTTCATTTTCAACAGTGCGCTCTTGTTCACTATTTTCTGAAGATGATGCTTGTTCGCTTACCACTTCTTGTGATTGTTGAGCGCACACAGGCGTGCAAGCAGCAAATGCTGCCAAAAATACAAAAGGCTTTAACACAGACACCTTTAATTCTCCGTAACGTGGGGTTGTTGTTATGCTTAACTGAAGTCCAGTGCTTGGCCTTCTGAAGATGCAAATACTTGTAGATTAGACTCTGCCACTGTGACGTATACATTACAATGGTTTACAACATCATCTATATCGTCATCAGTCCGTTCTGGATCATGACTATATAAAGCTAATTTTTTTGCGTTACATGCCATTGCTAGTTTCACCGCTTCTTCCGCGACCGAATGACCCCATCCGTTCTTAGCTGGCATGTCAGACAACATGTACTGTGCATCGTGTATTAGCAGATCGGCATTTTGTGCAAATTTTGCGAAATCGATAAAGTCTGTTTCTTTTTTGTAGGGGGGGTAAAGCTCATTATCTGTTATGTAAGCCACCTTTGCGTCATCGGCTTCAATACAATAAGCACTGCCACGACCGGGGTGGTTCATGGCTAAGCGAGTTATGGTTGCGCTTCCTACTGTAAATCGGCTTGTAGACTTGGGAATATCGACAATAGAAATGTTAGCTTTCAGCGCACTTCGGGGGACTGGAAATAACGACCCTTCCATTTGCTTTAAAATTTGATCAGGTTCATCAAGGAGGGTTTGACCCGGGTATATGTTGATTTCGCGTGAAGCCTGATAGATAGGCGCAAAAAAAGGGAAGCCCTGAATATGATCCCAATGGTTGTGGCTCAACAGCAGATTAATGGGTGTATCTTTTTGAATAAGGCGCTCGCCAAGCACGCGAATCCCTGTGCCAGAGTCGAGGATGATATCGGTACCATCCTCAAGCTCAATGTAAACGCACGCAGTATTGCCACCATAGCGGACGTAAGCTGCTCCCGGGGTAGGGATTGACCCTCTTACGCCATAAAATGTTAACCGCATACGCCCTCTTTTCTAATCTAATCGGCGAGATCAGGCGCTAGAGTGCGGCTACAAAGTCCTTTGCTGCGCTAATATCTAACAACTGCTTTTCACCAGTACGTCTATTCTTATACTCAACCTGTTGATTATCTAGGTTTCTTTCACCAATAACAATGCTGTGAGGTATGCCAATTAATTCCATATCATTGAACATGACACCCGGACGCTCTTTTCTGTCGTCAAACAACACTTCTACGCCAAGGGCAACAAGCTCTTCATAAAGCGCTTCCGCTGCTTCTTTAATACGATGAGACTTGTGCATATTCATTGGTATTAATGCAATTTTAAACGGTGCAATAGGATCTGGCCACTTTATGCCAAATTTATCGTGGTTTTGCTCGATAGCTGCCGCAACAATTCGAGATACGCCTATACCGTAACAACCCATAGTTAAGGTTTGGTGCTTACCTGATTCGCTTAGTACGCCGCAGTTCATGGCCTCTGAATACTTGCTGCCAAGCTGGAAGATATGACCCACTTCGATGCCGCGTTTAATATCTAGCGTGCCTTTCCCGTCAGGAGATGCATCGCCTGCTACAACGTTGCGAATATCAACGCCAGTAATATCTTCAGACCAGTTTACGTTAATATTTACCTTACCGCCTGCGCCTGCGCCTGTAGTGAAGTCAGCAAGGGCAGCTGCACTGGCGTCAATAAAAGCGGGTACGGGCAGGTTGGTTGGATCAGCAAACAATGGTGACACGCCAAGAATATCTTTTGCTTGTTCAAATGATGCTTCAACAAGCGGGCTTGCAACGCCGTCTAACTTCTCTGCTTTTACATCATTAAGCTCATGATCAGCACGAAGTACAAGGGCTACCCATTTATCAGAAACTACTTCTTCGCCTTTACTGTCTACTTCATTAGCGGCTTTCACTACTACGACTTTAACCGCGTTTGTCACTTCGGCTTCTACGCTTTTTAAGATGGCATTGAAATCTTTGCCTTTGGCATCTTTAGTCTCAACTGCAGCGCCCGATGCGACAGCTTTTTCAGGCGCAACAGCTTCAGCCATTTCAACATTGGCTGCGTAATCACTGTCGCTTGAGAAAGCGATATCGTCTTCACCTGATGCGGCAAGTACGTGGAATTCGTGAGAGTGATTACCACCAATAGAGCCAGAGTCGGCAATGACTGCTCTGAAGTCTAAGCCCATACGCGAGAATATATTGCAGTAAGCGTCGTACATTTTTTGATACGTTTCTTCTAAACAGCTGTCTTCTAAGTGGAAGCTGTACGCATCTTTCATGGTAAATTCACGACCACGCATAATGCCGAAACGGGGGCGCACTTCGTCGCGGAATTTAGTCTGAATCTGGTATAGATTGAGCGGAAGCTGCTTATAGCTGCTAATTTCATTACGCACAAGCGCGGTAATAACTTCTTCGTGCGTTGGACCTAATACGAAATCACGCTGGTGGCGGTCTTTAATACGAAGTAACTCTGGACCGTACTCTTCCCATCGTCCAGATTCTTCCCACAAATCTGCGGGCTGAACAACGGGCATTAGCACTTCAATCGCGCCTGCTTTGTTCATTTCTTCACGAACAATATTGGCTACTTTATTAAGTACACGAAGACCAGATGGCAACCATGTGTATAGACCCGAGGCAAGCTTTCTGATCATACCAGCTCTTAGCATAAGCTGGTGGCTGATAACCTCTGCATCTGCAGGTGTTTCTTTCTGCGTGGCAAGCAAATATTGACTAGTGCGCATGTAAAGCAGGTATCCTGTTATAAATGTATTTATGACGGTTAGTGTGATGCTCTTTCGCAAACGGCAATTCGCAAAACAAAACATTGCGAAATGCTTGAACCGAGATAAGGTGTCACACGTTTGGGCGTATTCTAATTAACTGTGAGCTATTTCGCCACAGACTGTTAACACTAATAGTGTAATTATCCTAAATGAACCAGTTCGGTCACCTTAACGGCGGCATCTCTTATTTCAAACCCTACATCAATATCGTATAGCGTCACGCGGTAGGTTTTCTCATCATTTTCAATATGCTGTTTATAGGCTGGGCGAGGGTCTTGGGACAGTACCGCAGTCACCAAGGCAGAAAAACCACGGTGCTTTTTCTCTATTTCAGCAAGTATGGGCTGGATTGTATCGGCGAATGATACGTCGCGATTGGGTATGGGGTTAATGTCATCAAGATTATCGCTGGCGCTAGGAACACTATCAGCGTACGCGATATAGGGCTTGATATCGACAAGTGGTGTACCGTCGACTAAATCTACCCCTTCAACCACTAACTGTGTCTGTCCATTACTGCTAACCACACCTTTGTTTTTCACCACAGACATGCCAATCCCATTAGGTCGGTGGGTACTGCGACTTGCCAATACGCCCATAGTTGCATTACCACCTAGACGAGGGGCTTTTACCGTATTTTTCCAACCGCGTTCAATATTCTGGTGAAAGATAAAAAGCAGCCATAGGTGACTGTAATTCTCTATCCCTTTGAGCATATTGATATCGTTAAAGCCTTCTTTGAAGGTGATAACACCTTCGGCGTTAGCCAAGTTGGGCTGCCTTGGAATCGCAAACTTTTGCTTGAAAGGCGTAGCGACGGTCGCTATCGCCTCGAGAGAAAATGAATTGTGGGTATTCACGTTTTAGCCCTAACGAAGTCAAAATGTGTAACGTTGTCATATTACTCACATAATTTGCAGGTAAAGTGACGTTTCAAGTGAAAGCTTGCGCCAAATAAACATCCTGCTTGTTATAAGGAGCTGCTTATTTGGGTTCCCTGGAGTAATCCAATACTTTAGGCCTGCTCGCATCACGAGCTTATTCTCTTTTTAGTGCGTGTTTTTTACATTGTACAAAAAAGGTAAGCTTCCCGTGTTTTATCGAGCGGGCTTATCTTTTTTAAGCGTGTCTAACACACCCTCAAAATAAGGGCACCCAAGCGTCCGTGCTTTTGCAATGTTATGGCTGAATATCTTTTCGGCATCTTCTTCTTTCTTCATGTAGCGTGTGATATCAGCTTCACGAATCAAATGCAAAAGCGGGTAGGGTGAACGATTGGTATAGTTTTCAGCATCGTCTACGTCGCTACCGTCGAATACATAATTGGGGTGGAAGCTGGCAAGTTGGTAAGTGCCGCTGTATCCCCAGTCGTGCAGCATATTATCGCTAATAGCCAATACATCGAGATATTCGTTGAAATCAGCAAGGGTTGAATGCGTGAGTGCAATTAGTGTTGTAGCGGTGGTGTCGTTATCTTCTAAATGCCGCAACTCATCGTATAGCGATTGAACGACATTTCCCGCATCGCCCTCAATTACCACACACCGAATTTGATGAGGTGTTCTTACATAGCGCGCAAAGGGACAAAAGTTATGCTTTATCACAATGTCGTCAACCCATTTAAGCGTTGCATCAATTACGTGCTGTTCCCATAAAGGAGATGTTGGTTCTGCCATAAAAGGTGTAGGTCAGTTTGAGTCTGTGTTCAACTTGAGGGGAGTATAAAACAAAAAGGCAGAAATTTGATTTCTGCCTAACATCTAGGTTGAACTAGTTGTACTTTAAGAATGATATTTTACGTAAGCTTCCAGCGTATTCTCTATCAAACTGGCTACTGTCATCGGCCCAACTCCGCCTGGAACGGGGGTTATCCAGCCTGCGCGCTCTTTCGCTTTTTCGAAATCAACATCGCCAACAAGTGAACCATCATTAATGCGATTAATACCTACATCAATGACAATTGCGCCCTGTTTTACCCAGTCACCAGGAATAAAGTTCGGTTTACCTACTGCGACTACCAGAAGGTCTGCACGTTGAACGTGACTTTTAAGGTCTTGAGTGAACTTGTGACAGGTAGTAACGGTGCAGCCAGCTAGAAGCAGTTCCAGGCTCATAGGGCGCCCCACAATGTTCGACGCACCTACAATGACCGCGTCTAAGCCTTTTACAGGGCGCTTGGTTGACTCTATCATGGTCATGATGCCTTTTGGCGTGCAGGGACGTAGTGCAGGAATACGCTGTGCAAGGCGGCCAATATTGTATGGATGAAATCCGTCGACATCTTTATGAGGGTGAATACGTTCAAGTACCTTTTCTGCATTTAACCCTGCAGGTAAAGGAAGCTGTACCAGAATTCCGTCTATCTCTTTATCTTCGTTTAGCTCGTCCACTAAATTTAGCAAGGTCTCTTCTGTGGTATCAGAAGGAAGGTCGAAAGAGCGAGAAACGAACCCCACTTCTTCGCACGCTTTACGTTTATTGGAAACATAAACTTGAGAAGCTGCATCACTGCCAACAAGGACAACGGCTAGGCCTGGTTGTCTTTTACCTGCTTGCGTAAGCGATTCAACATAGGAGGTTACGTGTTGGCGAACTTGTTTGGCAATTAGTTTGCCGTCAATAAGATGGGCGGTCATAGTCTTGTACGATTCTTATATGGTTGGGTGGTCAACAAGTGCCCTATATTGTTTCATAAAATAGGACTAATACTCTAGTAGTTATTGCTCTGCAATTATTCGCCACAAATGTTCAACGTAAACAACCGTTAATGGAAAGCCTGATGCTTACCCTTAAAAGAAGCGCAAACCTAGGCTAAAAATAGGTAAATACAAGGGTAATTGTTCAAAAAAACGTGAGAATGGATGCTTTGTGAGCGGTTGATGATTTTATTTAAAAAAGTGTTTGACGAGGTGGGGGGATGTCAGTAATATTCGCACCCCGTAACGGCACAGAGGCTAACGCTTCAAGGTCGGTACGACAGTCGGTGAGTGGCGCAGCTTGGTAGCGCACTTGTTTTGGGTACAAGGGGTCGCAGGTTCAAATCCTGTCTCACCGACCACTTTTTGCAGCGAAGATTCGCCAAGCGCCCGTAGCTCAGCTGGATAGAGCAACGGCCTTCTAAGCCGTGGGTCGCAGGTTCGAATCCTGCCGGGCGCGCCATGCGAGTCAGGTAGGTCCTGATAGCAAGGCTGAATTTTCGTATTTACACTGCTAAAATAAAGCGTGTAAGTTGCAAACACACCCTATGGTGGGCGTAGCTCAGTTGGTAGAGCCCCGGATTGTGATTCCGGTTGTCGTGGGTTCAAGTCCCATCGTCCACCCCACTTTTTTGCGGAAGTGGTGGAATTGGTAGACACGCTGGATTTAGGTTCCAGTGCTTCACGGCGTGAGAGTTCAAGTCTCTCCTTCCGCACCATATTTTCAAGCTTTATCAAAAGCTTAATGTAAGCATTCCAGTCGGTGAGTGGCGCAGCTTGGTAGCGCACTTGTTTTGGGTACAAGGGGTCGCAGGTTCAAATCCTGTCTCACCGACCATTTATGCTTTCTTCGATTCAGTAAATACTTCTAGCCAAGAGTGATAAATCATCTGTGGGCTAGGGTATGAGTCGACTTTAACTACCGAGTAGCTATGTAAGATCCTGACAGCTCGGTAGGCGCTTATGTGTTTATCAATTCACACATAAGACTGAACAGGATTACTGTGGTGGGCGTAGCTCAGTTGGTAGAGCCCCGGATTGTGATTCCGGTTGTCGTGGGTTCAAGTCCCATCGTCCACCCCACTTTTTCGCGGAAGTGGTGGAATTGGTAGACACGCTGGATTTAGGTTCCAGTGCTTCACGGCGTGAGAGTTCAAGTCTCTCCTTCCGCACCATATTTAAAGCTCTCGCAGGGCTTTTCAAAAAGATATATCTGTCGGTGAGTGGCGCAGCTTGGTAGCGCACTTGTTTTGGGTACAAGGGGTCGCAGGTTCAAATCCTGTCTCACCGACCATTATCTTTCTCTCCTCTTTATTCATTGCTCAATAAATTCGCATAGATTCCGTCTTTTTCGCTATTTAGGCTATTAGTTTCGCTATTTGGTCAAAATGCGTTCAAATGGTTGTTACAAACTTGTGTTTGCCTCTCGACTCTTGTGGTATGCGGCTGTATACTACCGCGTCTTTTTTTAACCAGTACGTTTGTTTCAGGTTGGCTTTTTGACACAATTTCGTGTCCTAACTTTGATTTTATAAACGTCGAATAACGACCTCTACCCCGGAGTGATATGCAACTCTTGCATGACGGGAGAGGGGATTGAGAACAAAACGCCTGTAAAGGCGTATAGTTGAGGTAACATAATGCAAGTTTCAGTCGAGACGACCCAGGGTTTAGAACGCCGTCTTACTATCACCGTTCCAGCTGACACGGTTGATTCAGCAGTTAAGTCACGTCTACAGCAATTGGCGAAAACACAACGCATCAACGGCTTCCGTCCAGGTAAAGTTCCTGTAAACGTAATCAAAAAGCGTTTCGGCCAAGCTGTTCGCCAAGAAGTTGCTGGCGATGTTATGCAGCAAAACTTCTACCAAGCAGTGATTCAAGAAAAAATTCAGCCTGCTGGTATGCCGAAGTTTGAACTGACTAAAGACGAAGACGGTCAGGACCTAGAATTCACAGCATCTTTCGAAGTTTACCCAGAAGTAGAAGTGAAAGGTGTTAGCGATATCGAAATCGAAAAGCCAGTAGTAGAAATTACTGACGAAGATCTAGATAACATGATGGAAACACTTCAGAAGCAGCACGCAACTTGGAAAGAAGTTAAGCGTAAAGCGAAGAAAGACGACAAAGTTATCATCGACTTCGTTGGTTCTATCGACGGTGAAGAGTTTGAAGGTGGTAAAGCAGAAGACTTCGCTCTTGAGCTAGGTAAAGATCGCATGATCCCTGGTTTCGAAAAGCCACTTGTTGGCGCGAAAGCGGGTGAAGAAGTGACTATCGAAGTAACTTTCCCTGAAGACTACCACGCAGAAAACCTAAAAGGTAAAGATGCAGTTTTCCAAACTACCGTTAAGAAAGTAGAAGGCCTAAACCTTCCAAAAGTTGACGAAGAGTTTGCTAAACTATTCGGTGTTGAAGAAGGCGGTGTTGACGCACTTAAAGCAGAAGTTCGTAAGAACATGCAGCGTGAACTAAACCAGACGCTAAAAGCGCAAGTTAAAGAAGACGTTATTGCTAAGCTAGTTGAAGCTAACGAGATTGATATTCCTCAAGCGCTTATCGATCAAGAAGTGAATGCACTTCGCGAGCAAGCTAAGCAACGTTTCAGCCAGCAAGGCGGTGGTCAGAACCTTCCAGACCTACCAGCTGAATTGTTTACTGACAACGCTAAACGTCGCGTATCTATTGGTCTTCTTCTAGGTGAAGTGATCAAGCAGAACGAACTTAAAGCAGACGAAGCTAAAGTTAACGAGATGATCGAAACTGCTGCTTCAGCGTATGAAGATCCGCAAGAAGTTGTTGATTACTACAACAACAACCAAGAGCTTATGCAACAAATGCAGAACGTTGCACTAGAAGAACAAGCTATTGAGTGGGTTCTTGAGCAAGCAAAAGTTACCGAAGTAACTAAAGCTTTTGACGAGGTTATGAACAAACAGGCGTAATTTTTTACTGTCTGATTGACATTACTTGTCAGCAACTGCTTAAATGCTCGGAGCCTTCCGAGCATTTTTGTTTTTAACGCTAGATAATCAAGGTAGCTATGACTAATACCCCGTTTGACCCAATGAATGCACTTGTTCCTATGGTTGTTGAGCAAACCTCTAAAGGTGAGCGCTCATACGACATTTATTCTCGCCTATTGAAAGAAAACGTAATTTTCTTGGTAGGACAAGTTGAAGATCACATGGCCAACCTCATCGTTGCTCAAATGTTGTTCTTAGAAGCTGAAAACCCAGAGAAAGATATTTTCTTATACATTAACTCACCAGGCGGTTCGGTAACTGCTGGCATGGCAATTTACGATACGATGAAGTTTATCAAGCCAGACGTGAGTACAGTATGTATGGGCCAAGCTGCAAGCATGGGCGCATTTCTACTATCTGCAGGAGCAAAAGGTAAGCGCTACTGTCTACCTAACTCGCGCGTAATGATTCACCAACCGCTTGGTGGCTTCCAAGGTCAGGCATCTGATTTTGAAATACACGCGAAAGAGATTCTGTCTATTAAAGAGAAATTGAATCGCCTTATGGCGGACCATACTGGTCAAGACTATGAAAAAGTCGCGCGTGACACAGACCGTGATAACTTCTTGAGTGCAACTGAGGCAAAAGAATATGGCCTTGTTGACCAAGTTTTAGCAAATCGATCTGACGTAGCCGCAACTAAGTAGTATAGTTATAGTAGACCTGAGCCAGTGCATAGCACGTTTTGGTTTTCGGCTCAGGCAAGGCAGAGGCAAAAGTAATGAGTGATAAGCAAAGCGGTGACGGTGATAATAAGCTACTGTACTGTTCGTTTTGTGGCAAAAGCCAACACGAAGTAAGAAAGTTAATAGCAGGCCCGTCGGTATTCATTTGCGACGAGTGTGTTGAGTTATGTAACGATATCATTCGCGAAGAAATTAAGGAAATCGCGCCTAAGCAAAAGCAGGACGCTTTACCTAAACCAAGTGAAATTCATGCTCACCTAGACGATTACGTTATCGGGCAAGAACATGCAAAGAAGGTATTATCAGTAGCGGTATATAACCACTACAAGCGCTTGCGCAATGGCGACGTTCACGAAGGCGTAGAACTTGGCAAAAGTAATATTTTGCTAATAGGACCTACCGGTAGTGGTAAAACGCTGCTAGCGGAAACCCTAGCGCGCCTGCTTGATGTTCCGTTCACCATGGCTGACGCAACCACGCTAACTGAAGCTGGCTACGTGGGCGAAGACGTTGAGAACATCATCCAGAAGTTACTGCAGAAGTGCGACTACGACGTAGAGAAAGCGCAGCGCGGAATTGTTTACATCGATGAAATTGATAAGATTTCTCGTAAGTCAGACAACCCATCTATCACTCGTGACGTTTCGGGTGAAGGTGTACAGCAGGCGCTTCTAAAGCTGATTGAGGGTACGGTTGCGTCTGTTCCTCCGCAAGGTGGACGTAAGCACCCACAGCAGGAATTCCTGCAGGTTGATACCTCAAAGATATTGTTCATCTGTGGTGGTGCGTTTGCTGGTCTTGATAAAGTTATTGAGCAACGCGCACAAAAAGACACGGGTATTGGATTTGGTGCTACGGTTAAGTCGAAAGACAACAGCAAACAAATCAGTGAACTGTTTAAGCAAGTTGAGCCTGAAGACTTAGTGAAATATGGGTTGATTCCAGAGTTCATTGGACGTCTACCGGTAGTAACAAGCCTTGAAGAGTTGAATGAAGAAGCACTAATTCAAATTCTACGCGAGCCTAAGAATGCAATCACCAAGCAATATGGTGCATTGTTCTCGATGGAAGATGTAGAGCTAGAGTTCCGTGACGATGCACTTAATGCTATTGCTAAAAAGGCAATGGATCGTAAGACAGGCGCACGTGGTCTTCGCTCAATCGTTGAAGCGGTTTTGCTTGATACTATGTACGACCTTCCTTCAATGGAAGACGTGAGCAAAGTTGTTATTGATGAAACCGTTATTCGCGGTGAATCAAAACCTATCTTGATTTACGACAGCAACGAAAAGAAAGCCGCCTCTGAATAGATGCTGGTTTTGTGAAAAAAGGCCCTTTAGGGCCTTTTTTTGTTTTTAACAGCCAAGGTTTCAGATCTCGCTGTCTAATCTGATCTACGTTTAACCAAAGGGTATACCTTGAAAGTGGGTGATATTTGAGCGGTTAAAACAAATCTCGCTATCCTTTCTACTAGATTTTTGAGTTTAGTATTGCCATTCGAGGCAAAATCGATAATGGTTATACTAAGGTCAACAGGCCCTAGAGCAGGGAAGGTAAGGTTAAGGAATTAACGCACTTTAATAAGTTTCGATTGAACTTTGCTCTTGCATCCCCATATAAAAATGACATTTCAAACTAATTGAGAACAAGTATGACAGTTGAGCGTGAAAATCGCATTGAAATTCCTGTGCTTGCCTTGCGGGACGTGGTTGTTTACCCGCATATGGTCATACCCCTATTTGTTGGGCGTGAGAAATCAATTCGTTGTCTAGAAGCGGCAATGGATAATGACAAACAAATTTTTCTAGTAGCACAAAAAGACGCTGGCGTAGATGAGCCTGAAGCGGACGACATCTATACCGTCGGTACTATTGCTACTATCCTACAACTTCTAAAGCTACCCGACGGTACGGTTAAAGTGCTGGTAGAAGGTAGTGTACGCGGTGAAATTGAAAGCTATAAGCAATCAGAGCCGTTCTTTGTTGCTAATGTAGACAAACTAACTGATGAAGAGATTGATGAGAGCGAACAAGAAGTGCTTATTCGCTCTGCGGTTTCTCAGTTTGAAGGCTATGTAAAGCTAAACAAAAAAATTCCACCAGAAGTACTGACATCACTAAATGGCATTGAAGATGCGCCTCGTTTAGCCGACACCATGGCTGCACATATGCCTCTTAAGCTTACTGAAAAGCAAAAAGTGTTAGAGATGCAGGGCGTCAATGAGCGTCTTGAATATCTGATGGCGCTGATGGAAGGCGAAATTGATTTGCTGCAGGTCGAAAAGAAAATTCGTACCCGCGTTAAAAAGCAAATGGAAAAGAGCCAGCGCGAGTACTACTTGAATGAGCAGATGAAGGCTATTCAGAAAGAGTTGGGTGAACTGGATGACGCACCTGACGAATTTGAAGCGTTATCTAAAAAGATAGCCGACGCTAAAATGCCTAAAGAAGCGGAAGATAAAGCGAAAGCTGAACTTCAAAAGCTTAAGATGATGTCACCAATGTCTGCAGAAGCTACCGTGCTTCGAAGCTACATTGAATGGTTGACTAACGTGCCGTGGAACAAGCGCTCGCCGGTTAAGAAAGATCTTTCCCACGCAGAAGGTGTGCTTAACGAAGACCACTACGGCCTTGAGAAAGTGAAAGAGCGCATTCTTGAGTATTTAGCCGTTCAGCAGCGTGTTAAGAAGCTAAAAGGCCCAATTCTGTGTCTTGTTGGTCCTCCAGGTGTAGGTAAAACTTCATTAGGCCAGTCGATAGCTAAAGCGACAGGTCGCAAATATGTGCGTATGGCACTAGGTGGCGTACGTGACGAAGCTGAAATCCGTGGTCACCGTCGTACTTACATTGGTTCATTGCCAGGTAAGCTAGTTCAAAAAATGGCGAAAGTAGGGGTTAAAAACCCGCTCTTCTTACTTGATGAAATCGATAAGATGTCATCAGATATGCGAGGCGACCCTGCGTCAGCGCTGCTTGAAGTACTAGATCCAGAGCAAAACAATAGCTTCAGTGATCATTATCTGGAAGTCGACTACGACCTGTCAGACGTTATGTTCGTAGCCACCTCTAACAGTATGAATATTCCAGGTCCATTACTTGACCGTATGGAAGTGATTCGTCTATCTGGCTACACAGAAGATGAAAAACTCAACATTGCAAAGAACCATTTAATTGGTAAGCAAATGGAACGCAATGGGCTTAAAGCGAAGGAGTTGGAAATTACCGATTCTGCCGTTATCGGTATGATTCGATACTATACCCGTGAAGCCGGGGTTCGTAGCTTAGAGCGCGAAGTGTCGAAAGTATGCCGTAAAGCGGTGAAAGATATTTTGCTTAAGAAAAGCAAAGACAAAGTAGTAGTAACACAGGATAACCTTAAGGACTATCTTGGCGTTCAACGCTTTGACTACGGTAAAGCGGACAAAGACAATCAAATTGGCCAAGTTACAGGACTTGCTTGGACGCAGGTAGGTGGTGACTTACTGACCATTGAAACAACGTCGGTTCCGGGCAAAGGCAAAATGACATCAACGGGTTCGTTAGGTGATGTCATGCAAGAGTCTATTAAGGCTGCTATGACGGTGGTAAGAAGTCGTGCAGAAAAGCTTCGCATAAACGATGACTTCTACGAGAAACGTGATATTCACGTGCACGTACCTGAAGGTGCTACGCCGAAAGATGGCCCTAGCGCAGGTATTGCTATGTGCACTGCACTTGTCTCGTCACTTACGGGTAACCCTGTGAAGTGCGATGTAGCCATGACCGGTGAAATCACCCTACGTGGTGAGGTGCTTGCTATTGGTGGACTTAAAGAAAAACTATTAGCTGCGCATCGAGGCGGTATTAAAACTGTCGTTATTCCAAAAGATAACGAGCGTGATTTGGAAGAAATTCCAGACAACGTGAAGAAAGATTTATCAATCCATCCGGTTAAGTGGATTGATGAAGTTCTTGATATTGCACTGCAGGAACCTGTAGAAAGCGTCAAGGTGGTTAAAAAATAACTTAATCGACGGGCTACAATCCTTTGTTTTTAAAGGCGTGTAGCCGTTTTTTTGCTATAAAATTGCAATAATTGAACAAAAAATGCGCATTGAGCGAAAGAAAACCTGATTTTTTTAAAATTAGGGCTTTCAAGTCGCAAAAGTTGTGTTACCTTTAAGTGGTATTCGCTTGAAGCCTTGCCACAAAAGGGATTGCAGCGATTCATTAATAAAGTTAATTATTTGTGACTGAAGCTTGATGTTAACAATCAAGCTTGCTATAACGTTCAAGCAAAATCGTTTTGGACAAACAGTATAATAACAATCGAAGGGGATCATAATTGTGAACAAGTCTCAACTTATCGACCAAATCGCTGCTGGTGCAGACATTTCTAAAGCAGCTGCTGGCCGCGCTCTTGACGCATTCACTGACTCAGTAACTGCGGCGCTTAAAGACGGCGACCAAGTTGCACTAGTAGGCTTTGGTACTTTCTCAGTTCGCGAACGTTCAGCTCGCAGTGGCCGCAACCCACAAACTGGTGAGACTATTCAGATTTCAGCAGCGAAAGTTCCATCTTTCAAAGCTGGTAAAGCACTGAAAGACGCTTGTAACTAAGCACAAAAATTATAGAAAAAGGCGATGGCTAGTCCATCGCCTTTTTTATTTCTAAAACAAAGAATTCAATATTGGGGTCAGAGTAATGACTCTGACCCCAATATTTTAAGAGTAGAAATAACCCTACGAGGCTTGATGAGTTTTATACATGTCCTCGCAACGTTCGAACTTAACGAAAGACAGTACAAATAGTGTGTTTTGGTCGTTTATATTCGGCAGCATTGGGTTATAATCAGCGCTTATTTTATCTCGCACTCACGGATTTGTGATGGTTTGAGGTAACTGTAGTAAGCAACGGAGTTGAAGAACAATCATGCTAGAAAGAATCAGAGAAGGTTCTCAAGGCCCATGGGCGATGGCGATTATCGCGCTTATCGTTTTAAGTTTCGTATTCGCAGGTGTAGGTAGCTACCTAACATCATCAGGTACTACTGCAGTAGCTACTGTTAATGGCGAAGAAATTTCGGCACAAGAACTAGAGCGTGCATATCAGAATCAGCGTGCACAAATGGAGTCACAATACGGCGAAAGCATCGCACAGCTTTTCTCTAGTGAGCAATACCTCGCAGATTTCAGAAGAAATGTACTGGACAGACTTATTGCTGAAAAATTAATTCAGCAACAAGCGACGGACATGGGATTGCGCGTAAGTGATAAACAAATTCGCGAAACCATAACACAAATGCCTGAATTCCAGTTTGGAGGTCAGTTCGATAACGAACGTTTCCAAGCCATTCTTCGTCAAAACGGTTTTCAAGTAGCCGATTTCCGCGATTATCTGCGCGTTCAAATGACACAAAACCAGTTGGCTGCAGCGCTAACGAATTCTTCATTTGCGTTGGACGGTGAAGTACAGCAAGCGAATGCGCTACAGCGCCAAACTCGTGATGCGAAATACGTGCTAGTGAGCTCTGATGAGTTTGCCGGCTCAATCGAAGTGACAGATGCGGATGTTGAAGCTTTTTATAATAACAACATCGCCTCTTTCGATACTGACGAGCAGGTTAAACTTGCTTACGTTAAGTTAAGTGTCGATGACTTGAAAGATCGCGTTTCGGTTGATGAAGAAGCGGTTCGCACGTACTACGAAAATAACCTGGGAAGCTACGGCAAAGAAGAAGAGCGCCGTGTTTCTCATATTCTTATCGAAGCGGGCGATGATGCCGATGCAGCGAAAGCAAAAGCAGAATCATTAAAAGCAGAACTCGACAACGGTGCAGACTTTGCGGCTCTTGCAGAAGCAAACTCTGATGACACATTCTCTGCCGAAAACGGTGGTGACTTAGACTTCATTACACCAGAAATGATGGACCCAGCGTTTGATGAAGCAGCTTTTGCTTTACAAAATGTTGGCGATGTATCCGACGTAGTTGAAACCGAGTTTGGTTTTCACATCATCAAGTTAACAGACTTAAAAGAAGCACAAGTTAAATCTTTCGATGAAGTAGCGGGTGAGATTCGCGATACGCTTCTTTATGACGCGGCTATGGAAAAGTACTTTGAGCTTCAAAATACGTTAGCTGAAATTGCGTTTGAAGTACCTGATACGCTAGAAGATGCAGCGAACGCGGTTGATTTGCCTGTGCAAGAGTCAGTGGTATTTAGTCGCAACACCGCACCTGCTGATCTAAGCTTCCCTGGTTTACTGGACGTTGCTTTCTCTTCTGAACTTATTGATGAAGGGCTTAATAGCGATATTATAGAACTAGACGACGAAACCGTTGTTGTTGCGCGTGTTATTGAGCATCAGCCTCAGCGTACTCAATCTCTTGAAGAAGTACGCGAAGGCATCGAAGCCTCTGTTAAGGCTGAAAAGTCAAAAGAAGCTGCAGAAGCTTGGGCGTTTGATATCGCACAAAAAGTGCGTGCTGGAGAAAGCGTTGAAAGCGAGCTAGCTGAAAAGTCTGTGTCTTGGGAGACAGCAGCTGCTGTTCCGAGAGCGGGCGGTACACTTGCACGTGCACTCGTTGACACGCTTTTCTCTCTTGCCCTTGAAGGCGAAGATAAAGTTGATGTTGCAACAACGGTAAACGGTGACGTTGCTGTTGTTATGCTTGAAAACGTTAACGCAGCACCAGAGCTTGAGAATGAGTTGGGTGAAAGCCTGAAGCAGCGCCTTGCTCAGGTACAAGGCCAGCGCGTTTATCAACAATATATTGATGCGCTTCGCGCAAATGCAGAAGTGACTATCTCACAGACGCTATAAGCACTGCTGCGTAAAAGCTGTCGCTGCGACTAGCAGTGACACCGGTAATTACTAAAAAGCCAGCCTCTTTCATAGATGCTGGCTTTTTTTATACAACACAGTGATTGGGTGTTTGTTTGAAGTGCGTTAGTTCGTTAAGAACAGCATCAGTGTATAAAATGCCGCAATAACACCAGATAACACGAATATGTACAGAAACCCTTGCTTGCCTTGCTCCAGAGTGTATTTGTTGGCTTGTAAATAGCCAAACCAGAGTAGTGACAAAATAAGGGGTATTAAAACAATGATTTTTAACACAGTAATGCCTTTCTTTAAGTTATGTTCTAGTTATAACAACGCGCGTTGATTTAGACAAATCTTAACGAGCCAGTCCTAGTCGCCAACTCACCCATTGTCGCCTTCCTTGTTATCACCCTTTATTATTTTTAGCTTCAGGTTACTTTGTCCGCTGTCATGGCATTGTCGTAAATCTGTTATTGCCGTGTCACTTTACATTTGTGTAATAGACTCACGATTCATAAAGGTTTCTTATACATGTCAATTCAGCCTTTACCTTCCATAGCGCCAGCTCGCAGTATTTATTTTGCCGAAGTGCTTATGGCAAGAGCGTCGATTACCCCACAGGACGCTGGTTGCCAAAGTTACCTGATATACAAGCTCGAAAAGCTCGGTTTCTTTTGTGAAAAATACACAATTAATGGTGTGAGCAACCTCGTCGCAAGGTGGGGGCAGGGCCCGAATCACTTTGCATTTAGCGGCCATACTGATGTAGTGCCCCCAGGTCCTCTTGATAAGTGGAAGTCACCGCCTTTTAGTCCCGTAATTAGCAAAAATAAATTATATGGACGTGGTGCTGCCGATATGAAAACAGGCATCGCAGCCATGCTAGCGGCCACAGAGCGAACCATTGCCTCGTTAGATAAGGAAAAGGTCTCTTTCTGGTGGCTAATCACCAGTGATGAAGAAGGGGAGGCGGAGTGGGGCTCTAAATGGATAGCTGAGTATTTGGCATCTAAAAATGTCCAGCTTGATATGTGCCTAGTCGGTGAGCCTTCTGCATCTGCATCAACCGGCGATACGATTAAGATTGGACGCAGAGGCTCACTTTCCGGCACTATCCATATTGCAGGAAAGCAAGGTCACGTGGCTTATCCAAAGACAGCGGTAAATGCTATTCACAAAGCGAGTAACGTGATTAATGCGCTAACACAGTATCCATTTGACAAGGGGAGTGATGATTTCCCTGGTACTACGCTTCAAATAACACATATGGACACGGGAAGCTTCACTGATAACATAGTGCCTAGTGCTGTTCGTATAGAGTTTAATGTCAGATATTCGTGGCAGTTTAATCAAAACAGTTTAGCGGTATTGCTGCGCAGTATTATCAATAGCATTGATACAGAAGCCGAAGTTAGCTTTTCAAGACCCTGTGAAGCTTACTTGAGCAAGCCTAACAGTAATGCGGAGCATTGCTTAATTGCCTGCGTAGAAAAAGCGATAAAGGGCGCTACAGGGCGTTACCCTGTTATCAGTACATCTGGTGGTACTTCTGACGGGCGTTTTTTTGCTAGTGAGCACACACAAGTGGTTGAAGTGGGTGTGCCAAACACCACCATTCACCAAATAAACGAACACATTCATGTGTCTGATTTGCTCACTCTTGAAGATATTTATACCGACATTCTTAAGTATGTTGGCGAGCGATAACGACTTCTGAAATTTTCAGTAAAGCGGAAGGCCATAGAATGAGAAAGGGAGCGTTTGTCAGGCGCTCCCTCTTGCTTAGGCTGTGGCTTTAAGCTGAATGTCGGTTAGATAGCGTTTGCGCTTTTTCTCAGTAAGTGTTTGCATGTCAACTACCACCAGTCCGTCGATACAGTCGTTAAAATCTGGGTCAACATTAAAGCCTAAAAATGCCACCCCGCCGTCTTTAGCCACTTCAGAATACTGCTTATACAGCGTTGGTACGTTTACGCCCATGTTAGCCAGTAAGTGTTTTAGCTGGGTAAATTCAGCCTTGTAGTCGTTACCGGTGAATTGGTGTAGCGCGTCGTTCGCCATTTGATAAGGTCGCTTGCAGGTCGCTTCGCCAAACTTGGCAGGGAAGTACGTGGAATAGAATTGTACCAATAAATCTTTAGCGGGTTCAGGGTAGGCATTACTGAGTGACACCGCACCAAACAGATAGCGATACTTTGGGTAGCGGCTTAAAAATGCCCCGATACCAAACCACAAATAATCTAAACTACGCTTTCCCCAATAGCGAGGCTGGACAAAGCTTCGCCCTAGCTCTAAGCCTTCTTTGAAGAGTTTATCGTTGTCCTTACCGTAATTAAATAAGGTCGCAGAGTAGAGCCCGGTAGGGTGGTCTGGCGCTGTCAAAAGCTCAGCATCGCCAAAGCGGTAGGCACCCACAATTTCTAAATCGTTGTCATCCCAAAGTACAAGGTGATAATAGTGGGAGTCGTATTGATCGATGTCTCTACGCTTGTTGGTACCTTCGCCCACGGCTCGAAACGCCACTTCGCGCAGGCGGCCAATCTCTCGCATAATCGGTGAACAGCTTTTGTGTTGGTATAGGTAAATAGATTTTCCGTCGCCAGTTTCACCTAAATGTTCGCAGTCTCGCATAGCGCGGGCCAGTTCTTTTCTGTCTTCTGGCATGGCAATAGAAGCCTGGGTTTCAAATACGCCTTTCTTGTTACTGCCAATGCGATACAAGTGGCGCTTAAACAGCTTTACCTGCTCTTTTAGCGGTATATTGGTTTGCTGGTACGCTTCAAATGGAATAAGTTCGCCAATGCGCATAGGTAAATGCTTCTTACGCTGTTTGAACATCTCTTTAACGAGCAGCGCGGTGGCTAATGGCTTGTATACCATGGAAACGCCGTAAAAAAGCGGGCTATTTTTCGCGTCTATATAAACTGGCAATATTGGTGCTTTTGCTTGCTTTGCAATGCGTAAAAAACCTGTGTGCCATCTGGTGTCGCGAACACCTTGCGGGCGTAATCGAGAAACTTCACCGGCTGGAAAAATCAGTATGGCGCCGTCGCTGTTAAGGTGTTTTTGAATTGCCGATAAATGCTGTTTTGGTGTGCCTCCCTGCATATTGTTTACAGGTAACAGCATATCGTGAAGCGGTTCAATGGCCATAAGCATTTCATTGGCGACCACTTTCAAGTCGTGACGTACTTCACTAACCAGCTTTATAAGCGCAAGTGCGTCGAGTGAGCCAATCGGATGGTTAGCAATAATCACCACTCTACCTTCACTTGGAATGCGTTCTTTTTCTACATCGCGGGTGGAGTAGCTGATATTAAAATATTCCAGCACTTGCTCTACGAAATCGATATCTTCGTAATGCGGATATGCTTCACCAAATTCGGTAATTTCACGTTCGTGAAGAAGGTGCCTTAAGACGAATGACAGCGACTTAAATAGAATGGGGTTATTTGCTACTTGAGGGTAATGCTTGTTCAGTACGTCGTTTACAGTAAACATAGAACCTGTTTCTCTTCTGGTTTTGGCGAACAATAGCAGGGCAATGTGACGCTTTTCACACAGTTTTATGGCAGTTATTTGACAGTGTTAAAAAGTTGTAACTATGACCTGTTAACCTATGATGTGGGGCACAGGTCAGCAGGCCCTAGCCTTTATGGATGGGTTTGGAATTCACCTGTTGCTTGGTGAGTAGCAAAAGTCAGGGGCCGTTACAGCCCCATTTGTGTAATGTCAGCTATGCTGCTTCTGAGCGAGAGGTTTTGGTTGTAATTGGTGTTACGGTGGCTGACTCTAATGAATCAAGGTAATGAATAAGAGATAAGTTACCGTTCACGTCTTCTGACAGTGCACTGCAGTTTTCTATCCAGTCCCCATCATTAATGTAGTGAATGCCGTTTTCAAAGCTGCTTTCAGGGTGATGAATATGGCCACACACAACACCGTCGAGCCCCATTTCATCGGCGCGCCTGCAGCATGCTTCTCGATAACGGGCGATGGCTTCATTCGCTCCTTTAATGTGTTTTTTAATATAGCCCGCAAGTGACCAGTATTCTCGCTTGCGCCACGCGCGTAGGCGATTAAACTCTCTATTTAGAAAAAGCAAAAGGTCGTAACCTTTATCGCCAATCCACGCATGGAATTTGCCCATAGTTACATCGCCATCGAACTGATCGCCATGTAAGACTAAATAACGCTTCCCTTGTGCTGTGGTGTGAACCAACTCTCGCTCTATTTCTATATCACCGAAAGCCATACCAGAATAAGACTGAATTGGTTCATCGTGGTTGCCGGGTAAGTACACCACACGCGTGCCGTCTTGGCTCATTTGCATGAATTTGTGCATGACTTGATTGTGCGCCTGTGGCCAGCGAAATTGCTTGGTCATTTGCCACATGTCAACGATATCTCCCACCAAATAGAGGGTGTCTACAGTGATGCTATTAAGAAAGGAAAGTAAGTATTCAGCTTTGCAGTCGCGATTTCCTAAATGGATATCAGAAAGCCAAAGTGTTCGATAGTGTGTCTTTTTCATAGCGGTTTCCCAAAGCGATGCCTTGGATCGTCACTATAGGTTTGCAAATTGACACTACCGTGACGCTTGCTTGACCATTGTGTTACAGCAACACAAATACGCGCTATAACCCCAACTTACTCGCCACGTCTAAAAGCCTATCTCGCATCCATACATTCACTAAGTCTTCATCGGCGTGTTTGTGCCAGTACATGTGTACGGGGAGTGGGGGGACGTCAAATGGAAGGGGCAGAATTTCGATATCGAATTTATTACTGAATTGTTGGGCGAATCGCGTTGGCATGGTCAGCAAAAGATCGCATTGGCTAACTACGTTAACGGCGGCAAAGTAGTGTTCACACTGCAATGCGATGTTGCGATGTAAATTGTGCTGAGCAAGGGCTAGATCTACCGTATCTAATTTAGAGTCTTTTAAAGATACAAGCGCATGCTGTGCAACTGAGTAGCTCTTGATACTCGGGTTATCTACGTAGCTATTGCTAGGCGCGCATACCACGACAAACGTTTCTTCGCAGATAAACTGTGAACGAATGTCACGGCTGGTGGGAACTAATGCGTCAATTACGATATCAAGATCTTTAGCGGCTAACGCGGGAGCAAGCTCGGGCCAGGTAACCTGTCTACTATTCACCGTGATATTGGGAGTATGTTTAACAAGCTGAGGAATAAGCACGGGAAAAAATATAGATTCTAAAATATCTCTCAAGCCAAGGTTCACCTGACGGGGTTTATCACTTATATCAAAGCCCACTTTACCTTTTAACGTACTTTCAAGGGTTTCTATTGATTTCACAACCGATGCAATAATGCCTTGGCAAAATGGGGTAGGCACGACTTGTCGTCCATGACGAATAAACAGCGGATCATCAAATTTCTCTCGCAGACGACCTAAGGCGTGACTCACCGCAGGCTGAGTGATATGCAGTGCGTTGGCGGCTTTCGTAATGCTGCCCTGATCGTAGACCGCGCGCAGCACAACAAACAAATTTAGGTCTAATTTTCCATGCATATCATTTATGGGTTTCTATAATAAGGCATCATTTTTATTTATTATTAAACAGAGTACACTGGCTTAAATGTTAATAAAAGGTTTCTTTTATAGAGGCTTCTTTTGTAAGGGGCGTGTGCATGCAGGCATCTGTACTTACCGAGG
>Ga0213831_1000485_pt1 | contig 24126 bp, 20 predicted proteins | sample SWATP12_FD_163421 | JGI IMG/M metagenome (GOLD analysis project Ga0213831, IMG submission 163421) | Coastal seawater microbial communities from Marineland, Florida, United States - SWA TP1 #2 | ecosystem: Environmental > Aquatic > Marine > Coastal | place: USA: Florida | collected 2016-08-06 | reverse complement strand
CGAAATAACAAGGCCGATAGTGGATGATTAGGCTCCAAGCTGAAAGTAAACCACCTCCGCAGCCATTTATTGGTGTGGTCTACAGAGGATTATGTCTTTTTAGAGGGGAAAATCCCTAGAACCCCTATTAGGAACAGCAAATGAGTGAGTTAACTAATTTATTCAAATTAATATTGAGTCTACCTATGGAGCAGCTTGCGCTACTAATAGTCGGTTTTTCGTTGGTAGTGGTGTTTTGTGCATTGCGAATAGTGGTAAAAGTATTGGAACCAGCCAAAGCTAAGGAGAGTAAGTAATGCTTGAATGGACAAAAATACCCAGTGTTAGGTTTTTAGATGTTGCGGATTCTCCACTGCATAAAATGAAATGGAGTGGAGACGCCAAGTCAGATTACATTGCTGCCCTTATGTTACTTATAGTTTTGTCTCATCATGCTAGCGACAAAGATAGTTTAGCGAATGGGCGATTGGGTGATACCCAAATGTCTTACGATAAGCTCACAGAATTGTTGGGCATAAGTAGAACGAAGGTCTCTAATGGTATAAGAGTTCTTGAGAGCCTTTCACTCATAAAGGTGAGTACTAATAAGAGACCTAATATCTTCACAATAATAGGTCTTGCCGAGGGAGCAAGATGGGGTAAGTTGCCAGCTAAAGGGCTATATGACAAAAAACTTTCAAAGGTAAAAGTTTTTGAGTCATTCAAATTAAGAAGCAAAGTTGAATTAAACGCTCTTAAAATTTATTTAGTCGTTGTTGCATTTAGAGATAGTCAGATAGGGTACACTAAGCTCGGGTATGAAAAAATCACCCAATACGCTGCTGTACAACGAAATGATATTAAACCTGCTTTGTCTTTCCTAATCGCAAATGACTTTCTGCAAATCGATACTGAGGCCACCGACTTAAATCAGTTCAGTACTGCAAATGTATATTGGCTTAGACATATCGAGCCCCATAAACACCGAGGAACTATTGGGCGAAAGGATGTAACTCAAAGCACGGAAGTTGCGCCCTCGTCATAGTTCACCAAAAACATGATGTCATAGACATGTTGGACAATTATTAGGAAATTCAGAACGCCTGAACAGCGAATTTAGCCGTATTTTTGAATATGGACCTGTTGATGACCGTCAGTGTATTACCGCGAGTTGTATTATGTGCTTTGGAGCACTAGGGTATTCCGGAAGTTTACGGCATCTATCTATGTGGGGGAATTTCATTAGATTATGGACCGAGCCCCGTAGTATCATTTGTACGTTAAGCGGACATATAATCTACTTCTTATGCCCGTCTAGTAATCGTTGTGAGACAAAGTAAACATTACCTTTAGCTCTTGTACACGCTACGTATAGTTTATTTAACGTCGATGGTGCCAAAGTAGCCAATCGTCCTTTTGTATAAGCTGTAAATGTGGTCGAGTTTAGAACTATGCAGATGTCAGCGAAATCATCCAAGCCCTTAGTATTTCCCCAATTATCAGTCCTTCCAATGTACTTGTAGCTTTCTTTAAAAAACAATTTAACGACGGAGTCGTCAGAGAATAACCTATTTATATGTTCAGCATCTTCAACTAGGGTAATATTAACTTCATCTCTTCGATGGGAGCTTATTGTGATGCCAATTTTCTCGGTCACAAATCTGCAAACTGTAGGGCTACATCTATAGCTGTGGGAGAGTGTATCTAAGTCGATTGTGTATCCTGAATCTTTGAGCTTGGTAAGATATGCTTCGTAGTTGTCGTGTAGGTTTTTTTGAATATTACCATCGCGGCTAGTATCAAAAGTATGTTGGAAAAAGTCACCAACGAATAATATTTCCACGTCCATATTCGACAACTCACAAAGCAAATTGAAGTCATTAGCTGCGAAATCTTGAACTTCATCTACGCAGAAGAAATCAAAGTACTTGCCAATGCGCTCAGAGATGTCAGACAGACCATCACAATCCATCATCATCTTCGCAATACGGTTATGGTAAAGTCGGTCACCTTGGCCGACGTAATGTTCGTGAGTGTTGCGTTTCGCAAATCTAGGCGGTTCACTATAGCTAACCCCCTTTATCTTAACGTCGTTACCAACGATAGGCCGCACGCAGAACGATATTAGGAACGAAAAATAGGTGTAAACACGTACACCTTTAGGCATTACTCCAAATTTGGCTAAAATACGCTTCTTCAGATTAGTAGTATTATTTACAGTGTAAGTAACGACCAGCGCACGACTATTGATGTCTAATTTATCGATTATATGTTGTGTTTTGCCCGACCCTGCAACTGCTAATACTACTCGCTTATCCATTCAATGGCCTCTCTAATGTATTGAGGCACAATGATTTCATTCGCTTTCTCATCAAGTAACCTAAATGCTGCGGTAGTTTTGTTATTTAACATATACTGTTGCGGTGTTAATTGGATTTTTCCGCCTGAAAATAAGTCGTCGCATATATCTCTATTATCCTGATACATGCATATTTCAAAAGTTGTTCTTGTGTTATCTGGATCAGCGCAGACAGTTATACAATCTGCCTGATAATCACGATAATTGTCTATACAGTTTTTCTGATAGTCACTGTCATTATCACGGATCACCGCCGTTCTAATGCTCAACAACTTCGAAACTTCCATATATCGTTTAAAGCTAGTCCCCCCAACTGAGATTACATGAATTCCATCCTCACTTGGTGGATGACCTTTAGTTCGCTCGTATAGGCACTCCATCAGAATATATTCCGCATCACCCTCAACAAGTATCACTTTTTCAGAAAGGACATGTTCCAAGATGTTATGGTTAGGGGCTTTCGCAAAAAACTTAGCCGTATCCTTGGTGAGGTCTTTCAAAGTAGCAGGTCTGGTTGCTCCACTATTCAGCAAGATCGACTTCCTTAAATCTAACCTAGAGCTAATTAGGCTACTGTGGGTTGCAATTATCACCTGATTATTATGAGCTTTCTCTACCTGACTTATTAACTTATACATGCTGGTGTGGCTGAGGTGATTCTCAGGCTCTTCTAGTAACAAGACATCTATTCTCTTGCCTTCGTCACGCTCTCTTAGTGCGAACTCTGTTTTTATAAAGCACTGCTTCCCTTTACCGCGATTTTCAATAGGAATGCCTTCCTCTGATAGGGTTAAGTCAGTTTCCAAATTGAACTTTGAGCTAGAACGGATAATAAAATCGTATCCTTCCAAATCATCATTAATGGCATTTAGTTGAGTATCCCTGAAAGCATTTTTTTGCTGTCTATATTCGTTCATTAAACTGTAACGTACAGGTTGCTCTACGGTAGCTTCATACATGGCTTTAACATACTGACTGTTTGCGTACTCGTTGTTGATTTGAGTGCTATCAATTAATAAAAAGCGTAAAAACTTTCGATAACTGGAATATGAGTCACCATTGAACGTAATAAACTTGGCCATGTAGAATTCGAATGGAAAGTTGTCACCTTCAGAGTCCAAAACCTGCCGGATCTCCGCGCTTAACTCCTCATTTGGTTCACAAATCAGTTGAAGCCCGTCAGAATAAACTCCATCACTATTGTTTCTACCGTTGAGGTCTGGGTTATCAGCTTCGTTGAGAAATAACTCAACATGAAGCCTCGGGAGGCTGTCTATACTTTTCTCACCCGCTAGAAACTCTGAAACAACGCTTGCATTAAGCAAAGCTTCAATACCCAAGCTTTCTACCTTACTTCTACTACCACTCAATACAAGTTCAATAGCTGTCAATATAGAGCTTTTTCCTGCTTCATTGTCCCCAATCAGAATGTTTCTTTTAGGGTCAAATTGAACCTCATACTCTCTGAATTTTTTAAAGTTTTTTATTTTTGCTTTTAAAATATACGTCATTGTAATACTCACCTGCCATGGAGAACTTTAACCAGAATACTATACAGCACTCAAAGTTATAAGAGTGCTATTGCTACTACGAAAGAGAGTGGAGCTATTCAGAAAACTCGAATGACTGATTGCACGAAGGGCTAAAAACGAATTACTTCACGATGTTTTTATACGGAGCTGACTGAACGCCTGATAACATGATCGGCCGTAAATCATAAAGTCGATGTTGAACGGCCTAGATTGGCACAAACCGGAAGCTAAAATACAATGATCTTAACGTCTGCTCCTTGTCTTGAGCGGACTTTGAATACTCTACTGAGAAGGCCTGCTTTAGCTAATAGCTGTCGGTGAGGTAATCGTATTAATCAAAACTATCAGTACAATTAGGTGTCACTGATTGTGAGGTCTTGTTGCTAGTAAAGAGGCTCGAGTTCGCTAATTTGTAGTAGCTCATATCTGATCTGACACTTTTGACCGAGTGTTTCGACCTTAGCAGACAGGCGGCTATAGACAATTAGTGGATGATGAACGCCTCAATAATGGGCCGGAGCACGCAGTGCGGAGGTCCAGCCGCGAGGCGACATTGATCGATTTGTTATGTTTCATTTTACACGCCGAACTTTGGCTGAAGTTCCGGCTACCTGTATGATGTGACCGCCACCAGGATTGTAAATAATTACCTCTGGGCGGTGAGAATATTTGTACTTATATTTATAGTGTGACTGCTGCCATATCTGACCATTAGTAAGTTCATAGGAAGTTTCTCCCTCCCAGCCTTTGAACTCGCCATTAATTCTACTTTTAATTACACCATCTATTTGACGAACGGGAACAATTTCATTTTGTCCATCTACTTGGATATAGAGTCTTCCGTTGCCTCTCAGGATATTTACTTGCGGACAATAAGCGTAATGATACCAGTAATAATATTCATCCTGGACCCAACACGTTCCATCCATTAATTGGAAAAAAACTTCATCATCAAAACCTTCAAACTCTCCATCGATTTGGGATGAGAGTATTACTTCATATCCTTGCATGATCTCTCCTTAGAAAAAATAACAGCTTATAACTGCAACTTTATAGTAACACCCGTTGGCGCTGAAAAACCATATTCTGTATTTTCATGGAAAGGGGTAAATGTCAGCAAAAAGCACACAAGAGACTGTCAGATTTAGTTTAGTTCTATAACCGAAAGTGTCAGTTTAAGTTGTGACTAATCCAGCTAATTTTGTGAACACCAAGCGATTTTGTCGTACTTTAATTACCACGCGATTCTGTCGTAGTCGCTAATTACCAAGGGAAATTGACGGTTATCTTTAACCGTGTTCTTTGAATGTTTTGTTTGTGCATTTGAGGAACGCTAAGGATGATTGTGTTGAATTCCAAAGCTCAATTGACAGTTGATGTCATCGCGAAAGTGGCTGAGCGTAAAATTACGATAGCCAATGCCACTAAGCTCCTCAATAAATCCAGACGTACTGTTGAACGGTATTTGCAGCGTTACCGAAGCCAAGGGTTACAGTTTGTTGTTCACGGAAATACGGGCAACCAGCCAGTTAATAAAACGCCTGATAGGCTTAAGCAGCACGTTCAGTCGCTAATCCGCGAGAAATACTATGACCTGAACTTGTTGCACCTCGCCGAGATACTTGAGACTCACGAACACATTCTTGTTAAGCGCGAGACACTGCGTAAGTGGGCACATGATATCCATCATGTAAAACGGGCGAAGCGCAGGCGCAGCCGTGTTCACAAACGTAGAGAGCGAATGGAAGCACCTGGATTAATGCTACAAATGGACGGCAGCACACATCGCTGGTTCGGCGATAAGAAATCGTGTTTAATCGCCATGATTGATGATGCTAATAGCGATATTCATGCTGAGTTTTTTCCGTCAGAAACGACTGAAGGGTGTATGAAAGTCATGCGCTCAGTCGTTGAAAAATACGGTGTATTTAAAACTCTGTATGTTGATCGTGCCGGAATATTCGGTGGCCCCAAACGCTGCAACTTCTCCCAGATGCAACGGGCCTGTGAGGAGTTGGGGATTGAAATCATCTTCGCCAGTTCTCCTCAGGGTAAAGGCAGGATTGAACGCGCCTTTGATACTCTACAAGATAGGTTAATTCCGGAGTTACGGCTTAACAACATTACTGACATGACGGGCGCGAATAGCTATCTCCATCACGTCTTTATCCCTCAGTTCTGGCGTAAAAACTTGGTTGTAAAATCAAGAAAACAAGAAACCGAATATACGCCTGTATCACGATACGCCAATCTTGATGACATCTGTATAACCAAGGTCTACCGGAAAATCCGTAACGACCATACGTTTAGTTACAGGAGTAAATTTTACTTTATCGACTCACCATTGAAGCACTCAATCGCAAATCAAAAGATTGAAATCCGTACTGGAAAAAATAAGCGATTCGACGCTTTCTTCGCCGGACGGAAGCTACAGGTAACCGAAGTCACAGAGCCTGAAAAATTGTCCTCGGAAGACAATGAGATCCAGAAGAAGCTTGAAGTATTGGCTCTTGCCGAGAAGCTTGGAAATGTATCTGAAGCATCCCGCCTCAGTGGCATCTCTCGCGATACCATTTATCGACATCGTAAGCTAATAAAACAAGGTGGAATCCATTCATTAAAACGAAAAGAAACATCAGGATTAAGGCATAAAAATTGTGTCGATATTGATATTGAAAGAACAGTAATCGAACACTCAATCCAGTATCCTCACTTAGGCCAGCAGAAAATTGCTAAAGAGATAAGATCCAAGTATGGGCTGGAAATCAGTCCAAATGGTGTACGCAGTATCTGGCTTCGACAAAGCATGAATACTATTGAACAGAGGATGGTAAAGGCGTCAGTCACAGTTAGCGCCTGATCGGATGAGCAAACAGTGCGCAATACATATGCGTATTGCGCACTGTGTAGATTATCGTAAAACAACCAACGGAATATCTACTGTTTCCAACATTTTCAATGTATTGCTACCAACAAATAACTGTCGCAATCTGGAATGACCAAAAGCCCCCATTACCAACAAATCAATGTTGTTCGCAACCTGATATTTCACTAACTCTTCATTAATATTGCCTTCTAAAAATGCAGTAGTCACATTTAAGCCACGCTCGACTAATCGAGCGGCAGCATTGTCAAACTTAGCTTTAAGATCGGGTTCATTGTTTTTTATCGCCACTAAATGACAATCAATGCCATGCAAGAGGCCGCCACCCAGCACTTTTTGTAGTGCTCTATCAGCCGACTCACGTCCGTCATAGGCAATCATAAATGACGATGGCGCAGAGAACTCTTCAGGAACAATAACAACGGGTTGGGATACTTTTCGCAACAGTGTTTCAAGATGAGAGCCAATAGCTTTAAATTCATTGTCGTGACCGAGGCCTTTGCGGCCAATAACAATGAGTCGTGCCTCGCTTTCAAGTTCTATTAATGCCTCAACGATATCGCCATGACGATGTATAGATTCCACTGCCTCTAGACCCGTTTTTCGAGCTTCAGAGACTGCGGATTCAAGAAGCTCGTCGCCAAACTGTAGAGCAAGCTTACTCCTTTGCTCATCCAGTTTGGTCATCTCTTCCAATAACGAGGAGCGAGCGCCTAGCCCGATACTGCCAGTATAATCATCCGCGCCGTGCTGATTCGTTTTTTCAATGGTATGGAGAAAGCATAACGGCTTTGCCAACTTATTCGCGGCCCATTTGCCAGCGCCGACGACGGCGGGGGTTATTGCAGAGCCATCAATACAGGTAATAATTTTTTCCATAACTTGTCTCCTAGTGACCACCCATTAGCTTTTCAACTTCCGCTGGGTCATTGTGAACACCAAACTTATCAACCACAGTCTCTGTTGCCTCGTTCATACCGATTACAGTTACAGTAGCGCCCTCACGTCGATATTTAATGACGACTCTGTCCAATGCATTAACGGCAGTAATATCCCAAAAATGGGCGTGACTAAGGTCTATCACAACCGTATTTACGGCTTCTTTAAAATCAAACGATGCAATGAATTGCTCTGAGGAAGCAAAGAATACCTGCCCGATAATTTCATAGGTACGGGTCTTCTCGGCGTCTGAATAATGAGACTTGACTGCCATAAAGCGCCCGATTTTGTTAGCAAAGAAAAGGGTAGCAAGCAAAACACCAACCAGCACACCGATGGCGAGATTATGTGTTGCGACAACAACGACAACAGTGCTAATCATAACAATATTGGAGGAAAGCGGATGCTTGCCTAAATCTTTTACTGACGTCCAAGAAAAAGTACCGATTGACACCATTATCATAACAGCAACTAACGCAGCCATTGGGATCTGGCGAAGCCACTCATCCAGTACGAGTACCATGAACAGCAAAAAGGTCCCTGCAACAAAACTTGACAGTCTTCCACGTCCACCAGACTTCACATTGATGATAGACTGACCAATCATGGCACATCCAGCCATGCCTCCGAACAAGCCAGCACCGATATTAGCAATGCCCTGACCTTTACATTCTTTATTTCTATCGCTGGTCGTGTCAGTCAAATCATCAACGATGGTCGCCGTCATCATCGATTCCAGCAAACCTACGACAGCGAGACCAGCGGCATAGGGGAACACTATTGATAGCGTTTCAAAACTTAACGGCACATCCGGCCACAAAAATATCGGTAATGTGTCAGGCAGCTCTCCCATATCACCCACTGTGCGTATGTCTAGCCCTGTGACAATAGCAACAATAGTCAGTGTAACAATACACACCAGAGGCGAAGGAATGGCCTTGCCAATTACAGGCAGATAGGGAAACAAATATATAATGCCAAGGCCTGCGGCGGTCATGACGTACACATGGTAAGTCACGTTGGTCAGTTCTGGCAGTTGTGCCATAAATATCAGAATAGCGAGAGCATTAACAAACCCAGTGACAACTGATCGTGAAACGAACCGCATTAGCTCACCCAAGCGCAGGAAGCCTGCCACAATCTGTAACACACCCGTAAGCAATGTTGCTGCTAACAGATATTCAAGCCCATGCTCTTTCACCAATGTCACCATTAATAGCGCCATAGCACCTGTGGCAGCCGAGATCATACCGGGTCTTCCACCAACAAACGCAATGATAACGGCGATACAAAACGATGCGTATAAGCCCACTTTGGGGTCAACCCCAGCAATTATAGAGAAGGCAATGGCTTCGGGAATGAGGGCTAAGGCCACAACAATACCCGCAAGCACATCACCACGAATATTAGAGAGCCAATCTCTCTTTACGTGTTCGATCATGCAAAGTTACCTAAACTGTTTTCCTCTAAAAGAGGAGAAGAAAATTACGTACTAATGTGTCTCGCAAGGGATGCGATAAATGGCTCATCAAACTGAGCAGGAGATATTTATAGGGGAAGCCTAGGGCGGCGTGAGTGTCAAATTTGACTCCATGTGATTTCCGATTCCAGGATCATACATTACCTGTATGTCATTATCCATGCCATTATTCCAAGAAGCTACAGCAACTTCGTTTCCTGTATTGCTTATTTGATTGCCACTCAGTATTGTGGACATGACAGAGTCGCGTGGTAATTATACCGTCAGTATCCCTTGGTAATCACACTAATCCAGCTAATTTTAGACCGAGAAGCTTTACAGAAAGGTAACGTTAATCGTCATTAACGTTACTTGAGCTACCGATTATTATTTTGTACCGCTTGATATTTACTAAATGAGCAAATTGGTGTTAACAAAATGATATGTGTGATTACGTCAAAGTCGTACGGTATTTGTATCGTTAGATTCATTCAATTCATTTTACGTTTACTGCTTTTCACCTTCCCTCCACCTTTTAAAGATGCGCATAGTTTTATAACTGTGCGCCTTTCTATATTCTTTAGCCTGATGAATTTTGGTTAATTTGCCTTCTCTTCTATCCATATAAGTCAGAACAGGTTCAACCCGAAAACACTTTTTACTCTGAGAAGAATGTCGTTGGTTTTCTCTCGTGAAATTTCGCTACCTGCTCGTAATATATCGATTAACTGCGCCTTATCCTTAAGGTATTTCTCCCGGCGCTCACGTATTGGCTTCAACACCTCTTGCAGGCACTCTTCCAGTATCTTCTTTGTCGTCCCATCACCTAGCCCACCACCCTGATAATGTTCTTTGAGTTGACTGACATACTCTGTATCTGGGTGAAAAGCGTCTAAATACGTGAACACTACATTGCCCTCTACTTTACCTGGGTCTTCAACTTTCAGGTGATCAGGATCTGTGTACATGCTACGAACTGCTGTGCTTATTTCTTTCTCCGTAGCGCCAAGGTTTATGGTATTTCCCATCGACTTACTCATTTTGTTTTTGCCGTCAGTGCTAGGTAGTCGTGATGCATTGCTAAGTAATGGCTTACACTCTTTAAGCACAGGCTTTTCGACTAACGAGTTAATCTTCCTTACGATTTCATTGGTTTGTTCAATCATTGGCAATTGGTCATCACCAACAGGAACCAATGTCGCGTTAAATGCAGTGATATCAGCCGCTTGAGATATTGGGTATGTTAAGAAGCCTGCGGGTAAAGAGCGCTCAAAGCCTTTGCTTTTGATTTCACTTCTTACGGTTGGGTTACGCTCAAGTCGCGTTACAGTTACCACGTTACTGTAATACATAGTCAACTCAGCGAGTGCAGGTAGCTGTGATTGCAGGCAAACATTGGTCTTCCGTGGGTCTATGCCAACAGCCAGATAATCAGCCACCACATTTAATATGCTAGATGATACCTTTGATGGATTGTGTGCATTGTCCGTCAGACCTTGCATGTCAGCGACAAGAATGGTCTGGTCATGCTCGTCCTGCAAGGATACACGCTGCTTCAGTGAGCCAACATAATGACCTAAGTGAAGAGGCCCAGTCGCTCGGTCGCCAGTGAGAATGACTTGTCGTTCGGTATTTGTTTGATTGGTCACGATATATCTCCAAGTAAATGAAACGTGCTACTGGAGATATAAAGAACATACAGACTTAGCTACCTTCCAGCAGCAAAAGAATGTACGAATTCCGTGCCGCTCAGAGTGAGCGCCACCAGTCGAAAGAAGAGGTTGTGTTGATAAGTATCTTTTTCATTTAGGTAGGCTATCAAATTAAATTGTGCGTCACAACCACTTGTGTTTTGGTCATTGCCTACCAGAAAAGTTTGACTCTGTGCTATTCGATTACTAGCTGTAAATTCTACTTCTTACTTAATCCCTTCTTCCAAGAAGTCATCAATGCTTGAGCCTATAGGCATAGTGCTCTCCCATCTGTTTCGTGATGTGTTAGGTCAGGCATTAAATTATGCTTACATGTGATTTAATATCGATAAAGTGCTTTGGGCTTGTGAGTGTTTATTGTTGAAGTTGCATGAACATCTAAATGAAACAAGTCTTGTAATATCTGCTTTTGGCACAAACCTGAAGTTGCAAAACACTACTCTGAACGTCGGCTGGTTGTCTTGAGCTGCCTGTCAGATGGCATCTAAACCAGCAAATAAAAGTGTCAGATAAGATATGAGCCACTACAGATAATGCTGTGAACACCAAGCGATTTTGTCGTACTTTAATTACCACGCGATTCTGTCGTAGTCGCTAATTACCAAGGGAAATTGACGGTTATCTTTAACCGTGTTCTTTGAATGTTTTGTTTGTGCATTTGAGGAACGCTAAGGATGATTGTGTTGAATTCCAAAGCTCAATTGACAGTTGATGTCATCGCGAAAGTGGCTGAGCGTAAAATTACGATAGCCAATGCCACTAAGCTCCTCAATAAATCCAGACGTACTGTTGAACGGTATTTGCAGCGTTACCGAAGCCAAGGGTTACAGTTTGTTGTTCACGGAAATACGGGCAACCAGCCAGTTAATAAAACGCCTGATAGGCTTAAGCAGCACGTTCAGTCGCTAATCCGCGAGAAATACTATGACCTGAACTTGTTGCACCTCGCCGAGATACTTGAGACTCACGAACACATTCTTGTTAAGCGCGAGACACTGCGTAAGTGGGCACATGATATCCATCATGTAAAACGGGCGAAGCGCAGGCGCAGCCGTGTTCACAAACGTAGAGAGCGAATGGAAGCACCTGGATTAATGCTACAAATGGACGGCAGCACACATCGCTGGTTCGGCGATAAGAAATCGTGTTTAATCGCCATGATTGATGATGCTAATAGCGATATTCATGCTGAGTTTTTTCCGTCAGAAACGACTGAAGGGTGTATGAAAGTCATGCGCTCAGTCGTTGAAAAATACGGTGTATTTAAAACTCTGTATGTTGATCGTGCCGGAATATTCGGTGGCCCCAAACGCTGCAACTTCTCCCAGATGCAACGGGCCTGTGAGGAGTTGGGGATTGAAATCATCTTCGCCAGTTCTCCTCAGGGTAAAGGCAGGATTGAACGCGCCTTCGATACCCTGCAAGACAGGTTAATACCGGAGTTACGACTTAACAATATTACTGATATGACGGGCGCAAATAGCTACCTCCAACACGTCTTCATCCCTCAGTTCTGGCGTAAAAACTTGGTTGTAAAATCAAAAACGTCAGACACCGAATATGTGCCTGTATCCCGCTACACCAATCTTGATGATATCTGCATCACCAAGGTCTACCGGAAAATACGCAACGACCATACGTTTAGTTACGGCGGAAAACTCTACTTCATCGACTCACCGCTTAAGCACTCAATTGCAAACCAGAAAATTGAAATTCGTACTGGTAAATATAAGCGGTTTGAAGCTTACTTCGCTGGACGACAGCTACAGGTAACAGAAGTCACTGAGCCTGAAAAGGTGTCCTCGGAAGACAATGAGATCCAGAAGAAACTAGAGGTATTAGCTTTGGCTGACAGGCTTGGAAATGTGGCAGAAGCATCTCGGCTTAGTGGCGTCTCCCGCGATACGATTTATCGCCATCGTAAACTGATAAAACAAGGTGGAATCGAATCGTTAAAACGTCAGGAAACGCCGGATCTTCATCACAAAAATCGTACCAACAGAGCCATTGAGGAAGTCGTCATCGAATTCTCTCTGGCTAACCCACATCTAGGACAATCCAAGGTGTCACGGCTGCTCAAATCTGAAAGAAACGTCGATATACACGCTAGCGGCGTTCGCAATATTTGGCTAAGGGAAAACATGAACACTACTGCGTTACGATTGGCAAAGCTTGCCGAAGAGCAGCAACATTGATAGTGTGATTACGTCAAAATCGCTTGGTACTTATACCGTCAGTATCCCTTGGTAATCACACCACTACAGATAATGCTACTACAGATAATGCCACTACAGATAATGCCACTACAGATAATGCGTCTAAGATTATCTAGCCTGCTCGTTTATTTTCATGTTCTCAGCTTCCAGTCTGAGCTTTCTAAATCGGTCACTGTCGGGATACAGAGAAAATGGTAGCCCCGATACTTTCAACTTACCTTCCCGATAGAGCTGTTCAATAACTACTTTATACTGAGGTAAAAACCTGTCAATTGAAGTGTAATCTGAATTTCCCATACCTTGATAGTGACTTACGTAGAATGAGTTGTCATCTACGGATATCAGCAGTGACGGTGAGCCAACCCCATCTTCTGTCCACTTTTTGAGCGTTTCTATTATCTGTTCGGTGTTAGATTCTGAATTCATAATCTTCCCAAATTTGAAATCATGTTAACCATTTAGCACTTTGAAATTAATGCTCATGTCGAAATAGTACGCCCCCACCAAAAATGCTTCTCTATCATTGGTTTGTACAATTCCTCATTCAATTTCAGGTCAGCAACAAATCAACTCGTAGAACTTCGCTATTTATCCGAGTTCGAGTTGACTTTTGCAACTGCCTATTCGTAAAACTATGCTTTTTCGGAGAAGCGCGCCGAAACAGCGTAAAAACCATGGAGGTCTTTTAGCTTATAGTGAATTCGATGAGCGAGCATATGCCTCCCCTCGTCGTCGAGAAATCTCGTCATCGCGAGTAATTCAAGGTTGTCCTTGGCTACGCTAAGTCTATTTAACTTGGAGTGTATATAAATATCATCAAGCCCTTTTTCTTCCAAGACTGCCCGAACATCGTACATCAGAGAAAGTACAAGTCTTCTTTCTTTCTCTAGTTTTGCAAAGAGTCTGTCAACTGATGAAACTTTACCCATGCCTTTTGTCCTTTTGAAGTTAACGTTAATTTGCTTGCACAAATATTATCGAGTATTTCAGCAAGTAAAAAAAGACATCAAAATGATGTGTACGAACACACAAAAACCATTAAATTTCAACACTTTAAAATATTACTAAATAATATTGTTATGCAGGTCTATCTGCGGCTAAGTATTTTTCGTAATTCTTAGTATGAAAGTCATTAATGAACCACATTTGAAAAAGGGGAGTCGTTATCGATGGGAGGGTGCCTTCTCTTAAAACTTCATAAAGGCCTTCTGTCCCCTCAGTTACGTAAACTTGGCAACAAAAGTGGTAATAAGGCTGAACAAGTAAAACTCCTTCATTTTCGACTCGATTGTAGTTTTCCATCAATTGCGCCACGCCATCCCGATACTCTTTCTTTTCTTCAATATTCAATATCATCGCTTGCGCACCGACTTTGAGCAGCTTTTCTACATTTTCAGACATTGGGTGGCTATCTATATCTTTCATTTCAGCGATTTACCATTGTTAATCAAGTTTTGTGTTTTAAATACTAGCAGACAAACACTATCTTGGCTTCATTTTGGAGACAAATAAAAACAGCATCATAATGATGCTCATGAAAAAAACTATCAGTACTCAGCAGTACTTCGCTTTGATAAAGTGGTTGGTAGCTGCAAGAAAAGAACAAGGGCTAACCGTCAGACAACTCGGTGAAATGATTGATGAAACACATCAAATAGTGAGTAAGATCGAGCGTTGTCAAAGGAAGCTCGATGTGTATGAATTTGTTCAATATTGTGAAGCATTAAACCTCAATCCTGAAGATGGTTTGAAATATTTAAAGTGAAAAGCCAAAATTAGACAGCTGTTCTCTTTGCTATACGCACTTCCACAAAAATGTTGTTATTTTAGCGTAAAAATTACTGCTATAAGAAAATTTCCTCTACATTTAAATGACTCGCGAAGGCGAGCGCTAAGCGCCTGCCGTATACCTGTTGAAACCTGTCAGAGTTAGCTGAAATTTGGTTGTGTCTAATTCAGACTGTCAGGTCCGCAAGTGTCATAATTGATATAGGCAAGAATAACTGTTCTGACTAAAATACGGTTTTAGTCTGAAAGCGATTTAATCATGTTTAGCAAGCGTCCGGTAATCCCTCCTAACTCTCAGCAGACTGACATGGTAACAGTTGTTCGATGTTAGGTTCTAGATTGCTGAGTTCATCAAGGCAAGTCATTACATACTAGAATACATTGTAGTGCAATGGTTGATGGACTATGACATCGTAGCCCGATAATAGCCAGTGTAGTTGCTGCTCACTAACATGCATCTCCAGTAAGCCCTCATTGACAGGCCACTTGAACCGATGCTTCTTGAGTCGCTTGTACAAGAGTGTGAAGCCCGTTTTATCCCAGTAGAGATTCTGACTTTATCGCGCTTTTTGTTGCTCAATTAGATTGAGCCAGTCTTGGATGGCTATCTGTTGATGTTGTTACATGGTGGTTCTCCTTTGCAAAGAGAGCTCCATGCCGTAGCTAACTTATGAAGTGAATGTTGGGATTACCGGACGCCCACATTTATGTCAAGTAGAAGAACTTAACCCTGAATATTTTTAGTAATTAATTCTGTTCTTTCCGAAAATAGGTTAATTTTTATGGTATTTAAGTAAAGTGAGCAGGAAACTGCGTCTCCGGTTAGCGTTACTAATGTTTTTAGTTATAATTTCAAATTCTTCGGCACTGCCAACTAGATGAACTTCTGTTTCAGCTCTAGTAATAGCAGTATACAACCAAGCCCTATCTGTTATTCGGCCTTTAGTTACAGCGACTATGATACGCGGAAATTGAGAACCTTGAGCTTTATGCAATGTAATAGCGTAACCTAGTTCAATGCAGTCTAAAACAGACTGAGTTATATCGATTATTTCTCCAGTATCTAGCTCTATTTTACCATACAATTTTCTTTCTTCATCAAACTCGACGCTAATCAATTTACCTAATGAGCCATTCTGAAATCCTAATGAATGGCTATTTTGAGTAAACAGGATTTCATCCCCCCTCCTCAAGTTTTGATAATAACTATCTCCATCCATCATGAATTGAAGAAGTTCACCTTCAAAATTGCACGTTTTTTGGATTCCAGCATTTAGATCTTCAACTAATTTACGTGTTGGCGCCATCACTCTGCTACTACTTGGGGACTGCGCATACAATTTAGTGCATTGATCTACAATTGATTTTTTTTCGGTTTCATGAAAAAAAATGTTTCCAATGCTCAATTCCAATGGAACTTGACCAGAATTAACCTTTTTTGAATATTCAGGTATTCCCGAAGGGCCGTCCTGTCGCTTAACGATATCTAAAGCGGTATTCTTTATGACGTTAGATTTCACAACATCAGCCAACACTTTGCCACAACCTATGGGTGGCAGTTGGTCTGGATCGCCTGATAAAATAATCCTTACAGAAGGGTGAACATGATTAACTATGCGGTACATGGTGGGAACATCAATCATAGAAGCTTCATCAACAACAAGTAAATGCAGCGGTTGCTTTTCACAAGGTACTATTGGTTTATTTCTAAGAAAACCAGCAATAGTTGTTGTATCAAAACCAATGCTTTCTCTCAGCCGCATTGCCGCTCGTCCAGAAAGAGCCGCTGCATGAATTTGATATTTCAAAGAATCAAACGCTCTTACTGCTGTGCGCAACACAGTAGTTTTACCTGTCCCAGCTCCCCCAGTAATACATGATATATCGTTGCCCAAGCAAGTAGTTACGGCTTCATGTTGCTTTTCTGTCAACTCGTAGGGTAACTCTAATATCGCTTTACGGTATGCTTTATTAGCTTTCTCATCGAAACGGCTTGTTGTTGAGTTCGCTAATTTTAACAGCCGTTTGGCAATTACTGATTCCATCAACAACGTAGCAGTTTGATGGAAATTACCTGTGTCCGGATTTAATAAATATTGAGCTTTGTTATACCCAGCTTTGAATGCTAATTCTACAAGGTCTTTGTCATTAAGTAATTTGATTAGGTTCGCACGAAGGAGTTTTGGTGGTGTATACGTATTACCTCGCTTCACATCATCAAAGAGAACAGCCTCTAAGGCGGCACTAAGCCGATTTTCATCTTCTAATTTACAGCTAAACTCACTTCGGGCTAATTCATCGGTCTGAACAAACGACATACCAAAAGCCATTAAAAGGTATGGGTTACGTCGAAGACATTTTAACGTTTTTTCACCATGATATTTGATGAGGCGTTGCTGAACTGATACAGGTATTTTCTTGTTTGACATCCAATTGAAGTCACGCAAATTAGCATATTTTTGATACCCTTGAAATAATACATCTATAGAATCATCTGTCAGATGCTCTCTAAGACGTTTTCTTGAAGCATCGTTACCATTGCGAACTATTTTGTGAAAATCCCTTCCTAAGGCATCCCAAAGAGCCCTAGCTTTACTCTCGCCGATACCTTTAAAATCACTCTCATTTGCAATAAATTTAATGAGCTGTTCCCCTGTTTCTGGAAGGCTGCATTCTGCGTGTTTTGGTGAATCGTAAGTATGTTGATCAATTAAATATCCATTACGGTCTTGCTTACTAATTTTACATTTGCCTCTTACAATCCAGTGCTGACCAGGTTGAGGTGCTATTGGTAAAGACTCGATTCTAGCTTTAACGCTTATTGAGTACTTACCGTTTTTGACTCTATAGGAGTCTTGATGCAATGGCACACCTGTAAAGATGACATAATTTAGTGATTTATGAGGAACACTCGTTACACGAAACTTGTCCGATGTTTCATGTTCATTCATCGTTGCACAAAACCCATTTCGGCCAAGGTTTCGTTTAATTCGCAAAATCTTTCTAATTTTGCTTCCAACAACTTAACTTTGGCCTTTAACTCAATATTTTCACGCTCCAAATTTCCATTATGTGAGGCCAACTTAGCTATCTTTCGTGATGAGTTATCATACTGTTTGGATTCTTTATCTGTAGTTTTAACCGCAATTGGTGGTAATACTCCATCTGCTCGAAGTTGATCCTCAATCTTTTTCAACGCGGCTCTTACATTTTTGTTCTGAGAAAATACGCTTGTACCAAAACCACATGCAGCCGCAATATCCCTGCGATTTAGCTTACCTCTGTTTATGATTTGTATAAAATCATCATGGGATTGAGCCGCAGCCCAGCCACTGAATATTTCGAGATTATTTTGCGCAACTTGCGCACCATTTTTTCCTTTACTAACAGCCAATGTTACTCTTTAACCTTTATATTCTTTTAAGCTTTTTATCATCCGCACGAGTGATTTTAGGCATAGGCACGTTCAATTCATAAGCATCTACATTAGGTGGTAAAGGAGCATCTTTGAGGATTTCCATAATTTTATCCATCGCCACACTCTGAGGTAGTTCCCAATTCAGTTGATCCATATTGATGCTCATCATGTAAAGGTTATACTGCCACCGCACAAATTGTTCTATTAACGCCTTGTTTTTGGCCTTAGTACTCTCTAGTTCAGCCCTCAACTTGTCGATTTTATCAAATGCATTTTGCAGATTTAGATCGTTAGATTTCGGTGTCGTATCTTTATTAGTTCTGAGCCATTCTTTCCTAGAGTAGTAAGCATTAGAAACATCTTCATTCTCAAGCAATGTCTTTTTTGATATTTGTTTATCTAAATCTAATTGCTTAGTGATATATTCGCAGAGAGCTTTCATTGAAAGCTTATGATCCCACTCGTTGATAATCCTAACTATGGCTTGGATATTTTTTTCAGTCATTACGATTCTAGGCATCAGCATATCCCCAATAGTTGGCCCATAGTTGCACCACCAATTGCATTTTCAGAAACCTGATTATCTTTTTTAGCATCAAACTCACTTTGTAGCCCTTTATCTCCTAAAGCCCTTCTTGTAGGCGAGGGATCATGTTCGACTGGTATCCGAATGATGGTACCATCATCAAGTTGATCGTCTGTCATACGATGAATGAGAGTCCGAATGTGTGCTAACTTCCACCCAAAATGAGTTACCCATCTATCTGCCCCAAATACACTATCGCCAGCAGCATTTTGGGCAGTAACATATTGCTCTGATATGAGTTTCTCTAAGTGCTTTAATTCTTCTAAGGTTTCTGGAACGCCTTTCATACAAACATGCTCTTTACAGGTGACACATTCCCCCGCTTTTGTGCATGGAGTTTGAGCAAAATCATGCGTACAAAAACCGATGCCAGAAAAATCGGCAACCCCCTCACGGTTAATGCCAAGTGATTTTAAAGGAACTGGTAAATTAGCTTTTCTCAAAGCTAGTGCTGAAGGTGATTCCTTGTAATTGGTCACCATTAGTTGCTTGGCAAGTTCGTTTTTCTCTTTAGAAGTACGTAGGTCGTATGCGGAATTTTGTTTAATATCAGCTCGCCCAGACCATTGCGCTATCTTCCAGTCATCAACTCCACCTCGCTTACAGTGTGTATTTAACCAAACTCGAAACTGATGAGTGGTCAAACTAATCACACTTCCATCTTCGTTAAATACACCAAACCTTTCCCATAGAGTGGACATTTTTTTGTCTTTTTTTGAAATTTGATTATTGAAGGTGTCGACTTTTGGCATTACCCAACTGAAGTTCTTTGTGCTGGAACCTGGTTTTAGCTCAAGGTCTCTTATCAATAGCAGGTTTTCCCAAACCGGCCTTTCAGACTTTGGATTGTTAGGCCAATCCTTATTCTGATATTTACCGTGTACTAGTTGGTTTAATCGCTCGTAAGTAAGTTCATTCTTGGCCAGAAAGGCATTTATCCATTTAACTGGAGTATTTATAACCTCTTTGTTTGTATGATGTAATGCACCGACAACATCCATTGCATAAGCAAATTCTTGTTGGCTCATTTGGACATATTCACCATGACTTTTTAGCGTTATACACCCTTCATGGCGAAAGAATTCAAATGGGCGTTCATAAGCCCACTTAGCTGCTTTTCTTGCTGGTTCACTTATTTCTTTTAACGTTTGAAAGGCTTTTTTGACTACATCCAACATAAGCTCTGGTACACCCTTCCTATGATCTTTGAATCCTTTAGAGCCATACCAAACAATGTACCAGCCGCCATCATCTCCCTCCTGAAGAGAGTGAATGGTTAAGCCGCTTAATTCGTTTATACGCGCTGGAGCAAAGCAAAGTAACACTAAAGCTGATGTATAGTACTTATCTGCAATGGTTTCAGCTTTGGAAAAGCAATCAGCAAACGTAAGCATTTCATGCATTGTCGGGCAGCGTTCTTCTCGGAATTTATCACCTTCTTCACTGACCTGTTCTGCCGTATGTGCAGGTTTCCTGAAAGGGTTTTTGTACTTAGGCAAAGTTAATACGAAATTATTGTTTACTAACCAATCAGCCAAGCTTTTTAGCTTTCCGCCAATGTGGTACTTTCGCAACGGAGAGTATTTTTCAACTTCAATTAGTATCTTTGTCTCTTTCAATGTCTGGCCGTTAACATTTAGAATGCATGGGGCTTGGTCAGGATATTGAGATAGAAGAGCTTTGTACAAAAAACGAAACATTGACATCCAAATGTGAGCGGAAGTAATTTCTTTAATAGTCATTTGCTGCTTAATAAATGCCTTCACGAAATTAAGATATGGTTGCTTAAACAACTCGACTTTGGAGTAATTATTTCCCTCTTCCTGAAAACCAAAAACAAGTGTCTGTCCTTTATTTGGTTTCCAACGATCTGCCTCCCAACCTTGCTCGTTGTACAAGGTAAGCTCTGTTTTAGCGAAGTTGATAAACTCGGCCAAGTTATCTAGACCATCTCTTTCTTGTTTAGCTTGCCAAATATTTATAACGTTATTTGCCTTTTCACCCATTGACGACTCCTTCATCCATCTTCGCTTTCTCACATAGCTGAATTACCTGTGTAATCGCTAATACCGTTCTATCCGTAGATTGCAACACGTAAGCCGACGCTCCCTTGCTTTTTAGTCGTTCACGTTCCTCAAGCAAGTCATCAAGTATTACCTGGTGACGCCCATGAACCCATGGCTGAAATTTTGCACACGTATAACATGCGCGGCCACCTGTAGCGCAAAACCCAAATGAACCACAATTTCCAACCGCATTTCCATTTCTGTTGTGGATTCTTGAACGAGGGTCATTAACCCTTATGGCATCAGCTTCACTATCAATAAGTTGACCTGAGAATGCTTGAGCTAATGGCGCTAAAACAGGCGCTAGAGCTTCGTTAACTTCTTCCGTTAGCTCTTTTACGTTCTCTGTATATACTGAGGCGTTTTGTGTATCTGAATGGTGAAGCACTTTAGCTATAATAGACAAGCTCAAACCTCTTCTAGCTGCATTTGTGCCCAACGTATAGCGAAAGCGTCTTGCTGTTAAGTGAATATACTCACCTTCTAATCTTTCAGATTTTGCATCACATTTAGCAGACAAAGAGTGTAGAATTTTCAGTGCTACATTTCGCGACATATGTAATCTATCTGGTGTTTTAGCCAATATATTTCGAAGGTCATCAACTGAAACTAACAAATCAACTTTACGTGGAGCTGCAAATAGCGGCATATCCTCTTTCAGCTCTACTGGTAGTTCACCAACTTGCTTCTCAATTAATCTTAATGTTGCGTTCGCCTGATTAGTAAAAAGCAATGCAAGCTCTTCATCTATCTCGACAGTTACGAAGTCATCTCTAAAGTTCGTTTGGCCATGTTTTTTTGCTTGCGGGATATCAAGCATGAACTTTTTTTCGGCACCACTATTCTCAATTTTTAGATCACGTGCTCGAAATTGACAAAATTGAGCAGGTCGAGCGCCAAGGTAGATATTTAGAAGTAACCAAGAATAATCTCGAAGCGAGAGCTTATTATCCATAAATGCATTTACACTCCAATTAAGCACAGCGTGTTGCTCTTGCATAGAATAAGCTCCGGTAAATGGGCAGCCTTTGGCTACAGGAACACCTTTGTTCATACCTTTCAGTGTAAGTTGCTCTAACCAAGAACCTAATTGTGGATCAATACCCTCAATTTTTTTATCGATCCAATTAAGAAGAAAAGCTCGAATACTGCCAAGCTTGTACTCATTAGAACTGTCGAGCGTTGAAAGATAATTTTGCACAGCACTAAGCGTTAAGCTTACTGCTCCAGTTTTTCGCAATAAGCTCAGCATAGTAGAAAAAACAATTCTGGAACTACTGGCGGATAACTCGCATGCCCAATCCGCAAGCTGTTCTTTAAACCCAATTATGAATATGGATTCACAGTCATTAGGCAATAAATGCCAATTTATAACTGTTGAATTATCTAACCTCCACTTGCTATCATACACGTCAAAGTCATACCCAAGTTTACTTGTGCGAACTTCAGTCTTTTTTTGATAATTAACTAGCGCCATTTCTTGCGTCCTTTATCCCTTTAATTACTTCGCTGTGGTCTTCCATCATTTGTTTTTGGACTTTATTCGCTGTTCTCCTAGCGTGTCGTTGGAGGTAAGCATTCGCACTCTCCCCGTGAGCATGTCCGTTCAATCGCATACGAGTATCTATCTCATCCGCTTCAGAGATAATATCACGCTTTAGCAATCTCGCTTCTTCAAGGTAACCTTTTTGTTCTGCTTCTCGAATTTTGTCGCGGATCGCTCCATTATGCTCATCGATTTTATCTGAAATTCTTTCGTTGAAATAAATGCGAAAGCCTCGGCGCTGAACATTTTCAAAGCGCTTATCTACCTGTTTCAATTTAAGTATTAAGTCTGCAAATGAAGCTTTCCCCATAGCTGTACCAGAGTTTCCTTTGTGGGATACAAATAAGTAAGGGTGACTTTTTGACTTTGCAAAAGAAGGTCTGATCTGCCTTATATATAACTCAATATCATCATAAAGCCACTTCGGAATGACGAGTACTTTCTCTTGTGTTTTTAAGGTAGGTTGATCTTCTCTAGGGTCGTATTTATCGTCGTGCCGCCTTCTAAACAGGAGTGCAGGTTGTTCTGTATCATGCTCTAAATCTTCAAGACGTAACGCCAATACTTCAGATGGTCTAACTCCCGTCCAATAGAGTATCTGAATCAGGAGATAATTTCGAAACTTGAGGTTGAAGTTGGAAAATGGGTTTAACTCATGACTGTAGTGAGCCACTTTGAGAAAATAGTCCAAAATTTCAGTCTCGGCGTGGGTTGCTTTGGAGCCCTTAGATAGCCCCTTAGGATAGTGCTTCTTAAAGAGTGAACACATTTCATCTATTCTACTGTTCAACTCACCAGAATTTGGTTTGAACTTACAGATTTCTCTCGCACAGAACTCTAGAAACTGATTAATCGCCAGCATACGTTGATACTGAAACTCTTTGCTTACAGAGCTTAATGCCGAAGAGCTTTTCGCAACACGTGAAAAATGAATGACCTTATTGGTGCTTTTTTTTTGATCTTTTATCGAATAACCACAGAAGCGTTTGATAGATAAGATAGTTTGTTTGTCGAGAAATACTTGCTTACGGAACTCAGCCAATATATCCCTACCAGTGTGCGCTTCCCACTTACGAAGAACTTCAATTTTGTATAGTTCGTTCTTTATCGTCGAGGCCTTGCCATCACTTCTATATTCGACGCTCAGATACAAAGTTGTCCAAAAGTCGACTTCACCATTGTCATTGATTGACAGAGGACGTCTTTCTCCATCTGAAAAGATGTTGCTTTTAACTATCATAACTAGCTCCTTGTTACACAAAACATTATACCAACATAACTATTTTTAAAAGCTGATTTTTATTATACAAAAAAAAAGCCCTCTCCAGACTTCATAAATTCAGGTAAGATAGAATTTACAAGGTCTGGAGAGGGCTTCTTAAAACCTAATTACACAGTTTTAAATATACCAGAAATTAGAACGGAATGTCATCGTCGAAGTCAAAATCTGGCTCAGCCATTGGTGGGTTCTTTGGCTGACCTTGATTGCCACCCTGAGGCGCTTGATTGTAGCCACCACCTTGGTTTGAGTTGTAGCCGCCCTGCTGACCACCACCTTGCTGTGGCGCTTGGTTATAACCGCCTTGTGCAGGCGCCTGGTTGTAACCACCTTGGTTGTTCTGAGGACGTTGGTAACCACCGT
>Ga0213831_1000483_pt1 | contig 24222 bp, 22 predicted proteins | sample SWATP12_FD_163421 | JGI IMG/M metagenome (GOLD analysis project Ga0213831, IMG submission 163421) | Coastal seawater microbial communities from Marineland, Florida, United States - SWA TP1 #2 | ecosystem: Environmental > Aquatic > Marine > Coastal | place: USA: Florida | collected 2016-08-06 | reverse complement strand
GTTTTTTTGGGAGGCTTACCGCTTTTAAGCTTTTCTTTCATACTATCGAGCAAGTCAAATAGTTTTACGGCATCAGGTTTTCTTTTCACTCGTTCTTGCCCAATAAAGTGCAGAAATTCAGCAATACGGGCTATACGAGTAACATACTGACTTTTACCTATCGTAGGCTTGTTTTCTGACTTTGAGAGAGAAAATTTACCCATATCAATGACATTGCTTACCTTATTTTCTTTTAAAGCTTTCGCTTGATAACAGCAATGCTCTTTAATTTTATTGATATCCTCCTGATTAGGCACCTTACCTTGATAAATCTCGTCAAGTAAGTTTCGGTTGTTTATGTTCTCCCAGCGTTTTAAATGTTTAATATCATTTAAATACTGCCCAATCGTTGTAGCCGCATGACTCATTCTTAATTTCTGAGTGACAAAGTGGGTAACCCAAAAATCAGGTACGCCATCTTCTTCTAAAAGAAAGGGGTATCGCTCTCCACTTTTAAATTTCTTAACGGCAACCTTCATTCCCCACCCAATAAATCAACTTTTTATTTTGTCTTAAATTAATTTAGTAGAGATTCAAGGCTTTTCAACATTATTTTTCTCGTAAAACTAAAAAAGCCGCTTAATAGCGGCTTTCAAAGTTATTTTTCAACATTCTAATTTTTGTCTTTGGTTAAAACGGGATATCGTCATCAAAATCCATGCTTGGCTCTGGTGGAGCCGTAGCCGCTTGACGCGGCTGGAAACCACCTTGTGGCGCCTGCTGCTGTTGTGGCTGCTGGCCTTGAGGCTGGAATCCACCTTGTTGTTGCTGCGGTTGGAAGCCACCTTGCGGTTTTGCTTGCTGTTGCGGTGCAGCTTGTTGGAAGCCACCAGGTTGTTGCTGAGCTTGTGGCTGGAAACCACCTGCCGGGGCACCTTGACTGTCGCCACGTCCACCTAACATTTGCATTTGACCACCAAAATCAACCACTACTTCGGTTGTATATTTATCTTGGCCAGTTGCTTGATCTTGCCACTTACGAGTTTGCAATTTACCTTCGAAGTATACTTGAGAGCCTTTGCGCAGATACTCACCAGCAACTTCCGCTAGTTTGCCGAATACCACAACACGGTGCCATTCAGTCTTTTCCTGCATTTGGCCGGTGTTTTTGTCTTTCCAACTTTCATTGGTCGCTAAGCTGATGTTGGCAACAGCATTGCCATTTGGCATATATCTAACTTCTGGATCGGATCCCAGGGTACCAATCAAAATAACTTTATTGACTCCTCGAGCCATAACAGTTCTCCTGCAAACTAACTAAATTCTGAAATTAATTGACCAACCTTGTCCTTGTCGTAATGATGTTTCTCGACTTTCAAATAGATTCGATACTCATCCTGAACAAAGGTCGCTTCCATAACGCCTTCACACTGGCTTACTGCTTCAATAAGACGTTCGTATTCATGTACAGTATTCGGCTCAAGCGCAACGGAGACGCGTTTCGAACTTTTCGGAATAACCATGCCAAGTGAAATGACTAGCCATAATACAGCAAGAATCGTGTTGGCGGCAAACAAATAACTGAAGCCGAACGTCTGTGCGATATAACCACCTGAAATACCGCCTAAAAAGGCACCGATAAACTGGCTAGAGGAATAAATCCCCATCGCGCTGCCCTTTTGTCCCGCTGGTGCCAATCTAGAAACGTGAGCCGGCAGACTTGCTTCTAAAAAGTTAAAACCAACGAAGAAAATAAACAGTGAAGTCACCAAAAGCCATATCTCGGTACCAAGGGCCGCAAGTACAAACGCCACAACTAACATACCAATGGCGTTAATAAACATGGTTTTTTCAATCGATTTCTTGGCGGCTACGATGATCATAGGCACCATAAACACAAACGATAACAGCAACACTGGTAAATAGACCTGCCAATGACTATCGACGCCAATTCCAGCGGATGTCAACAACACCGGCATGGCCACGAAAATCGAAGTCATCATCATATGTAAAATCAAAACACCTGCATCTAGGCGCAACAATTGTACGTCTCCGAGCAGTTGTTTTAATTGCGACTTTGACGCCGTAACTTCAGACGACCTTGCTCGCGTGTATGCCACCGGCACTATCGTAAGTACTATCACGATACCTGCAACAGCCATCGCTGCCGTGACTAAGAATACCCCTTGCAAACCATAAGATTTAGCGATCATTGGCCCCAAGATAAGCGCTAATGCAAAGCTCAAACCAATACACATGCCAATAACTGCCATCACCTTGGGACGCTGCTCTTCACGGGTTACATCCGATGCCAACGCCAAAACTGCGCTAGCAATCGCCCCCAAACCTTGAATCGCACGACCAACCGTCACCATTTCAATGCTCGTGCTAAATGCCGCAATCAAACTACCAATGGCAAAAATAACCAAACCCAGCACTATTATTCGACGTCGTCCAAATCGGTCAGACAACCACCCCATTGGGATTTGAAACAAAGCTTGAGTTAAACCATAAGCACCAATCGCCAGTCCAATCCACAAAGGCGAGACACCTGACAGCTCTTCTCCATAAATCGCCAAAATAGGCATCAACATGAAGAGGCCTAACATTCGCATGGAAAAAATCAAAGAAAGCGAAACTGCCGCTCTTTTTTCTAAACTGTTTAATCGATCTGACTGCATAAAATCGGAAAATAATTCATGGTTTAATAAAGGCGAAGTATACTAACACAAGACAAATTAAAAAGGTGTAGTCCGGTATAGAATAACGTCCAGTTCGAAACATCCGATGAGCTGTCATTATTCTTTACAGCCAGAGCCGTGAACTATTTTAACTTTAATAAAAACAAAGGTTTAAACTTTGGCTCAAAGATTGCTTGATCAACAATAGTTTTAGTAATTTCACGTAAGTATCATGGAATTGACAATGTTAAGAAACACGTTATCAGCAACAGTCGTATTAGTAATGAGTGCGTTCAGCTTTTCAGCCCAAGCGAACTGTACCGTTGGTGATTACTGTATCGACTTTGAAGACAACGACTTTGTTGCGCACGAAACGGTTACTGGCTTATCAGGTAGTCATTGGTCTCAAGTAATGGACGATGAGTACACTGGCGGTAATGGCTTTGGCGATATTGAAGTCGAATTTTGGACGTCAACTGGTGACACTGGTGCACCAGGGCAGTATGACGCTCCTAGTGTATTACCTGATTTTGATGCAAAAGATTACGATGAATTGATTCAGGACGACATGATCTCTTCAAACGGCTATGAATCAGCTCCGTATCTAGTATTGTTTGACACCAACGCATCTAGCACGAAAGACAACGATCTCGAAGTTGGTACGAGTAATGGCGGTAGCTACACTGGTGGCAACATTGCAGTTATTCATGAAGAAGCATCAAGTGACAGAGAATGCGAAACGATCAACGGCCAAGATTACTGCGAAAATGCCGATGACCGCTACACAGGCGAAACACCACACGGCGGTTTTGTGTTTGTTCACTTCAGCGAACCTGTTCACGTACATTCAATCGACTTAGTCGATATCGAAGATGAAGAGCACCAACGCGGTAGCATCGGTTTTTATGACAATGCAAACACGTTACTTGCTAACGGCATGGTTGAAATGGAGTATGACACTGGTTCTCTAGGTAACAAAACTCACGGCACGCAAACCTTCGAAGCTGGCATTCAAAACTTGAGTATCACCACGTTGGTTATTCGCATGCAAGGCTCTGGTGGCTTTGACAACATCGCCTTCTCCAAAGTTACACAAGTGTCTGAGCCAGGTACGTTAGCGATATTTGCTATCGGTTTACTTGGTTTGGCCAGACTTAGAAAGTCGCGTTAATTAAACGGTGAGAATCAAAAAAAGCCCGCTCTATGCGGGCTTTTTTGTGCCTAAGTGTTAAAGCAAGAGGTTGTCAGGCGTTGCGTGTGGCGGATTTCAGTGACGTTTTGATCTTTACCTCATTCACACTGCGCTTACTCCCTCAAAGGGCACGCCTGTTCACAAATCAGTGCAGACTACTGCCACTATTAAGTGCTCAGCACCCAATATTTGTCGAGTTATAGAGTGTCTAAAAGTGCTTGAGCTAACGCTCGTTCAGGGAAGTCCGTTGCCATTGCAATCGCTCTTCTCAACAGTTGTTTTGATTCCCCTTGTCGGTCCAATTCATTCAATGCATACGCTAGGTGGTAAAGGTTGCTTGGGCTCGACGCGTTTCTAGAGTAGCTATCTCTTAATAGGTTCAAACCTTCGTTAACATTACCTAAATTGACTTCTACCCAACCATAAAGGTCAAGAATAACCGCATCATTCGGTTTCTTCTCAAACGCTTTTAGAATAAATAGATTGGCACTATTGAACTGGGCCTGTTGAATGTACAAGCGAGACAGATTGACCAACGAAAACAAATTATCAGGCTGTAGTTCCAATACGGCCAAGTAGGCGTTCTGGGCAGCTTCGATTTGCCCACTCTGTTGCAACATGTTGGCGTAAACAATAGCCACCGCGCTATCTTGGGGGCGTTGTTGTATATATTCTTCCACTGCAGCAAGGGCTTCGTCTCGTTTACCGAGCTGCCAGTGAATGTTCGCCAATAGTCTAATCGTCTCAATCGACGGCTGTTTGCGATTTGCTTGTTTAGCGTAATACAGCGCGGATGCTTTCTCGTTACTCTGGGCAAGCAATTTGGCCAATAGAAGATGGTTATCAAATTCAGGTTTTTCTTTGGTCAGGGCGATTAGACTTTTTAACGCAGATTGTTGATCTCCGGTTTGGTACTGATACTGAGCTTTCAAGCGGATCGCATCCGCCTCTTGATAACCTGCTTTTTCAAGTCGGACTAAGGTTCGATTCACGAACTCCATCGCTCCAGCCTGAAAAAACTCTTCACCGAGCTTTACCAAGTGATGATTGCTTTCCACCAATCCAAACAAAACACGCAATGGCTTTTGCGCTTGCTCTATCCGCCCAAGTTTCAAGTTTACTTTGGATTCCGCGATTAAAGTGGGTGGCCAAAATGATTCAGTATCTTTTAACCGCGTTAAAATCGGTAATGCGCTTTCCGCCGAATTCGCCGCTAGATGGTAGTTAATTGCACTAATTAAAACACGGCGGTCTTCTGGTACTAGCTCCGCCAAGCGAGTTACCGTCACACCGTATTCTGCACTACTCGGTCGGCCTTTCAGCATTTCAAGTCGTGCTTTGAGCACATCAACATTATTTGGGAAACGTTGCACCAATTGCTGCAAACGCAATTCAGCCTTGTTACTGTCACCTATCAATTTTAAACTTTGAATTAAATTCAATTGGGTAACAACGTCGTTAGGATTGTTCTGCAAGGCTTGCTCAAAGTAGCTTTTGGCGGCAGCGGCCTGGCCTTGAGCTAAATATACTGCACCTGAAAAATTAAGTGCAGTGATTGTCGTCATCGAGTTTTCTGCGAGTCGTTCAACGATATCCATGGCTAAATCAAAGTCACTCACAGATAACGCATGATACCCGAGCATTAACAATGCTTTTTCGTCAGTCTCTGTCGTCTTACTTTCTGACAGGCTCTGGATGGCCACTTGTGCTTGCCCACTTTTAAACAAGGCTGCGCTGCGCAATTTAACAAACTGCGGGAGACTCGCCACTTGTCTCGGCAGAGCTTCCATCAATGTACGAACCGCATCGTAGTTCTGAATATTCAGGTACGCGGTACTCAATATTTCAATAGAGCGGACGGGCAATTCCGATACTGGAACGATACTCAAAATATCGATCGCTTTGCGATGTTCGAGGTTGCTCAGCGCAATTTCCGCCAACATCTCCCTCACATTTAGGCTACTGGGGTTAGCTTCTAAGGCTTTTAATAAATGTCGTTCGGCATTGACGTATTTGCCCATCAAAAACTGCGCAGCACCATTTAAAAAGTGAATCGGCGCAAAATCCTCGTAAATCTCTTTATCAATTACGCTGAGGTTTCCAACAATGTCGTTCAGAACTCGATCGGCTTCTTTGGCGTTTTCGCTTTTCCCTAACGCAACCGCTTGGAGCAAAAGAGTGAACGGGTCTTGAGGGGCTGCTTCTAACAAATAGTTAAGATCTTCGAGCGCTAAAGAGGTTTGCTCTAAATCAAGCAGCACAGCCGCTCTGGTTCTTCGAACATCGTGATAGTCAGGCACCACTTTTAGAATATCGTCGTAAAACTCCAAAGCCAGCTCAAGGCGTCCGTTCTCTCTGAGTCTTTCCGCTTCAAAAAACTGAACAATCGGGTCACCAGGGGCTGCGTCACGAGCTTTATCTAACAATCGATGATAAGCATCTCGGCGATTTTGTTTGTCGGCTATACTGGCCAAAGCTAACGAGACCGCCGCACGTTCCGGATAAATCAGGCCAGCTTGTTCAAATTCTGCGGCCGCTTCTGGATATCGTTTCAAGCTTTCGAAAGCCTTGCCGCGATACATCAAAATAACGTAATTGACCTCATCACTGAGGCTATTGGCCAAGATACTATCGATGATCTCAGAGTGTTTGTTTTGCACTGATAAAACTTGCGCCAGTTTCGGTAGAACAAGAGAGGTATCGGCATTAAAACTCAAAGCACGTTTAAATTGATTTTCCGCGGCGGCGAATTCACCAAACTGTAAAAGGATCTCGCCGTACAAGATTCGACTGGGAAGGTGTTCTGGTTTTATCTGTAGTGCGGTTTTAACGGCATTAAACGCGTTGGCAAAGTTTTGCTGTTGATAATCGACCAACGCCTGTTCATAGAAGTCTTGCTCTGTTGAATCTTGCGCCCATGCACTCGTTAACGACATCGACCCGACAAACAATAGCACGTGTATCAGCCTAGGCATTTTTTTCCCTTCTACCGCAGTCTTTAAAATGTTACAGCACAATACTTTACCCCTTTGTAAACCTTATTAAAACGCTTTGCGTACAATCACCAATAATTTCCCAAATCAAAGTTAAGTTTTTAGGTGATTAGTGTCATACTTGCGGGTCGCTTTTCCACCTAGTAAGAGTTGTTATGGATAAAATAGAAGTTCGCGGTGCCCGTACCCATAATCTCAAAGATGTTTCCATTGAGATCCCGCGTGATGAATTAATTGTCATTACCGGCCTATCGGGATCTGGCAAGTCCTCCTTGGCGTTCGACACCCTGTATGCGGAAGGCCAACGACGATATGTAGAGTCGCTTTCAGCCTACGCGCGCCAGTTTTTATCGCTCATGGAAAAGCCCGACGTTGATCATATAGAAGGCTTATCGCCAGCGATTTCAATCGAACAAAAGTCAACGTCGCACAACCCACGTTCGACCGTTGGTACTATCACTGAAATTTACGATTATCTTCGTCTACTATTTGCTCGAGTCGGAACACCAACTTGTCCAACCCACGGAGAAAAGCTGGAAGCGCAAACGGTATCGCAAATGGTCGACCGCATTTTGGAACTGCCAGAAGGCAGCAAGATCATGATTTTGGCGCCGGTTGTGCGAGATCGAAAAGGTGAACACGTAAAAACACTCGAAAATCTCGCCGCACAGGGTTTCATTCGCGCCCGAATCGACGGTGAAGTTTGCGACTTGTCCGATCCACCAGAGCTAGAGCTGCATAAAAAACACACCATTGAAGTGGTCGTCGACCGTCTAAAAGTACGTGACGACATTCAGCAGCGATTGGCCGAATCGATCGAAACTTCGCTGGAACTGAGCAGTGGTAACGTCGAAGTTGCGTTTATGGATGGTGACGGCGAAGACCTTGTCTTCAGTGCCAACTTTGCCTGTCCAGTATGTGGTTATTCAATGCAAGAACTCGAACCGCGTCTGTTTTCGTTTAATAATCCTGCAGGAGCGTGTTCAAGCTGTGATGGTTTGGGTGTAAAACAGTATTTCGACCAAGACAAAGTTATCGTTAACGGCGAACTGAGTTTGGCCGGTGGCGCAATACGCGGTTGGGATAAACGTAACTTCTATTATTTCCAAATGCTTAAGTCCTTGGCTGAACATTACGGCATCAATTTAGCACAGCCCTTTGAAGAACTGCCGGACGACCACAAGAAAGTTATCCTAAACGGTTCAGGCCGAACAAAGATAGAATTTAAATACATGAATGACCGCGGCGACGTGGTCGTTAGAAATCACCCGTTCGAAGGTATTTTGCCAAATATGGAACGTCGATACCGAGAAACGGAATCGAATACGGTGAGAGAAGAATTAACAAAATACATCAGCACCCAAAACTGTCCTTCGTGCGATGGTAGCCGTTTGCGCGAAGAGGCGAGACATGTTTTTATTGATAAAATCAACTTACCAACCATCACGGAAATGTCGATCGGCAGTGCCTTACACTTTTTCGAAGAGTTGGAGTTTTCCGGGCAAAAAGCTCAAATTGCAGAAAAGATTCTAAAAGAAATCCGTGACCGCCTTGGATTCCTTGTAAATGTTGGCCTCAACTACCTATCGATGTCGCGTAGTGCAGAAACCCTCTCCGGCGGCGAAGCACAACGAATTCGCCTCGCCAGTCAAATTGGCGCAGGCTTGGTTGGGGTTATGTACGTACTCGACGAACCATCGATTGGTTTGCATCAACGAGATAACGATCGGTTGTTAAAAACCCTAGAGCACCTCAGAGATCTTGGCAATACAGTTATCGTGGTTGAGCATGATGAAGACGCTATTCGAGCCGCTGACCATGTAATTGATATAGGCCCAGGCGCGGGCGTGCACGGTGGTCAGGTGGTCGCTCAAGGGACCCCTGAAGATGTACAAAACGCGGAAGCTTCTCTGACCGGCAAATATCTATCAGGTGAGCGAGAAATCGCCGTTCCGAAAAAACGTACACCAGTGCAAAAAGACAAATGGTTAACCCTATCAGGGGCGACTGGCAACAACCTTAAAGACGTCACTTTGGACATTCCTTTGGGCTTAATGACTTGTGTTACTGGGGTATCAGGCTCAGGTAAATCAACCTTAATCAACTCAACTTTATACCCAATCGCACATCGAGAGTTAAACAAAGCCACCACAGCTGAGCCGAGCCCTTATAAAGAGATTAAAGGTCTGGACCAGCTAGACAAGGTTATTGATATTGACCAAAGTCCAATTGGCCGTACTCCGCGCTCAAATCCGGCAACTTACACCGGTATTTTTACCAATATCCGCGATCTCTTTGCCGGTACCCAGGAAGCGAGAGCCCGCGGTTACAAAGCCGGTCGTTTTAGCTTTAATGTTAAAGGCGGCCGCTGCGAAGCCTGCCAAGGCGATGGCGTAATTAAAGTCGAGATGCACTTTTTGCCAGATGTTTACGTGCCTTGTGATGTTTGTAAAGGCAAACGTTATAACCGTGAAACGCTAGAAGTAACCTACAAAGGAAAGAATATTCATCAAGTACTCGACATGACGGTGGAAGACGCACGCGAGTTTTTCGATGCTATCCCAGCGATTGCCCGTAAGCTACAAACCCTTATGGATGTTGGTCTGAGTTACATTCGCTTGGGCCAGTCAGCAACAACGCTTTCAGGCGGTGAAGCGCAGCGAGTTAAGCTGGCAAAAGAGTTGTCAAAACGCGACACCGGAAATACGCTTTACATATTGGATGAACCAACCACTGGCCTCCATTTTTACGATATTGAGCAATTACTTACGGTACTTCACCGTCTGCGTGATCACGGCAATACGCTGGTGATCATTGAACACAATTTGGACGTGATTAAAACCGCAGATTGGATTGTCGATCTAGGACCTGAAGGGGGCTCTGGTGGTGGCGAAATTATTGCCCAGGGTGTGCCTGAGGAAATGTGTGAAAATGAAACATCACATACGGCAAAATACTTAAAGCCAATGCTGAAAAAATGACATAAAAAAAGGTGAGCTTAGCTCACCTTTTTGTTTACTGCGTATCGATTTATCCGCTGTTACGCCTTTTTCTGCGCTTCGCGCGCTGCATCTTTTGCTGCTCGCTTCTCTTCTTTACGAGCAACTATTGCATCTTTAGCTTCTGTACCAATGTGCTCTTCACCGCGCTCTTTCGCCAATTCCATTTGCTTCTGGCGTTCGGCAAATCGAGCTCTTTGCTCGTCAGTCACTTTGTCGAAACAGTGAGGACATGAAACACCCACCACATAGTGCTCAGACTGCTTTTCTTCTTCTGTAATTGGCATACGACAGGCGTGACATTGGTCATATTCGCCTTTCTCTAGGTCATGGTTTACTGTCACGCGGTTGTCGAAAACGAAACACTCGCCTTCCCACATTGTCTCTTCTTTTGGAACATCTTCCAAATACTTCAAGATACCGCCTTCTAGGTGATACACCTCTTCAAAACCTTGTTCTTTCATGTACGCCGTTGATTTTTCACAACGAATACCACCTGTACAGAACATCGCCACTTTCTTGTGTTTTGCAGGGTCCATGTTTTCTTTGACGTATTCAGGAAATTCACGGAAAGTCTCAGTATTAGGGTTTACAGCGTTTTTAAAGGTACCAATTTGGATTTCGTAGTCGTTACGAGTATCAACAACAAACACTTCCGGATCAGAGATTAAGTCGTTCCAATCTTTTGCCTTAACGTAAGTACCCACTACTTGGCGAGGATCGATACCTTCGACACCCATGGTCACGATTTCTTTTTTCAGCTTTACCTTAGTGCGGTAAAACGGCATAGACTCATCAAAGCTCTCTTTATAGACGATATCCGCTAAACGCTCGTCTTTTTGCAGCCAATTTAGCAGTGCATCAATGCCTTCTCGACTGCCAGCAACGGTACCGTTGATGCCTTCTTCTGCGAGTAACAAAGTGCCTTTAACACCATTGAATTCCATGGTCTTAAGTAATGGGGTACGTAGATCTTGATAGTCTTCTAAGCGCACAAATTTATACATTGCGCACACAACAACTTGTGACATGTGTCTGATTCCTCTTGCCGCCCGGAACGTAAAACCGGAGCATATGGATTGAATTGGGAGGCGCATTATACTGATAATGCGCAATAAATAAACCGGAAAAACCCTGCTTTACTTGAGGGGGTTATTTCAGCGGTTTTTCCCAAAACATGGCTTTGCCCATTTCAGGATCTAGTTCATATCCGGAAAATCCGTGTTTGACGTAGGCGTTTTGTGCCACTTTGTTACCTTCAAGTACTTCTAAGGTAATTTTTGCAGCCCCTCGCTGCCGTGCAACCGCTTCAATCTCATCAAGCATTTTCTGACTTAAACCTAAGCCGCGAAACTCCGAGTTAACAGCAAAGTCGTGAATGTTTATCACTGGCCGACACTTAAACGTCGAGAATCCTTCGAAACAGTTTGCCAAACCCGCCGGTTTACCATCAACAAAGCACAACACAGTAAAAGCGTTTGGAACTTTAGCCAAGGCCTCAACTAAATGCGTGCGAGTGTGTTCAGACAAAGCTTCCGCTCCGCCCATAGGGTCTGAAGCGTAATTATCTAAAAGCTCAACAAGGACATTCGCATCTTTTGGGTTGTGATAATCGGCAATTCGAAATTCAATAGACATGGCTTTTCACCAACAAAAAAGTAAAAAGCCAGTCTACTGAAGCTTGGAAGAAAAAACAGCTTAGTTGCGCTCGAACAGTGATTTTATCTGTTGAAGTAACTGTTCGCCGTCCGGCCTCACCGTATGATCTGTTGATGCATACATCCAGAGGATTTCCGAGGATTCGATCGTGCTTGATTGTCTAATCAAGAACACCGCAGGATGAGGTAGGTCTTTCTCAGAGCCGATGCCGTAATCTTTCGTCGTGCTTAACTGAGCATCGCTCAGAAACGTATAATCTTGACCAAATTTACGTTTGGTGTTTTTGGCTGTCGCTACATCGTCTGGGCTAATCGCCAGCAACTTAACGTTATAGCGCTTTAACTCAGGCAACACTGGCTGAATAGTACTGAATTGGTCGATACAATAAGGACACCAGTCTCCTCGATAAAAAATCAACAATACGTGGTTGGTTTTCAAAACGTCCGCCAAACGCACTACTGAGCCGGACGTGTCTTGCAACGAAAAATCTATTGGCACGCTGCCCTGATTTAAGCCCGGACTATCTAGATCGGTATAATTGCCAGTTAAGTCTTGCTGATTGGCCGGAGAAATTGAACAACCAGTTAAGTACGTGAGTACTGCAATCAAAGCCGACACAACTAGTAACTTACTGCGAGAAAACATCATTTAAAATTCCTGAAACATTCCATACAGTGTATGACCTGCTCATAAGAGAAAAAATTTCCAATAAAAAACCCGCTTTCTGCGGGTTTTCCTTTTAAATGAATGCAAATGCGTCAGCAAACATATGCTCTCGTATCGCGCCATGATTTATGAAATCATCACGGGCTATGCCAGCCATCTTGAATGGCCCAGCCAAGTAAATATCGTAAGGTTCTAAGCTGACAATATCCGCCATAACCGCTTGATGAACGTAACCCGTCTTTCCGGTCCACTCATCATCAGCAATTTCGACCACTGGAATAAATTGGAAATGAGGGTGTTTGTTGGCCCACTGCTGCATCTCTTCTAATGCATAAAGGGCTGATGGCTCCTTCACCCCCCAATACATCAAAACCGTGGCATTAGGTTTAGTCTTTGCAAGATGATCAGCAATGGATTTTGTGTAGGAGAAACCGGTGCCGCCAGCCATTAAGATGACTGGACGTTCCGAATCATCACGATAGTGAGCGTTTCCTAACCCCAATTCAATCGTCACCACTTTATTTTCAGCCATATGATTTAATGCACCGCGCGGGTAGCTGTCTTCCGGGCCAGCACCTATATGCAGAATGATCTCTTCACTTGCAGGGCAATTAGCAACGGAGAAGACACGTTTATCTTCTTCAGACAGGACAACCTGAGAGTATTGACCCGCTTTGAATTCGACTTTTTCTAATGGCTTTAAACGCACGACGTTTACGAAATCCGTCACCGCTTCGATGGATACTACTTCAGCTTGAACGCTCTGAGCCTGTTGTGTTTGCATTAAATCTTAACTCTTTTTAATAAATGGATGGCGCAAGACCATATCGGTTAACGGGTACCCTATACAACTATAGGTAAATTTTTTGTCGTTGTCTGGGTTCGGGTCAGTCAACATCAAGCTATCGGGGTCACGGTCACCGTAACTCACTTGCCCTTCCAGTTGTTGACAAACGCAAGCAGTGCATACGCCCTGTCGGCAACGAAATGGAAACTCAATACCATGACGCTCAGCAGCTTCCAAAATGGTTTCACCAGTTTCAACATTAAACTCAACACCGCTGGGTTGTATGGTTACGACAGGCATTTTACTTGTCTCCTTTCGGTAAAGGAATGCCCAAGTCGTCCCAGATTTCGTCTACTCTTTGTTTTACTTTGTCATCCATAACGATCGGTTCGCCCCATTCTCGGTCAGTTTCACCTGCCCATTTATTGGTTGCGTCTAAACCCATCTTTGAGCCTAATCCAGAGACCGGAGAGGCAAAATCTAAATAATCAATCGGCGTATTTTCGATCATTACGGTATCGCGTGCAGGGTCCATGCGAGTGGTAATTGCCCACATTACGTCTTCCCAGTTTCGGGCATCAACGTCGTCATCGCAAACAATAACAAATTTGGTGTACATAAACTGTCTAAGGAACGACCAAACACCCATCATCACTCGCTTAGCATGACCAGGGTATTGTTTCTTCATCGTCACCACCGCCATTCGGTATGAACAGCCTTCCGGCGGCAAATAGAAATCAACAATTTCCGGAAATTGTTTTTGAATGATAGGCACAAACACCTCATTCAGCGCGACACCTAAAATGGCCGGTTCATCGGGTGGACGGCCAGTATAAGTACTGTGGTAAATCGGCTTCTTTCTGTGGGTGATGTGAGTTACCGTAAACACCGGGAAGGTTTCCACTTCGTTATAGTAACCAGTATGGTCACCATATGGTCCTTCGGGCGCTGTCTCATCAGGGTCCAAATAACCCTCTAACACAAATTCTGCCGACGCGGGCACTTGTAAATCGCTAGAAATGCACTTCACGACTTCGGTTTTTTCGCCACGTAATAGACCCGCAAAGCCATACTCAGACAGGGTGTCTGGCACCGGTGTTACCGCGCCTAATATCGTCGCGGGGTCAGCGCCTAGAGCCACAGCTACCGGATACTTTTCTCCTGGATTAGACTTTTTAAACTCTTCAAAATCCAAGGCTCCGCCACGGTGAGACAACCAACGCATAATTAGCTTGTTCGGCCCTAATAGCTGCTGGCGGTAAATACCCAAGTTCTGACGAGGTTTGTTCGGCCCACGAGTAACGGTTAACCCCCAAGTTACAAGAGGGGCAACATCACCAGGCCAACAATGTTGAATCGGCAGTTTGGTCAGATCAACTTCTGCTCCTTCGAGCACGACTTGTTGACAGTCGGCCTTTTTCACTTCTTTCGGTGAAAGATTAAGTACTTGCTTGAATACCGGTAGTTTTTGCCAAGCGTCTTTAAGACCCGCGGGCGGCTCCGGCTCTTTCAAAAACGCCAGAGTTTTACCAACGTCGCGAAGCGCAGAGACGTCTTCTTGTCCCATGCCCATAGCCACACGTTTCGGGGTTCCAAATAAATTCGCCAGAACAGGGATGTCTGAGCCTTTTGGGTTCTCAAATAGAATCGCAGGTCCACTAGCGCGAAGTGTGCGGTCAGCAATCTCTGTCATCTCGAGATAAGTGTCTACCTCTTTTTTGACACGGACTAACTCACCTTTTTTTTCTAGCTGTTTAATAAAATCTCGAAGATCTTTGTATTTCATCTATCCACTCAAATCAGCAGTCACAAAAAAACCCAACAAGGTTGGGCTCTTCATTTGATGTAACCCTTTGGTTACCAATCCTTTGGCAATTACGCGCCTTTCTGGCGTTTCATTGCTTCGAAGAAATCGTCGTTTGTCTTAGTCATGGCTAACTTATCAATTAAGAACTCCATGGCTTCAACTTCTTGCATCGGATTGACAATCTTACGAAGGATCCACATCTTCTGTAGTTCGTCTTGCGAGGTCATTAACTCTTCGCGACGAGTACCACTGCGATTGAAGTCAATCGCCGGGAATACGCGACGTTCAGCAATCTTACGGTTCAGGTGTAATTCCATGTTACCTGTACCTTTAAATTCTTCGTAGATAACTTCGTCCATCTTAGAACCGGTATCGACGAGCGCAGTAGCGATAATAGTTAAACTACCACCTTCTTCGACGTTACGGGCGGCACCGAAGAAACGCTTCGGCTTATGTAGAGCGTTTGCATCAACACCACCAGTCAATACCTTACCAGAAGAAGGAATAACAGTGTTGTAGGCACGGGCTAAACGAGTAATCGAGTCGAGCAGAATGACCACATCTTTTTTGTGTTCTACTAAACGCTTAGCTTTTTCGATCACCATCTCTGCAACTTGAACGTGACGACTTGCTGGTTCATCAAAGGTAGACGCAACAACTTCACCTTTAACAAGGCGTTGCATCTCTGTAACTTCTTCTGGACGTTCATCAATCAACAATACCATCAATGTCGCTTCTGGATGGTTTGCAGCAATCGAAGTCGCAATGTTTTGCATCAACATGGTTTTACCAGCTTTCGGCGGAGCGACAATCAAACCACGCTGACCGCGACCAATTGGCGCAGCTAAATCTAGAACACGAGCAGTAATGTCTTCAGTAGAGCCGTTGCCACGTTCCATCACGAAGCGAGAAGTGGCGTGAAGAGGTGTTAAGTTCTCAAACAAGATCTTATTACGTGAGATTTCTGGCTTATCGTGATTAACCTGTTCGATTTTTAACAGCGCAAAATAACGCTCAGAATCTTTTGGTGGTCGAATCAAACCAGAGATTGAATCACCGGTACGCAAATTAAAACGACGAATTTGGCTCGGTGAAACGTAAATGTCATCTGGGCCGGCTAAATAAGAAGAGTCTGCTGAACGAAGGAATCCAAAGCCGTCTTGCAAAATCTCTAAAACGCCATCGCCATAAATGGACTCGCCACTTTTCGCGTGTTTCTTCAAGATTGAGAAAATGATGTCTTGCTTACGCAGACGGGCCATATTTTCCAAGCCCATAGATTCAGCTAACTGCACCAATTCGCTGATAGGCTTATTCTTTAATTCACGTAAATGCATAAAGGATGTCTTGTATGTTGATATGAAGTTTTTGAAGTTGTTGATTAATGATCAGAACGTGCAGGTATGCACTAACTGTTAGATAAGTTAGCAGTAATTTTAAACATCGTAAAGCTCAACAGGCCGCGAATTCCGTTAATTTTTCATTTTTTTTCCGATCTTGGAAAAATCACCAACAAAAGCTGTACTCGTTGGCTCAAAGGCCGCTCATTAAAGGCATAATTAATAACGAATAGAGGTCGACCCCAGTGTCTAAATTGGGTAGAGTCGAGTTAAAGTAATTATTCTATTCTTACTCAACCGCATGACGGTTTCGAGGTAAATCGCTGGCAGCGTTTAAACAATTTTCGACCTAGACACTCTTGGTCAAAGTGTTCCATTAGTTGTTTCGCTTTTTACCGAAGGCTTGGCTCAATGAAAGGACAAAAAACCATGGTCACCCAAAGCTCAGATTGGCAACGTGCAGTCATCAAAGTCGGTAGCGCTTTGATTGCCCCCGATGGCAAACATGTCAGCGGCCAATATGTGCTTCCCATTGCCAAGTTTATTAATGAAGTGACTGCGCAGGGTAAAGAAGTTGTATTAGTCTCTTCCGGCTCTGTAGCCGCCGGGCGCGGTTCAATAACCAGCAACGAGCTGGGCACGACCATTGCCGAAAAACAAGCGATGGCCGCGGTTGGACAAGCAAAAATGATGGAAAATTGGCAACGTTTTTTCGATTTCCCTTGCGCTCAACTACTTATTACTCACGGTGATCTCAAAGACCGCAAACGGTATGTAAACATCAAGAATACCGTGCGCGAATTACTCGCCAATAAAGTCCTGCCGATCATTAATGAAAACGATACCGTCGCCACCGAAGAATTAAAAGTGGGTGATAACGACAACTTGGCCGCGCTCGTCGCCCTTGTATGCGAAGCCGACGCCCTGTTCATTTGCTCAGATATAGATGGTTTATACGACGCGGATCCCAATTCAAACCCAGACGCAAACCTGATCCACGAAGTAGAGACAATAACACCTGCAATTTATCAGTTAGCGGGTGGCACGACGAACAAAATTGCCACGGGAGGGATGAAAACCAAACTGCAGGCGGCGGAGAAAACCACCAGCAACGGCATTCATACTTTCATTATTAATGGCAAAAAATCCGACGTTTTTGACGCTATCATTAGAAAGCAGACATTTGGCACTTGGTTTAAGCCACTTGAGCTAAAAGACAATGCCAAAAAGCAATGGTTAAAACACACCTTACAAGCGGCTGGCATGATTGTTATCGATAACGGTGCGCAGCAAGCGCTTTCGGGCTCTGGAGCGTCACTATTGGCTAAAGGGGTTACCGGCGTCAGCGGCGAATTTATTCGCGGTGAAGCGGTTGATATTGTTGTCGATGGTAAAGTCATCGCGAGAGGTTTAAGCCAGTATTCCAGCTCGGAATTGTCTTTGTTACTTGGCAAAGAAAGTAGCGACTTTGAAGCCATTTTAGGTTTCAAACACAAAAATGAAATCATCCACCGGGATGACCTTGTTTTATTTTAAAGGAAACATTCATGACATTTTCAATACAAGCTATGGCGAGAGCAGCAAAAACCGCATCGGTTCAACTCGCTAATACCGACACCCTTACTAAAAATAAGGTGTTGTTTGAAATCGCTGAAAATCTTCGTACCAATGTTCCCCCCATCATTGAGGCCAATCAGTTAGATTTGGCCGCAGCGCGAGAAAACGGCCTTTCGGATGCAATGATCGATCGCTTAATGATAGACGCTAATCGCATTGAGAATATTGCTCAAGCAGTCGAGCACATTGCTAGCCTTGCCGATCCTGTTGGTATGATCACCAACAACGATGTTCGCCCGAACGGATTGAAGATTGCGAAACAGCGTATTCCGCTCGGTGTGATTGCAATGGTCTATGAATCTAGACCCAACGTTACCATAGATGCCGCAGTGTTGTGTTTTAAAGCGGGCAACTCGGTCGTGCTTCGCGGCGGCAAAGAGGCGCTAAATAGCAATAAAGCCCTTGCTCAATGTATTCATCAAGCCTTAGAGAATAACGGACTCGCCAAAGATGTCGTATCGCTGGTGCCAGATCCAGATCGCGAAATCATGAACGAAATGCTGACACTATCTGAGTCTATTGACTTAGTGATTCCTCGTGGTGGCGAAGGGCTGATTCGTTTTGTTACTAAAAACTCGCAAATACCTGTAATTCAACACTTTAAAGGCGTCTGTCATTTGTACGTTGATAAGCACGCCGATCTGAATAAAGCATTACCTATTTTGTTGAATGGCAAAGTCCAGCGACCTGGGGTATGCAACTCACTGGAAACGCTTGTTGTTCACCAGGACGTCGCTGAAAAATTCTTACCTATGGCTGCTACCGAATTCGCAAAGAGTGGAGTTAAAGTGCATGCTTGTCAGCAGAGTATTGGCTACTTTGCAAACGCAGATGAAGCAACAGACCTAGATTACGATGCTGAGTACTTAGCACTTGAAATTGCAGTTAAGGTGGTGAAAAACTTTGAGCAGGCGGTAGAGCACATCCAAAGATTCAGCTCAGGACATACCGAAGTGATTGTTTCTCAAGATATCAGTGCGACACAAGAGTTTGTGCGCCGAATAAATTCTGCTGTTGTTATGGTCAATGCATCTTCTCGCTTCTCGGATGGTGGAGAGTTAGGGCTAGGCGCAGAAATTGGTATTTCTACCAGTAAACTCCACGCCTATGGACCAATGGGGCTTGAGTCTCTAACAACAGAAAAGTTTGTTGTTACAGGTAACGGTCAAATCCGCGGTTAGGATAATTCAAGTTGGCTTAATCGATATTGTAGCTTTTGCTCAGCTACATAGCTCACTACCTTTAAGCCAACACCGTAAAACAGAGTCAGTAAGGCGACCGATAGTGCTGGGCCTATCACTTGGGCAAAGTCATCGGGAGCAATGTTACTGCTCATCGCTACTGCGGCCATAATTGAACTAAAGACCCCCATCAACAAAGCCGTATTTCCCAGTACTTTAAAGCTAAGTTGAGACGCCTTAATATCACTTGGTTCAGCTTCCGCATCGTCATTAAACAACATGCCAATTCCTGAAGTCAGGTGCTTTGGCGACGTGACGGCCATCGCAAAAAACACGGAAGGTATGACAGTCAACATTAAGCTTGGAACATCAATGTAAGCCGAAATCTCGATACCAAAAACCATCCCCATTAATGAGATGGCAACAAACACAATTAAACTCAATAAAAACATAATAACTCCTCTTTGCGCTCTCCATAAAAAGCGCCAACTCGTGGTTAAAGCTTGACGAACGTACCATTGTTTCGCGTAACTTAAGTTTTGACTTGCAAGTAATTGAAACTCTTCATCTAGATCACCCAGAATGGGTTCTTTCAAGTTATTGGGTAAAGCCCACACTAAAAGCTTTTGATAGAAAGTCGGGGTCTGTACTACTGACACAGTTGTACCTCCGACAACGCGACATCTCGCCACATCCTATCGATGGCCGACTTTGATTGATTAAGTGCACGTTTGCCTTCGCCACTGACTTGGAAATACTTTTTCGCTCGTCCGCCTCGTTCCGCACTTGATTCACCCAGTTGACTGGTCAATAAACCTTTCTTTTCCAGCCTTTCCAAAGTCGTGTACAAGGCACCAATACTTACGTCACGAGAAATCTCATCTGCCAATAACTGGCGGATACGTGCGCCATAGGCGAATTGGTTTAGTTTTAAAATGGCGAGTAACACAAACTGTTCAAACTCACCTAGATACTTTTGCTTCGACATCGATTTTTACTACAAAGTAGAACAAAGTAAAACTACAATGTAGTATAAATAGAGATATGTCAAATTTAGTTGAAAAATCCTGATCTGGTTGGACCAAAACTTGACTTTGCGTCCCCCCCCTGAAATATTTTATTTCTTGAATATTTATAGGGACTTGGGCGTTTGACCGACTGTTTTATTTATCAAATAACTCGTCAGTCTGAAGTCTGGGAAAAGGGATCATTTATGTTACGTAACACATTCAAATTATTGTCGATTTCAACGCTCGGCATCTTGCTTGTTGGCTGTAAAGTCGGGGCACCATTAAATCAAAGTGTGATGATCTCTCACAAACCCACCGTCAATCAATCTGCGAAACGCGTTTCCGTTCACGCCGGCATCAGCGCATATCACAATAATATGCTCATCGTTGGACGGCATGAGAACAGAAGCACATAACGATGACCAACTCATTATCGATAGGCAGACGGACATCGAGTTTATAAACATGTACAGCGTCTACGGCTTAAACCTCAGAATTCTGGATAACATGGAATTCATCTTGGAAGGCAAAGATTACGGTGGCAAAGGCAGCATAAATTACCAACTTCCTAGTGACAATATGTTTGATGGCAACTTCGTTCACGCCGTTGTTGTCGGGTTTGAGCGCTTACAGAACAGCGGCACTCACGTTAATGAGTATCTTGGTGAGCTCGCAGACACTTCCGACTTTGCCCAGCAAGATTTAAAATTCAAGAACGAAGTAACAGCCTATGAGTTTGCCTATGTTGCCGGTTATAAAGTCACCGACTCTGTACTTGTGTATGGCGGCCCTTTCTACCAGTCTGCAAATATAAAAGGCTATCAAGAAGCAGAAAAGACTGAGTTCACTAGTGACAGTCCAATATTGAATAATGACGGCGTTTTCAATCTAGACTTTGTCACAAAGACAAAAGGGATTAATTTGGGCGTTTCAAGCGGTCTCACTGAGCAATGGGTATTTAGCTTAGAGTTTCAGGGTTATGAGATGGACATTTTGGATGAACAGCAGTCCGACCGAAAACTCACGTTCAAGGTCGAATACCAATTCGAATAGCCTAAACGAGCCAATAAAGCGGATCAAGATTTGCTTGATCCGCCCTACTTTACATATTCCTCGACTTACCTCTAAATACCCACTTTCAACAAAAAAATCGCCAAACAAACCCATTTAAGTTTGCGAGCAGGTGTCAACCGCAAGTGCTCCGACCGCCGAGAATCAAATTTTGGGGCGGCTCACATCCCCGATAGTTCTATTTTTCTAACTTTTCCATTGCGCTGAGTTAAGTCACTCTGGTCAAAAAACTTGCACTATTCTAAATTAACGATTAGATTCAAATGATAATTATTACTATTAACAAGGATGTGTTATATCTATGAATTTCCGATATATTCTTTTGGCATTTTTGTCAGTCATCGTCACTGGCTGTGTTTCACCCGGCTCCACAGTACTTATTGCCCCTGTCCACCTTGCCACGCCGCATGCGGTCGACCCAGAAATAAAAAGTAAAGAACGGACAGTAACTTTTGGCGTTGAGTTTGTCAGTGATAATCGCTTCAAGCTCACAACGAACGCTTTTGGTGAGCAAACCTATTCCGATAATCACGTTGTTTTCGCCGAGCCAGAGGAAGGTAACGAAATCGTTTACAGTACGATGACCGCTAAATACACCTTGAGCGTCAATGTCCTAGAAAACATAGAGTTTCATGCAGAGACTCAACCCGGCGGTGGAAGATTTGGCGCTCTGGTGCAGATTGGCGATCCAGAAAATCTTACTCAAGGTGTTTTTGTTAATGTTGGTAAATATACCGCTGATAACGCTTTTTTATCTGCAGGCGAGTCTTCAAACAATACGTTTATTGAACTTGGTTACATGATGAGCGTGCAGTGGAGTGAAGGCAAAAGGATGTATGGCGGCCCCGTTATCTCCGTACAAAAATTACGAGGGACACTTCGAAACGCCAGTGGTTCACCCACCCGTTATACCAACTTTGATGAGGTCTCTTATGGTGTCGGTGTTGCTGTGACAGAAGAATGGGTGTTTTTCGATCATTTCATTCTTACTGCCAATGCGCATTTTGGATACGTTCAATCCCTTGACGAATGGCTCGATAACGGCAACATTGGGTTGGGCGCAGAATACAGATTTTAGACCTCCAATGATCCTTTAAATAACACCAAACTCATTTCGCAAAGCCAAGTTTTTTTCTTGGTTTTTTATTTTCCTAATATTTTTTTGAATTTTTTTACCCCACTTTTCTAGCCCCCTCGTTTTATTACTGAAGTGAGATTCAGCGCTGAGGTTGCTTCCTAATTCCAAGGAGCAAAATATGAATACATCACAACTAGAAACACCCAGTTTGATCCAAAGCACAGGTAAAGCTATTGGTTTCACGGTCATGGGCGCGGTATCGGCATTTGCCATCTTTGTCATCATGAGCAAATTGGCGGAAAACCAAAACACATATGTCGAGCCCCAAACGACCTTGATTACACCGGAATTGGGGGCAGTCAAAGAAGATTCGGATACGGCAAAGATAGAAAAGAAACTTCCGGATCCGCCAAAGCCGTCTGAACGCCCCGAACAACCGCCAAAACAGGTGGCGAACAACGACAACATTTTGGATGGTATGCGTTTAGGTCCTATCGAAGTTGAAGGCCCAAATATTGGTATTCCGGGACCAACACTTGGCGGATTGTCTGAGGGAACTGCAACAGCTATCGTCCGGGTTGAGCCGAGATACCCAGTAAAGGCGGCAAGAGATGGGGTAGAAGGTTGGGTTAGCCTGTCTTTCTCCGTCGACGAAGTGGGTAGAGTTACCAACGTGAAGGTAATCGAGGCTCAACCTAGACACTATTTTGAAAAAGAGGCCAGAAAAGCGCTAAAAAAATGGCGCTATAAGCCAAGAATCGAAAATGGTCAGGCGGTAGCACAACATAACCAGACCATTTTACTTGAATTTAATATGAGCGGCAGTTAAGTTTCAGATCATAGTTGGCCCCTTCGGGGGCCACTGCAGTTAAGGATATGAATGAGTTTTACATTAAGTGTCAAAAGTTGGCTGAGATTTACTGAGTCTAATGAAAGCCTTATGCTCAAATATGGCATGACCAGCGAATCAAAGTACTTACAAATATTAGTTTCGAGGCTGGGAGACGACTTGTATCACTTTCTCCTGAGTCAGAGCGACCCGGATGTTGCCGCCGACATTTGTCAGGCCACCTGGGAAAAGGTGATTAATAATCGTCGTTCCTATAGCGAGACCGGGACGTTCAAAAGTTGGATTTTTAAGATTGCTCGATTCACTCTAATTGATGAACTAAGACGTCTGCAACGTTGGCAATTTGTTGAGCTGGAAGAGCAAGCAGACAGTGCTGATTCAATGAGTAAAGTCATTGCGAATAACCAGCTCCAACTTCAGTTTGATGAAGCCTTGGCGAAATTACCATTTCTTCAAAGAGAGGCTTTTATTCTGCAGCAAGAGGGATTGCGATTACGCGAGATTGCGATCATAACTGCGACAGAGATGGAAACCGTCAAAAGTCGATTAAGATACGCTAAAACCAATTTGAAACACCTTCTTCAACTTCACGGAGAGGGAGAGTAACTATGACAGACAAACATTCAGAGCAAGTTCTACAAGACTTGTACAAACAGCACAAAAAAACAGTGTCTATGCCATCGAGCGTGCGCGATAACATAGTTCATCATGCCAAGAGTAAAAAGCCCTCAATGTGGCGCTGGTTTAATTGGCAATCCGGTTTTGCCGTATTTGCGGTAGTCACTCTTTATGGGTTCGTCAAAAACAACCCTCAGTACCATGAACGCCCCAGCTACTCAGTTAGCCAAACCATTAATGAACAGAACCAGAATGTGTTCTATCACGATGTGAAGTTGATTACTGAGGACCAACGCAAACGCGCAGTGGAGATCAACAAGAATGCCCATTACGACGCCTTTTTGGCATCATTACAGCAACTCAAAAATCGCAAAAACTTGGCCGGAACCGTCATTGCCGACAACAACAAGTTAGCTATTGAAGTCTGTGACATTGGCGTAATCCATGTTTCTGAGCAGATAATGAAGCAACTGGGGCTACGACAACCAATAAGCAGCCATGATTTGGGCCAGCCCATCATGTTAGTGGTTGATAACCGCGGCATCATAACCAATATAGTGCGCGGAGGCAGTAAGCAAGCTTGCAGCTAGATAAAGTGCATGTTAGCCAACAGATAACGTTAGGCCAACATGCCACTGTCAAAATGAATCCCTAACCCCGCGGTAAACAACCAGCACCCCCACAAACTGTGCTC
>Ga0213831_1000482_pt1 | contig 24507 bp, 18 predicted proteins | sample SWATP12_FD_163421 | JGI IMG/M metagenome (GOLD analysis project Ga0213831, IMG submission 163421) | Coastal seawater microbial communities from Marineland, Florida, United States - SWA TP1 #2 | ecosystem: Environmental > Aquatic > Marine > Coastal | place: USA: Florida | collected 2016-08-06 | reverse complement strand
ACACCGGTTGCGATGGTGCCTACACCTGGCTCAGAAACCAGTTTCACTGAAATAAGTGCGGTTGGGTTCACTTGCTTCAGATCGAAGATTAACTGAGCTAAATCTTCAATAGAGTAAATATCGTGGTGCGGTGGTGGTGAAATCAGGGTTACGCCTGGCACCGAGAAACGCAGCTGCGCGATATACTTATTGACTTTATCACCAGGTAACTGACCACCTTCACCCGGTTTTGCACCCTGTGCAACCTTGATTTGGATAACATTGGCATTAACCAGATAATGTGGCGTAACACCAAAACGGCCAGAGGCAACCTGCTTGATTTTAGAGTTCTTTTCGGTGTTGAAGCGTTTCGGATCTTCACCACCCTCACCGGAGTTTGACTGACCGCCCAAACGGTTCATGGCAATCGCCAGCGCCTCGTGGGCTTCCGGACTTAGTGCGCCGATAGACATGGCCGCGGTGTCAAAACGTGGGAATAGATTTTCCGCCGGTTCAACTTCGCTGATATCCACTGCTTCACCAGCTGGCAGCACTTTCATTAAGTCGCGCAGGTGCGACGGAGACCGCTCGTTAACCAGTGCTGCGTACTGCTGGTAGTCGGCATATTCGCCGCTAACCACTGCTTTTTGCAGGGTTTTGACGACATCCGGATTGTACGCATGGTATTCGCCATCGTGAACATACTTAAGTAAGCCACCATGGGACATTTTCTTACGCTTCAGCCAGGCAACACGCGACAGGTTAATGGCGTCCTGCTGGAAGTCGTCAAAAGACGCGCCTTCAATTCTGGAGGTCACCCCTTTAAAGCACATTTGCATCACGTCATGGCTGATACCGATGGCTTCAAACAGTTTAGAGCTACGGTAGCTCGCAACGGTACTGATACCCATCTTCGACATGATCTTATACAGGCCCTTATTAATACCTTTACGGTAGTTTAATACTGCCTGCATAGCCGTAACGTCGAGCTCACCTTTTTCGCACAACTGTTCGATAGTTTCATAAGCCAGGAACGGATAAACCGCGGTAGCACCTAAACCAATCAGTACGGCGAAGTGATGCGGGTCACGGGCAGATGCGGTTTCTACCACGATATTGGCGTCACAACGTAACTGCTGGTCTACCAAGCGGCGGTGTACTGCACCCACGGCCATCGCGGCAGGGATAGGTAGCTTGTTTGGCTTGATGTTACGGTCTGACAGCACTACAAAGGCGGCGCGTTTTTGTTTCACCAGGTATTCTACCTCGTGGCACACGCGCTCAATGGCTTTCTTCAGGCCTTCATCCTGTGAATACTGCAGATCAATAACTTCTGAATAATAGTGTTCAGGGTTGAATTCACGTAACTGTTTTAAATCGGTGTACATCAGGATGGGCGATTTAAATAATACGCGATCGGCGTAACCACTGGTTTCGCTGAACACGTTTTGCTCACGACCAATACAGGTCGCCAGTGACATTACGTGGTTTTCCCGCAGCGGATCGATAGGCGGGTTAGTTACCTGCGCAAACTGCTGACGGAAATAATCGTACAGGGTACGGTGTTTGGAAGATAACACTGCCATTGGCGTGTCATCACCCATTGAACCTACCGCTTCCTGACCGTCTTTACCCAGTACTTTAATCACCTGATGGATTTCTTCATAGCTGTAGTTAAACAGCTTGTGATACACCGCCATGGTGTCGTCGTTGAATACCCGCTGACCAATCAGTGAGGCATCCATATTTTCAATCGGCGTTAATGAACGAATGTTTTTCTCAATCCACTCATGATAGGGGTGACGGTCTTTCAGTTCGTCATCAATTTCGGTAGAACGCCAGATTTTGCCGTTGTAGGTATCAACAGCAAGCATTTCGCCCGGACCAACGCGGCCTTTTTCTACTACGTCTTCAGGTTCGTAATCCCAGATACCAATTTCTGAGGCAAGCGTAATGAAGCCGTTTTTGGTCAGTACATAACGCGCCGGGCGCAGACCGTTACGGTCGAGGTTACAGGCAACGTGACGACCGTTGGTCATTACGATACCGGCAGGACCATCCCAGGGTTCCATGTGCATTGAGTTAAACTCGTAGAATGCACGCAGCTTGGGATCCATGGTGTCATTGTTCTGATATGCTGGTGGCACCAGTAAGCGCATGGCACGGAACAAGTCCATACCACCGGCCAGGAACAGTTCCAGCATGTTATCCAGCGACGATGAGTCAGACCCTTCAGTGTTAACAAAAGGGGCAGCGTCTTTCAGATCCGGGATAAGTGGCGTGGCGAATTTACCGGTACGGGCCATTGCCCAGTCGCGGTTACCTTTAATGGTATTAATTTCACCGTTGTGCGCCAGATAGCGGAAAGGCTGTGCCAGCGGCCATTTAGGCAGCGTGTTGGTAGAAAAGCGCTGATGGAATACACAGATGCTGCTTTTCAGATCTTCATCGGCGAGATCTTTATAAAAGGCCGGTAAGTCTTTGGGCATTACCAGACCTTTGTAAATGGTTACCAGGCCAGACAGGCAGGCAACATAAAAGTCAGGGTCGTTTTCGAGGCGTTTCTCTACCCGGCGACGCACCATAAATAATCGGCGTTCAAGATCGCGTTTACGCCAGCCAGCCGGCGCGTTAACAAATACCTGTTCGATTTGTGGTACACCGGTTAATGCCAGCTCACCGAGTACATCGTGATTAACCGGCACTTCACGCCAGCCCACAACATCCAGGGTTTCTTTTTGCAACTCTTCATTAACGACTTCCCGCGCGGCTTGCGCCAGTGTTTCGTCCTGATTAAGGAAAATCATTCCCACAGCATATTTCTTGCTGAGCTTCCAGCCATGCTGCTCTGCGATCATGCGGAAGAAGGCATCGGGCTTTTGTAATAGCAGACCACAACCGTCACCGGTTTTGCCGTCTGCGGCAATACCGCCACGATGTTGCATGCGGTCAAGCCCTTCAATAGCAGTAGTTACCAGCTTATGGCTGGCCTCACCTTCTATGTGGGCAATCAAACCAAATCCACAGTTATCCCGTGAATCGTTGGGATTATATAAACTCATTCTCTTAACTCCTTAAACCTTAGACTGGGCAAGGTATGCGCTGCATTTTTGGCCAGAAGTGGCTTTGCAACGTCGTAACAACGCGTAATTAACTGAAAAATATAGAAAAATCAGTTTGCGCCGGTTTGTCGTTAATTATTATTAGTGGATACCAGTCATGTACCGCATTTTTATGCACTATTGCCAAGCGGGCCGTACAAAATACCGATATTGATTCCTAAAATCAATCGGAATGTGTAGGCCGGGTTTTATGAAATCGTATACAATCTTTGTTGTATATAAATATCAATGGCTTAGGCCTATTATTGGACGCAAAAAAAATCGAAAAAAAATACTCAATCGAAGCTGGAAAACCATTGTCAGGGTTTTATGTCTACAACTTAAGTTGCATAAAAAGTCGTAATATTTGGGTATTTACCCAGTTTTCGCAAGCAACGCTGAATGTTTATTTTAAATTAATCCGGCTGCTTCATAGACAGCAGTGAACAAGGCTACCGCATCAGTCTTACCAGGTGGTGTCCGCTGTACGGTTAGATTGAACCAATTATAAAGGCAGGCTAGGAATCCATTAAACCAATAATTACGGCAAAAGCCCAGTGTTGCGTAGACAATTATTGCAAGAGAATAAAGGTAAACAGTTAACATCGGGCCATTTTATCGGTTTTTCGCAGCGCAGTAACCTATGCGAATGTTGCTAAGACCTGCTAGGATAGCGGCACTAAACAACGAAGTATTTCAGTTATGCATCAAGAAACTCCGAATGATTCCTGGGCGATACGTTTTGCGCAGTTTGTAGAGCGCTTTGGCACTATTAAGCTAAGTGTATTGTTTGTCGTATTAACGCTGGCATTTACGGTGGGCGGCTCTTACGTCATCCGCGTAAGCCTTGGTAGCGATGTGCAGCCTGATGATTTTATCAGCGCCGTGATCCTTACCATGTTGTCGGCGCCCTGGGTGTTGTACTTCTTCAGTGAACTGGTAAAGCAACTGGAGCATTCGCGAACAAATTTAAAAGAAGTGGTCAGTCAGCTGGAACACCTGCGTGAAGAAGATGTGTTTCTCAACCGCGAACTGCAAAATAATATTCGCCAGCTCAACCATGAAATAGAACAACGTAAACACGCCCAGGAAGAACGAGAAACGGTGTTTAAGGAGCTGGAAAAAGAAATCCAGGATAAGTCTGAGAAAGAGGCTCAGGCCCGGCGCTTATCCACCTTGTTACGCTCTATCATTGATGCCTCGCCTGACCTAATTTATTACCGCAACGAAGAAGGTCGTTTCGCCGGTTGCAACCGGGTTGCCGAACAGATGACGGGTAAAACCGAGAAAGAACTGCTCGGTTTAACGCCGCACGATGTGTACGAAGAAGATTTGGCCCGTCAGGTGGTGGCCAGCGATCATGAGGTACTGGAAGCCAATGCCAGTATTACCGAGGAACTGTGGTTACGTTTTGCCGACGGGCGCCGCCGTTACTTTGAAATGCGTAAGGTACCGTTTTTCGATCAGGATGGTACCCGTTTGGGCTTGCTTGCTTTTGGTCGGGATATGACCGAGCGTAAACAAGCCGAAAGTGCGGCAGCCAAAGCCAGTACCGATAAAACCCGCTTTATTGCCACCATCAGCCACGAACTGCGTACACCACTAAATGGTATTGTAGGGTTAAGTCGCATGCTGCGTGATACCGAGCTTAACGAAGAACAGTGGAGCTGGGTGAGTACCATTTATGCCAGTGCGATTACCCTGGGCAATATCTTCAACGATATAATCGATCTGGATAAGCTCGACCGCGATAAGCTGGAGCTTTCGCTTAAAACCGTATCACTGCGCGATTTCACCGACGAGCTGAGCTCGATTATTCGCTTACTGGCAAAAGACAAATCGCTGGAGCTGATCACTAATATCGTTGAACCGTTGCCCAAGCAGGTGGAAGTAGACGGTACGCGGTTACGTCAGATCCTGTGGAACATTTTGTTCAACGCTGTGAAATTCACTCAGAAAGGGCATGTATCGCTCACCGTTTCGGCCACCCGTCCGGATAACGATATCTCGCTGGTCACCTATGTGATTGAAGATACCGGCGTGGGGATCCCCGACAGTGAAATCGATAAGATCTTTGCTATGTACTATCAGGTGGATCATCCCGACCATCAGTCGGCCACCGGCACCGGGATCGGGTTGGCAATTTGTAAGCAAATGGTTGATTTGATGCACGGTGATATACGGGTTGAGAGCGAACAGGGCAAAGGCACCCGCTTTATCGTTGAGCTGCCATTACAGGTTTCCAGCCGTCCGATGCAGGTGGCACAGTTACAGGTAACCGGGCTCAATATTCTGTTGGTTGAAGACATTGAGCTTAATGTAATGGTCGCTAAAGCATTGCTGGAGAAGTTAGGTCAGCATGTGGATGTGGCCATGACCGGCCAGGAAGCCATTGATAAAGCCAGAGAAACCACTTACGACCTAATCTTCCTCGATATCCAGTTACCGGATATGAACGGGTTTGATGTGGCAGCCACACTGCACGAGGAAGATCTGGTTATGCAAACGCCAATTGTTGCGCTGACCGCAAATGTGATTAAAAAGCGCGAAGAATACCTGCAAAACGGGATGGATGACGTGATAGCCAAACCGGTTAAGAAGAGCCGGGTGGTGGAAGTACTCAACATGCTGTTTGCCGAATCTGAGGTGGATCAGCCGGCCCCTGAAGCGCCGCCACGTAAGAAGCTCGACAGCAGTAAACTGCTGACCAATATTCTGGACATGGAGTTGCTACAGATGCTGGTGGATACCATTGGCGAGGACATGGTGCGCGCCAGTGTGAAAGTGTTCCATGAAAAGATGCCGGAATATATGGAAATCCTGCAACTCAGTTTAAGTGCCGACGAAAAATCGGAAGTGTGCGCACAGGCCCATAAAATCAAGGGAGCAGCCAGTTCTGTTGGTCTTGCAAGGGTGCAACGAATCGCCAATCAAATCCAGCAGGGCGACCATCCGGCCTGGTGGCAAAACGTGCATGACTGGGTTGAAGAGCTGCAAATGGCGGTACCTCACGACATGGAAAAACTGCACGACTGGTTAAAAGAGCAAACCATCGACGATTAAACCGGATCACAAGTTGTCAAAGTAAGCGCGGGCTGAGGCAGACTGCCTCTTCCCGTTCCAGGAATAGAAAAGGAAGCATCATGAAACGGATATTATTGATGGTTTTGCTGCTAACAGCAGCTTCAGCCAATGGCAAAAGCTTGTTTAAAACCGAAAGTGGCCTTGGCATAGAATATGGCGGCCTGGGTTTTCAAGCTATCGCGCAGATGCCATTTAAGTCGCTGGAATTATATGGCGCACTGGGTATTACGGAGGATATTCGTGAGAATGAGAGAGGCATAAGAGGGGGGATTGGTGCCAATTTTTTTGTGACCAAACATATATCACTCACCACTTTTGGCGGTATTATCGACGTTGATCGTTACCGCAGTGATGAATGGTTTGGTGGTGATTTAGAATTAACCGAATATGAGTATGAACGTCAATATGGTGGTTCGATTGGCGTTAAACTTTATGTAAGCGGGCAGGATAAACCCGGTTGGGTGATCGGGGCGACCTATAGCGCCAGCAGTGATGACAGTTTCGGTTTTGTCAGCCTGGCGTATCGTTTTTAGGCTTGTTGCTGCTGATTAATCAGTGAATTCAACCAGGTTTTGGCGTCGTCGGAAGAATCGAAAAACGCCACCTCATGGCCCGGCATCTCATAAATCGATTCGAACTGATGCTTTGACAGCAACGGCGAGTTGACGTCTTCAAATACTACTGCCGTGGCGACACGGCCGAGAGTGATTTCTTTTTTGATTTGCTTGCGAAGTAACGCGAAGGCTTCGGGAACGTATACGGCCTCGCCACGAAAAATGGCCAGTACGCCCCAGGGAGAGCCATACATGGCGCGTAAATTCTGCATGATCTTATCGTCAGATAAGTGCAGTGACTCTGCATTCCACGGGCCTTCACCATTTAACACAATCAGTCTGCCGTCAATGGCAACACTCAGAGAGCCGTGTTTAGTAAATTTACCTGCCATATTCCATCTCCAGGTATGTCCATCTCCACTACGCTGATGAATGGTTATTGTGCGCTTTAAAAAAGCAGATTGCCAGTGTTGTAAAAGAAAAGGGGTGACCAGCCCATGCCCAATAGTAGCTGGCCACCCAGAGAAACAGCTTAGTAAAAGCTATACCTGAGGTTCGGGGATATGCACGCGTCCTTCCATCAGAATTCGTGCTGAACGGCTCATCACCGCCTTGGTGGCAGTCCATTTGCCGTTAACTAACGCCGCTTCCGCGCCAACACCCAGGGTACCGGAAGGGTGGCCAAACACTACGTTAGAACGGTCGACACCGCCGGCAGCATCATTCACCAGGGTGCCGGGAATAGCGGCTGCGGTGGCGATAGCTACGGCTGCCGTGCCCATCATCGCATGGTGTAATTTACCCATGGATAGTGCACGTACCAGTACGTCGATATCGTCAATCTCAATCAGCTTACCACTTGATGAAGTGTACTCAGCGGGAGGCGCAACAAAGGCTATCTTCGGCGTATGCTGACGAGCCGCCGCTTCACTGATATCGGTGATTAGCCCCATCTTTACCGCGCCGTGAGCGCGCAGGGATTCAAACTTGGCCAGTGCTGCCGGGTCGCTATTTATATCATCCTGCAACTCGGTGCCGGTATAACCGATATCCGCCGCATTAACAAAAATGGTTGGGATGCCGGCGTTGATCATAGTGGCTTTCAGGGTGCCGAACTCCGGCGTAGTGAGTTCATCCACCAGGTTGCCGGTGGGGAACATATCACCCTCGCCATCGGCCGGATCCATAAACTCCACTTTCACTTCGGCAGCCGGGAAGGTAACGCCGTCGAGCTCAAAGTTACCGGTTTCCTGCACTTCGCCATTGGTAATGGGCACATGCACGTTAATCGCTTTGCTGATATTCACCTGCCATACACGGACCACAACAATGCCGTTGTCAGGGATACGAGCAGCATCTACCAGACCGTTGTTTACCGCAAAAGCGCCCACCGCAGCAGTTAAGTTACCGCAGTTACCGCTCCAGTCCACAAAGGCTTTATCAATAGACACCTGACCAAACAGGTAATCCACATCGTATCCCTCGTGTTCGCTTTTACTCAGAATAACGGTTTTGCTGGTACTTGAAGTGGCGCCGCCCATGCCGTCGGTTTGCTTGCCGTACGGATCCGGGCTACCAATTACGCGCAGCAGCATGGCGTCGCGATAAGCGCCGGGTTGTTGCGCTGCCTCAGGCAAGTCGGTCAGATTAAAAAACACGCCTTTACTGGTACCGCCACGCATATAGGTGGCCGGAATTTTTATTTGTGGTGCAAAAGCCATAAGTCTCTCACTAAGGGATTGTTAACTGCTAAGGGGGCGTAAAGCCCCCCTGATATCAGATTAATTTGCTTCGGCTTCCAGGAAGTCCTTGGCAAAACGCTGAAGTACACCGCCAGCTGAGTAGATAGATACTTCCTCGAACGTATCCAGACGACTGGTTACCGGCACTTCTACGGTTTCCCCGTTGGCACGGTGGATAACCAGTGTCAGGGTATTGCCTGGCGTGTGTTCACCAATGACATCGTAGGTTTCAGTACCATCGAGCTCCAGCGTCTTGCGGGTAGTGCCCGGCTTAAACTCAAGCGGTAATACGCCCATACCGATCAGGTTGGTACGGTGAATACGCTCAAAGCCTTCTGCCACAATAGCTTCTACCCCGGCTAACCGCACTCCTTTAGCCGCCCAGTCACGAGACGAACCCTGACCATAGTCGGCACCCGCGATGATAATCAGCGGTTGCTTGCGCTCCATGTAGGTTTCGATGGCTTCCCACATGCGGGTTACTTTGCCTTCCGGCTCAATACGCGCCAGAGAACCCTGTTTCACTTCGCCGTTTTCAATCACCATCTCGTTGAAAATCTTCGGGTTAGCCAGGGTGGCACGTTGGGCTGTCAGGTGGTCACCGCGGTGGGTAGCGTAAGAGTTGAAGTCTTCTTCCGGCAGACCCATTTTGGCCAGGTACTCACCGGCTGCACTCGAGGCCAGAATCGCGTTTGACGGCGATAAATGGTCGGTGGTGATATTGTCCGGCAGTATCGCCAGCGGACGCATCCCTTTTAAGGTACGCTCGGCAGCCAGTGCGCCTTCCCAGTAGGGCGGACGACGGATATAGGTACTCATCTCGCGCCACTCGTAAAGTGGGTCGATGTCATCACCGTAGTCAACCGACAAATCAAACATTGGCTCGTAAACCTTGTTGAACTGCTCTGGTTTTACTGAGGCTTTGACTACCGCATCGATTTCTTCGTCTGTCGGCCAGATGTCTTTAAGCGTTACCGGATTACCATCCTGATCGTGGCCTAGTACGTCTTTTTCGATATCAAAACGTACGGTGCCGGCAATCGCGTAGGCCACTACCAGCGGTGGCGAGGCCAGGAAAGCCTGCTTGGCATAGGGATGGATACGGCCATCAAAGTTACGGTTACCGGAAAGCACTGCGGTTGCATACAGGTCGCGGTCGATGATTTCCTGCTGAATGCGTGGATCCAGCGCACCGCTCATACCGTTACAGGTCGTACAGGCAAACGCCACCACGCCAAAGCCTAGTTGTTCCAGTTCTGGCAGCAGGTTGGCTTCTTCCAGGTACATTTTTACGACTTTAGAACCCGGTGCCAGTGAGCTTTTTACCCACGGCTTACGCACCAGACCCTTCGCATTTGCATTGCGGGCTAACAAACCGGCTGCTACTACGTTACGCGGGTTACTGGTGTTGGTACAACTGGTGATAGCGGCAATGATCACTGCGCCATCGGGCATCAGGCCTTCCTGTTCTTCCCATTTACCGGCAATGCCGCGTGCCGCCAGGTCGCTGGTGGCCAAACGTGCATGAGGATTAGACGGACCAGCCATATTGCGGCCTACTGACGATAAATCAAAGGTCAGCACGCGCTCGTATTCGGCTTCGGTCAGGGTGTCGGCCCACAAGCCAGCCTGTTTGGCATAGGTCTCTACCAGCTCAACCTGCTCAGCGGTACGACCGGTAAGTTTCAGGTAATCCAGCGTCTGGTCGTCAATGTAGAACATCGCCGCCGTGGCACCGTACTCCGGCGTCATATTAGAAATGGTGGCACGATCACCTAAGGTTAAGTGCGCTGCACCTTCGCCATAGAATTCAAGATAGGCTGAAACAACACGCTCTTTACGCAGGAACTCGGTAAGTGCTAATACGATATCGGTAGCGGTAATGCCAGGCTGTGGCTTACCGGTTAATTCTACACCCACAATATTGGGTAAGCGCATGTATGAGGCGCGGCCCAGCATAACGCTTTCGGCTTCCAGGCCACCTACTCCTACGGCGATAACGCCCAGGGCATCTACGTGTGGCGTATGACTGTCGGTACCCACCAGGGTATCCGGGAAGGCTACGCCGTCTTTGGCGTGAACAACCGGCGACATTTTTTCCAGGTTAATCTGGTGCATAATGCCGTTGCCGGGAGGGATCACATCAACGTTTTTAAACGCGGTTTTGGTCCAGTTAATAAAGTGGAAGCGGTCGTCATTACGACGGTCTTCAATGGCGCGGTTTTTTTCAAAGGCGTCTTCTTCAAAGCCTGCGTGTTCAACCGCCAGTGAGTGATCCACAATCAGCTGAGTAGGCACAACGGGGTTTACTTTAGACGGATCACCGCCTTTTTCGGCAATGGCATCACGTAAGCCGGCTAAGTCAACCAGCGCGGTCTGGCCGAGGATATCGTGGCACACCACGCGGGCCGGGAACCAGGGAAAATCGAGGTCGCGTTTGCGCTCGATTAACTGAATAAGGGAGTCTTTAAGCTGGTCTGGTGGACAACGGCGAACCAGGTTTTCTGCATGCACACGGGAAGTGTAGGGCAGAGTATCAAATGCGCCGGGTTTAATGGCGTCAACGGCTTCACGCGCGTCGAAGTAGTCCAGGTTGGTGCCTGTCAGGCTTTTACGGTATTCGGTATTCATGACGTATCCTAAAGCGTAGCAAGACTGCCGCTTCGACGGTCACGAAGCGGCAATAAGGATTTAAGCGCGATCTGCGATAGCAGGAACCGGGCGCAGATCTTCGCCGGTGTAGTCTGCAGAGGGGCGGATAATACGGTTATCAGCGCGTTGCTCCATCACGTGAGCAGCCCAGCCGGTTAAACGCGACATCACAAAGATAGGCGTAAACAGTTTAGTGGGGATGCCCATAAAGTGATAAGCCGAAGCATGGAAGAAATCCGCGTTACAGAACAGTTTCTTCTCGCGCCACATCACTTCCTCACAGCGCACAGATACAGGATATAAAACATCATCGCCCACATCGGCTGCCAGTTTTTCAGACCAGCCTTTAATGATTTCGTTACGCGGATCTGACTCAGAGTAAATCGCGTGACCGAAGCCCATGATTTTCTCTTTGCGTTCCAGCTTGCCCATCATCTCTTCTTCAGCGTGCTCAGGTGACGTGAAGTTTTCAATCAGTTCCATAGCCGCCTCATTGGCACCACCGTGCAGAGGGCCACGCAGTGAACCAATCGCGCCGGTAATACACGAGTGCATGTCAGACAGAGTTGAGGCACACACGCGAGCGGTAAAGGTTGAAGCGTTAAACTCGTGTTCTGCGTACAGGATCAGTGATACGTGCATGACCTGCTCGTGCAGATCGTTTGGCTTTTTGCCATGCAGCATATGCAGGAAATGTGCGCCAATTGAATCATCGTCGGTGTTGACGTCGATGCGCACGCCATCGTGAGAAAAACGATACCAGTAGCAGATAATGCTTGGGAAACAGGCCAGCATACGGTCGGTGATTTTACCCTGTTCGCTGAAGTCGTTTTCCATTTCCAGGTTACCCAGCATCGAACAACCGGTACGCATCACATCCATTGGGTGAGCATCAGCAGGAATACGTTCCAGTACATCAAGCAACGCCTGTGGCAGACTGCGCATGCCTTTCAGTTTTGCTTTGTATTCATCCAGTTCGGCCTGGTTTGGCAGCTTGCCTTTAAGGATAAGATAGGCAACTTCTTCAAACTGACAGTTATTGGCCAGGTCCTTTACATCGTAACCACGATAGGTCAGGCCGGAACCTGAAACGCCTACGGTTGATAAAGCGGTTTTACCGGCTACCTGACCACGTAAGCCTGCACCACTGAGTACTTTAGCCATCGTTTTTCTCCTAATGTAATTTTTGTAGAGTACATCTGTTCGGGCTGACGCTGTGCGGGTGGCAAAACCCGATTGGGCGGCGTCAGCCGGTTAATGGTTTACTTGTTTTTACCTTCCGCGAATAACGCATCGAGCTTCTGCTCGTACTCGTGGTAACCCAGGTAATCATAGAGTTCCATGCGAGTTTGCATCATGTCTGTTACCGCTTTTTGATCGCCGTCTTTTAAGATGGCTGTGTACACGGTTTCGGCGGCTTTGTTCATGGCGCGGAAGGCACTTAGCGGGTACAACACCATGGCTGCGCCCCATTCACCCAGCTCTTCCTTATTCCACAGTTCGGTTTGACCGAATTCAGTGATATTGGCCAGAATTGGCACATCCAGCGCTTCAGAGAAGGCGCGGTAGTGTTCTTCGGTTTTAACTGCTTCGGCGAAAATACCGTCGGCACCGGCAGCCACATAGGCTTTAGCGCGCTCAATGGCTTTTTCCAGACCTTCCTGGGCAAAGGCATCGGTACGGGCCATAATGAAAAAGTCCGGGTCGGTGCGGGCATCTACAGCGGCTTTGATTCGGTCAACCATTTCCGCGGTTGATACGATTTCTTTGTTTGGGCGGTGGCCACAACGTTTTTGCGCGACCTGGTCTTCCATATGCACGGCGGCAGCACCGGCTTTTTCCATGTCTTTAATGGTTTTGGCAATGTTAAATGCGCCGCCCCAGCCTGTGTCGATATCGACCAGCAATGGCAGATCACAGGCAGAAGTGATGCGCTGAACGTCTACGATAACGTCGTTTAATGAGGTCATGCCCAGATCTGGCAGACCGTAAGAAGCATTGGCAACACCACCACCAGAGAGGTAGATGGCCTGATGGCCAATCGCTTTTGCCATCATGGCACTGTAGGCATTAATGGTGCCTACGATTTGAAGAGGTTTATTGTCGGCCAGTGCCTGACGAAATTTTTTACCTGCGCTCATAATCATTCTCTTGGTTTAGGTTGATTAGGATTGAAGCAACTTGCGTTCAATGTTGTTTTTTGAATACAAAATATGACGACGCATGAGCATTTCGGCCAGCTCTTCGTCACGGTTTGCAATCGCCTGTACCACGTGTTTGTGTTCGTCAAATGCGGTAGTTACCCGCGGCCCGGCCATGCCGAGCTGCACACGGTACATGCGAATCAAATGGTAGATGCCGTTAACCAGCACTTCGATAAGGTGTTGATTTTTACTGCCCAGAATAATCCGGTAATGAAAATCCAGATCGCCAGCTTCCTGATAGTAGGACTCGCCGTCTTTGACAGTTTGAAAGTGGTTGTCGAGCAGGCCAGTGAGATCGGCAATTTCTTCGTCTGACATATTTTTTGCGGCCAAACGAGCGGCCATGCCCTCAAGCGCTTCGCGCACCTGGTAGAGCTGGATGAGGCCTTCTGGGGTTAGCGATACGATCCGCGCGCCGACATTGGCTTTACGCTCCACCAGATGACAGGATTCCAGGCGATTAATCGCTTCGCGGATAACTGCGCGGCTGACCTGATACTTTGTCGACAGTTCGGTTTCACTGAGCTTACTGCCTGCCGGAATAGCTCCTTCAACAATATCTACCCGAAGCTGTAAAAATGTTTTATCAGCACTGGTAACCGCTTGTTCAGCAAAGGCTGCGATACTCACAATTAACGACTCACTGTTAGATATGATGTCGACAATATAGGCGTTTTAGTTGGGTCCGTCAATACAGATTCGCCATTATTGTCGACAAAGCTCGGCGGCGGATAGGGATGAATGTGGTACTGAATACGGCAGACCAGTCGCCAGCCCCTGCCAGTTCTGCGCTCTGTAGCAGCGGTAGTATAGCTGATGGTTATTTGAGCAGCGGTGTCGTACCACCAAAGTATTATGTCGACGATAAAGTAGCTATACAGGTCTGGTGGCACAGCCTTTTGTAGTAAGCCTGCCCTCATGGTATTTTGTAAAAATTGGTGATATCAAAAAACAGCTTTATGACCGCTTTTCTTAACGCTATCGAAGACTTTACCCGGCAAATCCGGCTCGAGTACCAGAGCAATGCACCTGATTATGCTCAGTTACAAGCTTTCGGAGAGTGTATGAGAGAAATTTGCCTGGCATCAAACTACGACTTAAGTCAGTTTCGTCGCGCCGGGCCGGGTGAAGAGTTTATGTACCCACTGAGTGAGGATCCGGCCGGCGGCCCATCTGTCTATCTGGTATCTGATGGGGTGGGAGTCAACACGCCACCTCATGACCATCGAACCTGGGCGGTAATTGTTGGACTATCAGGAACAGAATTCCACCTGTTTTATGATTGCCCCGATGCTAACACCTTAACTGAAACTAAAGCATGCGCAGTGGCAAAAGGTGATGTGTTGGTGATGACCGAGAGTGATATCCATGCCATCGACGCTGCGCGGGGCATTCATCCCACCTGGCACGTGCATCTCTACGGCCGGTCACAGGCCAGGTTACCTTCGTTTGCCAGTCGTTGTTACCCAACAACAAATTAAAGCCCGGCCGCTTAAATCCGGGTAAGACGGTTGCGGCCCGCTTCTTTAGCGGCGTATAACGCTTTGTCAGCCCGCGATATTAACTTATCAAATTTATCATCGCTGTGATAAGCCGTGACCCCAATGCTTATGGTCAGGGAAATGTCCGGGGCAATGGCAGAGCAATCTGTCTCACTAACCGCAATGCGAATGCGCTCGCAGATGTCCTGTGCCGCCTGGTTATCGCAGTTGGGCAGGAGGATGGCAAATTCTTCACCGCCCCAACGCGCAACCAGGTCTTCCTCCCGACAGTGTTGACTGATGGTATCTGCTACCAGCTTAAGCACTTTGTCGCCTATGCTGTGATTAAACGTATCGTTAATTTGCTTGAAGTGATCGATATCCAACAGCGCCAGGCACAGCGGCAGATTGCGTCTTCTTGAACGGGCGCACTCGCGGTGCAGTGACTCATCGAACGCCCGCCGGTTGGCGAGTCCGGTTAGCTTGTCTGACCGGGCCTGTTGCTCGAACTCAGCAGCCTGACGCTTTATTTCCAGTAATAATGCCGAGCGCTCTTCATCGACTTTACGCAGGTTGTCGGCCTGTTGTTTGAGCGTATACGTTTGCTCGGCGACCTGGGTGCTGAGTTCCTCGGCCCGTTGGCGCAGACTCTTCATCCGCCAGCGGTGAGCCACAGTAACTAACGCCATGGCCGCCAGAAAAAGCACAAACCAAAAGCTTGTTTGCTGCCAGAAATAAGGGGCAATGGTAAAGCGGAAACTGGCATTTTGTTCGCCCCATGCCCCTCCCGGATATGAGGCGCTAACCATGAACTGATAGTCGCCCGGTGGCAGGTTAGTGTATTCCGCAATGGTATTGGACCCTCTGTCTACCCAACTGTTATCGAAACCCAGTAAGCGGGTGCGGTACTGAATCCGCTCCGGCATGACGAAGCCCAGTCCGGCAAACTGAATCTCAATCCGGTCAGCACCGGGGGCAATATCTTTTTCGGTGTTTAAAGACCAGACCGAACCATTTACTTTGAAACCTTCTAATACCACCGGCGGGGTATCGGCGGAAAAGCGGGTCAGTTCCGCAGGGTTAATCCGACTGGCGCCTTTTGATGTGGCAAACCATACCGTGCCATCCTGAGCCAGTGTGGCCGCCTGCATTGAGCCGCCATTGGCCTGTGCACTTTGCATCCCATCACTTTCGCCAAAGAGTTCGTAATCAACCTGCTGGCGCTTTCCGGCGAGGTATTCCTCAATTTGTTCGCGTCTGAAACGCAATATACCGCGGTTACTGCTTAACCACAGATGTCTGTTCTGGTCGATGACCGCCTGAAAGACTTTGTCGAAAGGCAGGCCTGCATTCCGGCCAAGCATGGTTAAACGGCCTGTGGTCAGATCATAGGCCACCAGCCCACGATCGGTACTCATCCATAGCAGGCCTGCAGCCGGATCCGGGGCGAAACCAAAGGCATATTCTGCATCATCGAGGTTGCTGATATCGACTGGGGTAATAGCGCCGTCCGGGCTGCGTATCACCACGCCGCCACCGGTACCAATAAACAAACGACCGTCATCGTGTAAATACAGCCCCATCACAAATGGCGTGGGCAGGCCATCTTCCGTAGTGAAATTGCGCACGCCGCTACTGTCGACATAGTTCAGACCATGACCAGTGCCCACCCACAAACCGCCTTGTGGGGTAACAGCGATGGCGCGGACTTCATTAGCCAGTAAGCCAGTGCGCCGGTTGTACTGCTGTACAATGGCATCGTCCTGCCACTGCAGAACCCCATCAGAATAGGTGCCTATCCAGACTGAGCCGTCGGGTCCTTCAACCAGGCTAAGCACTGATTGGCCGTCGCTGTAGGCTGAAAAGTCAATGGTCTCAATACCCTGCTGAGTGATTCGACTAATGCCCTGGCTGCTGCCTACCCAGAGACTGCCGTCACTGTGCGACAATACTGAGCGAATATAATCGCCAGCTAAACCCTGCTCGGTAGTCAGCGTTACGAAAGGGGCGTCACGTAGCCTGAATAAGCCGCCATTGGTGCCTACCCAGATGCTGTTCTCCCGGTCGCGGAATAAAGACAGGATCCGATTGTTTGGCAGGCCCGCAGCCATATTGAGGCTCTCTAAACCTGCTTCACTGTAGCGCAGGAGTCCGCGGTCGGTGGTACCTATCCAGATTTGGTTGTCGAAAACCAGCAACACCGAGACTGGCAGATTCATTAATTGTTGAGAAAAAACGCTGACCTCACCGGCCTGATACTGGTAAAGGCCCCGTTCTGTGCCGATTAGCAGGCCGTTGTTATAGGTAGTTAATGCCAGCACCGGAACTTCAGGTAAACCGTCGACGCGCTTAAGGCTAAAACTCTCATCTTCGCTGTTGAGGCGCACCAATCCACGCCCGGTTCCGAGCCAGATACTGCCATCATCGGTGCTCAGGACGCTGGACACTACGTTACTGGGCAAACCTTGTTGAGTGGTCAGTTGGGTACGCTCTCCCCCTGGTGTCTGACGGTAAACACCTTGCCCTTCAGTAGCCAGCCACAGATTGCCCTGTTTATCGTCGGCCACGCCATTAACTAACACCCGGTATGGCTGCCAGCTCTGCCAGTCATCAGGACCACGCTCACTCAAGCCGCCGCGGGCACCGGCAAAAATTAAATTCTGTTGACGATTTTTATAGATAGTGCGGATACCGACATCTGGCATTCCACTGGGTTCGCCGCGGCCAAACACGGTAAACGAACGGCCGTTGAACCGAGCCGCACCTTCCCAGGTGCCTACCCACAGGTAACCGTCTTCACTTTGTTCTATAGCGTTAATAGTGTTGTGCGGAAGTCCGTCGCGGGTTGTCCAAACTTCTTTAAAATAATCGCTGAGCTGCGATGGCGCAGTATTGCCTGTGATACTGAAAAAAACAGTCAGGGAGGAAAGGACTACACGAAAGGCGACTTGCTTAATAGTCTGGCGACAGACGTACCTGGGCATCCACGATTTTCCAATCAACATTGTCAGAGTAATTCCCTAAGCATAATTGCACTATGCATCTTTGTTTATCAGGGATAAGCCTGCGTAACTTGTGCTGAAAGTCTTCGCCCTGTTAGTAAATTTCAAAAGCACGAATGACCCGCGCGACGCCGTCTACATGGCGCGCGATATCGACCGCTGCGGTGGCTTCCTGATTGGTAACCAGGCCCATTAAAAACACTTCAGAGTCCTCGACAATAATACTGATTTGCGAGGTAGGCACGTTGTCTGAGGCCAGAATTTTAGTGCGGATTTTAGTCGCCAGCCAGCGGTCGTAAAGTTCACTGGAGGTGGCAATGGGTTGTCCGATACGGATCTGGTTGTGGATCTTGTTGACGTAACTAATACTGCGAACCTGTTGTTCGGCCTGCTTAATATCGGCCTGGCTTGGCGCCTGTCCGGTGAGTAATGCCACCTTGTTGTATACAGTCACCTCAATATTGGCCGTTTCGCTCAGATTCTCCTGCTTCCCGAGCAGCCGGGAAGCGGTATTTTGTGCATTAAAATCGTCTAACTGAGTGCCAGCCGTGCGGCGGTCGTTGGACACCGATACAGCGGTGGCACTTACTGCGCCTACTGCCACTACGGCACAGCCGTTGAGGCTGCCGGATAAAATCAGTACAGCGCCAACGGTTAGCAGGTTGCGTAACAGAGGCTTAATAGCCATCAGGGTCATGGGCCGGGAACAGACTGTCATCAATACACTCGCATAAACAATGAATAACCAGCAGGTGTACTTCCTGGATACGCGCTGTGCGGTTGGAAGGGACACGGATTTCCACATCGTGCTCACCCAGGAATCCTGCCATCTCACCGCCGTCTTTACCTGTCAGGGCTACGATGGTCATGTCTCGTGACAATGCCGCTTCCATGGCGTTAATCACATTACGGGAATTACCGCTGGTAGAAATAGCCAGCAGTACATCACCTGGCTGGCCCAGCGCACGTACCTGCTTGGAGAACACTTCATCATAACTATAGTCGTTAGTAATAGACGTCAGCGTTGACGTATCGGTAGTAATGGCTATCGCCGGCAGGCTGGGGCGGTCGCGTTCGAAACGGTTTAACATTTCCGATGAAAAGTGCTGAGCGTCGCCAGCTGAACCACCGTTACCACAGCTCAGTATTTTATTACCACGGATAAGCGCTTCAACCATCATCATGGCTGCTTTATCGATAGCCGGTGGCAGCATTTCAGACGCTGCAATTTTGGTTTGGATACTTTCGGTAAAATTCGCTTTGATATTTTCGATCATGTAGATATATCGTTTCTCTTAACTGCACAGGCCCCATGGCCCTATTGAGCGATGTTTTTCAGCCAGTTGATGGTGTCACCGTCAATGACTACTGCGTCGAGCCGCATGGGAACCATATTAGAATTAATCCCATTATCACTTAAATAACGTTGAAACGCAGTACCCATTCGGTGAATTTTTGCCGGGCTGATCGTTTCGGCAGCATGACCATGGCTACCTTGCTGGCGATATTTTACTTCCACGCATACCCAGGTTTGCTGTTCTTTCATTATCAGGTCGATTTCGCTGCCCCGATAGGTCACGTTTTTGGCCACCAGAGTCAGTCCGGCCCGTTGCAGGTATTGTTGGGCACGTTTTTCCTGGTTGTGACCAATCCAACGCGCCATGACACTATTCAGCCAATACCTGCACGCGCTCCTGGGTAACCACGGCTTCCGGTAAGCTGCGCACTATCTCGTTGTGCTGATTAACACTAAGCGCGCCGGTAAGGCCCTCGTACTGTAATTGCGGCAACCAGGCCATGCTGTTAATCCGCGGCAGCAGGTTGTAGGCATCCACGCCAAAAGCAAACAGGCGTTGCAGTGGGGTAGGGCGCTGCGGCCAGAGTGCTTCGGTTTGAGCGGCCAGCTCGGGCGCCGGGTTGTCGGGCAGTACCCACGGCATATCAAGGAAATGCAGGTTCTCCAAATCCCGCCACTGATTGCGCGACTGGGCATAATCGATGGAGCGGGAGGTTGCAAATACCGGCACGGTTACGCCACCAAAGGGGCTGATGCTCGCTTCAATCACTGGATTAACCAGTTCGGTTTGTTCCGGTGAAGTAAATACCACTACCGCATCAATATCCCGTCGGTTACGCGCCATGTTATACAACTCACCGTCGGCGAAGCTCTGAATTTCTTTAATGCGTTCCTTACTCTGGGCAACGTCCAGAGCATCCAGAATACCCTCTCGCAGCGTGTTGTTATCGGAATAGGTTACCAGTGTCGGGGCGCTGTGCTGACTGGCTGCCAGGCCACTGGTGAGTTGTTGCCAGCGGGTTAAAAAGGCGTCCTGCATGCGCTGGTGGAGCGTGTTTTCTGAGGCAACCAGCACCGGTGAACGTCGGCCCTGGGTAAATACCCGCTCGGCCAGCTGACTGGCTTCATCTTCTGGGGCCAGGGCATAGTAAACCTGTGAACTGAAGCTGGCTGGCAGCAGCTCATGTTGCTCGCCATCGCCCAGCGTAGGGAGTGTAGCTTCAGGGCGGTTCAGGGTCAAAATGCGGTGCTGCGGGCTGAGCTTCGGCAATACCGCATCGACATTTTCTTTCAGCAGAGGGCCGATGATCCAGTCTGCGTTGGCAGCGGTTGCAATTAACTCATCGGCGGTTGCACCATTGGTGTCGATAAATTGTAACTGGGGGATCCGGGTCGCATTCATGGCGCTGGCATCGTTAAAATACGCGGCCAGTATGCCTTCTTTAATCGCCATGCCGGTGACCTGCAAACGACCACTGAGTGGTAACATCACAGCGATATTTTCGCGATTAGTGTGGGTTAGCTGGTCGAGGTTGCTCAGGTTGTCCGGCCAATGAGTTACCAGCGGGTGATTACGAAATACGCGCTGATACTGAGCCAGTTGCTGCCTGAGTACGTCAGGCTCAAAACCATGCTCAAGAATAAGCTGACGCAGAGAAACGTAGGCGGGGAGTTTGTTAAAGCGGGCACTGTCCTGTAATTGCTGTGCCGAGGCCTGATTAACCCATTGCCAGGCCTGCGCCACATGTTCAGGATTGGCATCATCGCTATTGAGTAGCGCGTTAGCAGCCGCCAGCCACTGACCAAGGCGGGCATAATCCGTTGCCATTAAAGCAAACTTTTGTGCTTTGGTTGCGGGATCGGAAGCTGCTATGGATTGCAGCAGTTCGAGCCGTTGTGCACTGCCTACCCGGGGATCGTTACCGTACAGTTCAACCAGCAGTAACTGATAGCGGTTTTGTTGTTCCGGTAAGCGGATTTGGTCGCGCAGCATGTAACTAATCTGGCTGGCTTTGGCTGGTGCACCCTCGGCCAGAAAGGCGTTTGCCGCATCCAGCAAGTAGTTGTTGCGTAAATTTATATCGCCGGTTGTCTGCCAGACATCCTGCGCGCGGGCGACCATCATCGCAGGCGTGAGCGTTGCCTCGGTGTTATCTTCGGTTTGTACCTGGGGCTTTGGGGTTTTCACCGGAGCGCGGGTGGTGGGCGCAGTTGAACCACAACCACTCAACAGCAAGGTAACGCTTAAACCAAACAGTAACCATGGGTAACATCGACGCATATACGTTCCGCGATTCCATACAATTATTCCTGAACCGTCAGTTTAACTGACTGATAACGAAAATCTACGGATTAATCTAAATTCTGGTCCAATGTTCATTGAATACCACACAAAGGTTTCCGCGATTGTGACAAACAGGTATATTGGCAGCCTTTCAGCTATGCCGGATTTTACCCTATGACTGCCGCTACCCTATACATTGTGCCCACGCCCATTGGCAACCTGCAGGATATTACTCAGCGGGCTATCGACGTGTTAGGTGAGGTAGACTGGATCGCTGCGGAGGATACCCGTCATAGCCAGAAGCTTTTACAACATTTCTCTATCCAGGCGAAAACCCTGTCGCTGCACGATCATAACGAAGAAAAGCGAACTCAGATGCTGTGCAACAAATTGCTCGGCGGTGAATCCGTTGCGTTAATCAGTGATGCGGGTACACCATTAATCAGCGATCCGGGTTTTGTACTGGTGCGTGCCTGCCGGGCTAACGGGATAAATGTGGTCGCTCTGCCTGGCCCTTGTGCGGCGATAACGGCGTTGAGCGCCTCTGGCCTGGCTACTGATCGGTTTATATTTGAAGGTTTTTTACCGGTTAAGAATCAGGCCCGTATGAACCTATTGGCAACGCTGCTCGACCGAACCTGCACCAGCGTATTTTACGAGGCACCAAGGCGTATCCTGGATACGGTTAATGATATCAAAACCGCCCTGGGACCAGATCGGCACCTGGTACTGGCCAAAGAGCTGACCAAAACCTTTGAGACCTACATCAGCGATACGCCGGATGGTATCATCGCCTGGCTGGAAGCCGATGCTGTGCATCAAAAAGGTGAATTTGTGCTGATGGTGGCCGGCGCGCCGCCTGCCAGCAATGAGCTGCCCAGCGAAGCCATGGCGCTGCTTAAACGCCTGAAGCAGGATTTACCCCTGAAAAAAGCAGCTGCCATTGTGGCAGATCATTATCAGCTAAAGAAAAACGCTTTGTATCAGGCCGGTTTGGCCCTAGAATAAATTTAACGATTTGTCCTACTTCCGGCTGTTAGTTCTAAGGCCGTTATTTCAATAATTCAAATATCAACACACTGGCAGTTGGGAGTGTGCTTCTTTAGTTATTTCAGGTGACACACAACGTTTTTCGGAGAATGACGAATGCTTGAGAAAACGCTCAATATCGATATGGACCGCGGTAACTGGATGGTGAATATCATCAATGAACATGCCGACAATGGAGTTTATGAATTAGTCTCACCGGCCCGCTCAGCAACGGTACATATTCATGACAACCATATTTACGGGTTTGAATACAGTATTGTGGGTAAAGCTGACAGTCCGTTCAAAATTAAGCTCGATGATACGGTGCTGGCTGAAGGTAAAGTTGCTGCCAGCGGTATAAGCCGTGGGCACGGTATTATTTAGCATAATCTTAACCGTTCAGTTATCAGCCATAAATTAAAGCGATGGTAGCGGTCGAGGGCGCGTAATTTATTTTCTGGTGCGCGTTTTACACCAAACTACAATTTTAGTGGGGAGTGGTGTATTTAATGTTGGATAAAAAACACCATCACAGCCGCATTCTTTTATCTGTGGGGCATTTAAGATAATCTGAAATTATTAGGAGATTGAAAAGCACCAAAATGGCAGTTTTATTCAGCCTTTTTTGGTGTCTATTTAACAGTTATTTTTCTCTCAACCTAAAAGGATTTTAATTTGTTCTGGGAAAGGAATAAAAAGGTAACAGTGGCATTTACTTTTTTGCTCCTGTCAGATGCTGCGACCAAAGGTGTATTCAGGGTTATACAAGAGAGACCGACTCCTTCTGAATGCTCAATGTCATCATTGCCTGATGGAAAAGTTCTCGTAAGAATTACTAGAGAAATAGAGAATAATAACGTGAAGATTATGGCAAACAAAGATGAGCTTGTTAGTGATCTACGCGGTTACGGAGCGATATTTCAGTACTGGAAATATCATCTGGTAAGTAATAACGGCTCTCTTAAAAATAAAAATATCGCTATTTCTTCTAAGTTTTTGGTTTGGCTAACACCAGCCCCAGATGCAAGAAATTATGAAAAACATTGGATGCCATACTACTCCATAGTGCTCGTATTAATCGTTGGGTTTATTATGGTCTGTGTGGTGTGAAATATAACAAACCAAGGCAGCGGGACACTAACACGTAGGCTCCCGTCACTTCGTTCCGTATTTTAGCCTACGTGTTATTGCCCCTGCTTGGGGCGTTAGGCAGCAAGAATTGTCGACATATTTTACAAAGTTGTTCTTTTCTTTGTTATGTCAACTTAAAAAACGATTAATAACAAGTGGTTATGTTGTTGGCGTTATATTTGCTTGAAAAATAAAAAACTTATGAGTATTAAAAGGATATATGAAAATGAAAACTCGGATTATCTCATTACTGGTTGCGCTGGTTTTTTCTGGTCAGGCAAGTGCAGGCCTGATATTCTCAGATGTAACTTACGATGCGAACTCGGTATCGTTTAGAACTACTGGTGATTTATCAGGCTATGCAATTCCAAATAGGCCAACATTTTTTAGTTTAGGCTTTGAGGGTGACTTGTTTTTATCGGGAGTTAATCCAAACATATCATGGTCTAATGCTATATTCTCAGGCTCTACTATATCAAATACTGGATATTCAGGCGATTGGACTGATTGGAATAGTCCAGGTGCATGGCTTCAATTTTCATCTCCTCTTAGCTCATCTTCTATTGCATTAGGCGAGATAACTACCTTAATTTTAGGCGCAAATGTTCTGAACGAATTTTCTACCTCTGGTGAAATAGTATTTAAGTGGGATGTGGATGCAAGTTTTACAACACACACCGAGCTAGGGCGTGTAAGTGTCAGTCAGGTTCCTGTGCCAGGATCTCTTGCTTTGTTTGCTTTTGGTTTGGCTGGGCTAGGCCTTTCAAGAAAAAAGAAATCTTCTGAATAAAGTTATGTCGCAACTTGTAGCCTCGGTTTTCATCGGGGCTTTTTTATGCCTAATCGGGTAGCCGGAGGTATCTAGCCTCCAGCCCCCACAACACCCTGCATGCGGCTCCGCACAGGGCGTTTCATTTAGGATAGTGAAGCGCAATCCAACCATCACGCAGTGAATAAAGCCCTTCGG
>Ga0213831_1000481_pt1 | contig 24537 bp, 22 predicted proteins | sample SWATP12_FD_163421 | JGI IMG/M metagenome (GOLD analysis project Ga0213831, IMG submission 163421) | Coastal seawater microbial communities from Marineland, Florida, United States - SWA TP1 #2 | ecosystem: Environmental > Aquatic > Marine > Coastal | place: USA: Florida | collected 2016-08-06 | reverse complement strand
GAATAACATACGCAGCTAGCCTTGCCTTTAGCAAACAGACACAAAAAAACCACCCGTAGGTGGCTTTTTGAACTCGATAAGAATGAAGACTTAAAGTTCTAAATCTTCCTCTTTAACTACCTTCATGACCAACTCAAACATCTCGGACATTTGTGCTTGATTCAATGGCGTATTCGCGACATCTCTGAATTTGATATGAACGCCATCAACTGTGGTGTTCAACTCAAGCTTGTACTCACCCTTTGGCAATTCTAGCTTATTCGCAACATCGGAATTAAACACTGAGTCCCACATGCTTTGCTGGTTTTGCTCGTATGTCAGTTTGAAACTGAATAAATCTTTGTCTTCTTCAACCACAACAAAACCTAACCAATCCAACACATCTTCCATTTGTTCAAACACAAAAATGATGTCTTGTTGCGAACTAATTACAAAATCTCCTGAAACGTCCTGAACGAGCTTCAAGCTCACTTCTAGTGACGATTTCTCGTTCTTAATCTTGACCCTGTATAGGTAATCAAGCTCCAACATTAATTCGTTGAGTGTTTGCTTTGCAAGCGACGACGATCTCAAATCTGGTGCAATATTTGGGGCCAAATCAGGATCTAAGTTCTTGTAACTTACTGTATCTACGAATACTTCTCCACTGCGCTGATGAGGCTGAAAAACTATGTTCAAGTCGAATACATATTCTTCTGCAACTTCATCTGATTTCCAAAACCAAAAACCAGTTTCAACGGTCAGTGGTTTTGTCACGCGGTATTTTGTTTCCGAGACTTTTTCTACTTTAAGCGACTTCAAACTTGCATAAGAGTCAAAACCCGATTGAACAAACCCAGGTAAGTCGTCAATCAGATCTGGTCGCTCTAACATTATCTTGGCACGATGTGGATCATCTTCGTTAATCCAACTTTTATCAAAAATCACCAATACAGAAGTTGGAGAAGTCAATGCAAAATCATCAGGAGTAGGCTTTATCGCGGCGATTTCAAACTCTTGTGAGCGTTTTGGATTGGTATAACCAGCCGGCAGTTTCAGTTCTTTTCTGTCGTTAACTTGTTCGAGTTTTGTTTGTTCCGGATCTTTATTTGAGAACCAATTTTTCATTGTAGAACAAGCAGAAAGAGTCGTCACTGCTGTGAAGAGGATCGCTATTTTGTAGGAATTCACTAACATCTCCGTTATTAATTATTAGCGCGATTTAATGCTTCTTTGATGGCATTTTCTGAATTTGGTTCCAATGGTAACAAAGGAAGTCTTACCATAGCACTAGAAATAAGTTGTTTTTGTCGCAAAACCCACTTTGCGGGGACAGGATTGGGCTCTATGAAAAGATCAGTGTGTAACAAAGATAACTTGTCATCTAATAGCGAAGCCTGTTTTTCGTCGCCATTAATGGCTGCTGATACCATGTCTGACATCAATGCCGGCTCAACGTTACCGGTTACGGTTATGACGCCATTCCCACCTTGCAAAAGGTAATCTTTAGAGCTGATATCGTCACCCGAGAATAACAGAAATGAAGGATTTTCTTTCTTCATAGCACTAACACGAGTTAAATCGCCGGTGGCATCCTTGATCGCAACTATATTCTCAACTTTCATTAGCTCAAAAACGGCTTCATTCGAGAGATCAACACCCGTGCGACCCGGCACGTTGTAAAGGATGATTGGCTTATCCGTCGCTTCGGCAACCGCTTTGAAATGCTCTATCATCCCCTTCTGGGTGGGCTTGTTGTAGTATGGCGTAACTGTTAGATAGCCATCAATTGCGAGTTCGTTAAGGTGTTTGGTCTTTTCAACTGTAGTTCTCGTGCAATTACTGCCGTTGCCGACAATAATTGGTAAGCGGCCTTGGTTTTCTGCAATCACAGTATCTAACACTAGCGCTTGTTCACTCTCCGATAACGTCGCAGTTTCAGCGGTCGTTCCCAGAACTACAAGACCATTAGTACCTTGTGCAATGTGCCATTTTGTCAAGTGTTTGAGGCCTTCAAGATCAACACTACCGTCATCGTTCATCGGTGTAATTAATGCAACAAAACTGCCTGCTAAACCTAAACTACTCATACTAAAACACACATACTCCAATACTCACGGGCGGGCTATGTTACTTAGCAAGTCAACACAAAACAAGAGCCAACATACACCCTAGCCAGTTTTTATTTGAATATGTTAAACTTGCGAACTTAACTCCCTGCAAATAAAAGATATTTACCTATGGCCCTAGCTTCGAAACAAATCGCAGAACAGCACTTAGTGCTCACCGCCATTGGCCAAGACAAAACGGGCTTAGTGAGCGAACTCACGGGCTTAGTCAGCGAGTGTCGGTGCAACGTCGTCGACAGTAAGATGGCTATTTTTGGCAATGAATTCACGATGATCATGTTACTTGCCGGCGACAGTGCGTCGCTGGTTCAGCTTGAAATGCAACTGCCGCAATTAGCGATGAAATTAAACCTGTTAACTATGATGAAGCGCACTGCAAAACACCTTGAGCTGAGTGTAGATAATCTGCAAGTAACGCTTGAAGGACCAGATAGGGCTGGAACCATCAAAACCATTACATCGTTTTTTGCCCAGAACAATGTCGACATTTCAAGTTTAAAATCAAATACTTCTACTCAGAATGAGCAAGAATGGCAAGTTGCGGAAATAGTTATCAGCCTCCCTTCTGAACTTTCTATTGAAAAACTTGATCTAGGTTTGTCAGATGTGTGTAAAACACTGAATATGACAGCAACCATAAATCCAATCACTATAGATTCAAAATAAGAGAAACCTATGAACACTTTACAAGCGGGTGATAAAGCGCCGATGTTTCGATTAGAAGACCAAAACGGTGAGGTCTTCGATCTACAAGAAACTTTGAAAACTCATCAAGTACTTGTTTATTTCTACCCAAAAGCAATGACACCGGGATGCACGGTGCAAGCGCAAAAACTGCGTGACGTTAAGTCTGACTTGGAAAAATTCAATACCATCGCTGTTGGTATTAGTCCCGATGCAGTTAAACGCCTAACTAAGTTTACCGAACGTGACGAGCTCAACTTCCCACTGCTTTCAGACGAAGACCACGCAGTCGCAGACCAATTTGGTGTTTGGGGATTGAAAAAGTTTATGGGTCGTGAATACGATGGCATTCATCGCCTGACGTTTTTGATTGGCCAAGACGGTGAAATCAAACATTTCTTCAACAAATTCAAAACCAAAGATCACCATGAAGTAGTTCTAGCTAAGTTAGAAGAACTTGCAAGCTAGTACATTGGTGCCACCAGTTTTAACACAAAAAAAGGGAGCCTAAGCTCCCTTTTTTATTAATCATTACTTTTCACTAACATCGTTGTAAATCGGAGTCGGATGGCTCTTGTTTGTCACTCCAAGCATTGACTAATGCTTTTACTAATGACGCTAAAGGAATGGCGAAGAAAACGCCCCAGAATCCCCATAATCCACCAAAAAACAGCACCGCAACTATGATGTAAACAGGATTCAAATCGACCGCTTCCGAGAATAACAAGGGCACCAGCAAGTTACCATCAAGCGCCTGAATAATACCATACGCAATGATGACGTAGTAAAACTCAGGCGTCAGTCCAAATTGAAACAGAGCAACAACAGCCACAGGGATAGTCACCACAGCGGCACCAATGTATGGAATAAGCACAGATAACCCGACCAAAAGACCGAGCACAGCAGCGTAACGCAGATCCATGATTACAAATACGATATAAGTCACACCGCCGACGATGAAGATTTCTATAACCTTGCCGCGAATATAATTGATGATCTGTTGGTTCATCTCGTTCGCCACTTGGGTGATCAAAGTTCTTTCATCTGGCAGTAATTTATCAAACCCTGCTAACAATAAACTTTTATCTTTGAGCATAAAAAACACCATCAAAGGCACTAAGATGACGTAAATCAGAATCGCTACAATATTAGTAAATGACGCAGCGACCGTTTCCAATGCGCCTTCCAAGAAAGTGATAAGTTTACTGTCGAGGTTCGCTGTAAGGTTGGTAACTAGACTAGGATCCAAATTCGGATAATTCTGAGGGATTGAATTAATAAACTCTTTGAGTTGAGCCATCATTTCCGGCAACTCTTTAACCAAACCAATACTTTGTTGCCAAATTACTGGAATTGCCATCACAAACACTAAGGTCATAAAACTGACAAATCCGGTAATAACAATGGACGTACTCAGATTTCGGCTAAGTCCCAAATTGGTCACCTTTTTAACCGGCCATTCAAGCAAAAATGCAAACACTGCCGCGACTAAAACTGGCATCAGAATTTTGCCTACCCAGGCGAACAGCAACATGGCCAAGGCGACCACGAGGACAAGAGTTACGGCGTTGGGATCTGAGAAGTTCTTGCGATACCAATGTTTAAAGACTTCAAACACGTTTTAATCCTTAGAGTTGAGGACGACTTTATAGACGCCTTGAGATTCAGTTTGAGTATATTGCACACTCAACTTATCCAGATAACTGACAAAATTATACAAAGATATTCGGTCATCCAACAGATAGACTTTGGTTTTATTTATAACCAAAGCTTGCTTGGCTTTGACAAAAGCCAGCGGACACTTCAGCCCTCTACCGTCAAACTGTTCTGACATTTTACAACTGAACCAAATAAATTTGTGAATTCTCTTCAATAATTTTACACAATCTACGATACTTAAACATAAGAAATTATTTAAAAAAGTGGAATTTATGGGAAAGTACCCGGATAAGTACCAACTGCCAGATGACGCCACCTGCAAAGAAGTCAATGCCTTTAAAAAACGCATAAACTGGGGAGAAATCCCTGCATTTTTCCAAGTCGTCTCTAGCTCAATCGCTGAAGCAGAGGGCTTCATTTATCACGGATTTGATAACGCTTACAAACGAATTGTTGACCATCGGAATTGGAATTACGACATCCTAGGCGTCCCCGCAGAGGTTGATTTGAAGAAAGTCGACCATATCGAATACATAGAGCCGGTAAGGAAGCCGAAAATCTGCCTGTATCACGTTTTTTCACAAACTGGCTATGAACTTTTGGCATTTCCATACGTCAATGACAATATCGTTGATATGTACCGGTGTGATGATCCAAAGCTGGATTTCAAAGTATGGGATCCAAGTCAGATGAAAGTGTTAGTGCGTATCCCGCAATTTCACAAATTCATTGCATTCACTCTGAAAAGTGGCGATGACGCAGACACTGCACTTGTTATTCATGCACACCACGTGGTTAACAAAATAATTGCTATGTTGCAGCAGCAAGTGGACGTCAATGAAGTGAAAGGTATGACAATTCAACAAGCATTCAAATTGCAGAATGCCAATCCTGACCTGCCGCCAGATGAGGTCATAATTACGACTCAATTAGAGATTGAAACCGAACAGTAACAGAGGCTATTAAGTTGTCGAAGAAAAGTGTTGTAAGCCTTGTCGCTGCCGCTGTATTGAGCTTATCAATTAGCGCCACTGCGAACGATCTACCAGATTTAGGTGCGTCTGCGCTCACCGTATTATCCATTGAGAAAGAGAAACGTTTGGGTGACGTTTTGTTTAACGAAATGCGCGGTCACGCTGGGGTATTGAAGGACCCGTTGACTCAGGAATACCTCAATACTCTGGGCAATCGATTGGTCGCCCACGCCAATGATGTAAAGTTTCCTTTCACGTTTTTTGCTATCCACAGCAACGATATCAATGCGTTTGCATTTTACGGCGGCCACATCGGTATTCACACTGGTCTTATAGCGGAAGCTGATACTGAGAGCCAGTTGGCCTCAGTTATAGGCCACGAAATCGCCCACGTAACCCAACGTCATTTAGCCCGACGGCAACAAGCGGCGGCACAACAAACACCACTGACATTGGCTGGTATTGTCGGTTCAATTTTGTTGACAGCGATAAATCCTCAAGCCGCACTCGCAGGTGTTATGGCTACTTCTGCCGGAGCAAGCCAAAGTTCGATAAATTTCACCCGCCAAAACGAGCAAGAGGCAGACAACGTTGGAATGAATATCCTCGCTGATGCAGGATATGACCCTTATGCTGCTGGCGAGTTTTTTGCGAAGTTACAAGCTGAATTTCGCTATAAAACCAAACCACCACAATTTTTAGTGACCCACCCTTTGCCAGAATCTCGGGTCACAGATGCCCGTTTGAGAGCGCACCAATTTGAGCGCCGTTTTTATAGCGACTCGCTGGATTTCTTGTTGCTAAAACACAGAATATTGGCTCGTTATACCTACGACCCTGACATCGTGGTTGAGTATTACGAAGATTTGGTGACTAAGCTCAAGGGCAACAAATTGTTCGCCGCACAATATGGTCTTGCTTTGGCCTATGTCGATAACGAGTTCTTTGACAAGGCAGAAAAGTTGCTAGATCAACTGTCACAACAAGCGCCCAACAATTTGTTTATCTTGGACACTTTTTCTGACTTATACACTGCCAAGAAAGATTTTAAAACGGCACTCGATAAGCTAGGCCATGCCTATCAACTGCGCCCGAATAACTCGGTCGTAACGCTGAACTTTGCTAATGTCGCAATCGCTAGTGGCAACTACGAGAAAGCCATCAAATTGCTGGAATATTTTCTGTTAACTAAACCGGACGATTTAATTGCGCACGAATTACTGCGACAGGCCTACAACAAAACAAAAAATATGGCAAAATACCACGCCACAGGTGCAGAATACTTTGCTTTAGTTTCAAATTATACCAAAGCTATTCAGTCCGCCGATTTAGCTTTGTCGACGCTCAATCCAGAAAACACATCGGAGATCAGTCGTCTCGAAGCATTAAAAATACAATTTCGTCAACGCATGAAATACATGCAAAAAATAAAGGGTAAGATGTAATGAGCTTGGTTATCTACCACAACCCAAGATGTTCTAAGAGTCGTCAAACACTTCAACTAATTGAAGAGCATGGACAGCAACCAGACGTCATCGAGTATCTAAAAACACCTCCTTCGGTTGAGGCTCTAACCGCCATTATTGCAGCACTCGATGTGTCACCTCGTGATATCATTCGCAACAAAGAAGCGGAATACAAAGAAAGTGGTTTGGACAACCAAGACCTTTCCGATTCAGAGATTATTGCGCTGATGGTCGCCAACCCAAAAGTAATCGAACGCCCCATCGTCGTCAACGGTGACAAAGCCGCCGTTGGTCGTCCGCCAGAAAATGTTTTAGCTATTCTGTAGAAAATGAAAAACGACTACGTTTTAGTTCTTTATTACTCGCGCAATGGCTCTGTCTTAAACTTAGCTCGAGCCATCGCACGCGGTATCGAAGCAAATGGCATAGAAGCGAAGATCCGAACTGTTGCCAGTATCAATGACGATAGCGCTCAAGAGTATCCACTAGTGACCCAGGAAGAACTGAAAAACTGTTCAGCACTCGCATTAGGAAGCCCTTGTCGTTTTGGCACTATGGCAGCTCCACTCAAGGCTTTCTTTGAAACGACCTCTAATATTTGGCTGGCCGGTGATCTTATTGACAAACCAGCGTGTACCTTTACTTCAAGCGCGAGTATGCACGGTGGCAATGAAGCAACATTATTAAGCATGGCTTTGCCCCTACTACACCATGGAATGATGTTGTTAGGCGTCCCCTATTCTGAACCTGAACTCAACAGAACAGAACAAGGTGGCAGCCCTTACGGTGCAAGTCATGTTTCGGGATTAAATTCCCAACCCGAATTGACACAATCGGAAGCAACCATCTGTTCAACTTTGGGTAAACGATTAGCCGAAATGGCTTTGAAAATAAAACACTCATAAATTATGCAAAAATTTGAAAACATTGAAGATGCGTTTAAAAATGCACCGATGGCGAGCTTCGTCTCTCGTTTAAGAAAGATTGGATTGGTGGGTTATGTCGGCCTAGTTATTTATTATCCTTTCCTATTTTTCGCATTTGATCCAACAGCTAACAACCTAGCTTACTTTTCACTTGTTGTGTTCTGGCTACCACTCATATTTGCACTTCGTGGATTATTAAACGGTAACCCATACACATACGCTTGGAGCAATTTTGTTCTAATGTGGTGTTACCTGCGCGGACTAACTGCGATTTGGACCTTTGAAGGTAATAAGCTTTTTATCGTAATTGAAATCGCCCTACTGACGGCAGGTTTTATAGGCAACACCTATTTTGCCCGGTATCGAGGCAGAGAGCTCGGAATGGCATTACCAAAAATAAAAGAGTTGAAAGAGAAAGAAAAACAAATGTACGAAAAATAACTCCGTACATTTCGAACAATAAAAAAGCCGCTAAAGCGGCTTTTTTATTAATTAATTGATTGAGGCGAGTATTGTTTCATCTAATCCAGCGTTCACAATACCAATCACCGCGTTACAGTGTTCAACTGTGAACTCTCCGTCCGCAATCTGAGTATTTAATTTAGCACGACGAATAGAAACAGTGTTCGCAATTGCTTGCTTATCCTTCTCATCGATTTTCAGACTAGCGACTGCTTTATCCAATTTCTGAAAATACGGATAAAGTTTGCTTTCCGCTGCGTAAGCAGCTTGGCGAGCTTCCGGATGATAATCTTCACAGGCGTTCAAATTCATCAGATAGAAGTTCAAATACGTCGAAACCGTAATTAACTTGTAACTTTGGTTGGTATTAGCTTGTGCACCAAACGCAAATAACATTGCGATAAGACAACTGCTCAATTTTTTCATAATTATACTCATGGCCTGTTCCAATACTATGTCTGACTTTAATCACAAATCCGTTGTAATTCAATGAACATTCTCATTATTTTTGAATTTTCGAAGAAAAAATAAAAAAGCCGAGCTATAAGCTCGGCTTTTGTCTCAATTTTGGTCGGTTAAATTAACCTAATAATTCTAAACCAGCATTGAATGTCGCGCTTGGACGCATCGCTTCAGCTGCTTGTGCATCATTTGGTTTAAAGTAACCACCAATGTTCATTGCAACGCCCTGAACGTCATTCAACTCAGCAACGATCTTATCTTCGTTCGAAGTTAAGTGCTCAGCTACCGCAGTGAACTTAGCTTTAAGCTCAGCATCATCGTTCTGAGCCGCTAACTCTTGTGCCCAGTAAAGTGATAGATAGAAGTGTGAACCACGGTTATCTAATTCATTTACTTTGCGAGACGGCGACTTGTTGTTGTCTAAGAACGTCGCAGTTGCTTTATCAAGAGTGGTCGCTAGGATTTGCGCTTTAGCATTGTCTTGAGTGTTCGCCAAGTGCTCGTAAGAAGCCGCTAACGCTAAGAACTCACCAAGTGAATCCCAACGTAAGTGGTTTTCTTTTTCGAACTGCTGAACGTGCTTAGGCGCAGAACCACCAGCACCAGTCTCGAACAAACCACCACCGTTCATTAGAGGAACGATAGACAACATCTTCGCTGACGTGCCTAATTCTAAGATTGGGAATAAGTCAGTCAGGTAATCACGTAATACGTTACCTGTTACAGAAATCGTGTCTTGGCCGTCTTTCATACGCTCTAGAGAGAAACGAGTTGCTTCAACAGGCGCTAAAATGCGGATGTCTAAGCCATTTGTATCGTGGTCTTTTAGGTACTCGTTTACTTTCGCGATTAACTGAGCATCGTGTGCACGAGCTTCGTTTAACCAAAATACTGCTGGCATGCCAGACAAACGAGAGCGGTTTACAGCTAATTTAACCCAATCTTGAATTGGCGCATCTTTAACCTGACACATACGGTAGATATCGCCACCTTCAACAGCGTGTTCGAAAACAACATTGCCGTCTTCGTCAGTTACTTTAATTGTACCTGCAGCAGGTGCTTCAAACGTTTTGTCGTGTGAACCGTACTCTTCCGCTTTTTGTGCCATTAAACCAACGTTAGGGATAGTACCCATAGTAGAAGGATCAAATGCACCGTTTTCTTTACAGAAAGAAATCGTTTCTTGGTAAACGCCAGCGTAACAACGGTCAGGAATAACCGCCTTCATGTCTTGTAGCTTGCCTTCGGCATTCCACATTTGACCTGAAGAACGAATCGCTGCAGGCATAGATGCATCGATGATAACGTCTGAAGGTACGTGCAAGTTAGTAATACCACGGTCAGAGTCAACCATAGCAACCGCTGGTGCGCTCTCGTAAACCGCTGCGATATCAGCTTTGATTTCAGCTTGTTTAGCTTCATCTAACTGAGCAAGTTTCGCTTCAACGTCGCCAAAGCCGTTGTTTACATCAACGCCGATTTCAGCAAATGTTTCGCCGTGTTTTGCGAATAAGTCTTTGTAGAAAGCTTTTACAATGTGACCGAAAATGATTGGGTCAGAAACTTTCATCATAGTTGCTTTTAAGTGCGCAGAGAAAAGAACACCAGACGCTTTAGCGTCTGCAATTTCAGCCGCTAAAAATTCGTTTAATTTTGCAACGCTCATGAATGTTGCATCTACAACCTCACCCGCCAAAACTGGAACAGATTCTTTAAGAACACTTGCAGTACCATCGGCACCTACGAATTCAATTTTAAGTGAACCTTCTTTAGCGATAGTCGCTGACTTTTCGTTTTCGAAGAAGTCACCGCTTTCCATGTGCGCAACGTGAGACGCAGAATCTTTCGCCCATGCACCCATTGAATGAGGGTTTTTCTTCGCGTATTGCTTAACCGCACCAGGCGCACGACGGTCTGAGTTGCCTTCACGTAACACAGGGTTTACAGCAGAACCTAACACTTTTGCGTAACGAGCGCGCACGTCTTGCTCTTCAGCTGTTTTCGGCTCTTCCGGGAAATCTGGCAGGCCATAACCTTTCGCCTGAAGCTCAGCAATTGCTGCTTTCAACTGAGGAATTGAAGCTGAGATATTTGGCAATTTTATGATGTTCGCTTCAGGTGTTTTCGCCAAACGACCTAAATACGCCAATTCGTCTTCAATTTTTTGCTCATCTGTTAACTTTTCTGGGAAATTCGCGATGATACGACCAGAAAGTGAGATATCACGTGTTTCCACGTCAACACCTGCAGTAGAGCTGTATGCACTTACAACAGGCAGGAAAGAATAAGTTGCCAATGCTGGCGCCTCATCTGTGATGGTATAGATGATTTTAGATGTCATTGATTTTCCCTACGTTTATATGCAGTATCGCTTAACTCAATATCGAGGCTTCGTTAAATGTTGTTAACCGACAACATTTTTCGATATTCAGCGTAAGTTCAACCGGAAGATTTCAACTAGATTTTGAACAAATAATAGTCGAAAAAATTTAAGTCTGAAATTTGGGGGTGAATACTATAAAATACGCAAAATTTTTTAAAGTTTTTTATATTTATACTCACTATGCCTTTTCCTAATAAAGCCCCCGGCTGCAAAACCAAAAAAAACAATAAAAAACAAAACTTCAGTGATAAAAACAAACGTAAATTTGGTTCCGCTGCGCGCAGAAAAAGCACTATAACCTCAGGTAAAGGCAGAGAGAATAAAGCCTCTCAGGACCCAAGCAAAATTGTGCTGTTCAATAAGCCTTTTGACGTTTTAACTCAGTTTACCGATCAGCAAGGCCGCAAAACGTTAAAAGACTACATTGACATACCCGGAGTTTACCCTGCCGGTCGCCTCGACCGAGATTCTGAAGGATTGTTGGTTTTAACCAACGACGGTCAATTGCAAAATCGAATTGCCAGCCCCAAACATAAAATGTCCAAGTGTTACTGGGTGCAAGTTGAAAACATACCAAATGAAGAAAAATTACAACAATTGCGCGATGGCGTAACGTTAAAAGATGGCCTAACCAAACCTGCTAAAGTGAAAATAATTGAGCAGCCCGAACAAGTTTGGCCAAGAAATCCACCAATAAGAGAACGTCAATCAATTCCTACTTGCTGGCTTGAAATTGTCATCAGTGAGGGCCGTAATCGTCAGGTACGCCGGATGACCGCCCATATCGGCCACCCAACGCTGAGATTGATACGTTATCGAGTCGGTAATTGGACTATTGACGGTCTCGATAATGGTCAGTACCGAGTGATTGATAACCCCTAGAGTGTGCTTTCGTACTCTTCGATGCACTTTAGCGCTTCATCGTAGTCAAATGTCAGGATCCAATTTGCCGCTTGAGACAGCAGTTCAGAGTTCTGCTCCATTGAATATTGTTTCAGGGCTTGTTGTAAGCTTGTGCTCATGATTCCACCCGTCCGCAAAGTCTCTTTAATGTCTATCAACATTTCCTTCGCTATCGGTTTGATATCACTCGATAAGGCAACCGAATGGTTGGCATTGTACTCCGCCGCTAACGTTAAACTTCGATCGAGCCTCTCAGTCATAGCTAATAACTGTTCTTCACTCAGACTCTGTGAAGCAATATCTTCCTCGATTTCGTTGCAATACTGGTGCAAAGCTACAAACCCACAACTGCCACTTGCGCCTTTGAGCGTATGAACAAATCCGGCTAATTGTTGCCAATCCCTCTGCTCGAACATAGTTCGACACAATGAGACAGCGCCCTCGTATTGCTTTGTGTAAACTTGTAAAACTTGGATCACTTGGCTGTTATCTGCGCCAAAATTTGGTACGAGAAATTCATTGACTGCTGAATCTGGTTCGCTAGCTACATCATTGCGATTAGGCACAGAATTGTCGAACATACCCGCTTCTAGATTTAACGCCTGAATCAACACTTCGTGCAGTGCTCTTTTGTCGATTGGCTTACTGACGTGGTAATTCATCCCGCTTTCGATGCATCTTTTAACGTCCGCTTCTAGCGCAAACGCAGTAATCGCTACCATTGGAATAGCCGAATATTGCTGTCCCGCTCTGCCCGCTCTTATTCGCTCAGCCGCACTGAACCCGTCGAGAACAGGCATCTGACAGTCCATTAGAATGGCGTCGTATTGTTGCGCCTTGTCTCCTGCAGACAAATGCTCAATAACCTCCTGACCATTCTCAACAATGTCAAAGGTAAGTCCTATTTCATGCAGATAGCCTTGAATCACCAATTGATTCACTTTGTTGTCTTCCGCCACCAGCAAATGAAACGAATCACATACCTTTTGCTCATTATGTTTGAATGAGCTTAGATAGTTTTGTGTGACAAATGAGGCTTGCTCCGAGCGGCCTCCTGGCAAATCCATGACTAAAGCGACGCCATCTCTGAGGGTAGATGTTGTCACTGGCTTAGTGAAAAAACCATTTACACCGATTTCTCTAATCCGATTCCGGTCCGTTACTTCCATTAAAGACGTCATGATAATGATCTTCAATTCATCGTATTCGGGATGCAGCCTAATTGCAGCGCAGAGCCCTTCACCGTCTAACTCTGGCATGTGCATATCAAGAATTGCCAAGTCATAGGCTGCCTGTAGATGATTTTGTTCTAATAGGTCCAAAGCTTGATGTACGGTTTCGGCTGTGTCCACCTCCGCTCCCCATAAACTCAGTTGGTTACTGAGTATGTCGCGGTTTACTTCATTGTCGTCGACGACGAGTACCCGCGCATGAGACAGGTTTAAGCTAGGCATAGTTCTGAGCTCACCTTGAGAGGTCTCTAGGTCTATCTCAAATTCAAATGTAGAACCTTTACCCTTTTCACTGGTCACACTCACTCGTCCACCGTAAAGATCGACAATGCGTTTTGAAATCGCTAATCCTAAACCCGTACCGCCATATTGACGGGTTGTAGAACTGTCTTCTTGCGAGAAAGACTCAAACAATTCACCCAATTTATCCGCGGCGATACCTATTCCTGTATCCTCTACCATAAATGAAAACTTAAAACTCTCATCGCTGCGAAGAGAGAGCTTCACGCTAATTTTGATAAAGCCATCATGGGTAAACTTAACCGCGTTGCCAATTAGATTGTTGATCACCTGACGAATTCTCGTCGGATCGCCTTTTACCAAGTGGAATCCCATATTACTGGCGTCCAAAATCAGCTCTACGCGCTTCTCTAACGCTTTAGCAGCAAAGTTTTGAATACTTGATTCGATAAGTTCAAGCAGGTCGAAATCGACTTTCTCTAACGTCACCTTGCCAGATTCAATTTTCGAAAAGTCCAATATGTCGTTCAAAATATCCAATAGTGAATTGGCACTGGTTAGAGCAATTTCCGCTTTTTCTTTTTGCTCGACAGACAAGCTAGAGCTACTCAACAGCGACAACATTCCAATCACGCCGTTCATTGGTGTTCTGATCTCATGGCTCATTGATGCTAAAAATTCGCTTTTGGCCTGATTAGCTTCCTCTGCCAGCCGCTTTGCGGCGAGCATTTCGGACTCTAGTTTTTTTCTTTCGGTGATATCAACAGCGATACCCAATACGCCTATTTGACCATTGTAGTCCAGTTTTATTGGAATCTTACTGGTCCAAAAATCTAATGTTTGACCGTTCTTAATCCGTGTTTTTTCTTCGAGTGCTAGCAGCTTGCCTGATTCAACTATCTTTTGGTCCGATGCCCGGAATTCGGCAGCTTCTTCTGGAGAGAATAAATCGGTGTCCGTTCGGCCGATAGTTTGCTCAGCCTCAATCCCAAGCAATGCCTCCCACTCTTTATTCACCAGCAAGTATCGCCCGTCTCTGTCCTTGAGGTATACGATGGCAGAAATATGATCCAGTACCATTTGCAGGCGATTTTCACTTTGTTGCAATCGAGACCTCGCCCGCTCAACTTGCTGCAATGTTTCATTTAGCGCTTCTGTCCGTTCAATCACACGGCGCTCCAACTCTAGATTATTTGCTCTCAGTATCCGACTTGTTCGGGTATGCGCATTGATCACCCCGATGGTTACCGCACCAATGGTCAGCACTAAAATCCCTAGCACGGTGATCACCGTTCTTTTCGATTTTTCAAATACTGCCATCGCTTCGCTTTGGTCAATTTCCGTAATGACCGCGGCATTCAGCGCCGAGTCCCAACTCCAAGCCCCAAGCACCATGACACCTCGATAGTCGAAATAGCCGTCGACGTTAACTCCCGATTTTTGTGCCAAGGCTTCGGTAACGGCCAATGTTTGTTCACCCGACTCGACATAAATGCCATTAACATTTTTGGGCACACGTGCGGCGACCGAGAGTATATTGTGCGAGTCAGCTTGGACCATTCCCAACTCAATAAGTTGCTCACTAAATCTCGAACGAGAAGCCATGAAGCCTGCTTCATTGACAATATATGTCTCGCCACTGTCGCCAATACGCCCCAAACTTAACAAGTTGCTGAATTCGCCCATTGGATCTAGACGATTTGCCAACAAAGCAATGACGCGACCTTGTAAGTCATACACGGGAGTTAGAAAATACATGACCGCCGGCTTATCTAAACCGGAAATCGGTGCTAAGCCGTCAATATTGACGTCTGAAACAATCGGTAAGACAAACTCTGTGCTGCCTCTGCTTGCCTCAGCAAATTGCTTATTAGCCTGCTTATCTACTGGATGTTCACTTTTTAGATGGTCGTATCCGTGGCCAACTAATACATCTCCAGATAAAGAAAGAATCGCTAACCCAAGACTGTCTTCAGTGGTCACAAGATTGAACAACAGATTTTGCAATTCCTGTTGCAGGCCCGTCGTGTCCATATCAGAGGAGAGTGAGTCAATCAGCACCTCTGTATAAGATTCCAATCGTTTATCCGATGCGACGCTGCGAATTTGCTGTTTGCGGTTGTTGACCCAAATAGCGACGGCTTCTTGAGTGGTTTGCTGAACGGTTTGTAAACTGGAAGTCCAATTGTCTTTGGTATTGCGCTTAATTTCAGCCAATGCCCAAAACGCTAACATTAGCGTAACCACAAGAATAAAGGTGTTGATTAACAGAGCTTTGCGAAACGAGCGATATATAGAGTCAGTGGATTGAATGTGATTTGGCTGGGGCATAATTAGAAAGTTCAGGCGAGTTGCGTCAAGTTACTCTTTATTTGATTTTTCCCTTCCAATTTTGCTTGATAGAGACATTCATCTGCAAGTTTGACGAGCTCTGAAACAGAGGTGTCTTTTGCAGGTATGGCGACGACTCCGGCACTAAAAGTCACGATAGGTGCAACCGGCGAGTAATCGTGATTTAGTTTGAGCTGTCGAAACGCCTCAAGGCATTTTAACAACAAACGACTGGCCTCTACCTCGTTCGTGTCATACATCAGCACAGAAAACTCTTCTCCCCCATATCGAAAACAAAAATCAGAATGGCGCTTGAATTGTGAGCGCAAAGTATTTGCCAATTTAACAAGAACCTTGTCACCTGCAGGGTGGCCGTAGTTATCGTTATATTGTTTAAAACAGTCGATATCTATCATCGCCAAGGCAACTTCTTTATTCTCGCGTCGTGCTCGGTTGAGTTCAGACTCCAATTGAAAATCAAACGCGCGCCGGTTGCCAATCTCTGTTAAACCATCAACATTCGCCAACTTAGACAGCAGCGCGGTTTTTCTTTGAATATCCAGTTGCAGCGCAATGCGCGCTAACAGAACACTCTCATTCAGTGGCTTATATACATAATCCACCGCACCGAGCCGGAGCCCGGCGGCTTCCTGTTCAGCGGCGTATTCACTGGTCATAAGAATAATGGCAATTGAATCCGCGTATTCGAAACTGCTCTTCATCTCGGTACATATTTCAAGACCGCTGCCATCTGGCAAATTAACGTCGAGTAAAATCAGTGAAAAATCGCCACCTTTGATAAGCTCAAGGGCTTTGGCCTTAGATTTAGCAATAGACAGTTGATAATGAACGTTTAGGTAACTGCATATGGTCTGCAAAACGGTGGGATCATCATCAACAATTAAAACCTTGGATTTTTCTTCTGTCATAACCAACATGAAATTCGATTAGATTGCTTAATTATAGTTTTAGGTACAGGAAAAACCATAAAAAAACTAGGTATTTATGATGAAAGACAGACTCATCAGACCGCTGTGGAACCATAATCGCGTGTTTATTTATTCTTAAATTTGTTGATCTCAATCAATATACATTCTAAACTTTCAATAATTTCTGAAACTTCAATAGGTGATGTATGACACCAAAAATAGAAAGCTTTGTAATGCACTGCGGAGAAATGGGCAGTCGCTGGGGTTTTAACCGGACGGTTGGGCAAATGATAGGGTTGCTCATCGTCAGCGACACTCCGAAGACGGCCAACGAACTCGCCGATACTCTGAATATTTCTCGCGGCAATGTGTCGATGGGGATCAAAGAGTTGCAGTCTTGGCAGTTGATTAAGACACAACATATTCCCGGCGACCGAAAAGATTACTACGCACCTGCCGGTGATATTTGGGACTTAGCTATTCGTGTATTTGAAGAGCGACGCAAGCGAGAAATGGATCCCACCCTATCTTTATTGCGCAGTGTCATTCTCGAAACTCCAGCAAATAAACAAGAAGAGTATGCGCAGGAGAAAATGCACGAAATGCATGATTTGCTTGAGTCAATTACTGTATGGGCCAGCGAGCTACAAAGAATGAGCCCTGAAAAGTTGTTGATGCTGATGAAGCTTGGTTCTGGCGTCGGCAAAGTCTTAGATATGAAAGATAAGTTTTTAAAAAGCGGAAGCAGCGATTAGCGGCTTCCGTTTTTTTTCGTAAGGAGAAGTACCATGTTAGATGCCTTCATGTTGTCGCGGATTCAGTTTGCCGCGAACATCAGTTTTCATATTCTATTTCCCACAATCACCATCGCATTGTGTTGGTTCCTTTTGTATTTCAAAGTTCGATTCGATATGTCTCAGAACCCAGTTTGGATGAGAGCCTATCGCTTTTGGGTAAAGATCTTCGCCTTGTCGTTCGCACTTGGCGTGGTGAGCGGTATCACTATGTCATTTCAATTTGGCACCAACTGGCCGGGTTTCATGGAGAAAGTAGGTAATATTGCTGGTCCACTTTTAGGTTATGAAGTGTTAACAGCGTTTTTTCTTGAAGCTACATTTTTAGGGATAATGTTATTTGGTATTAAGCGCGTACCACTCAAAGTTCATACGTTTGCTACCGCTATGGTCGCCTTTGGAACCACTATGTCTGCGTTCTGGATTTTATCATTAAACTCTTGGATGCAAACTCCAACCGGGTTCGAGATGAGAGAAGGTGTTGCCTACCCACTGGACTGGATGGCCATAATTTTTAACCCCTCATTTCCATACCGCTTAGCACATGTGCTGCTGAGTTCAGCGATCACTGCGTCGTTTTTAGTTGCAGGTTTAAGTGCGTACCGTATATTGCGCGGCGACACCAAAAAAGCACCAAGGAAAACGTTAAAAATTGCTCTAATCGCGGCCATGATAGTCACGCCATTACAAGCCTTTGTTGGTGATTTACACGGTTTGAACACTCTCGAACATCAACCTCAAAAAATTGCTGCGATGGAGGGGGTTTGGGAGACAGAGAAAGGTGCCCCGCTGTTGCTATTTGCCATTCCAGATGAAGAAACACGAAGCAATCATTTTGAAATTGGCATCCCTAAACTAGCGAGTCTGATATTGACCCACGAATTTGACGGAGAAATTAAGGGCCTAAATGAATTCGAGGGAAAACACCCACCTGTGGCGCCAGTCTTCTATAGCTTTAGAGTCATGGTAGGACTGGGATTATTAATGATTATGTTGTCTTGGTGGTTTGGTATTTCCTACTTACGAAACGGTCAATTGGCCAATTGGCAGCTAAAAACGTTAATAGCAATGACATTCAGTGGTTGGATAGCAACCCTCGCAGGCTGGTATGTGACTGAAATTGGTCGCCAACCTTTCTTAGTGAACAACGTGTTGACTGTTAAGGAGGCCGCGACAGACATTGCACCGGTAAACATAGGCATTAGCCTAACGCTTTATTTACTTGTTTATGCCGGATTGCTGGTTGCGTATCTGCATACCTTGTTTGTTATGGCTCGACGTGCTGTCGAAATAGAAGAATTCGAAGAGAAGCCGCAAAGAGTTGATTTGGTTGAAAATTTGGAGACTCGTTATGTTTGAACAAGCGACACTCGCAACGATTTTTGTAAGTTTGATGGGACTCGCCATCATCATGTATGCAGTGCTGGATGGATACGATTTAGGCGTAGGTATGTTGCTGCCACTTGATAACGAAAAGGACGCCGACACAATGATTGCCAGCATTGGTCCATTCTGGGATGCCAACGAAACTTGGCTAGTTTTGGCGGTTGGTCTGCTGTTAATTGCTTTTCCACATGCTCATAGCGTCATACTGAAAGAACTGTATTTACCTACGGCCATCTTATTGGTTGGCTTGATCCTCAGAGGCGTAGCCTTTGATTTTCGAGCTAAAGCAGCGTTTAGTCACAAACCCAGTTGGGATAAAGCGTTTAAATTCGGCTCGTTATTGGCATCTTTGAGTCAAGGGTTCATGTTGGGTATGTACGTCACCGGTTTCGACAAATCAGCAGCTGGTTTAACGTTTGCTCTATTAAGTGCAATTGGTGTTGCCGCCGCTTATGTTTTTATTGGCGCAACATGGCTAGTCATGAAAACAGAGGGCCAATTGCAACAAGCTTCTATCAATCACGCAGTCAAAGGTCTGGTCGTCGCCCTGCTGGGTACTTGCGCGGTTTCAAGCGCCAACTTGATTGTGAACCCTGACATCTACGAGAAGTGGTTTACCTTACCCGCCGCGATTTATCTTTTGCCTATTCCAGTGGTGTGTTCGTTTTTGTTTTTGGTTTGTTTTATTACTTTGAAACGATTGCAGCACAAACCTGACTTTGGCGCTGGGTTACCCTTCATCATTGCGGTATTGATCTTTGTGTTGAGCTTCGTTGGCCTCGGCTTTAGCTTCTACCCGTATATTGTGCCCAACCAACTGACAATTTGGGAAACCGTTGCGGCAGCAGAATCACTGAACTTTATGCTGTGGGGCGCAATCGTCGTTGTCCCTGTCATATTGGCCTACACGGTTTTTTCATACCGCGTTTTCTGGGGCAAAGTTCGAGAACTTAGATATTATTGATTTGAAAAGCAAGATAATAAAAAGTCGGCAAATGCCGACTTTTTTATTTTTAGTAATAGGTAATTACCGTTATAAAGAGCACCATTGACGTTAGTGTTGGCCAATACCAATCCAACGCTAACACGCGATAGAGTTTGTTGCGTTTTGCATTTTCTTTACTGATATTAAATTGGTGAGACAAATATAAAAATAGCGAAGCTTGAATATAGAGTAAGAAATAAAACATCTCTAAATAGATAACTTCGTCAATTTGCAGGTGCTCACGGATACTGTAGTGTGCCAACAAAATAGTAAATATAACCGCTGTAATGTTGTTTCTTAACTCGCCATATTCAGTGTGCGGCATACTGACAATACAGGCATAAAGCAGACACACCATCACCATTACCGGCAGCAATGCAGTGACAAATGGGCTAATAAACTCACGTTCGAGATGAATGGTATATGTCATCACCGGCTCGTTCAAAGCTCGGTGGTTCTCAACACCATAACTGGTCTTGTTGTGTTTGTAGGTATAGTTATAAAAACTTTGATTTAATTGCCATTCCTCTAAAACAACTTGGTCAAGAATCGCTGAGTTATCTTTTTTACCTAACTTTTCAAACGATTCTAAATCCGGGATCAACATCACATTTTCACCGACTGACGCATGTTCTAGTTGAAGCCCAATATTTTTTGAATCAAATGGGTATTTAGAGTAATCAAACTGCTGACGTAACGTAATGTCAAACTCGTATCCGACTACGAGCTCACCACGGTCATTAGTCCGACGATAAAGCTCTTTCACCGACTTCTTAACAGCCAACGGGAAATTAACCCCTATGTCAGAATAGTTTAATTGGTTGCGGTCAAATTTTTGCCAAACATTACCCGTGATGTGGACGTTATGAGCATTAACAAATTCGATGCTTTGGATAAACAAGCCAGTCGGGACAAACACTGGGTCGGCACTATGAATTTTTTCAGAGAGCATTTGATAGTTTTTAATGAACGCTGCTCGTTGGGCAGCATTTGTAATTGTTGTCCCGGTTGCATCGTAGTCATAAGACAAGTTTTTGGCTAACCCTAAAATCAGCAAAGTACTGATAAACAACACCGCAGAAACGCTGGCGTTGCGTTTAGAGATACCAGTTCGAATACTGTCATAAATGACTAATACAAAAATCAATATCGCTGCGGCAAACCAACCTATTGCTTGGATGTAGCCCTGACGAATCTTAGTTTGGTCTTGTTCAAACATATCCGAGGACATACGCGTGATCAGCGTCCACCCTGTCTGCGGAATCTTCACACACGCCGCATAGTGCTCGTCATTGTCCATCACCTCACCGTTAAAAAACAAATACTTGGTTTCATCCTTGAAGCAAGATTGGATTTTTTCGATAAATGCAAACTCAGGATCTTGTTTAAGCTTTTCTATATCTGGCTGTTCTTTTACATAAGAAAATACCGGGTGTGCCACCAACTGCATTTCCTTCGAAAAGACCATACCGTATCCACCTAGGCCTAAATCCAATCGTTGCAACGCCGTAGTTAAATACTCAAGAGAAACGTCTGAAGGAATGACGCCTGAGTATTCATGGCCAGCCGCATTATCTTGTGGCAATGAAAATGGAACGGAATATGTCGTCATTAAAACCGCATTTTCGCGCTCGTAATATGGCTCAGTCCAGATGCCACCCTCTTTCAGCGGACGGTGATACCAATTGAATTGTTTATCTGGCTTGTCATAGTCTAGTAAATTAAAGATCTTAGTTTCACCGCTAAATCGCTCGTAATAAGGACTAAAATAACGCGTGTAACGATCGTACAAATAGGGCTTAAAGGTAATGTTTAAGGTCGATAACTCTTGCCACTCCTCAAAACGACGAGGTAAGAGTTCCGCTAAATCTTTTTTGTTGGTAACCGATTCCACTTCACCTCTAAATTCTTCAACTCGCGACACGACCTCGCTCAGCTTATCGCCAATTCGAGCTGCTGCCTCAATAGTTTGAACTTTGACTTGCTGGCGAACTCGCTTTTGGAATTTGTTGTCTTCGACGATCAGGCTATATACCGTCAACGAAAAAAAGATGAGGCAAAACAATATCAGCCCAAAGCCGATTTTGTTGCTCACTCTTGCTTGAATTGAAGTAGGTCTATTTACCATAGTAATTTAAATCGTTTTATTAGTGCTAAGTGGAATAAGCTGTCAGTGCGGAAAGGCTACAGAATATTTCTTTCGAGTCAAGCCAAATCCAATAACCATGCGGGCTTCAGCCCTTCCACACTGTGCACTATGCACCATAATAGTGCACCAAAATTAATCGGTCATAAGTGGCAAAATTGTCTTATTCCTCATACCTTTTCTGAGGTTGCTGTGGTAGAATCCGCGCAAATTTTTTCCACACGAGTAACCCAACGTAAATATGACAGATTCTGTTGCAGCCAACGCCAATAAAAAAGTCATCATCGGCATGTCTGGTGGTGTCGATTCATCCGTATCCGCTTACCTTTTAATCCAACAAGGCTATCAAGTTGAAGGCCTGTTCATGAAAAACTGGGAAGAAGACGATGACGATGAGTATTGCGCCGCCGCAGAAGATCTAAAGGACGCGCAAGCGGTTTGCGATAAGTTGGGAATACAGTTGCACACAGTGAACTTTGCAGCTGAGTATTGGGATAATGTTTTTGAGCATTTCCTAGAGGAATACAAAGCTGGCCGTACACCGAATCCAGATATCATGTGTAACAAGGAAATTAAGTTCAAAGCCTTTTTACAATTTTCCGCTGAAATTTTGGGTGCGGACTACATCGCAACAGGCCATTATGTGCGCCGTCGCGGTGAAGATGAATACGCTCAGATGCTTCGAGGTTTAGACAACAATAAAGACCAAAGCTACTTTTTGTATGCCATCGGTCAAGAGCAAGTAGGTCAAACCCTATTTCCAGTGGGCGAGTTAGAGAAACCCGAAGTTCGTAAAATCGCGGAACAACAAGGGCTAATCACGGCAGACAAAAAAGACTCTACCGGTATTTGTTTTATTGGCGAACGTAAGTTCAAAGACTTTTTACAAAAGTATCTGCCAGCACAGCCAGGAAACATCGAAACGCCAGAAGGCCAAGTGATCGGTCAGCATGAAGGTTTGATGTATCACACATTAGGACAACGTAAAGGCCTTTTAATAGGTGGCCTTAAAGACTTCAACGACCAACCTTGGTTTGTTGTCGATAAAGATGTCGCCAGAAATGTACTTATCGTTGGCCAAGGTAAGAACCACCCTCTTCTGTTTTCTAAGGGGTTAGTCGCGAATCAATTAAACTGGGTAGATCACAAAGGTCCACAGGAGCCATCTCGACTGACGGTGAAGACTCGTTACCGCCAAGAAGACGTTCCTTGTGAAGTTTTCCCTGACGTTGAAAATGGCACGATAAAAGTTGTTTTCGATCAACCTCAACGCGCAGTTACCCCAGGTCAATCTGCCGTGTTTTATGACGGTGAAGTGTGTCTTGGTGGTGGTATTATTGAGAGTTATATCCGCTGATATGTTAGACAAATCTCAACGAGCACAAACCATCGCACTGGCTGCTATTTGCCAATCAGCGATGATGATCCAACAAGTGTCACGTGGACAAGCAATCAGCGATGAGAGCTTAGAGTGCTTGCTCAATGGTATTATGGTTACCGCGCCAGATTCGGTTTTCGATGTATATCAATCGTTACCGGACCTGACAGCTGGAAGCAATTTAATGGTGCATCAATTATCCGGCCAAACCACCGCAAAAGATGTTGAGTTAACCCGATATGTTGCTGGCATTATGTCTTTGTCAAAACGGTTACTAAAAAATACGCGCGCTTTAAATGCTCTGCGAGGCGACATAGATGACGTGCAACGACGTCTTGAACACTTCTCAATTACTGATCATAGCATTATTCAGAACTTTGCTGACTCATATAGCAAAGCAATCAGTCCTATTGGGGCCAAAATTCAAGTCATCGGCAACCCTGACACCTTACGCCAACCGAGTGTTCAGGCAAAAGTTCGAGCGATTCTTCTTGCCGGCGTAAGAGCCGCGATTTTGTGGCGTCAAATGGGTGGACAAAGACGGCAATTTCTATTCATCCGTAAGCAAATTTTAAAAGATGCAATACTCTTTAACAAAGAATTAACAACTACTAGTTAGGTATAGAGGAAACTAAACTCATGCAACTATCTGCACTTACCGCAATCTCTCCAGTTGACGGCCGTTATGGAAGCAAAGCTGAAGAATTACGTTCAATTTTCAGTGAATTCGGACTTGTAAAATATCGAGTCATTGTCGAAGTTCGCTGGTTACAAAAATTAGCGCAAACCGCTGCTATTTCCGAAGTACCTAACTTCAGCGACGAAGCAAATGCTGTACTTAATGCCATCGTTGATAACTTCTCAGAAGAAGATGCACAGCGTGTGAAAGACATTGAACGCACGACAAACCACGATGTAAAAGCGGTTGAGTACTTCTTAAAAGAGAAAGTTGCAGAAAACGCAGAGTTAACGGCTATTAATGAGTTTATTCACTTTGCTTGTACGTCTGAAGACATCAACAACCTTTCTCACGGTTTGATGCTAACTGAAGCTCGTGACAAAGTTGTACTGCCTTATTGCGACAAAATT
>Ga0213831_1000478_pt1 | contig 24899 bp, 25 predicted proteins | sample SWATP12_FD_163421 | JGI IMG/M metagenome (GOLD analysis project Ga0213831, IMG submission 163421) | Coastal seawater microbial communities from Marineland, Florida, United States - SWA TP1 #2 | ecosystem: Environmental > Aquatic > Marine > Coastal | place: USA: Florida | collected 2016-08-06 | reverse complement strand
CTGACGGTACAAAGGCCTTAAAGAAGAATTGCTCATTAACTATTGTTTTCCCTACACGAGGAGCGGTTAATCTTTCGCGTTTAATTTTTGTTCGAGAAAGTTCAACAGCCCCTAAAGCCAAGTTGGTCATAGTGTAGAGAATTAAGCATAAGAATCAATGCTTATACCAATCCGCATAAAGAATTAGTCAGTTCAGAACTTCACCAGAGGTGTGAGAATAATCGAAACTTGTGTAGGTATAGTCGTTCTACATCAAACAAGTTTTGAGCAATTATCGCGCCTCTGGTGAGTTCCCAAAGGGCGAGTTTAAAAATCTTTTATTCGGCGTTATTGATTTTAACAAGGGAACAACCATTCTTGGCAATCAATGCCTTGCCTAAAAGCTTTTTAATTCTCGCTGAGTGACCAATTCTTTATGCGGATTGGTATTATATGGCGCTTGCGCAGGGAAGCGATAAAGGAGGGCAAAAGAGTATTAACGCTTTTTGCTGACCCAGGCCCACTCCATAATACATTCGATGGGCTGCTGACCCGACTCATCCGTGATTTCAACGGCAACGGTTAAGTCCCCCTTGTCACTGGCGGTAATTGCCTGGACCTGTTCATTGGTCAAGCTGGACACGGCCTGCAAGTCTCCTTGCATACGGCGCTGGTAATTTATTTTCATCGATTTTAACAGGGGCACACAGGTATCGGGCACATTCATGCCAAAAACGATACCGGTAGCGGACTCCGCCAGCAAGGCTGCCGCCACCGCATGGATCCCACCGATATGGTTTTGCACTTTTTTCTTGTTGGCAAGCGCCAGTTTCACTTGGGTATTGCTGACCGAAAGCAGCTTAACGCCCGATGTGCCGGCATACTTTACCGTAGAGCAAAATAGCCTGGTTAATAAAAACGAGCGCATAAAGTCCGGCGACTTATTGATTTTTGACACAATACGGTTAAATCGGTTTGCCATGTTTAACTCATCAGTTAATAAAAATTCTGAACATTGTTAAACAAACTGGTCTGACCTGCAAGAGATTTTTAACCGTCCTTACCTGAATAAAGGCCACTGATGCAAAAAAGCCGATATTCTGCAATATCGGCTTTTTAAAGAGTTCATATAAGGAACTAGAGTCTAAAAAAGTGCTCTTGGTACACCTTAAGCTCGGCAATGGACTCTCTGATATCGTCCAGCGCCAGGTGGGCGCCAACTTTTACCACCTTTTCCAGCACTTCCGGCTTCCAGCGGCGCGCCAGCTCTTTGACTGTGCTGACGTCCAGGTTGCGGTAATGGAAGTAGTCTTCGAAATCCGGCATATATTCGTTAATAAAACGGCGATCCTGACTTATGCTGTTACCGCACATGGGCGACTTGCCCCTAGGCACATATTGCTCGATAAACTTAATGGTTGCTGCCGTTGCCTGCTCTAAAGTGGTATTGCTTTCCCGGCACCTTTTGGTCAGTCCCGAAGCCCCATGGTGCTCAATACACCACTGGCTCATGTTTGCCAGTACCTCATCGTTTTGGTGAATGGCAAATACCGGCCCTTCCGCCAAAATATTCAATTGACTGTCAGTGATAATAGTGGCGATTTCCAAAATGACATCCTGCTTGGGCTCCAAGCCCGTCATTTCCAAATCCAGCCAGATCAGGTTACTATCACTATACGCCATATATTTCCCTTATTACTCCAATTACTTAATGACAAGTATTAGATGAAACTTCAATTAGTCAGTATAATACGTGGAATCAATTCGGATCAAAACTCTTTATCAAACAAATTGCTTAAATAAAATGATGAACACTTGTGGCTAAATCAAAGAAACTGACTAAGGGTCAGCAAAGGCGCATTCAAAGCAACCAAGAAAAAAAATTGCGTAACAAGAAGGACAAGGTCCAGTGGCAGGACGATGAACTGGGAGAAGCCCAGTCCGGCACTGTCATCAGCCGGTTTGGCCAGCATGCCGATGTCGAAGGCGAAGACGGCGAATGTTACCGCTGTAATATTCGCCGCTCGGTTAAGTCTCTGGTTTGTGGCGATAAGGTGCTGTGGCGCCAGGGCAAGGAAACCCAGCATAGCATCAGTGGCGTTATCGAAGCGGTACATGACAGAAGCTCAATGCTCAGCCGTCCCGATGTCTACGACGGCGTTAAGCCGATAGCCGCCAATATCAGTCAGATTATTATTGTCTCCTCGGTACTGCCGGTGTTTAATGCCGATATTATTGACAGGTACCTGGTGGCGACGGAACAAACCGGGATCACGCCGATAATATTGCTGAATAAAATAGACCTGCTAAATGAAGAGTCTAGAGATGAAATCGAACAGCAGCTGCAAATTTACCGGGATATAGGCTACCAGATCCTGTACGCCAGCAGTGAAACGGCACACGGTATAGAGGAGCTGAAGGAACAGTTAAAGAGCCATACCAGTATTTTTGTCGGCCAGTCCGGTGTCGGCAAATCAACCCTGGTTAACAGCCTGATGCCGGAATTGAACCTGATCACCCAGCAAGTGTCTGATAATTCGGGGCTGGGCCAGCATACCACTACGGTTGCCCGCCTGTTCCACTTCAGTGATGGCGGCGATTTGATTGACTCCCCGGGTATTCGCGAGTTTGGCCTCTGGCATTTAACCCCGGAGCAGGTCTACCAGGGCTTTATCGAGTTCGAGGACTTTCTCGGTGGCTGTAAGTTTAGAGACTGCAAACACCAACAAGATCCGGGCTGCGCCCTTGTCGCGGCGGCAGAACAAGGTAAAATCAACCCTAAACGCCTGACAAGCTTTCAGCGCATATTAGCCAGCCTCAATGAAAACAAGCTGACCTCACGCTTTAACGATTAACAAGATGTAAGGAATATTTAGTGTCACTCGATAAAATTAAAATCGCCCTGCAGTACATGATGCCCAAGCATGCCCTGTCACGTTTGGTGGGCAAGTTCGCTGCCGCCGAAGCCGGCTGGTTTACCAGGCAGGCAATCAAGGCCTTTATCAAGGCCTATGGTATCAATATGGCAGAAGCCAAACTCAAGCAGGCCGGCGATTTTAAAACCTTTAACGACTTTTTCACCCGCGAGCTGCAAGAAGGTGCGCGAACCATAGACCCGGATGATTCGACCCTTTGCTATCCGGTTGACGGCACCATTAGCCAGCAGGGCGATATAGTTGACGGACAACTGATCCAGGCCAAGGGGTTTGACTATAGCCTTGTCAGCCTGCTGGGCGGTGAAGAAAACACTTCGGCGCCATTTCAGGGGGGTAAATTTTCCTGCATTTATCTGGCGCCGAAAGATTATCACCGCATTCATATGCCAATGGCGGCGACATTGCGCGAAATGATCTATGTTCCCGGTGATCTTTTCTCGGTCAACCCGCTGACGGCCAATAATGTTCCCAATCTGTTTTCTAGAAATGAGCGGGTAGTCACCATCTTCGATACCGCCCATGGCCCCATGGCCATGGTATTGGTTGGTGCCACCATAGTCGCCAGCATAGAAACCGTTTGGGCAGGCACTATTACTCCTCCCGCCGGCAAGGACATATTCAAGTGGTCGTATCCTGCCGAAGGCGCTGGCGCCATTCACTTTGAAAAAGGCGATGAAATGGGCCGCTTTAAATTAGGCTCCACCGTCATCTCAACCTTCCCGCCTGGCATGGTTAACTTCAATGAAAGCGCAGGTCCGGAAACCGTAACCCGCTTGGGCGCACATTACGCCGATATCATTAAAGAGCAAGATGCCTAAGTTGCAACTCACTGACTGCTCGCTATATTAAGGGGAAAGACTTTAATGGCGAGCAGGCATGAAAATAATTGCACACAGGGGCGCCAGTGGCGACTACCCGGAAAATACCCTCCTCGCGTTTGAACAGGCGATAGTGCAGGGGGCGGACGCCATAGAACTGGATGCCCACTATCACCCCTGCGGCGAATTTGTCCTGCTCCACGCTCCCTACCTGGATACCAGCACCAATGGCACCGGCAAATACCACCGGCAATCATTGGCGGAGCTGAAAAAGCTTGACGCCGGCGCCAATGAGCAGCTCCCGACACTGACCGAGGCCTTAACCTTAATTAATGGACGCTGCCCGGTGAATATCGAGTTAAAAGCCATGACGGGTGACAAGGTAGAAATGCGGGCCATTGTCCAGGCACTGCAACAATTATTAGCGCAGCAAGTTTCCTCCGGTAGTTATACCTGGTCGCATTTTGTTGTTTCCTCCTTTAATCACCCGCTATTAAAAATGATCAAAAGTGCCATGGCACAAGTAAGGATCGCCGCCTTGATTGCTTGCATCCCACAAGATTATGCAACACTTGCACAGTCACTAAATGCCGCAAGTATTAACCCCAACATCGAGTGCATTAATCAGGAGCTGGTTATGGATGCTCACCAGCGAGGATTAGAAGTCTGGGTTTATACCGTCGACAGGCCCGAGGACATAAAGGATTGCCAAGCAATGGGAGTGGATGCAATCTTTACCAACTACCCGGAAAGAAGCAGAAAACTGCTTAGGGCCAAGCATACACTCACCAGTCAATTATCTTAATTCGCTTATGAATCATACGGTTATTATAAATGATCTTTATCACAAAATATTAATGGTTGCTCATTAAATCAACACGAGATACGATAAGGTTCGTAACTCAATGTTAAAAAGATAATAGACTTTACACTACTAAGGAAAATTAATGACTCGAGACAAGTCTGGCGCCAAGCCTACCGAGGCAGAATTAACTTTGTTAAATGTGCTCTGGAAAATTGGCCCGGCAACCGTTAGACAAATACACGAAACAGTAAGTGAAACTCAAAAAACAGGTTACACAACGGTTTTAAAGATATTACAGATCATGCATGACAAGGCACTGGTTATTCGCGACGAATCCAACAGAGCCCATGTTTACGCTGCTGCCAACAGTGAAATGCATACCCAGTCTTCCTTGCTTAAAGATTTAGCCATGAAAGCCTTCGGCGGCTCTACATCCAAATTGGTGATGCGGGCAATAGGCGACTCTACCAGCCAGGAAGAAATAGAAGATATAAGACAGTTACTTAACCAATTAGAAAAATAATAAACAAATTAAATGGCCGAGAACTTAGTAAGCAACCCTTTTTTAACTAGCTTAGCACTGACCTTGCTGCATTTTACCTGGCAAGGACTACTGGTTGCGCTTACTTTAAAATCAGCCTTAATGCTCACCTCTTATAACAGGCCGCAGTTACGTTACTTATTGGCATCTTTTGCCATGCTAGTGAATTTGGCGCTGCCCTTTATCACCTTCTTTATCATATATAAGCCTGATTACATGCAGCTGGTAAATCCTATGCAAGTGCAAGATCTGGCCAATGTAGGTGTCGCCCTTTCCCAACAAAATATGGGGCTTTGGTATGGTGACTTGGTGGAATATTTCCCCTATATTTCTCTTTTCTGGTTAGCCACAGTCTTTACTCTGGCTTGCAAGTTATTGCTGGAAGTCTACTCGGTCAACCGGCTGTCCAAGTCAGCAGTGGTGCCCTGCCAAGACAGCTTACTGAAGCGCTTTGAGCGCTTGGCTGTCCAGCTACAGCTGAGTAAAACACCTAAACTGTTAATTTCTCTTAAAACCGATGTGCCCATGGCAATCGGCTGGCTGAAGCCTGTGGTATTGATTCCGGCAACCATGCTCACGGGATTGACGCCGGCACAGTTGGATATGTTATTGCTGCATGAATTGGCTCACATAAGGCGTCACGACTATTTGGTAAACTTTATCCAAACCCTGGTTGAAACCTTATTGTTTTTCCATCCGGCCGTATTATGGGTGTCAAACCAAATGCGCAACGAAAGGGAGTATTGCAGTGACGATATGGCGGTTCATGCCAGTGGCGATCCAATTGCCTATGCACATACACTTGCCGATACTGCTGCCCTGTGTCAAAAACACAGGCACCACTCCATTCCCAGCATGGCAATGGCAGCGTCCGGCGGAGACTTAAAGCAACGTGTCTTGCGCCTGGTAGATCACCATCATTGTTCATCAAGTAATCATTTGGGCAAGTGGCTGGCCTCTGCCGCAGTACTTATCAGCATAGTATGGTTTTCCAAGCATTTTATTGCCCTGCCTGTACTGGATTTGACTTCCGGCACTTTCAATATCAATCGGCCTAAATCCTCGCAGTCACCGATTTTGCATAACCCAGTTGCATCGGCAGCACTTTCACAAACATCGATTGCCCAGCAACTACTTAGTACGGATAAAGTAAGTGCCAGCCAACCCCGAGTAGAAGAAAAGCCAAAGGAGCAGAAAAAAAGCTATAGCAAGCCGGCAGCAAAAGATATTGCCCGTCAATCGGCAAAGAGTAAAAGATCGTTAGCCCCTGATAACAAAATGGCTAGCCTGGCATTGGCAAGCGAGAAAACACAGCCAAAGCAAAGGCCGGTTAAGGTAGTAATACAAAATAGCACATTAATAAACAAACCTAAGCGGTCTATTGCCGAATTGGCGTTTGAACGTACCGACTCCAAACAACAAAGCTCTACTTTGACTAACCCATATGCCAGTAGGGTAGCAAGCCTGGCAGATGATATAGCTGAGCCTGCCGCAGCCGCCGCCAGCCATATCTATTCCAGGCTCGATAATCTGCCCCAGATGCCGATAGCGAGTAAAAAGACAATTACAGAACAAGCTCCTGTCAATCAGGGCGCTAAGCTGATTTCCTCCATTGCTCCCAAGTACCCCGCTACGGCAAAAAGGCGAGGCATTGAGCTTGATGTCACGGTTCATTTTGATATCGACAGCAACGGCAAGGTCCGTAATATTCAGTTTGATGCCAAAAACAAGGTCAGCTACTTCCGCAATGCCATCCGCAGTGCCATGGCAAAATGGCGCTTCCTACCGGCGAAGGAGAATGGTAAACCGGTAGAAAGCCGCATGTCGAAGATTTTCTCATTCCATTTGAAAAATTAGTGCCTGCCACGCTTAGGCTTAAATTCCTGCCATTTCGCCTGTTGCTCTTCCGTTAACACCTGCATCATGGCATGTTTGGTCTTTGCTCTCAGTAAGCCCAGCTGTTGAAAGTTTGACTGATATTGAGCTTGCAAAGTGCTAAAGGCGGATTCGTCAAAGTTGTCCGCCAGGGTCAGCTCCCTGGCCTGCTCTCTAAATTCTCTCAATGCCGTCTTATGGCTCGCCCCCTCTGTTTTTGCCTCCTGACGTATGGTCTTCATCTGCTCTTTCTGCTCATCGGTCAATTCCAGATACTTGGCCATGCGCTTAAATTTCCGTCCCATGATCTTTTTAAAATGACCGCCGGCTCCCCCTTCTTCGAAAGACATGTCGGGTCCGAACATGGCGCCAGGCTCAAAAGCCAAGCTGGTAGGGGCCAGTAGCGTGGTGCCTGAGAATAACACTATTATGCTTGCATATTTTAATTTGGAAAATACCTGTGTTTTCATCTTTAAAGTCCTCTTGTAAGCTTCGAAATCAGTCTAGCAAGGTCAACGAAAAGAAACGCAAAGCCAGTGTAAATATTGTGTAAAGTACCACTGGTATTCTCCTTGATGCGTTATGATAATAATGAAACTGGTACTAGATAGAGCAAGACAGTGACGATAGCGAAACAAAAACATATTTTGCTGATCGACGATGATCAGGAATTGGCAGAATTGCTAAGTGAATACCTGGGCAGTGAGGGGTTTAAGGTAAGTTGCTGTCATGATGGCATTAACGGCTTAGAGCAGGCACACAATAAGGAGATAGATCTTATTCTGCTTGATGTCATGATGCCGGGCCTTAACGGCTTTGAAGTACTTAAGGCCCTCGGGGGCCACCATAGAATTCCCATCCTGATGCTAACCGCAAAAGGCGATGATGCCGATCGCATCCTCGGCCTGGAATTGGGTGCTGACGATTATCTTGCCAAGCCGTTTCAGCACAGGGAGCTACTGGCCCGTATCAACGCCATTTTAAGGCGAGTAGAAATAGTCAAGCTCAATCAAAATGACTCGCCTGAAGTCAGCGCCAATAACGTCAGCCTAAATCACGCCACCCGCCAGGTTTTTTGCCATGGCCAGCCAGTTGAGCTCACCGGTACCGAGTACCAGATTCTTAACCTGCTGGTTACCAATAACGGACAGATCATTAGTAAGGAGACCCTGTCTGAGCAGGTTCTTGGCCGTAAACTCAGTCCCTTTGACCGCAGCATAGACATGCATGTCAGTAATATACGCCGTAAACTCTTACCTTTAAGCCCAAATGACAAATTCAAGACCATACGCGGCGCCGGTTATATCTTTCTGTCAGGGCAAAATTAATGCGCCTGTCAATCGTAAAAGAAAAGCTGTCGTCCATACACGCCAAACTTTTCCTTTGGTTCTGGCTGATCACCATAGTATCGATTTCGACAACCCGCCTTATTTCCACGCAGCTGGCCGAAGACAGTGTCTTACTACCGGCCCATAAGGGAGACCTTAGATTTCTTTACCATTTACAGGCAAAGATCAAGAAACGCCAACCAGCCGATCTCGACTCTCTTTTGACCAAGCAAAAAGCTCGTGGTGGAAAGTCGGTATTACTAAAGAATACCAGTACCAATGAAGTATTGAGTAAGACATTTGGCCGCATGTCTCGCCTCAAAGATTATCTTGAAAAAAATAGTCTGGACCATATCGCCAGTGTCCAATTTCCCTTCGCCCGGATCACTGGCCCTCTGGATGTTAAAATTGCCGATCAGGACTATCAGCTCTATGTTGCCAGCCGAAACATGAAGCATGGCTTTGAAGAAGTGGTTATGCGACTGCCACGTTCGGTGAGATTTTCCATCCCGTTAGTGATTAGCTTCGTTTTATGCTGGCTGCTGGCCAAAACCCTGAGCAGGCCACTGGACAATATGCAGGCAACCGCGGCTAAGCTGGGAGAGGGCAACCTGTCTGCCCGCGTGGAAAAGGCAGATAAAAGAAACGACGAGCTGGGCAGCCTGGCCCGCAGCTTTAACAAGATGGCGGAAAAACTCGAGCTCAGCCTGGGCGCCCAACAAAGGCTGCTGGCCGACGTTTCTCATGAACTGCGCTCTCCCATGACTCGCTTACAACTGGCCCTGGGACTGGCACAAAAAAATGCGACAAGTCCTGATGAGCTGGCCAAACACCTGGCCCGTTGCGAAAAGGAAGTGACTCGCCTGGATGAAATGGTGGCCGATGTTCTCTCCCTATCACGCCTGGAAAACACCATGCAGCCGCTCCATCTGGAGAAAATTGATATTGCCGCTGTACTTTCCATTCTGGTGCAGGATGCCCAATTCCTGGCCGACGAAAAAGCCATTATTATCGAAGCTTCAAAAGTTCCTGTGACAATAATGGAAGCCGATAGCCAGTTGCTTGCCAGCGCAATAGGAAACATTTTAACCAATGCCGTCAAGTACAGCGACAGGCACAGCACTATTAAATTGGGCTTTGAACAGGCTTCACAGACTTTAACATTAACCATCAGCGATACGGGTCCAGGTGTGCCAGAAGCGGCTCTAAGCCAGCTGTTTAAGCCCTTTTATCGCGTTGCCGAAGCCAGAGACAGGAAAACAGGCGGCACCGGACTCGGCCTCGCCATTGCCAAGCAGGCGATTATGGCCCATAAAGGGAGCATTTCGGCACACAATAATCTTGATAAGGGACTGACGGTTACCATAGAATTACCGCTAAGCCTTCAAACAGACACAGATCAGGAAGCATAACAGGCCGTCAACTTATACCAATTGAAATAATAAATTGACCAACTTAGAGCTGCATTAGCGAGCTTAGAGCAAACAAAATTATTTAAACATAGTTATTCTATATTTCATTAATTTTGTGATGTTATCAGCTTGCTAATGAGCTCCCAAAGGGCGAGTTTAAAAGGCTTATATGCGGCGTTATTGATTTTGACAAGGGAATAACCATTCTCTGCAATCAATGCCTTGCCTCTACGCCTTTTAATTTTCGCTAAGTGATCAATTAATTAATTCACTTGGTATAAGGATAATATTTATGAACATGCCGCTATTAAAGGATGCTATGACAAGCCCAGCATTGACTTCTGAACAAACACTTGAGCAAAGCTTTAATAATGAAATTGCCGATTTTTGGCAAACCGGCCGTTTCGATAGCTTTCAAGGAAAAGACAAGATACGGATAAATTATGCCTGCTTTATCCATAGGCAGGAATGCCCAGATTTAGTGATAGTGCAGGGCCGCTCGGAAGGTTATCTGAAGTATAAAGAGCTGGCATTTGATCTCTTCCATCAGGGTTATAATATTTTCCTTATCGACCATAGGGGCCAGGGTATTTCACAGCGCATGCTGGATAACCCCAAAAAAGGATATGTAAGGCGCTTTGATGATTACAGTGAAGACCTGCACCACTTTATAAAGGAAATTGTCAACAAGACGGTACCCGCCCATAACAGCAGCGTCAAACCCTTTATACTTGCCCACTCCATGGGCTCCGCCATAACGGTGCGTTTACTACAGCTTTACCCTGACTGCATTCAGGCTGCAGTGCTTGCTTCCCCCATGATAGGCATTAATACCGGTCATATTCCCCATTGGCTCGCCACGGTTTTGGTAGGAACCGGGCTAAGATTGAATAACTGTCTGGGAACCCAACCTTGGTATTTCCTGGGACAGGGCGATCATCAGTTTGGCGCATTTGCCGTTAACCCTCTCACTCATTCAAGGTTGCGCTATCAACTGCTAAGGGATGTATATCATCAACATCCTGACATGAAATTGGGAGGGGTCACCACCCACTGGCTTAACCAAGCCTTTGAAACCAACAAGAAGATGTTTCAGCAACTCGCAAAGTTATCAGTGCCTATTCTGGTGCTGCAATCAGGTAAAGATATCATAGTAGATAACAGTGAGCAGGATCGTTTTTGTCGTGAGCTGAACAAGTTAAAGCCCTTTTCCTGCCCGGAAGGCAAGGCAATTAACATAGCCGGCGCCAAGCATGAGCTATTCTTTGAAAGCGATAACTACCGAGCACCGGCCATTTCATATGCCCTTAGCTGGTTTAAACAACACGCTAGCTAACAGCGACTATTCAAGGGCCACTTCATTTTTTGACAACTCTTTGCACACTACTGAGCTGGGGTCGTGATGAATAAAGACTTCACAGGGGGACATGGCCTTGATGATTTCCATTTCTATGGCCTCACCTATGCCATGCGCCTCGATTAAGGGTAGATCATCATCCAGCTCCAGATGAAACTGGATAAAGCGCTTTTGTCCGGAGAGGCGGGTCCGTAATTCATGCATCCCCTTGGTTTTTTCATTTTGAAAGACAATTTTCTTAATTTGCTCGACTTCCTCGTCCGCCAGTTCATGATCCATCAGATGATGGACACTCATCCAGATAATCTTGCCGGCGCCCCACACCAGGTACAAGCCCACGCCCACCGTAAACAATCCGTCTGCCTGCTGCCAGATGCCCTGGCTTAATATCAGGGCCGCCAATACCCCCAGGTTCAGCAATAAGTCCGACTGGTAGTGTAAAGCGTCGGCACTGATCACCACGGAGCGGGTATGATGAATAACATACTTTTGCAAGGCCACCAGGGCCAGCGTCATCACTATGGCAATAATGGTTACCCAAATGCCTACTTCACTGCGAACCACCAGTTTGGGGTTAAACACACGATCGACACCGTTAAAAATCAATAACATGGCCGAGCCCATAACAAAAGCGGCCTGCACCAGCCCGGCCAGGCTTTCTGCCTTGCCATGACCAAACTTATGCTCTTCATCGGCAGGTGCCAGGGCAAAGCGCAAAATAACGATATTCATTAGCGACGCAAATAGATCCAGCATGGAATCTGTGGCAGAGGCCAGCAGCGAGCTGGCATCCGTAACAAACCAGGCGTAGAGTTTTAACACCACCAAAAGAAAAGCGGTACTGGTTGCGGCAATGGCGGCAAGGCGCACCAGAAAGGCGTAATCTTTCGGTTGTTTAAGCTCTTTTTTCACTGAGGGTCCTTATACAATAAATATCGCGCTTAAAAGCCAAGCTGATATAATAGCGCGTTCTTAGCAGCCTTGAGAATTCTTTATGTTAGATGTTGTTTTATTTCAACCACAAATTCCCCCGAATACGGGAAATATTATCCGCTTATGTGCAAATTCAGGCTTTCGATTACACTTGATCGAGCCCTTAGGTTTTGATTTTGACGATAAAAAATTACGCCGGGCAGGCCTTGATTATCATGAATTTACGGCCATCAAACGACATAAAGATTTTAATGCCTTTGTTGAAAACGAGCAACCCAGGCGCGTGCTGGCCATTACCACCAAGGCCACCAATTATCATGCTAAGGTCAGCTATCAAGAGGGTGACTACTTACTGTTTGGCTCGGAAACCAGTGGCTTGCCTGATTCGGTCAGGGATCAAATCCCGGATAGTGATAAAATTCGTATTCCCATGCTGAAAGACAGTCGCAGCATGAACCTGTCCAATGCCGCAGCGGTTATTGTTTACGAGGCGTGGCGACAGCTGGGATTTCCCGATGCCGTATAAATAGAAAAATACGAGCCCTGTTACTCGTATTTTTTTTCTCGAGAAAGCAGATCTGATGCCGCCAATTTGGCATTTTTTCCGCAATAGAGCACCTGGTAAACCTGCTCTACGATTGGCATTTCGACCCCCATACGCTGTGCCAGCATATAGACTTCCTTGGTATTGCGATACCCTTCCACGACCTGGCCAATTGCCGCCATGGCGTGCTCGACCGAATCACCGCCCCCCAGTGCCAGACCGAAACGACGATTACGCGACTGGTTGTCGGTACAGGTCAAGACCAGATCGCCAAGGCCTGCCATGCCCATAAAGGTGGCGGGATCGGCTTTCAGAGCGATGCCCAAACGGGTCATTTCAGCCAATCCCCGGGTAATCAGGGCGGTTCTGGCATTGGCTCCAAATCCTATGCCGTCGGCCATGCCGGCGCCAATGGCAACAACGTTTTTTACCGCACCGCCAAGCTGAACACCGATAAAGTCACTGTTGTTATAGACACGGAAGGTTTTTTCACAATGCAGTAAGTCGGACAGCTCGCCAGCAAAACCCTGATCGGTGGAAGATAGCGAAATTGCCGTCGGCAAGCCCGCCGCCATCTCTTTGGCAAATGTTGGTCCGGACAGAACGGCAAGGGCAATATCACTGCCCAGGATATCACGGGCAACGTCCTGCAACAGGCGTCCGGTCTTATGGTCCAGGCCCTTGGTCGCCCATGCGACACGGGCCGTTTTACGCAACATGGGCTTTATCTGCACAAGCATGTCGCCAAAGGCATGGCTCGGCACTACCAGCAGAATATTGTCGCTGGCAGTAACCGCCTTTTCCAGATCGGCTTCCAACTCCAGGCTGGGCGGAAACACACTGTCCGGCAGGTACTTGTGGTTGGCACGACTTGCTGCCATTTCAGCAACATGCTCGCTATCACGCCCCCACAACAGGGTTTGATGGCCATTTCTGGCAAAGCAGATGGCCAGAGCGGTGCCATAAGAGCCCGCTCCCAAAATACTAATTTTCGACATTAAACTCGCCGACATAAAATTAGTGAGTTTCAGTGCTCGCTGGCGCTTGCTCTGCTTGCGATTGTGCTTCTGCGGCACGCTGCTGAACGTAAGAAGCAAACAGGGCCTCAAAGTTAACAGGCGCAAGGTTTAACTGCGGGAAAGAGCCACGGTTAACCAGGCTGGCAACAGTTTCACGGGCGTATGGGAACAAGGTGGATGGGCAAAATGCACCAATAGTGTGAGCCAATTGGGCTTCCGGCAAGTTACCTATGGTAAAGATACCCGCCTGTTGAACTTCCGCCAAGAATGCCGTTTGTCCTTCAACCGTTGCCGTCACTGTTAACGCCAAAACAACTTCAAAGGTATCATCCGCCAGCTTGGCTGAACGCGTATCCAAATCCAGCTTGATCTCTGGTTTCCAGTCTTTTTGGAAAATAGCCGGTGAGTTAGGTGTTTCAAAAGAAACGTCCTTAGTGTAAACGCGTTGAATCGCAAATTGTGGTGCCGCTTGTTCAGTTTCCGCAGCGCTTTGGTTTTCTTCAGCCATGTCAATACTTCCTATTCTTTAAAAGTCGGCTCCCCTGGGAGCACATATCTATAATTTAATTAAAATTCGGTTTAGCCTGCCAGGAGGCCGTCAAGTTGTTCGCTGGCATGTAGGGCATATAAGTCATCGCAACCACCGACATGATGATCACCGATAAATATTTGTGGAACCGTAAAGGCTCCCTGACTACGTTCGATCATTTCTGCACGCAGCTCACCATCCTGATCAATTTTAATTTCACGATAGCTGACCTGCTTATGCTCAAGCAATGCCTTGGCCCGCATGCAAAAGCCGCAAGTGACCTTAGTATAAATATCTATATTTTTCATATTTGCCTTACTACTTCTTGGCTACAGGCAAACCCGCATTTACCCAGGCATTCATGCCACCTTTAAGCAAACTCACCTTGGTAAAACCGGCTTTAAATAGCTGTTCGGCCACTTTAGCCGCCGTCATGCCAGCCGCACATACCACAATAATGGGTTTATCTTTGTGCTTTTCAAGGCTGCTAAAGTCATTCTTATTGGCTTTTTCCGAAGCCAAATGCAAAGAGTCAAGAATATGACCCAACTTAAACTCTTTTTCTGCCCTGATATCCACTACTTTGCCCTCTTCCCGGTTAACCAGAAAGGTAAGCTGTTGCGGACTAATCTGCTTAATGGGGGACATCTTGATTTTTATGCTTATGACTATGATAAGTATAAAAATTGCGATCCACGCGGTACTAAGTATTGGATGGTTACCGGCAAATGTAATGAACTGTTCCATAAAAAAAGACCTGAGATATTAGAGGCAATAAAAACTGCCACAGTATACAGTCTCTCTGGCTAAAGACCAGCCCTTAGAAAAAATGCGACTTAATTAGATACTTCTCGCTAGTGAAAATTTGCCTGTTCAGTGTACAATATTTGCCGTTTATTTTAGTTGAACCGTAAAGGAAACCAGTAATGCCAAACAAAAAGTCGACCCTTCTTATTATTCTAGATGGCTGGGGTTACAGTGAAAATAGCGAATCCAATGCTATTTATCATGCAAAAACACCCGTTATGGACGACTTGATGGCAAACTATCCCAATATGCTGATCGATACCTCTGGTATGGCGGTTGGCTTACCTGACGGTCAAATGGGTAATTCGGAAGTTGGCCATGTCAACTTGGGGGCCGGCCGCGTTGTATACCAGGACTTTACCCGGATCACCAAGGCAATAGAGGATGGCGAGTTCGAGCAAAACCCTGCCTTGACTCAAGCAGTAGACAAGGCGGTGGTACAAAATAAAGCGGTTCATATTTTTGGCCTGATGTCGCCGGGTGGTGTGCACAGCCATGAAGATCATATTTTTGCCATGATGGAATTGGCGAAAAAGCGTGGCGCCGAAAAAATCTACTTGCATGCATTTTTGGATGGCCGCGATACGCCGCCACGTAGCGCCGAGGCTTCACTGAAAAAAGCACAAGACAAGTTTGCCGAATTAGGCACAGGACAAATTGCCTCTATTGTTGGCCGCTATTATGCCATGGACAGGGATCAGCGCTGGGAACGGGTAGAAGCCGCATACAGCCTCATGGTGTGTGGCCAGGCCGACTATCAGTTTGGCAATGCCATAGATGCCCTTAACGCCGCCTATCAGCGAGACGAAAATGACGAGTTTGTTAAAGCCTCCGCCATTACCGATGCCCAAGGTGAAACAATCAAGGTTAATGACGGTGATGCCCTGGTATTTATGAATTTTCGTGCCGACCGGGCCAGACAGTTCACCCGCTGCTTTACCGAAAAAGATTTTAGCGGCTTTGAGCGTGTACAAGTTCCGAACCTGTCGGACTTTGTTATGCTTACCGAATACGCCGCCGATATTGATACCTCCTGCGCCTTTCCGCCGGAAAAACTGGACAATGTTATGGGGGAGTGGCTGGAAAAACACAACAAGACCCAGCTTCGCATATCCGAGACAGAAAAGTACGCCCATGTCACCTTCTTTTTCAGTGGCGGCAAGGAAGATACCTTTAAGGGCGAAGAACGTATTCTGGTGCCTTCACCACAGGTGGCCACCTATGACCTGCAGCCGGAAATGAATGCGGAGCTATTAACGGACAAACTGGTTACAGCGATTGAAAGCGGTGATTATGACTTTATCGTCTGTAATTATCCGAACGGTGATATGGTCGGCCATACCGGCAAGTTTGATGCGGCGGTGAAAGCCTGTGAAGCGGTCGATGCGTCCATAGGACGAATAGTTAAAACTTTGAAGAAAACCGGCGGCGAATGCCTGATCACGGCAGACCATGGCAATGCCGAACAAATGCTAGATCCTAGTTCGGGCCAGGCCCATACCGCACATACCTGTGAGCCAGTGCCGCTTATTTACGTGGGTCGAGATGCAGCGCCTGCCAGTCAAGGGACGTTAAGCGATATCTCCCCGACCCTATTACATATTATGGACATGGAGCAGCCCGAAGAGATGACGGGCTCAACGCTAATGACTGTGAAAAGCTAATCTTGCTTTGATGTTGAGCTTTAGTCGGTATTTCAGGCAGGGGCAGCGATGCAGAAATTTCTGCATCGCTATTCTTATAATTTGTATGCCAAGCGCTTTTGGCTCTGAAAAGCAAACCAATGACAAGCTCGACCAGGTTAAGCAGGCAATTTCGAAACAAAAGGCGGATATTTCACAAGCCAGCAAAAAGCGTAAACAGCTGGAAGCGCAGCTTAAAAAGGACGATCTGGCCATAGCCAAGACGGCTAAAGCCATAGCGCTAACCAAACAACAACAGCAGCAAGTACAGAAAAAACTCTCCGAACTCAGCCAACAAAAGTCCCAGTTAACCAAAGAGAAACAGCGCCAGGAAAAACTCCTTGCGCAACAACTGAGGACCGCCTACTCCAGCGGCCACCATGATTATCTAAAGCTGATACTTAATCAGGAGCAGCCAGCCAAGGTGCAAAGAACGGTTACCTATTACCAGTATCTGAATAAAGCCAGAATTCAGGAAATCGACAATTTCCAGCAAACACTTAGCCGTTTACTACAAGTCACCACAGAGCACCAGGAGCAGCAAACAAGGCTGCAGACAATCAAAGAAGAGCAACTGATACAGGAAGCCAGACTGAAAGAAACCAAATCGACACGGACACAGACGCTTTCTGCCCTTAGCCGAACCTTGTTAACTAAAAAGCAACAGCTGGCCAAACTGGAAGCGGAAGAAGCAAACTTGATCGCTGCCTTGAAAAAGCTTGCCGAGAAAGCTCAGCAGACAATTGAAATGAATGGCCTGGCAAAGTTAAAGCGCAAGCTGCATTGGCCGGTAAAGGGTAGAATTAGCCATAGGTTTGGCACCCGAAAACAAGGCTATTTGAAATGGAAAGGGGTGCTAATGTCCGCGCCGGTTGGCCGGCAGGTCAAAACCATTCACAGTGGCACCGTATTATTCGCCGATTGGCTCAAGGGTTATGGCCTGGTTACTGTTGTCGATCACGGCAAAGGCTATATGAGCCTGTATGGTCACAATCAAACCCTGTTAAAATCTGTTGGAGAAAGGGTAGAAACCGGAGAGCCCATAGCTCTGGTTGGTCAAAGTGGTGGCCAGCAAGAATCCGGGTTGTATTTTGAAATTCGCCATAAGGGTAAAGCCGTTAACCCTAAACTATGGTGCCGTTAATATTATAACTCGGTCGATTTTTTTCATGTGAGCTGTTACCCTACCGCTCTTAATTATCTAATAACAATAAAATATTACCGTGCAATTCCTCATACTATTTTTGCTATTTTTTAGCGGTTCTTTGCTAGCAAAAACCGCTCAGGTCGCCATCGTTATCGATGACATTGGCTATCGCCATACCGATGCCCGAGCACTGGACTTGCCAGGTGCTCTTACCTATTCCATTTTGCCCCACACCCCCTTTGGCAAAAGACTGGCACTGAAGGCCCAACAACAAAATGACGAAGTATTGCTGCATATTCCCATGGAAGCGGAAAATGGTAAAAAATTAGGTCCTGGCGCACTGACGTCGGAAATGAATGAACAAGATATTAGAGAAAGCCTGGAAAGATCGTTCAAAGAAATTCCTTTTGCCATCGGCATCAATAACCATATGGGCAGTCGTTTGACCAGGCTTTATCAACCCATGGTCTGGACCATGCATTACCTAAAGGAGCAAAACATGCTGTTTCTCGACAGCATGACCACTGATGATAGCAAGGCAGGTAAAGTTGCAGCTCAATTGGGCGTACCGACGCTTTATCGCCAAGTATTTTTAGACAACCAGCTAACCAGTGATTATATCCAGGGACAGTTTCAGCAGCTTATAGGCGACGCCCAAAAGAACCAGACGGCCATTGCCATCGCCCACCCTCACCCTGAAACCATTGCGGCACTGACCAAGCTATTACCCACCCTGGTTGATAATGACATAGAGTTGGTGCCTTTGTCTTACCTGCTCCCCCAGAGAAAAACATATAACACTTCACTCACAATCACAGATTAACCTAGCCAATAAAGCGGAAAATTTATAAACCTAACTCAGGGAAGAAGGTTTAGCGCTTAAACATGGCATTTAAGCTTGCTACCTTTCCTGCATGCCCTTAACATAAACGCAAGCAAATTCATTTAGGGAAAATAATGAAAGTTACTGTATTTGGTATTGGTTATGTCGGCCTTGTTCAGGCAGCCGTTCTGGCCTCCGTCGGACACGATGTCATGTGTGTCGATATTGACCAAGCCAAAATTGAAAATCTAAAGAAGGGCCAGATCCCTATTTATGAGCCGGGCCTAACCCCATTAGTAGAGGAAACCTACAAAAACGGCCAGTTAAACTTTACCACTGATGCCGAAAAAGGCGTCAACCATGGTGCAATTCAGTTTATTGCCGTTGGCACTCCGCCCGATGAAGATGGCTCCGCCGATCTGAAATACGTATTGGCCGTGGCAGAAACTATTGCAACTCATATGCAGGACGCAAAAATTATCATAGATAAATCCACCGTCCCGGTTGGCACTGCAGACAAGGTTTCGGAAAAGGTTGCCTCGGTGCTGGCCAAAAGAAATATAACGCTTGACTATAATGTGGTATCAAACCCGGAATTTCTTAAGGAAGGGGCCGCCGTTGGCGATTGTATGAAACCCGATCGTATTATCGTTGGGACTGACAGTGAAGAGGTCAGGGTTTCGATGAGAGAACTCTATGCGCCCTTTAACCGTAACCATGATCGCATGATATTTATGGATGTTCGCTCGGCCGAACTAACCAAGTATGCCGCCAACTGCATGCTGGCCACTAAAATTTCCTTTATGAACGAAATGTCAAACCTGGCAGAATTGCTCGGAGCTGACATAGAGGCGGTAAGGCACGGCATAGGCTCAGACTCCCGCATCGGCTACCAGTTTATTTATCCAGGTTGCGGCTATGGCGGCTCCTGTTTCCCCAAGGATGTTCAGGCACTGGTGCGAACCGCCCACGGCATAGACTACCAGCCAGCCCTGCTTGAAGCCGTAGAATCTGTAAATTACGCACAAAAACAGAAACTATTCAAAAATTTATATACCTACTTCAATGGCGACTTAAAAGGCAGAACCATAGCGGTGTGGGGCCTGTCCTTTAAGCCGCAAACCGATGATATGAGGGAGGCCTCTTCTATCGTCTTAATGAAGGCCCTATGGGAAGCCGGTGCCAAGGTTCAGGCTTATGACCCTGAAGCCATGGAAGAGTGCCAGCGTATTTTTGGTCACAGAGAAGATCTATCTCTTATGGGGACTAAGGAGTCAGCATTAAAAGGTGCGGATGCCCTGGTGGTCTGTACCGAGTGGAGTCAGTTTAGGGCACCTGATTTTGACTTGATTGCCCAGTCGCTTAGCCAAAAAGTCATTGTTGATGGCCGCAACCTCTATGATCCCGAGCTTTTGAAACAAAGAGGCTTTGCCTACTATGGTATCGGCCGTGGTGAAAGCGTAAAAAAAGCATAGGAAATGAATGTGAAATACCTAGTTACCGGAGCGGCAGGCTTTATCGGCTTTCATGTCGCCAAAGTGCTATGCGAACAAGGTCATAAAGTAATCGGCATAGATAACCTTAATGATTACTATGATGTTAATTTAAAACTGGCTCGGCTGGATGCCTTGTCGCCTTTTTCCAACTTCACTTTTATAAAGCTGGATTTAGCCGATAGAGAAGCCATTGCCAAGCTGTTTAAAGAGGAAAAATTTAACCGGGTCATTCATTTGGCGGCGCAGGCGGGTGTACGCTACTCTATTGATAACCCCATGGCCTATGCAGACTCCAACCTAGTTGGCCACTTAACCATTTTAGAGGGGTGCAGGCATAATGATATAGAGCATTTGGTGTACGCTTCTTCCAGCTCCGTCTATGGGCTTAACAATAAGACACCTTTTGCCACCTCAGATACCGTTGACCACCCCATTTCGCTTTATGCCGCAACCAAAAAATCCAATGAGTTGATGAGCCATACCTATTCTCATTTGTATGGCATTCCCACTACCGGGCTAAGGTTTTTTACCGTTTACGGTCCCTGGGGCAGACCGGATATGGCATTGTTCAAATTTACCAAAGCCATCATTGAAGGAAAGCCCATTGACGTATATAACCAGGGAGATATGCGTCGTGACTTTACCTATATAGACGATATTGTCGAGGGAATAATCAGGGTGCAGAATATTATTCCAGAGTCTAGTGCCAGCTGGAATGTAGAAGCTGGCTCGGCGGCGGAAAGCTCGGCACCCTATAAAATATTTAATATAGGAAATGGTAACCCGGTTAAGTTACTGGATTTTATCGAATCACTGGAGTCCTCATTAAATATAAAGGCTGAAAAAAATATGATGCCGATGCAGCCAGGCGATGTGTATCAAACCTTTGCGGATATTGAAGATTTAGCCAAGGTAATCGACCATACACCTTCGGTTGACGTACCTACCGGTGTCGAAAATTTTGTCAGCTGGTATAGAAGTTTCTATCGGGTATAAAAAGAGAAAGCCTGGGCTTTCTCTTGCTTTAAAGTTCTATGCCATTTTTTCGTAATAAGTCATTTAAATACCTGACGGGTATAGCATAAGTTATCCCACTAGGTGTGCTGATCACCGCTTCCTTACTTTGCTGAACAAAGACTTTATTGATAACGCCTATCACTTTTCCGGTTTTTACGTCATATAGTGCACTACCACTGTTACCCGGATAAGCAGTGGCATCCAGTTGATAAACAAGATAGGGGTCTCGCATCCGCTTAAGCATCTTGATACTGATTTGCCTGGAATCATCAACCGGGGTTATCGTTGGTGTGATACTCGCCACTATACCTCGGTGCGTAACAGGGTAAAGTCCGAGAACGGCTCCAATAGGAAAACCGGTAAAGGCCACCGAGCTCCCCTCTCTAACAAAGTCATCACGGGCCAATGTCAAAGCAGGTAACCCTGGACCCGTTATTTTCAAGACGGCAAGGTCATGCTCCTCAGAGCTTGCAACCAGTTCGGCTTTTCTAACCTTGGCTGTTTTACCTGAGCCGGTAAATATCGCTAATTTTTGCAATAGAGCTTCATCCAGCTCTTTTGGCAAAACATGTTGATTGGTCACTATGTAGTGACCGTCACCAATAACGAAGCCGGTACCATGCAATACATTTTGCGGCCTGCCTGTCGGGGTATGAACACCTATACCAACCACCGAGGGCTTTATTTTTTCAACCGTATCGGCAAGCTCTGCCTGTGTTTTATCGCTAAAACACAGGCTAACGATAACAATAAGAATTAACTTTAAAGGCATTGAACCATCCCATTTAAGGTAGCAAGCAAACTAGAAAATAACCCTAATCTAGATCGCAAAAAAACAAATCATTGACCATAATAATATGCATTACAGCTATTTATCTCACTAACTTTCTGGTAGAAATTTTGCCACAGTATCAAGCGACAAAAAAAATCGTTCCTATCTTTGCCGGCGGTGGCACCCGGTTACCCGCCCATGTCGGAATTTTAAAGGCACTGAATGAGTTTAACGTAGAATTCGATCATCTGGTTGGTGTTTCCGGCGGCAGCATAGTTAGCAGCCTATACGCTTCCGGCCTGAGCATTTCCGAGATCAAGCATATTGCCCTTGAAACCGATTACAATAAATTCAGGGAATTCTCCCTGTTAAAGCTGATCCGTAACGGTGGCCTTAGCTCTGGCGATGTCTTTGAGCAATGGGTTGACCGCCTGTTACAGGGGAAAACCTTTGCCGAGCTGGACAAAAACTTACACATAGTGGCCACAGATGTTAAAAAGGGCTCTCCTGTCATTTTTGATAAGGAGCACACCCCCAATGTAAAGGTATCAATGGCGGTCAGGTTTTCCATGTCAATTCCACTGGTATTTAGCTTCAAGCCCTTTGGCAAACACCTTATGGTTGATGGCAGCATATTATCTGAAGATGCCTTGCATAGAGACTGGGCGCAAAACGGCACGCCTGTGCTATGCTTTAGACTACGTGGCGAGTACGAATATGATGAACTAAAGGTCAACGGCTTTTTTCCGATATTTAACTATATTACCCTATTGATCAGAACCTTTATGACAACCATTTCCCGTGAATATATTAATGATGCTTTTTGGCATAACACAATCGTCATCAATACCGGCGCAAGCTCGGCCGTTGACTTTACTATGGATGCACGGCAAAAGGAGGAGTTATTTATTAAAGGTTACCAAACGGCAAGAGACATAGTGCCAATTAAACTAGGAGATTCGGCAACTAGTCCAGTAATGGAAAGGAGTAATTAGATAAAAGTGATATATATCAAGGTTAATTAATTGTTAACCATTTAAAGTCTTTTTACTGCTAATGCTTATCTTAAGCATTAAGTAGCAAAAGAGTATAAAGATTCGGTTATGAAGATGTTATATTAATAAAGCCATTAGATAACAAAGCCATAAGTGCTTTTCTTTCAAAAGGGCATGTTTATAATAAAATATCTCGCTGGATACTCATGAATGGCAATGACACAGGAAACATGTCAATCGATGAATTGGAACAAAAAGCTGCTGAATACACCTGTGATTGGAGATATCACAAAAAAAATCGTATCGATGAAGGTAGATCACGATGCTAAGAATATTGCCGAACATTTTACCCAGTTTCTAGAGCCGCAAGTAGCAATCAATGACGCCTTAAGACACGAAGTATTTAAAATTCGTCATAATGTTTATTGTGAAGAGTTGGCATTTGAGGCAATCAAGGAAGAAGGTCTGGAACAGGATGAATTCGATCCTCAATCGATATTCTCCATGATCAAACATAAACCCTCAAATGTGTATACCAGCTGTGTCCGATTGGTAAAGTCCTCCTGCGCTAAAGAATTACTACCGATAGAAAAATTTTGTATAGACTCCATTCAAGATAAAGCACTGCATCCAAGTAAGTTCGAGCGTCATGAGATTGCCGAAATATCAAGGCTAGCGGTAAAGGCTGATTTTAGACGTCGTAAAACAGATCAGTTTAAAGGGTCTGCGGTAGGTGTTATCAGCGAAACAACCTATTCGGAAACCGAGTTACGTTGTTTTCCTTTTATTGCCATTGGCCTATATATGTCAGCTGCGACCATGGCGATCGATACTGGCATCAAGCATGTTTTTGTGATGATGGAACCAAGGTTAGCTCGTAGTATGAAATTTGTTGGTATCAAGTTTCATCAACTAGGAGCGGCTATCGACTATCACGGCCTAAGAGCGCCTTACTATATCAATCCCGAAATTTTTATGAGCAACCTGTCCCCAGGATTTAAAAGCTTATACCACGCAATTGAAAAAGATATTGGCCAACAGCTTAAAAATAATAAATAAGCTTGTTTATATACTGCCATAGAGGTTGTTTTCTATGAATTCAAGACAACTTAGCAAAAACACTCCATAACTTATAAACATCTCATATTATTTGAGGTAAGATCAACGATTACCGTATAGAAATCATTACCTGAACTGACTTACTGATTCAGTTTTAAATTTGTTACAAGGAAAAAATAATGAAAATTGGGATCATTGTTGGTACCCGACCAGAAATCATCAAAATGGCACCGGTTATTCGCGAATGCCAAAAGAGAAACATCTCATATTTCATTATCCATTCGAATCAACATTACTCAAAAGAAATGGATAGCATCTTTTTCCAAGAGCTTGACTTGCCTGCCCCTCACTACAATTTAGGCGTAGGCTCGGGCCAGCATAGTAACCAAACCGGCAATATTCTGATAAAAATGGAGCCCATATTAGAGGATGAGAAGCCAGATGTAGTATTGGTGCAAGGTGATACCAATACGGTTTTGGCCGGTGCGTTAGCGGCATCTAAACTCAACATCAAGGTGGGTCATATTGAAGCCGGTTTGCGAAGTTATGATCGCATGATGCCGGAAGAAACCAACCGCATTCTTACCGATCACATGAGTGACTATCTTTTTGCAGTTGGGCCGAATCAGGAAAAAATCCTCAAGTCGGAAGGAATTGAAAACAATAAGATTCACTCTGTTGGAAACACAGTTTCAGACTCCCTTTTCCAACATTTAGAGCTAGCGGCTGATAAAAGCAATATTTTGTCAGACTTGAATTTAACCTCTAAAGAGTTTTTTCTAGTAACCGCGCATAGGGCATCCAATGTTGATATCCCGGCACACCTTGTAGAATTACTGGGCTTATTCGATAAGCTTCATGCCAAGTATAGTCAGGCGATTGTCTGGCCGATTCACCCCAGAACCCAGGCAAAACTGAAAGAATTTAATATTGAGGTTCCCTCTTATCTGAAGCTGATTCCACCGATAGGCTATCTGGATTTTATTCAACTACAAAAAAATGCCCAGCTGATTTTAACCGATTCT
>Ga0213831_1000473_pt1 | contig 25127 bp, 25 predicted proteins | sample SWATP12_FD_163421 | JGI IMG/M metagenome (GOLD analysis project Ga0213831, IMG submission 163421) | Coastal seawater microbial communities from Marineland, Florida, United States - SWA TP1 #2 | ecosystem: Environmental > Aquatic > Marine > Coastal | place: USA: Florida | collected 2016-08-06 | reverse complement strand
ACCGACTCCATCGACACCGTTACATCTTTGGATACTGTAAGGACGGGCCCGAAAACCAGCGTTTTCTGTTGATAATCAAGGCCGACACACTGAATGGGAATTCTAGCGGTTTGTGCAATGTAAAGAAAGCCGCTTTTCCACGGATACACGGCTTTTCGCGTTCCTTCCGGTGCCAGCGCCAACAGTAACTGTTCTGAACGGCTAATTCGCCCTGCAACTTCCCCCACTACCCCGTGAGCTTTACTTCTGTTAACCGCAATACCACCTAAGCGGCGCATCAAGCCGCCTAAGGGCCCTTTAAACAAAGTATGTTTACCTAAAAACGCCACATCCAGGCCGAGTGCCAGTTTAAACATCACACCAATAATAAAATCCCAGTTAGACGTATGCGGGCCCACGGCCAGCACCATTTTGGGGTGATTAGCCACACTCCCTCGCACTGTCCAGCCGCGCTTATCCAGCCACCACCGGCAACATTTACCCCACATGCCAACCGGGTAGTGTGGGACTGATTCTGGTAATGGCGCTTTGAATGACTGCATATTCCGCCACCAATCGGTTATTCTGTTATTGGTAATTGTAACCGCTACGGAGTGCGCCACAAACGCTATGTGTATTATTTTTGTTGCCGTTGAGCAGCACCAGGACTATCCGCTGATTATTGCCGCTAATCGCGATGAGTTTTATCAGCGCCCTACGCAACCAAGCCATTGGTGGGATGCGCCGGAGGCAATACTGGCTGGCAAGGATTTACAGGCCGGTGGCAGTTGGATGGGGATCCACTGTAATGGCGATATTGCTGCACTGACTAATATTCGTAATCCCGCGCGTGAGCAAACGCAGGCACGCAGCCGCGGTGAACTGGTGGTTAACTATCTCTCTCGCAGCACCAGCGAAACACTATTTGAACAGCAGCTTAGTAACAGCCGTGAGGCCTATAACGGTTATAATTTGCTGTACGGTAATGTTACGCGCCTGCAGGTATATAACAATCACACTAACCGTTTTACGCCGCTCGCTGCGGGCTTTCACGGCCTTTCTAACAGTGCGCTTAATACGCCCTGGCCCAAAGTAAGGCGTGGCGTAACCAGATTGCAGGAGTATATCAGTACGGCGAGTTCGCTCGATAATGGTGCCCTGTTTACTCTGCTTCAGGATAATACCCCGGCTGCGCAACACGAACTGCCAGATACCGGCGTGCCGCTTGAGTGGGAACAGCGTCTGTCGTCTATCTTTATTGCCTCGCCCGAGTATGGTACGCGCAGCTCTACGTTGCTGCTGGTTAATCACCGCCATGAAGTCAGCTGGATTGAGCAGGAATATGAGCGCGGCAAAAAGGTATCCCCATCCCGTGAGTTTCAGTGGAAAATTGTGCAGGAATAAGCGCTTTTCTATTCGAATTTGCAGCAGTTGATGGCATAATGCGCAGCCCGACTGGTTAACTCCCGTGCCAGCGGAAGATGATGAAGTGTTCTGACTGACAACAGTGTTGAGCAACAACACACGACCACCGTTGTTTGAGTTTGTGAAAGCCCAGGACTGTTCATAAACTTAGTAAACCGATTCCTGTACATTTAGAGGACATAACGTGTTTGAAGTGCTACCCCAACTTGCCCCGGATCCGATTCTTGGTTTGTCTGCTGCGTTTAAGCAAGATACCAACCCTAATAAAATAGACTTAGGTGTTGGCGTTTATAAAGACGAGCAAGGCAACACCCCTATTTTATCTGCGGTAGCCAAAGCGCAAACCATTTTACTTGAGCGCGAAAAGTCAAAAACCTATATCACCCCACAGGGTGTGCAGGGTTTTATCGACGGCATGCTGGGCCTGATCCTGGGTGAAAAAAGCCCGGTATTAATGGCCGATCGCGTGGCAGCCGTGCAAGCGCCTGGTGGTTGCGGCTCTTTACGCATTCTTGCCGAGCTGCTGACCCGCGTAAACAAAGACACTAAAGTCTGGATCAGCGATCCAACCTGGGCTAATCATATCCCGTTAATGGGCAATGCTGGTTTAAGCCTCGAAACTTACCCCTACTTCGACAAAGCTACTGCTTCGATTCGTTTTGACGCGATGATGGACACTCTGCGCAAAGTTGAAAAAGGCGACGTGGTATTACTGCACGGTTGCTGCCACAACCCAACCGGTGCCGACCTCACCAAAGAGCAATGGCAACAAGTGGTAGAAGTAGCCAAAGAGCGTGAGTTTCTGCCTTTCGTCGACTTAGCCTATCAGGGCTTTGGTGATGGACTGGAAGAAGATGCCTACGGTGTTCGCCTGCTGTGTGAAAACCTGCCGGAAGTGATCATCGCCGCCTCATGCAGCAAAAACTTCGGTTTATACCGTGAACGTGTTGGCTTAGCCGCCATCGTTACCGCAGACAGCGCGACCAAAAAAATCGCCCAGGCGCAAATCCAGTCGGTTGCCCGTGGTATGTACTCTATGCCACCAAGCTACGGCGGTGCGCTGGTAGACATCATTCTATCTGACGTAGCTCTTAAGCAAGAGTGGGAAACCGAAGTTAACGAGATGCGTAACCGCATGTCTACCCTGCGCAGCCTGTTAGTTGAAAAGCTGACTGCCAATGGCGCACAAAAGGACTTTAGCTTTGTAAATAATCAAAAAGGTATGTTCTCGTTCCTGTGTATCACCCCGGAACAAGTACAAAAGATGCGGAATGAGCACAGCGTTTACTTTGTTGATTCTAGCCGCGTTAACGTAGCGGGCATCAGCCAGTCTAACATCGACGATCTGGCCAAAGCCATGGTAGCTGTGATTAACAGCTAATCATCCAGATAATCGGTGATTACGAAAAAGCCCTGGCTATTTGCAGTCAGGGCTTTTTTAATGATTCTGTAAACCTCCCATAAAACTAGACGTTGATAGTTACTCTTTAGTCAGATCCAACAAATATTTGAACTTGATCGAACATGTTGGCAAAGACACGACGTATCAAACACTGTTAGCTTTGAACACACTATGACTTCAAATAACATTTAAACAGTCATACGCTTCACGTAAACGAGTTATAGAGACTTCGCTCCTATGCTAAGACAGTCACTCACCGCTCCTCATGTACAGTTGGAATTTATCTCAACTTCAGCACAATAGATATACCTGTTTCTTAGGTTGGATATATGGATGCCAAGACCTCGTAAATGCCTGATTAATCTATCTGATACGCCATACTACCACTGCGTTTCACGATGCGTGCGACGTGCTTACCTCTGTGGCAAAGATAAAGTCTCAGGAAGAAGCTACGAGCATCGTCGTCAATGGGTCGAAGACCGATTAATGTTGTTGGCTGAAGTATTTTGCGTGGATGTCTGCGCGTATGCGGTAATGAGCAATCATACGCACGTGGTATTGCGTATTGATAAGCAGAAAGCAGATGCCTTATCGACTAAGGAAATAATCCAGCGTTGGCATAAACTATTTAAAGGGATGTTGTTATCTCAACGATTTCTTCATCCTGAGCAAGGTAAAAGTTTAACAGAAACTGAAATCGCTACCGTAACTGAGATTGCAGAAGTCTACCGGCGTCGACTTTATGATATCAGTTGGTTTATGCGATTACTCAATGAATACATTGCCAGGCAGGCCAATAAAGAAGATGACTGCACCGGCCATTTCTGGGAAGGACGTTTCAAATCACAAGCTTTGTTAGACGACGCTGCATTAGCAGCTTGTATGGCCTATGTTGACTTGAATCCGATTCGAGCGGGTATTTCGAAAACACTTGAGACTTCAAACCATACCAGCATTCAAAAACGTATCAATGCGGCTAAATCCAACAACCAACCTAAACTACTTTTCCCCTTCGCGGGTAATATCAAAGCCAATATGCCCGATGGCTTACCTTTTCAACTTCAGGATTACCTGGCATTAGTTGAATTCTCAGGTCGACATTATCATCCGCAAAAGCGAGGGAAAATTGAAGATACCGCTTCTCCTATCCTTATCAGGGCAGGATTAGAACTGGCCGACTGGCAAACCATGATATCTGGCATAGAAACTAAATTTCAAACTTCTATTAGCCTCGAAAAGTTAAATCGAAACCTCAGTAGAAAGAAAAACTACAACTCGGCTTAGACTGAAAGCTTTTCTTATTCTAAATCAACACACTACTTTTCAAGACTACTTGGCCTCTCAGATGCCATAAATAAACCAGTATTATCCACCTGACATGAAGTTGTTGGAAAATCTATCGATAAGCCCATCCAATTTGCAGCACAGAAGGCATTCATTTGAAATAACGAGAACCAAAAGATTAACAATAAACCGAGTTTTCACGCATTTATATTTTTCAGTTAAAGTGCCTGTCTATGGTTAGGGAAATTAAGCATTTATTTTTTTCAGTTAAAGTGCCTGTCTATGGTTAGGGAAGTATGCACTTTTATTCTTTTAATCATTTACTATAGCCCGACTCTTTTTTTGTTCTAGGCTTTGAAGAATTCAATGATTTCTTTGGACAGCAACACTGGGGCTTCCTCTATTACCAGATGGCCGGTTTCGGGTATCGTCTTGAGTTCAGCGCCAGATATCTTTTGCTGCAGGCGATAAGCCTGTTCAACCGGGATCCAGGTATCTCTTTCTCCCCATAAAATTAGCACCGGTGCGGTAATTTCATCAAAGCGTTGTTGGAATTCATCAGTAAACCTGGAGCCTGCCTGGGCAATTTGCCGGTAAAACGCAGGCTTGCCCTGCTCTGAGCACCACGGGGCCAGAATGCCATCAATGGTTTCTTTGTTCAGAGGCTGATGCGCAGCGGTTTTAATGTAGGCCTCAACTATTGCCCGGTGAATATAATCGGGCACGCTAGCAAAGGCTTGTTCATGGGCTTCTACGTGTTTAAAAAACGGCGATCCCCATGGCGATAAGGCAACCGGATCGATCACCACCAGCTTTCGATACGGTCGCTGGTTTAGAATATGGTTTCTGAGCACCGAGGTACCACCAAAATCGTGGCCGACTACATAGGGCAACTCCAGTTGCCAGTGGTCAATCAGGGCATCCAGCAAAGTATTTTGAATCCCCAGCGATACGTCGGCATCACTTTTATCAGACTGTCCATAACCGAGTAAATCGAAATAATGGACTTTAAAATGAACTGATAAATGATGTATGAGATGACGTAAATTAAATGACGACCAGGGGGTACCATGAACGATAACCAGCGGTTCGCCCTCACCTTTTATCCCGTACTTTACTGTACGCCCCTGAAACTCAAACTCGTAAGGTAAATTCCAGTCATTCATCAGCAGAACCTCCATGTATAGGTATCATTCACGTTTTAGTTATCAACGACTTCAGGCTACAACGACAAATAGTATTTGGCATAATAACTCTGCAATAATGCCAGAGTATCTTCTTCTGGCCATTTTCCTTGCCGTTGCTCAGTTCATTAAATTCATTCTGAAATTGTTCGGTTTCTTTAAAAGCCTTAAATTATCGCTGTTGGTAGGCGTTAAATTGAGCTCCGGTAAACAACAGGTGCTCAATCACAATGCCATTTTAAATGCGCAGGTTCTTGCAACGGGAAAAACAGAGCCATTTATAAACAGCGTAACATCCATCTTATGTAAAGTTGTTGGCATACCTATCGGCAAGCTCATCTGTACAGTCCCTAAGGATTACTTTTTAAATAACGACATACAAGCTAGCGATAAATCGAATGAGTCATTACTTTTATTTTTCAGTTAAAGTGCCTGTCCCAGGTTAAAAAAGAATGGCCATCATAACCTCCTCAGCCCACTTAATGCTATTAATCATGGGGGAGCCAAAACACTCTGGCCGGCTACATCAACCTGTTAATCACTATAGTGACAACGTGCTGCGTCTATTCGCATATTAACATGAGAGCCTTCAGCCCGGTCTGGCGCACTCATATCAAAGTGAACAGGTTTGCCCGCACGCAAAATCGCTTTTAGTGAAGGTTGTGAACAAATAAATGCCAGCAAGTGCGGTTTATACTCTCTGGCCGGTTCGGGTAACCCCGTGGCGGTAATTTTGATGGTCAACAGTTCTTGAGTTTCAGAATAAAAACTCAGTTTGGTACTCACGTCCGGGATACCAAATACCGTATCGTTAAACATTGCGTTTAGGGTTTCAGCCTGTGCTTCGTCGCGATAGTAATAGTAAATACTGCTAAGTACAAAGATAACAAAGGCGATGCCGAGCCTGATCAACTGTTGCTGCTTTGAAACTTCCCTGCGCATTTTAACTTACTACCTGTAACCTGTGAGGAAGCAGAAATCACGTCTGATCGGTCAGACGCTCAAATAAAAACTGTTTGAAAAGAACCCCAACTGCTTTCAGGGAGTCATTTAAACGATGATCGCCGGGGATCAGATGTAGCGTGATATTGAGCTGTTTGGCGAAATTTAAGATATTTTCCGCCGGAATAATTTCGTCCTGCCAGCCGTGAACGCAGGTAACCGGACAGGTAACCGGATAGGATTGTACCTTGTAGCCAGGCATTGCCACGGCTGGCGCCAGCAAAAATACTCCGCGTACTTTATGCTTTAAAGCCGTAACCAAAGACACATAACCGCCCATGCTGGAACCCACCAGTAGCACTTCGGGATCGTCTTTGGGGATAGCTTGCATCAGCCTTTCTACTCTTTTTTCCGGATCCAGGGTATTGCTGTAGTCAATGCTTTGGATCTGACATCCCATTTCTTCAGCGATGTTTGCCAGAAACCGTATTTTGGTTCCCCACGGGCCACTTTCTTTACCGTGTGAAAAGATAACTTTCACGCACAACTCCTTATCTAGAAGCGTGATTATCCGATATTACGGATAAATAACAATGGTATTTATCTTACATTATACGGTTTTAGTAACAAATTTATGAAACCCGACCTCAGGCGGCGGTAGCCCAGTCTTTTAAATAATGGCGTTGTACCAGCGACTGTAATTTCTTGCAGGCCTTAACGTACTTGCTGTCTCGCTGGTAGTACACCTGTTCGATAATCTGGCCGTTTTCGTCAATTAAAAAGCTCGCTAAGCGGGCTTTACGATGAGGCAGATAAAACTGGTGCAGCGATAAACGACGGCTCACCGGCAAATTGGCAATGATCTGATAAAAACAAAACGGCAGTTTCATTGTTGTGGCACGGCTGTCACCGCCGTAAAGGTCCAGTACCTGCTGAAAAGCGTCATGCCCTTCACCCACTGAAATACCAAAGCGTTCAATTAAGTTATCAATTGTTTTTATACCTGTGTTCATCACAATACCCTCAAATACTGTATAACTAAACAGTACTGTATAATTTATCAGCATTCAAGCTTTTTGTGATTTATTTTAAACCGGTTTATTTTAAATAGAGTGATACTGCAGAACGTAACCTGAATAAAAACGCCGGTCAGGTTTCCCTGCCGGCGTCTGGTTAACGACCATTTGCGGCGCGCATGGTGCGCCTGTAGCGACTATTTGGATATCATCCCTTCAGATGGCTCAGTAGCCAGTGCCGAGCGCTTATTTCTGGTCAGGCCATTTTTAATGTCATCCAGAATAACGTACAGCGCAGGTACCAGTAATAAGGTGATCACCGTAGCAAACAAGATACCAAACGCCAGGGATATAGCCATTGGGATAACCACCTGTGCCTGCAGACTGCGTTCAAACATTATCGGCACCAGGCCCATGAAGGTCGTCAGAGAGGTAAGAATAATCGCCCTGAACCGCTGCGTACCTGCACTAATTGCCGCATCCATCAGGCGATGGCCCTCCTGCCGCGCGCGGTTAACAAAATCAACCATGATCAGGCTGTCGTTTACCACCACGCCCGACAGCGCAATAATGCCGCAAATCGACAGTACACTTACGGCATGGCCCAGCATCAGGTGGCCCAGTATTGCCCCAACGATACCAAAAGGGATCACCGACATAATGATTAACGGTTGTGTATAAGAACGTAGTGGAATCGCTAACAATGCATAAATAGCAAACAGAGCAAACAATAACCCCTGGGCGAGTGATGTCATGGCTTCCATTTGTTCACGGGAGTTACCTTGCAGTTTAAACTCTACCCGCGGGTACTTTTTCATGATTTCCGGAATTACCCGGGTGATCATTTCCATGGTGACTTCGTTAGGCTCAGCAATGTCTTTATCTACCGCTGCCGAAACTGTTACCGAACGCTGGCCATCTACCCGTATAATTGAGTCGTACCCTTTGCCCAGTTCAATATCTGCCACCTGTTCAAACGGCACATCCTGGCCCGCTGGCGAACGCACCCGCATGGTTTCCAAATGACCAATGGAGTTACGTTCTTCTCTGGGATAACGCACCATTACTTTAACTTCTTCGTCGTCACGCTGTACGCGCTGAACTTCGGCACCATAAAAACCGTAACGAACCTGCTGTCCCAGTTGCTGTAAGGTAATACCAAGGGCTTCTGCCTGCGGTTTTAACTGCAACTGAATTTCATCGGCGCCACCGGCGAAGGTATCGTTAATATCAGACACCCCGTTGTACTCGGCCAGCGCAGCTTTAACATCCTTACTGATGAGTTCGAGCTGAGTTATATCGCTGGAACTGAATTCAAAACTTAAGTCAGAACCGCCGCCCGGACCGCCCGGAGCGTTAAAGTTAAGGGTTTTGACACCGGGAATTTCCGGCATAAACTCACGCCAGCGGCGCTGAATTTCGGTATCGGTAACTTCCCGTGATTCTCCTTTACTCAGCTCGGCAAACACCTGGCCGCCCAGTGAACCCTGATCGAAGGCTACCGCATGGCTGATCACACCTGAGCCGGTTTCCCGGGTGAGCTGTTCATCCATCCGATACATTGCATCCAATAAGGTATCCAGCGCTTTATCACGTTGCGACAGCGATGAACCCGGCTCCAGTTCCACCGACGCCATAACAAAGTCACTTGGAATGGTAGGGAAAAATACAAACCGCACCCAGTCTCCCTTAAACATACCGTAAGTTAAAATCAGCATGCTGACAAAAGCGGCCAGTGTCACATAGCGGGCTTTTACCGCCTTAACCAAAAACGGCGCGTAAACATTTTTAATAAACGATTTAATGCCTTCGCTGAAAAAATCGCGGAAGCGCTGAAAACGATTGGCTTTAGCCGGATCGTAAGGCTTAAGGCGCATATGCGCCAGGTGAGCCGGCAGGATCAGCTTTGACTCGATAAGTGAAAAGGTCAGGCACACAATAACTACCAGTCCAATGGTTTTCCATATCACCCCAAACGGACCAGACACCATAAGCATTGGTGAGAAAGCGGCAATGGTAGTAAGTACCCCGAAAGTGGCCGGCATGGCGACCTTTTTTACACCGGCTATAACATTATCTGTGCTATGCCCTTTGGCATCGATTTCTGAATAAGCCGACTCCCCCATAATAATGGCATCATCCACCACTATCCCCAGCACCAGAATAAAGGCAAACAAGCTGAGCATATTAATAGAAACACCCAGACCTTCCATGGGCAGTACCATCAGCGTGCCTAAAAAGCACACCGGCAGCCCCACCATTACCCAGAACGCCAGTTTAATTTTAAGAAACAGTGACAGTACCAAAAACACCAGCACCCCACCCCAGAACATGTTTTCCAGCATCATGTTAAGGCGGTCGGCCAGATAGAACGACGAATCACCCCAGGCATCGGCTTTAATATGCGCCGGAAAGTCCTTTTTATTTTTATCCAGGTACTGATTCACTTCTTTAGAGATTTCCAGCGCGTTTTGGTCGCCCACGGCTTTTACCCGCACGTTAACCGCCGGCTGGTTATCAAACATGGCATACTGGGGATCTTCCACAAAGCCGTCATCAATGCTCGCAATGTCTCCCAGTGTCAGGCGAGAGCCATCAGCGCGGGTTAACAGCACAATCTGCGCAAACTCCCAGCCGGTATATGCCTGGCCTTTAGTCCGCAGCAGAATATTGCCGTTATCCGACTTGATCGCGCCACCGGGTAAATCAACCGACGACTGGCGTACCGCATTCACGACCTCAGAAAAGGTTAAATCGTATTTCTGTAGCGTGTATTCCGACATTTCGATAGAAATTTCATAGTCGCGATCGCCCACCACCTGCACACTGGAAATGCCGGGCAGATTGGCTACGTCATCACGCAGGTTCTTGGCAAACTCCTTTAATTCCCGTTCGCTGGCGTCGCCGTACACGGCAATCCACAGTACGTCCTGCTGAAACTTGGTGCGATAAACTATTGGTTTCTCGGTGTTACCGGGGAAACTGGGAATGGCGTCGACCTGTGATTTAACTTCATCAAGGACCACCTGAACGTCGTAGTCTTCTTCCACCTCAATAGTAACCGAGCCCATACCTTCGGTGGCAGTCGAGGTGATCTGTTTAATTCCGTCGAGATCCTTAATAGCATCTTCAACTTTTAACAGAACACCTTCTTCCACTTCCTGTGGCGCAGCGCCAAGATAAGGCACCCGCACCGAAATGATATTCACCTCAAAATTGGGAAACACCTGCTTTTGAATACCGAAGGCACCAAATACACCGCCGATGAGCAAGATCCACATCAGCAGATTGGCTGCCACGCTGTTGCGGGCAAACCAGGCTATCAGCCCTTTGTGCGTATTATATGCTTGCATGGCTTATGCTCCGGTATCTAACGCAGTGTCTTCGTCTGCTACGTCCTGCTCTGCAGGATCCTGCTCAGGCAAACGCACCGGCATTCCATTGTAGGGATTAGGCACAGCGCTTCGTACTACCTTGTCGCCATCGTGCAAACCGGCCGAAATATACACCGACTCAGGGCTGGAGCGGGCAATGTCTACCTGTTTTATTTGCAGTTCGTTATTCTCGTCGGCCACCAAAACGGTGCCATCAAGGCGCAGTAAACTGCGTGGGATAACAATTAATGAACGTGCATCTGTGCCGCTAATTACAGCCTGAACAAACTGACCAAAGCGCAGTGGTACAGTAAACTCGCTGTTATCCCGCAGGTATGGATCGCGTACCTCCACTACTGCATAAATTAAACGGTTAGTGGTATCCAGTACCCCTTCACTACGCACCAGCGTTCCCTGCCACTGCTGAAACTTACCACCAACCATGGCGCTCAGCGTAACCGGATTGCGGTGGGAAATACCGCTTTCAAGATCAATAAAGGCCAAATCCGCATCGGTGAGCGGTAAGCGCACTTCGGCCACCTCGGTAGAATACAACTCGCCTACCAGGGCGCCGGTACCAACAAACTGACCCAGATCGGCGTTACGCTCAATCACTATGCCATCATACGGGGCAATTACCTGAGTACGATCGAGATTACGTTGTGCTCTGGCCAGCTTAGCTTTAGCGGCTTTTACATTGGCCTGTTCTTTAGCCAGTTGTGGCTTACGCAGGCCAAGCTCAGGCGGCACTACCCCATTCACCGAACGCCATTCTTCTGCGGCCACTTTACCCCGCGCGATTTCTTCCTGAAGTGCCGCTTCGGCTTGCGCCAGTTCGGCCTCGGCCAGGCTCAGATCAGTCTGATAATCGTCTTGCTCCAGGGTCAGCAGCACGTCGCCTTTGTTAAAGAATCCACCCACTACAAAGTTGTCGGCAATCTCCACTACCCGGCCACTCACCTGGGTGGCAATACTGGTTTTATGCTTGGGTAGTACGTTGCCCTGACTGGTGACCGTAAACTCCACATGCTCGGTATACACCGGCTGTGCATCAACTAAAAATGCCAGTTCCTCTACCACTTTTTTCTCTGGCGGTTTTTTCGACAGGATCATAATACCCGCAGCGATAAGCGCCAGGCCGAGTAATAAAATCGGCAGCGCCGACCTGATTAAAGACGATAACTTCATGAATGTGCCACTCTGGTTGTACTGCTGATCTACGCCAGCCTGCTAAACATAAACTTTTCTAACGCTAATATTACGGAGTAAGTCAGGTAAACGCTTTATTTCTTTTGTTAATAAATGTGTCGATTTATGAAGACGATTACTGCGCTGGTTAATTTTTCTTTTAAGCAACCGATATCGCCGTTAGTTTGTGACCACATTTCGAACAAAAGCGCTTGAAACGGTGATTATTTGAGCGTAACTTGTAATTTAATTACAGATTGTTGAGCAGGAGAGAAAACAATGAGTCTGAAAAAACAATATTTAAAGTCTAAACCGATCTGCAAAGTGACCTTTAAGCTAAAAGCCAGTGAAGCTAATAATGCTGACACTGCCAAACTGGTGGGCGATTTTAATGCGTGGGATATCCAGGCTGAACCGATGAAAAAGCTCAAAAACGGCGATTTCACGCAAACGGTAAATCTGCCTGCTGAAGCAGAGTATCAGTTCCGTTATTTGCTGGATGACGAAAGCTGGGAAAACGACTGGGAAGCCGATGCTTACTCGCCTTCGCCGGTGAGTTTTGACGATAACTCAGTCGTGCGGGTATAACTTAAAGGGCCCGGCTGGCGACCTGCCGGCCGGGCTTTCCTGACTGGCTCAGCCTTTAGCTGCCCAGCGCGCTTTCGATTTCCGGTAAGGCATCAAACAGGTCTGCTACTAAACCGTAATCTGCCACCTGAAAAATAGGCGCTTCCGGATCTTTATTGATGGCGACAATCACTTTTGAGTCTTTCATACCCGCTAAGTGCTGAATAGCACCGGATATACCTACCGCAATATAAAGCTGTGGCGCAACAATCTTACCGGTTTGCCCTACCTGCATATCATTGGGCACAAACCCGGCATCAACAGCTGCCCGGCTTGCTCCTACGGCAGCTCCAAGTTGGTCGGCTATGCGCTCCAGCATGGCAAAGTGCTCACCATCTTGCATACCGCGTCCGCCTGAAATAACGATGTCAGCAGCGGTTAGTTCAGGGCGATCGGACTTGGTCATCTCATCGCTTTCAAAGGCCACCTGCGTGTTTTCGATTACCGTATCGAGTGTTTCAACAGAAACACTGTTACCCTCTTGTGCTGCATCAAAGGCCGAGGCCCGCACTGTAACAACCTTAACGGCATCGCTGCTTTGCACCGTTGCGATAGCGTTACCGGCATAAATTGGTCGCACAAAGGTATCGGCGCTTTCAATGCCAATAATATCGGATAGCTGCACCACATCGAGTAACGCCGCTACCCGTGGCATAAAGTTCTTACCGGTAGTGGTAGCCGCTGCCAGAATATGGGTATAACCCTCAGCGATATCGAGGACTAAATCGGCGGTATTTTCGGCCAGTTGATGTGCATAGGCCGGGTTGTCTGCCAGCATGACACGTTTCACTCCAGCGATGGTGGCCGCCTGCTCAGCTACGGCCGCGCAATCTGCACCGGCAACCAGAATGTGAATATCGTCACCTAGTTGTGTAGCCGCAGTGACCAGCTTGTGCGTTTCAGATTTAAGGTGGTTGTTATCGTGTTCTGCGTAAATCAGTATGCTCATGAGATCACCTTTGCTTCGTCGCGAAGTTTTGTCATCAGTTCAGCCACTGTTTCTACTTTTACACCTGCACTTCTGGCCGGTGGTGGCGTTACTTTCAACGTTGTTACCCGGGGGGTAATATCCACGCCTAGTTCGTCGGTACTCATTACCGCCAGCGGTTTACGTTTGGCTTTCATGATATCCGGCAATTTAGCATAGCGCGGTTCGTTTAAGCGCAAATCGGTAGACACCACCGCAGGCATGCTGAGTTTCAGGGTTTGCAATCCACCGTCTATTTCACGGGTCACTTTCAGGCTGTCCCCCTCTATTTCTAATGCCGAAGCAAAGGTCGCCTGAGGCATTTTAGTTAATGCAGCCAGCATCTGACCGGTCTGGTTATTATCAGAATCAATGGCTTGCTTGCCAATAATAACCAGGCCGGGTGATTCCTGCTCCACCAGGCGAGCCAGAATCTTGGCAACCTGTAACGACTCAGGAAATGTTTCGCACTCCACATGAATACCGCGGTCTGCACCGAGCGCCATGGCATTACGGATCTGCTCCTGGCATGCCTTAGGGCCAATGCTAACGGCAACAATTTCCGTCGCGATACCTTTTTCTTTTAGTCTGACCGCCTCTTCCACTGCTATTTCGCAAAAAGGATTCATGGCCATTTTAGCGTTGGTTAAATCCACATCGGATTGATCGGACTTCACCCGAACTTTTACGTTGTAATCGATTACCCGTTTTACCGGCACCAGTATTTTCATATAAGCCTCTTTCATCCTTTACGGTTTAGTCTGCTTAGATCGTGCTCCAATAACTATGGCACTTTAATGACAGCAACTGTCAATTTGACGCAACAACACTTTTGCAACATCTTTAGCATAAAATTTACTTGCAGTTGACGTTAACGTCAACCTGGTTTAGTTTGACGCAACGCAATAAAAGCCACGAAAGTGGCAAATATGGTTGCCAGTTAACGCCCCTACAGAGAACAATAAATCAAAGCAGAATATCAGGAGAAAGGCAGTGGAAAGAGAATCAATGGAGTTTGACGTTGTGATTGTTGGCGCAGGTCCATCAGGCCTCGCCACCGCTATTCGACTGGCTCAGCAGGCTGAGCAGTCGGGCACGGAGCTATCCATCTGTATTGTCGAGAAAGGTTCAGAAGTCGGTGCTCATATTCTATCCGGTGGTGTAATGGAAAGCGCGGCCCTCACCGAACTCATTCCCGACTGGAAAGAGAAAGGCGCGCCCCTTAATCAGCCGGTAACCGAGGATGCCACTTACCTGTTACGCAGCGAAAGCGCCAGTATTAAGCTGCCGGATCTGATTACGCCTAAAACAATGCATAATAAAGGTAACTATATTGTCTCACTGGGGAATGTTTGTCGCTGGCTTGCTGAGCAGGCAGAAGGCATGGGCATTGAAATATTTCCCGGCTTTGCTGCGGCGGATGTCCACTACAATGACGATGGCAGCGTAGGTGGCATTATTACCGGCGATATGGGCGTCGCTGCTGATGGCTCTGAAAAAGACAGCTACATGCCGGGCATGTTACTAAAAGCAAAATATACCGTTTTTGCCGAGGGGTGCCGAGGTCATCTGGGTAAAACGCTGATTGAAAAGTTTGCCCTGGATAAGAACGCCACAGCACAACATTATGCCATCGGATTTAAAGAAATCTGGCAGGTCGATCCGGCAGTACATCAGCCGGGCCTGGTTGTCCACACTGCTGGCTGGCCATTAACGGAAGCCTCCGGAGGCAGTTATTTATATCATGCCGAAAATAATCAAATTTATGTCGGTTTAATTGTTGATTTAAATTACGACAATCCGTTTTTAAGTCCCTTCGATGAATTTCAACGCATGAAACATCACCCGCTGTTTGCTCAATATTTAAACGGCGGAGAGCGAGTAGCTTATGGTGCACGGGCAATTACTAAAGGCGGATTTAATTCACTGCCACAAATGGCTTTTCCGGGCGGCTGCCTGGTAGGTTGTAATGCCGGAACATTAAACTTTTCCAAAATTAAAGGCATTCATACTGCAATTAAATCGGGAAAAATGGCCGCAGATATTATTTTTAATCAAATTAACCAAGCGACCAATGCAGATTTTTGTACAGAATTTAATCAGGCGTATCAGCAAAGTGATTTGAGAAAAGAGCTTTTTAAAGCACGAAACTTTGGCCCGGCCCTGCATAAATTTGGCAATTTACTGGGGGGCGCATTTAATACGCTGGAACAAAATATTTTTAACGGCAATCTTTTTGTGACATTAAAAGATACGGATGCTGATTATAAAAAATTAAAATCTGCCGCCCAGTGCCAGCCAATCAACTATGAAAAACCGGATAATACACTCAGTTTTGATAAATTATCATCGGTGTATTTAGCCAATACCAGTCACGATGAAGACCAACCTTGTCATCTGCAGTTAAAAGACCCGGAAATACCGGTTAAGGTCAATCTGCCAAGTTACGCGGAACCAGCGCAACGCTACTGCCCTGCTGGTGTGTACGAGATAGTAGAGGGAGACGACAAGCAACCGCAGTTTCAGATTAATGCGGCCAATTGCGTACATTGTAAAACCTGTGACATTAAAGATCCGGCGCAAAACATCCGCTGGGTGGTACCAGAAGGTGCCAGTGGTCCTAATTATCCGAATATGTAATGCGTTTATTGTTTTAAATATAATTTTGAAAACTCACGAGTTTAAATTAGAATTGTCATAGTTTTTAAACATAGGCAGATAATTAATGAGTGAGTTTTTAGAAATTTTAACTCATGGACGACGTTTACAAGGTGCCGTAAAGGATTTATCGGTAGAAGAGTTAACGAGTGTTCAGGAAAAGCTGAATAACATTATCGAAAAAAGAAAAGAGCAGGAAGCTGAATTAATTAAAGCCCAGCAGGAAAAACTTGCCAAGCTTGAAGAAATTAAAAAACAAATGGAAGAAGCCGGCATTGATGTAGCCGATTTACAGGATGTGGCAGAAACCAAGCCAAAGCGTAAATCCGGTAAAAAACGTCCGGTTAAATATAAAATTACCGTTGATGGTGAAACCGTCGCCTGGACCGGCGTAGGCAGAATGCCGGTAGTATTTAAAGATGCCCTTGCAAAAGGTCAGTCTTTAGAAGATTTCGCAATTTAATCTTTAATAGCGGGGACTCTCCCCGCTTTTTTTATTTACATGTCTATATCACTTAATTTTGCGCAGTATCACTGCGAAAAACAAAATGCCCCCTGGGTTGTTTTGATTCATGGTTTGTTTGGTAATCTGGATAATTTAGCCGCACTCAGACGCCACCTTACAGATGCCTTTAATGTTATCGCTATCGACTTACCGGACCACGGTGAATCGCCGTGGGTAGACACCTTTACCCTGCCAGACTGCGTTAGCGCGCTGATCCAAGTGCTTGATGATCAGCAAATTGATAAGTGCCATATCGTAGGCCATTCGCTGGGCGGCAAAGTAGCCATGCTCACCGCACTCACCCATCCGGACCGGGTCGATAAACTGGTGCCCATGGATATTGCTCCGGTCACCTACCCGCCTCATCACCAATCGGTATTTGCCGGGCTCAAAAAGGTTGATCTCAGCAGTATAAGCGGACGTAAAGAGGCAGACAGTGTGATGCAATCTGAGATTAAAATCCCCGGGGTCAGACAGTTTTTGTTAAAGAGCCTCTATCAGAGTGATGATGGTCAGTGGCAATGGCGGTTTAACGTGGCAGGCCTGGAAAAAGACTACGCTAACGTGGGCGGCTTCTCCGCGCCGGACAATGCGCGCTTTGAAGGCAGTGTGACTTTTATAAAAGGTGGCGAATCAGACTACATCACCCGACAACATCAGGCGGTTATCGGAAAGTACTTTCCTAACGCTAAAGCCAAAATTGTTGAAGGTGTTGGCCACTGGTTACATGCCGAAAAACCACAGGTCGTCAACGGTCTGGTTGAACGAGCGTTAACGTCCTGACCATCAATTTTGTAAATGATAAACATTTGCATTTAAAAAGGCCGGTTATGATATACTCCGCACCAGTCAGATTGTAAGATGTCCCAGGGTGCAGAAGTTGTCATTCTGAGTTGCCGCAACTTCGGCCCTACTGACACAAAAGTCAGTAAGAATGCCTGCGATAGCCACATTACTGTGGTATAGTTTGCGCGCGAAAATACAGTAAAGGTTTTTTATGCTTGCGAAGTATTACGAACAAATAGAATCTATCATGCTCGATTTAGGGCTGGTGATATTGTTTGTTCTGATGATTTTTGCCGTCCATGACGTATTGAAAAAGAACGATGTTCCCATGATTGGCCGGGTTGTCGCCTATGGTGTTCTGGGTCTGGGAGCCATGGGTTTTATTGCAAAAGGGATTATCCAGCTGTTCTGGCAGAGCAGCGGCGTATCCGGATAACCATTTTCAAAAGTAAGTAGATAGAGGTTTGATATGGCAAGTGTTGGCCTGTTTTTTGGTAGCGACACTGGCAATACAGAGCATGTTGCCAAGTTAATTCAAAAAGAATTGGGTAAAAACCTGATTGACGTTCACGATATTGCAAAGAGCTCTAAAGAGCAGATTGCAGAGTTTGATTTACTGATCTTCGGTATTCCTACCTGGTATTACGGCGAAGCGCAGTGTGACTGGGACGATTTCTTCCCTGAGCTGGAGCAAATTGATTTTACCGACAAACTGGTAGCCATCTTTGGTTGTGGTGATCAGGAAGACTACGCAGAGTATTTCCTTGATGCCATGGGCATGGTTCGTGACATCGTTGAAGCCCGTGGTGCTATCCTGGTAGGTCAGTGGTCTACCGACGGTTACGATTTTGAAGCCTCTAAAGGCATGGCCGATGACACCCATTTTGTGGGTCTGGGTATCGACGAAGACCGTCAGCCAGAACTCACCGATGAGCGTGTTCGTGCCTGGTGCCACCAGTTAAACGAAGAGCTTTGTTTAGCCGAACTGGCTTAAGTCCGGCTGGTGATTAAAAAACGCAGGTTTAACCCTGCGTTTTTTTGTGCCTGTACACTGCTAGCCTGTGAGGTTTAACCCCGGCTAACCCTCATCCCTACCGACGCAATAATATCACTGCCGGAGCACTCGGTTTTACTGGCGAGTGTTTCCAGCTGGCATTGCCCTGAACCATCTTCAAGACAAAACTCAAAGCGGGTCTGGGTTTTAACCGGCTTGTCTAAAATGCCGGCTGGCATTGCCGCCCATTTCCACTTAGCGACCACCTGTTCAGCTTCTTTTGCAAAATGTCGGCTGCTCGATTCCACTACACGAATACCGGTGACAGTGTTATCAGGTTTTATCACGTACTCAACAGTAGCGCATCCTGTATTAGCCGCCATGGCTTCTTTCTTTGGATAGCGGGCAGGAAAACGTTCGAGCGCCTGCCATTCAGGCATAGCCAGAATATCGGTGCTTAGTGGTAGTTGGGCATATTCACTTGTGGCGGGAGTGGTAGCGGGCTGAGTGGCGCCGCAGGCCACTATAAAGCCGACGGCAAACACCGTTAAGATCGCATATTTCATTGTTCTTCCCTGAAAACTCTCGATTAATTTAAACTAAAGTCTAAACTTCGATACCGCCCTTTTCAAGTCAGCAATTTCCACATCAATTTTCGACGTAGACTCATTAGCCCGCTCCGTACTGTGAGCGCTGAGTTCGGCCAGTTCAACAATACGTTGTAAACTGCCGGCAACGTCAGCAAGCAGCGCATCCTGTCGCTCAGTATCGGTAACTATCTCGCGGTTAATCCGGCTCAGCTCCTGAATGATTACCGAAATTGACGCCACCTGTTCGGTGACCTGCTCAGTGGCCTTAGCGCCTTGTTGCGCCTGCTCACGGCCGGTATTAATGGTTTGTACCGCCTGATGAGCATCTTTTTGTAAGCTGCCGATCATGGCTTCAATTTCTTCGGTGGAATTATGCGTACGGTTTGCCAGGGTTCTCACTTCGTCAGCGACCACCGCGAATCCCCTGCCCTGTTCACCGGCCCGGGCCGCTTCGATTGCGGCATTCAACGCCAGCAAATTGGTTTGTTCGGCAATGGTTTTAATCACATCAAGAATACTGCCAATATTACGGCTGTTCTCGTCGAGACGATGAACAACCTGCGCTGAAGCTTCGGCCTGACGGGCTTGCTCAAGCACCTGCTGACGGTTATTTTCAGCCAGTGCGGCAATGCTCTGACTCTGCTGTTCCACCTGACTCAGTTTTTCCATCGCGGTAGTGATCTGGCTGAGGTTATGATGACTGGTTTCACGCACATGCTCGGTATTGGTAGCCGTGGTCTGTACCTGCTTGCGCTGCTCGCCCACCTGTTGCAGGCTTTCCTCGCCCAGCGCGATGCTCGATTTTGTCACCTCTTCAAGGCGGTGTTCCTGCGACAGGATATTGCCTACCAGACTCCGCAGACTCTCAGTCAGCGCATTAATTTTAGATGCCAGAGCGGCAAATTCGTCGCTGCCGTTATCGTCCAGTTTGCGGGTAAGATCGCCCTGACTTAGTTGGGTCAGTCCGCGATTTATTTTTACCAACGGACGGGCTATGCTGCGGGTAGTAATAACAGCCAGCACCACCGCTGCAATTAAACCGATAATAAAAACTGCACCGGTTTTAACTAATGCGCCCATAACAGTATCCAGGATTTTCTGCTGCGCATTCAGGGTACTGGCATTAATTTGCCCGTACAGCGACTCAATAGAAGATTGCGCAGCATTCAGTGCAGCTCGGGCAGCATTCTGGCGCTCGGCACTTTCGCTGGTAAATTCCAGCTTTTGCTTTTGCATCCACACCAGTCCGTTATCGCCGGTGAGTTCAACGATAAACGCCTCATACTGCTCATTAAACATTTCTACTGTGCCCTGGGTATCCACGGTTTCAGCCAGTCGGTTGAGGTAATCCTTATCTACCTCCAGGTTACTGATTTGATAAGCCAAATCTTCTTCAATCACTGCTGTTGCATCGGCTTCGCGGCTGTTAACCAGATCTTCAATGGCCGTATTCATGGTGAGCAATTTGTTGTCGATATTATTGCCGGTACCGATTACTGTTTCGATGCCCGGATCGCTACTGTCGAGATAGCTCAGGTCGAGCATCAAAGCACTCGCTTCATCGGCAATCATCAGCACCTTTTCGGACTGCTCAGCAATCCGCTGCTCAAAGATAAGCTGTTGCTCTAGTGCTTCGTACATGCCGTGACTTTGCTCTACATACTCCTGACTGGCTGCTATGGCCTGAGTGGCCTGTTTGTCATTGCCCAGCAGTTTCGCCAGTTCGTCAAGGCCACGCACAAAAGTTTCCGAGCGGGCGGCAAACTGCGACTTGCTGTTTTGCAATTCAGGCAACGAACTCACGTGATAACCATTGGCGGTAATCGTGGCCAGCGTGAGTATTTGTGTATTGACCTCGTTCATCAACGTTTGCACCGGCATCTTTTCTTCGATGACGTCTTCGGCGGAGGTCTGGATACCGGATAATCCCCAATAGGAAAGAATACTGGTAATTAACAATAAACAACCAAAGGATGCGAATCCCAGAATGATTTTATTAACGACTGTTAAGGGCATTAGTATTCCTGTTTGCAGCACTGCAATCTTAAGTATAGCAGTGCTGAGGTTAGTGACTTCCGGCGCAACATACCTCTTAATCGGCCTCATTATAAGAAGACTTAAGTTTAAGATTTTGCCGGAACGTCAATTCGATGAGTCAGCATGGCCTGATAAACCCGCAGCGGCGCAAACGTTAAAATCGGCACCATCTCATTCACATTATTTTAAATATAGTCTACACCCTATACGTTTAAGCCCAAAATAGACATTATTTATAGAAATCGCCATTTTCTATGCCCTGTTAGGCTTTCAAATCTGCTCAAGTTACCTATAATAGCGAGAAATTCGCATCCCAGATGTAGGCACCCAATGGACCAAAATAAAGAATTAAAGAAAGCCGGCCTCAAAGTTACCTTGCCTAGATTAAAAATCCTGCAAATTTTGCAGGAGCCCAAAAATCAACACATCAGCGCAGAAGACGTGTATAAGATTTTGATCGAACAAGGTGAAGAAATCGGCCTGGCTACCGTGTACCGGGTTCTCAATCAGTTTGACGATGCCGGCATTTTAAATCGCCATCATTTTGAAGGCGGGAAATCGGTATTTGAAATCAGCCACAAAGAGCATCATGACCATTTGGTCTGCCTGAAATGTGGCAAGGTTATCGAATTCGAAGATGATCTGATTGAACAGCGTCAGGAACAAATCGCTAAAGACAACAAGATGAAATTAACCCATCACAGTTTGTATCTTTATGGCGAATGCACCGACGAAAACTGTGAAAACCTCGATTAAACGTAAAAAAGGAGTCTGACGACTCCTTTTTTATTTAGGCGGCAGACGTACTGCTTACAAATCAAATTTCTTTTCGCTGTAAACTGCGAACACTTTTTCCCAAATTTCTCCCACCTTACCGTCGCCTATCTGATTGTCACCAACCTTGACGATTGGCAGGATCTCTTTACCGGAACTGGTGATCCAGACTTCATCAGCAGACAGTAATTCGCCCACGGTAATGACCTCTTCAGACACTTCAATCCCGGCTATTTTAAGGCACTCCAGCACCAGCATCCGGGTGATCCCGGGGAGCAGCTGGTTATCCAGTGGCGGTGTTAAAGCCTTGCCTTCCTTGATAATAAACACATTACTGCTGCTCGCCTCGGTGATCTCACCCTGATGGTTATACAACAGCGTTTCGGCATTGCCCTCTTTAACGCTCTGCTGGAAATGCATCACATTACCCAGCAGCGCCGTTGACTTAATATGACAACGCTCCCAGCGTAAATCTTCTGCCAGTGACACGCTGGCACCCGGGTGAGCATGGCGATCGGCTTTAACCGGCGCCGATAAGGCAAACGCAAAACCAAACACCGTAGGCGTAACGCCTTGAGGATAAGCGTGATAGCGGCGGGTATCTGCACCACGACTGATATGCAGATAAACACCAATATTGTCGCCTAAGGCTTCACGGTTTTCGTCAATCAGACGCTGCACCAGTGCCTGCCACTCACTCTTATCGATTTTATAATCAATCTCTATGGCTGCCAGGCCTTTGGCAAAACGGGCCATATGCTGACTAAACCCCACCATTTTACCTGCATAGCTGGGGATCACTTCGTAAATACCATCGCCGAAAAGAAAACCGCGATCCAGCGGCGAAATACGTGCTTGTTCCAACGGCACAAACTCGCCGTTTAAATATGCTATGGTCATGAGAGTCTCGTTGAAAAAACGCCCGGTCCACGGACCTAAGAAGATAGCCAGCGTTGAATAGCAGCCTGCATTAGCAGCCATTTCGCCCTGGCATCGTCGGCGTCGAGTTGATAAAAAGTTATCTTATCACCGGGAATGCCCTGTGCGAAATGATTCAGATCACAGCGGGCAATGGTGCCGGCTTTGGGATAACCACCTAGCGTTTGCCGGTCGGCCATCATCACGATGGGTTGCCCGTCGGGCGGAATTTGCATCGCGCCCAATGCGATGGCTTCTGAATACAGAGCCTGTGAGGGCAGCTCTATAGTCGGTCCATTTAAGCGGTAGCCCATGCGATCGACCTGCGGCGTGATAGTGTATTCACTGCTGAGTAATCGCTGCCACTGCAGTGAACTCAGCCAGTCATGCTGATAACCAGGCACCAATCCTACCCGCACGTCAGCCTGATAGTCAGGGAGCAATTGCGCAGGCAACGCGCCGGGCAGTTTTTGCTCTGCTGCCACGCTGGCAACCGGTACTTCATCACCTGCCGTTAATGGTTTACCGTCATTATGTAAACCGCCCAGCTGTTCACGCTTTACCATACTGGCACTGCCGACAACCAGTGGAAACTCAAAGCCGCCCTGAATCGCCATATAATGTTTGCTGCCGATTCTTGCCGGCTCAATAATAAGCCGCTGACCGGCGTTTACCTGCATCGGCTGCCAGCCTTGCTGTGGCCGGTTATCCAGGGTGATCTCAGCGTCTGGCCCGGTAATACTGACCACTGCCGGGGCGGTAAATTCCACGCCCAGGCCGCCAATAAACTCGATGGCCGTTGCCCCCTGCTGTCCGCACAGAAAATTAGCCAGCGAAAACGCATAGGGATCCAGCGGGCCCGACTGACAAAACCCCTGATGCAACTGCCCCTGCCGACCAGCATCCACCGGATAGGCGGTTAAATCGATGCGAGTAAACCGTACTGCCATCAGGCTGGCTCCTCTGCTTTTTGCGCCCACGCATGATACTCATCCTCACTGATGGCATAAAACTCAACCTGATCACCTGCCTGCATCAACGTGGGCTCTTTAGCGCCGGGATTATAAAGCTTTACAGGGCAAAGGCCGAGTAAATGCCAGCCACCAGGCGAGACATCCGGATAGACTGCAGTCTGGCGATCGGCAATCGCTACAGTGCCCTTGGGTACCGCTTTTCGAGGGTTTGCCAGACGTGGTGTAGCCAGCTCCGGCGCTAACTCTCCCAGATAGGCAAAGCCTGGCGCAAACCCCACAGCAAAAACGGTATAAGCAGACTGCTGATGACGTTCAATAATCTCTGCGGCAGATAGTCCGGTTGAATTGCTCACCAGTTCAAGATCATTGGCCTCAGGAGCACCGTACCACACCGGTAGACGGTGTAATGTGGAGGCGGTCTGACTATTGGTATCGGTTATCGGTAGCTGTTTAACAAACTGATAAACGCCGTGATAATCCACCTCACTCATATCGAACACCAGCATAAGGCTATCATAGGATGGCACCAACTCAGTTAACCAGTGGGGACGATGCGCCAGCAGAGCGTGATACAGCGCGGTAACCGCCCGGTTTTGCGCGGTCAGATCAGCGCCGCTGGTGTAGAAAATAAGACCGTCTTCACCGGCAGTTTGCACCGCCCGTATCGTACCGAAAGGTTGCATATCAGGCGTTCGCTCCCGGCCTCACGTGGCTCAGCTTACGTTTGGTCAGGGCTACCCGCAGCGACTCTGCCATGGCTACAGCACCGGGCGAATCCCCATGCACGCAAAGCGTATCTACCGGCATGCTCAACACGCTGTAATCGCTGGCAATAATGATACCCTCATCCATTAACCGGGTAGCCTGTTCATACGCCTGCTCTTCGTTGAGCACAGCGCCAGACTCCTTGCGTGACATCAGGTAGCCATCAGGCGTGTATTTACGGTCGGCAAACGCCTCAAATAATAACACCAGGCCAAACTCAGCGGCCTCCCGGCTTAATTGCTGATGGTCAGGATGCGCCTGAATCATCAGTGGAATATCCGCTACCGAACAGCTGGCAACGGCCTGCATAACGGTACGCCGAAGTGCAGGCTGTTGTATCAGGTCATTATATAAAGCGCCATGGGGTTTAATGTACTCCACCGCACCTCCCTGTGCCCGGGCCATACCATCAAGCGCCGCAATCTGGTAATGCAGGCAGGCAATCAGTTCATCGTCGGCCATGGCCAGGCTGCGACGGCCAAAACCGGCCAGGTCGGGATAAGCAGGGTGCGCACCAATGGCCACATTATGCTCAATCGCCAGGCCAATGGCTTTTTGCAGAGTAAGTGGATCGCCGGCGTGAAAACCACAGGCAATATTCGCCATGTCGATATGAACCATAATTTGTTCATCAACAGGCATCGTCCAGGCGCCATAACTTTCGCCTAAATCGCAATTTAACATCATAAGCGGTTAGTTCTTCGTGACATATCGGTTATCATGTTACTTGTTTTATTT
>Ga0213831_1000471_pt1 | contig 25195 bp, 25 predicted proteins | sample SWATP12_FD_163421 | JGI IMG/M metagenome (GOLD analysis project Ga0213831, IMG submission 163421) | Coastal seawater microbial communities from Marineland, Florida, United States - SWA TP1 #2 | ecosystem: Environmental > Aquatic > Marine > Coastal | place: USA: Florida | collected 2016-08-06 | reverse complement strand
GCAAGCTTGACGGTGTTCTAAAAACCCCGGCGCCCGCGGTAATGTTTGACGACTTTGGCGACAATGCCCTTAATTTTGAGGTGTACTATTGGCTAAATGCGAGCTCAGAGATGGAGCGGCGTAAGTCTCGTAGTGACCTTCGCTTTCTTATCTGTGAAGCCTTCGAAAAAGCGGGAATTGTGGTCGCCTTTCCGCAACGAGATGTTCATATTGATGGGGAGCTAGTACTGACTAAAACAGAACAGAATTGGCGTCCTTAATGCTGACACAAGATTTCTGCTAGCTGAACAGCTGCGACGCATCAGTGCATGCATCGCAGCCACGCCTTCGTTTTATTCGATTTCACCGATGATTGGTGCGTTTAATTTTATTCTCTGGCTGTTGCGGATAAACTTACTTCCCTGTTCAATCAATTGCTGGCCTTCCTTAATACGCTCAAATGCTTCCACTTGACGATCTTTGGATTTTTCAATCAACGAATTACCCTTTCTAACTTCATTGATGGCATCTTCCCACCGCTCTCCTATTGAAGAGAGTGTGGTCGCTTCAAACGCAACTTCTTTTGGACTAGTGGAAGCGCCTAGCTGTAGTACAGCCAACTGGTAAGCTTGCTTTGCCGCGATGATTTTCTCAGTTCCGGATTGAATAGATCCTTCACCCTCTCTAAGCATGGCACGCGCCTTCTCTAAATCTTTTTCACCTCTTGTTAATAATTTTTCCCCTCTCTCAGAAAGCTTTTTACCTTCTTCCCACATTCTATCTGGGTCATTTGTATAGTTTTCCATGCTAGGTGTTGAAGTACACCCCAATAGGATTACTACACTTGCAAAAACTAAAACCAAATATTTCATTTAATTCTCCTTACTACTAATCGATTCTAACTTAATTAATCTATTAGCTTTCGCTTTTAAACACGTTGTACTTAGAGTTGGACATCAAGATACCCACCGTCATTCCTATTGCAAATGCAGCACAAATCACAGCCGCAACCGGAACAGACAAACCGTTAAAACTTGACGCTATATAAGTATCTTGTTTACTTAAAAGAACACTTGCCGCAAACAAAAAAAGCAGTAAAAGCGATACCGTAGTTGCAATTACTCTCATTCTTTACCTCGTTTTTCTGGGTCTTGTCGTAATAGATGCGCCCCCGCGATCAAAAGTCACAAAACACGAAAAAATAAAATTAAAATTTTTTATCAAAAGTTGTGACTTCGACGTAGTAAAAATCGTCAGTAAGGGAAAGAAGAGGAGATTATATGAAAACTAAAGTCGCAATTTATTTGTCATTAATTGCTTTACTAGGCGCTATACTTTTTCAAAATATTGATAAAATCAGTCTTCAAATTTTGCTTTTTGAGTTTCAGATTCCGCTGGTTTTGTTAATGGTCGTTATGTTCGCGCTAGGAGCGTTAACCTACGGTTTGCTAGATTATTTTAGCGTAAAAAAGAAGAGGTAATGCGTCACTGACGCATTACCAACTCATGCTAATAACGAGTTGCGGGGTCTGAACTTGAAGATGATCAATAAAGTTTGCCAAGTGACAAATAAAGTATGCCAAGTGCTTTGAAGAAGAGAGAAATTTGATACAGAAGAATAAAGGCTACAAGCAAAGAATCTCGATATGGATTCAGCTTGATAATTTAGCGCAAAAATTGGGCGGGCTGAGCCTTAGGTAATTTAGCCATTAGCCAAGCATAGTCATTTTGGTATAACCAATAGGCAGCAGCGCTATTTTCCGCAAAAACTGTCTTCCTTATCGCATCTGGTCGAGAGGCTAAAAAACGTAAGATTGTTACTCGGTATCTGCGCCTCATTGATTCGAATTTTATTTGACGTCGACGGTCGACGAGGCCGGTAATTGACGATATAACCATTTCAACACTTCCCGTAGAAACACCAAAGTGTTTCGCTATAGCGTTTCTATTCCAGCCTTTAGAAGCCATGTTAGCAATACTATTGCGCACATTAACATTGATACGTTTTGGCGCAAGGCGGGAGGTTTGGCCATATTTGAGCGCAATAGATTTTACGTAAGTCCGACTTTTATCAATAATTTTTGCAGTTTCGTTCAGGCTTGTACCACTGTTAAGCAGCGAGTAGCACTGCTTTTCTTTTTCAGTTTTGCACGAAACAGAAGATGCAGTTCGCGGTTGACTTAGACCATCATTGTTTTCGCAAAAAGATAACCAGTATAAAAATACACACATGCGTCCCGGATGACAAAAATGCTCTTGTGACAACACATTGGAGAGGAAAGCATAGTCAAACTCGTTTTCCGGAAACCAGTAAGGGTTGCTCGGACGCAGGTTTCCCACTTTGTTGAAAAGTGAAAGACAGAGCGATTTGCGCCTAATGCGCTTTTTATCCGTGAGGTAGCCTAGGGCTTCCAACTGGACGAAAATAGAGTTTAGTAAGGCCTCTTTATTTTCATACATGGCATGTGTAATCAACCTAGAGCAAAATCTGGCAAACCCCAAATCCTCAGGACTTGCGCGTAATGATTGATTGTTGATAGGTGGCATCTCTACAGAGAGATGGTAACGAGATGGAAGTTTTTGGGAATGAAGGACAGTGCCATGGAATGGGCAGGCGATTATATTCGGCATTTGATGTGTTCTTCGCCAATAAGGTACTCCCCAACGTTTCATATCATTAAAGGCACATTGCGCACAATATTGCAGACTATGAATTTGTTGGCCTCGTGAATTGGGCATTTGCCAGAGACGGCTGATATGGTGCAGTTCACCATCAAGCATTCGCTCTTCCATACTCTGATACGATGCTGGCAAACACATTTGATACAGAGGCCCTAAGGTTTGACGGTAAAAGGAATTGGGTGATTCACTGCTATGCTCGCTCAGTCGCCTATGGTACTGCGTTAACGTTGGGTGTGCACAGACTCGGGAATTGACGAAAATCTTACCTTGAATTTGTGTGACTTTTAAGCCAGAAAGTATCAGATGACGAATGATACGACTAAATAGAAGTTCATCAGGAAATGCTTTAGGTAAAAACATTACTGATGTGACTTTTCGTGTTTCTTAGCTCCTAATCAGTCAAAAAACTTTGTCGTTAGCGGTTCGTCACACAGTAATTGTTTCTCGCGTAGGTAGGTAACAGCGCAGCTTGCTTCCTTTGCCTGACGAGCTTCATCGGGATCGCGAATATCTTCCCGAAGGGTCGTGGAGTTAAAGACTTTTTGAAGAAGATCATAAAATTCGGGGTGCTGTGGTCTGTCGACACTAGGAATAAACGGCTGACGCCGTCTTGTTTTCGACGAAGGCTTTGCCTGCTCTGCACTCTTCGTATTGTTATCTTGATTAAGCTCTTCTTTTGCATTCAAAGTATCGGCAGATCGGGAAGAGAATATACATTCCCGTTCATAGGCATCTTGCAAGACCGCCTCACAAATTGACTCATCGCCAGTCCCCATCACTAAACGTTGTGCCCTTGTGTACGTGCGACGTGCAAAATCTATATTCCCTACTGTCAAATCATAGAGCTTACGATTGAGCGCGTCAGTCAACGGTGTGTGCACATTGGTCCATTGCAACTGCCACAATTGCGATACAAATGCCGTCCAACTTGGACTGTCATAGGCTAACCTATTCATGTAGTAAGCGCCTCCACTCTCACCTCTACGCGCATTCTGCGATAAACGCATGAGTGTCATATCAAAAGGTGGATTTGCACAGAATACTATCGGTACTCCCAAGCTGTTGACGATTTTTTTGATGAATTTGAGTAAACCAGACTCACCGGAAGTGCGTTCAAATTGTATGTTTTGCATTTCATCAATGACCAACAAACCCAGATTACAAGACTTAATCCGCTGCTCTATCTGGACCATTAAGTCACTTGTTCGAGACTCTGGCTTCGTGATATCTGCACCCGCTGCCTCGTCCAGGGCAAGCAAAATCTCCAGGCACAACTCTCTTACACTCGATTTATCCGGGCATTCCACTTTTATCCAAACAATCTGGTCGCGAAAACCCAACGTATCTCCCTTATAGGAATGGTGTTTAATGACTTGTGGGAAGTGGAGTAAAATTTGCTCAAGCATGGTAGTTTTGCCTGTTCCACTCTCACCAATCAGCGTGATCCCTCGAGCCGTTGACACGAAACGTCCTGTATCAGGTGCGACTGCGCATCGATTATCGACTGGGTAATGAAGAAAATGTTGTGTTGTCGCAGAAAAAGGGTTTTTCGCACAGTAACCCTGTTTTATTGCACGTTCAATGTCACGAAACACCTCGAAATAGATTTCCAATGGTTGTCTAAAAATATCTATCCGAATAAGAAACTCTTCCCTGTCTAAAGCATCACCCGTGTACCGGAATTCGTCTGGCAAATCGGGATAGATTGCAAGTGAATTAAGCACGGCAGCTTGTGATTGCTTTTCAGGCAAAGCCTCAATCAAAGGGTTTCCAGTGTACTCTGGTAAAACAAGAGTTTTATATTCAGCATCTTCAACTCGTCCTAGTAAACTCATTTAGTGTCTCCACGACTTGGAAGCGTCAGTACGTTATTCGAGTACTGGCGTTTTTTCATTTCACTATGTGGTTCAGAAATTGTCGATGAATCAGTTGTCTTTGAACTGTCCTGTTCTAGGCTACGTGCCATTTCTTCGACACGATTCTTGCGTCTATTGTCGGTTCGGGCTTTTTTCGTTTCGGGTTTGGGTGCAGACTTCGCCTCGCGTTTAGCCTGGCGAGTGATGGCGTTTCTGACAGACAAAGTCTCAATTGATGATACCGGTAGAGGACGCTTGGCATGTTGGTCATCAGCCCAGTCTTGAATGTAGTATACATCAGCCAGTCCTAAACCCTTCATTTCTTGACTACGTTTTAGCAATCCGCAACGCGTGAAGGTTGTTTCATTAGGTAGCTTTACATATATATAATCGAAACACTCGTCGTTTACTCTACCTTCTAATTGAATTCGTCCATTGGTTTTTGCAATCGCAGATAGGTTAAGTTTTCGTACCTTCTCGTGAGAGTAATACATCTCTTGCCAAAAAATGCCGTTCGCTGTCACACTCACAGTAACAGGTCTCAAAAGGCGAGCCTCCACCTCTTGCGCTGACACTTTTTTCAGTGCACTCAAATAATTTGCAACATGCACATGCCAAAATGCTAATGGCGTTGGTGGCGTATCCGTTTCTACCAGAAGCTTGCTTTGAAATGACAATCTATCGCGCTTCGTGCTGTTTTTATCTAACACGTCTCTTACGATGATTTCCGTAAGCTCTTCAAGGGTGTAAATTGCACGGCTTCTCGGGTCAGGGGCACTTTTTATGATCTTTCCTTTATCTCTGACAGAGCCGGCCAAAGCATGGAGTTCACTTTTGTTAAGCGCATTAAACCGGCCTTCAACAAACGGTTTAAAATCAGGACGGGATAAGCCTGCCCACTCTAAAGGCACCATAGGAACAACCGATTCCTCAGCGCGTAAGCCCAGCATTTCTGCATTATCAGCAATTAGCCGACCGGGCAAATGCGCACATGGCCACTCTTTTTCAGTAATATCGATACCCAAAGAACGACAATATGGGACTTTTGACGATAATGCGTTAAACAGCGCTAGGCGTGCCGCATCCCAAGATGCGTAAAATAGGGATACGCTCAGTCCAACGGTCATTCCGCTTGCACGATCAACGATAAAATACAACGTAGGTCGTCCAAGCACCTTGTTCCTATTCCACTTTGAAACAATATGGACATCTATGACTGTAGCATCAATTTCAAAACAGGCTCCAGGGACAAGATTATCCGACACAATACTGCTTTCATTATTGCGATAGTTTTGCAGATAATCTGTTTGGTGTTTTGTTAGCGCTATCATGTCATGTTGAGAGATTAGCTTTTTCGCCCACGAGCGAAACTGTCGAAAAGACGGAATATTCGGTCTTGTCTGTGTAAAATCTGCGTCAATAATTGCATTAGGAAAATACGTTTTTAAAAAATCCTGATAGGCCTGACTCAAGGACACGCCTGAAGGCTTAAGATAGGTGCTTTTGAGAAATTTACGTATGCTGTCCTTGTCTTTTTCGGTAACGATGTAGGACTCGCGGACTGGAAAAGCGCCGGTGCGACTAATAGACTTTCTACCCAAACTTTTCGTTACATTTTCGCGCTGTTTTCCTCTCCCTCCACAAAAACAAAAATCTGGTAGCATTGCATCACGTGTTTGACCAAACCGCCAAAATCGATTCAATAAGCGATATATTGCTTTGGCGTCTGTCTGCTTAACTTTTGCTAGTCGCGCGATGTCAGGTTGATGATATTGCGTTGCCATTGATAGCACTAAATCATCGCGATGGACTATGGAGGAAATAATTGCCCAGTTTTTTTCTCGTTTTGTTTTGGCAGCGTTGGTTAAACGCGATTCATCCACAAGTAAATGGCTGCTCAATGTGTCTGTTTCTGGCCGAATATTCTGATTGAGAACTGCATTTTTGAATACATTGATTTGAACAACTCGTGGACGAAGCACTGAGGTTGTCTTTTTAGTGTTAAATACGACAAACACATCGAGCTTCGCAAAAATAGACAATAACCTGAACGCACCGGCTTCGCCCCAAACAGATTCAGAGACCTGCCAAACAGAATTAACCTCCATTGACACGACGACGTTCCTCAGTGAAATACTGATTTTCAATCACCTTGACTGTGCGCGATACATCCAAGTGTTGCTCTGACAGTTCAACGTGGATATATTTTTTTCCTATCAACAGTCTCAAAAGATTCAGGGCATCAATCTCATCCAACTTAAAACATTGTGCAAACGTGTCACATAGGCCGTGTTTGGAAGACTGGCCTAGCGGAACATGTTTTGCCGCATCAACTAAAAACGGCTCAAGATGCGCTGCTAGGCCATGACGCTGCAGGTCTGTCGCCCACAATATATTATGACTTTGAGTTTTCACGACGTCGTTGCCCGAAAAAACCTTAAATGTGACACCGATTGATTCCCACCACACCCGTTCAATGTCGATTTTAGCTAGAGTCGCAGAATCAGTTAAATGTTCTTCTGGTTTGACGCAAAATGCGACATAACGAATAGCCCCTTCATGTAAAAAGCTCACCAACAAATCTGTTGTCATCACAAAGGGAGCCGGGGTCTCTACCCCGACGACGCAAGGGTGTTCAACACCAAGCGTTAACGCGATCTTTCTCGACAGGGCAAGCGGGAAAAGTGGAAACTGCTCTCGTATGTCAATGACATCATCACGAAAATCCATTGTGAGAAAAAGTGAAAACTCAAGGGCGGACAATAGATGATGAGGACGCGCAACGGTTAAGCCCATTAACTCTTTACGAAAGGCCGTTTTATTCTTTACATCTTTAACCGTAAACCAAGGCTTATAGCCTGCCTTCTCACCTATGCCCCATTTGTGCCTTAAGTGGCGTTCGTAGTCATCAATGCTTTTAAAGCGTCTGGCCATCCCGTCCTCACCAATCCTTTATTAAACCTAGGCCGCAAAATGAATAAAGCAAGCAAAAAACTACAGCGCTACCACAGGGATCGGCGGCATTTCATCATAATGTTTGCCATTTAAAATCCTGCCATTCGCCTTTTTTGAGCGCTTTTTGCCATCAGCTCCCCAGCCGCCCCATTGCTTAAAGAAAAACGCCACATTTTGCTGCTCACATTGAAACTGTACATTGGTTGCCCACTGTTTTTTCATTTCTCTTGCATTGGGTCCAGACTCGCCTCCTACTATCACCCAGTGAATATCAGTGAGATCAAACTCCCCCAAGTCCTCTAACAAAGGTTCGACGGATAAAAATCGAATGGCGGCGTCGACTGATTGAAGGTGCGCAATCCGTCTTAAACCTTGCTTGCGGTTTTCCACTGTCACACCAATCCAGGCATTTTTTGGTGTAGTCCGCGTCGAAAAGTATTCGGCCATTCGGTCAGCACGCTTCGTCAAAATCTGATAGACGTGTTGTGGTGTTTTATTAATCGTAAGAAATACGCGGTCGATGAAATCAAAAGGCACAGCTTCGTGAAACAAGTCGCTCATGGAATTGACGAAATACTTGGTCGGTTTTTTGCGCCGTAAAGGTTGAGATAGACGTTCAGGTAACAAGGTGACGTCGAACCCATTTTCATAGCCCTTTGTCCCCATCGCTTTAAGCCTTAAGGCCATTGTTTCGGCATAGCAGTGTTTGCACCCGGAAGACACCTTAGTGCATCCTGTCACCGGATTCCAAGTTTGTTCCGTCCACTCGATTTTGCTGGTTCCGCCCATAGTTTTGTCCCTAACCTCGCTTGTTTTCTACAAACTTAGGTTACTTGACGGGCTCGCCCGTTTCAATTTATTCTCGTTCCATTATTATTCGGAATATAGAATTTTGCAAAATAAAAAAGCGACATTAGCCGCTGCAATCAACAGCTATAAATCGAAGCAGGGACTCAACTACGAAGAGCTAGCCAAGCATTGGGATGTATGCAAAACGACACTGTATCGCGCAGCTAAGCAGGATTGGCAAAGGCCAACGGCAAAACTACAGGTTGTGGCAGATAAAGTAGGGATTACGCTTTCGGCTCCTTCGGATGCAAAAACGTGTGAACCTTTTCTTACTGTCGTCAATGAAATATGGGACGGTACTGATGCGCATGCAAAAAAATTAGCAAGATTAGTGAGGGATATCCACGAACTTTCAAAGCGGCATTCACAGCGTTAGTCACTTCGCTTTTTATCAAAAAAAATGAAAAAGCTTCTTTGCTTTTTGAGTTTAATCACATCAGTACTTCTTATTGTATTTGCCTTTCGCCTTCGTCCACCATCTTCACGAGTGAGAATTTCAACGTCCGGGTTGTCTATCATCATCTGATGAATATCATCGCTGTGAGCTGGTGTTCCGTTGTAAACCAGCTTGTAGAATTCATCCATCTCCAGCGTATCACCTGATCGAGATACAACATTGGGTATATCATCATAGAGTGACGCTTTTGCTTGTTCTCGCGAATCTTCATTGAATAGATAGAGTTGCGCATCATCACCAGGCGTGTATGAGAGCATATTCAATCCCGCACGCCCGTAGTGCGCTTGTGTTGCATTATCTTGATGCAATACATTGTTGAAAACTTGTCGCGCCCGATACGATGTCGCAAAGTGCATTAACCAATAACGCCACCCATTGGGGTTATTGATGGTAAAAGGACTCACAAATTGCGCGACCTGGCCTAAATAATTAAATACCATTTGCTCGGCTTGCCCTAACCATGTAACACGACTCAAATTGCCCTGATTAAAGGCTGTACTCAAGTCGGTAACTTGTGCCCGCAAAGAAGGCTCTAAGTGCACATTTTCCTTTTTTGGAGACAGGTAGTTGATCAAACTTTCAATCATAAAGGTAAGAAGCACTTCAGCAGATTTCCAGGACGATAAGATATCGCGAATAACATCCGTCCCAACGTGCTTATATCCGCATTGATCTAAATTAAAAAAGACATTGTTGCAACCTGTCTGTTGGATACGCTGTTTAAGCAACGGATACCATGCGTCAAACGCGTAGGATGAAAATTCAGGTCGAACAGTTAATTGCGATACATCGGTAAGCGTTGAACAAAACGTTTCTACGTTTGCTTTGAGCATGTTAATAGTTTCTGTTTCAATATCGTTGAAACAAAGTAAACATTCGATATGCAATTCAGGAAGATTTTCAGCATGTCTACGCGTATTCTCGCCGACGATAGCTTGATGCAAAACATCAAGAAAAATCAGTGACGAGCCGTAATTGTTGCCTTCGTACATGCCACTCCCAGAGAACGCATCAACAATGACAAGCTTAAAACTGCGAGTAGGATAATGACAGCGCGTTAACAAATACTGTAAGAAGTAATCTCGTAAGATAGCGTGCTTTTTTTGCGTATGAGGGAGAAGCGCTACGCCCTCTCCCCATTGGTACTTTTTAGAAACCATGCCTCTCCTTAGCTTCAGGTCGGTAAATAAGATAGGTTATAAGCTACACCACTTTTAAGAACGTCGCTAGTTTACTGGTATGAGTCTCACTGAGTTCAGAAGCTCACGAGTTGCATTCACACTAAAATCAGACGTAGCAAACTTACTGTATAGTTGATGCAGATAAATCAAAGGAGCACAAATGGTAAGCGCTAAGACCATGCCATACCTACATGAACGAGATGGTTTTGAAGTTCTCCCCTTAGAGAAACCTCATAGAGAAAGATGGAGCCTTATACCGGCGACAAGTGCATGACGATCTTCAAAACCTGAGTTTTCAATATACTGAATATTCGGTTGAACATAGAAGTGTTGATTGATGATTCTGAGATAGGTCAACTCAAACGCCGTTTCAGGATGATTCGCTGAAAGTAATTCACTTTCGGATTTAGCTCCTCGCAGAAGGTGAGCTATCGCAATACCCACAACATCCTCTGTACCGACATTAAAGGGGTCGACATAGTTAATGCCACCACTTAAAAACCAGTCATGCAAATTTGCATGTTCGTAAGCATAACCAATGCGGAAAAAAGCCCGGGTGCGTTGATCTTTAAATTGGTGCTCATGTCTAACGTTGGCTCCTATGTTCCGTGTTTGTCGAGAATTTACCTCAATCGTTTTTGAATAACCCCAGCCGCCAAATAACCACTTATTGTGTGCCGTGCTGTATGCATATTCAGCAATCGCAAAAAGCCCGTCTTCTGAGTCAAACTCAGGCTGAGGCGCATTAAAAGACGTTGTGCTGCCAGGGACGGCGTCTAAAAGCGCTAATTTGATACTCTGATTATTGTCAATCGTTAGTTTCATTCGTCCGCCAAGACTATAAAAAGGATAGATTGAAGGTCCATTTTCGCCAGTGAGCGCAATGTCGCTGCCAATGCCATGCGCGCTGTTAACAAATAAACTCGCACTTTCAAGGACATCAAACTCAGCATTGATATCATACAAACCAAACAACAATGATAATGCAGAGGTTGATAGCTCAACTGTTGCTTGGCCCAATTTGGTAAACGAACCGCCACCGTCGAGGCTGGATAATACCTGCACATCTCCGGCCAATCTCTCCGTTATCGAATGGCCGTTGCTATGAAGTCCTTGGATGCTTGTTGAGAGTACCCAAGAATCTGATAACACGAAATCCGTTTCAACAGAAACCTCAACTAAATCCAGGTACTCGCTGCCTGTGCGTATTCCGCCAGAAACGTTTTGAAAAGCATCACCCGTATAAGTCAAGCTGAAGACAGGAGCAGATTCTGCCCAAGTCAGCATTGAACAAAACATAAGAAGAGTGCCTGCAATACCTATTTGTTTACTCATTAGTGAGCTGTATGAAGTGGATACCATTAAACAGAATAGCTCCACCAAAGACGTAAGGTGTGCTCTGGTGCTGGAGAGCTCAAACCGGCTAAATAACCGACATGCAATCGACCCCAGTCGGTTGGCGTAGAATACATGATACCTAAGGAGTGCTTTTGATTGTCTATTCCAGATTGTTCGCTCACATCACCCAGATCGCTAAATCCTTCCACCGCAACGCGTGCGCCATCACCCAAATCGTATGCCGCGCTGTAACGCACCTCCATTCGCGTGCCTGGGTTTGCGTTGCCGCCAAATTGCCAATGCCCAAGTAAAACGCCGGTAACAGCAAGGTTAGGAGAAAATTTCCATTGATTGGTCCATACCAATGACGCTTGTTCAGGGCGCGAGCCTTTTCGCGTTCTTAGGTCAAACCGAATCGCGGTGCTATCTGCGAAATCAAAAAAGGTATCTACAACCTTATGGTACTGAATACGTAGTTCGTCATACTCGTTCCCAGAACCCACATCCCTCATTTGCCCGATTATTCTCCAGCGAGACGTTTCGCTGAATGACTGCTGGAAATGTATACGATGAATATAAATTTCATCGTTACTATTTTCTGCAGGTGAATATCCCGCTCTGTAAGACATTGTTTTTTTGTATGGTTTGATTGCTGGCGCAGGTACACCTCCGGTATTTGACGCAAAAACAGGCCAAACTCCTGTCAGGAGAAACACAACAAGAGAACCGCTCTTGATGAGAAATTTATTCAATTTTTTCATACACGTACCTAATAAAAAAGCGGACTGTGTTGTAGTCCGCTTTTGAGTCATCTCTCTAAAAAAACTACTTAAATATTGACCTGGGTTTCTTGTTGAGTAGCAAACCGACAACTACGCCAATAAGAAAAATCACGGCGATTAAAAGCGCCCTGGGCATACCTACATCCCATATCAGAATGGGCACGGATACGTGTTCAAGATTCTGCAAAATAAATACAAGAAAAAGCGTAACCAGCACGGTGATCACAATTCTATTGATATTCGATTTATTCACGCTTCTTACCCCTGTGTTACTGAATTTCTTCAAATGGAAGCATCTGTTCGGGCATCAAGTTTTCCATCAACTGGTCTAAGTTTTCCGCAACGTCTTCTGGCTCTTCAAAAAGTGCGACATGGAACATGGCATCGCCCTCTTGCACCAACGGAATATTCTGCTTGCCAATAATGATGCCCGAATGCGGCGCAATAACATCATGGACGTAATTACCCGTTGGACTGCAAACGTGCGCCAACACGTCCCCTTTTTTGACATGATCACCAAGATGTTTAACATCCCGCACAATTCCGCTTTCCGGCGCTCGCAGCCAAGAGCTTTTGTTTGCAATAAATGGTTCAATGTTGGGTTTTTTACGCCGTCGTTTTGCGATCATGCCGAAGCTAGCAAGGACGTTATGCACGCCCTTTATTCCTGCGCGAATTGACAGTTCGTCAAACCGCAACGCTTCACCGGCTTCATACAGCAAAATACGCGTACCGGACTCAGACGCCGATTGCCGCAACGAACCATCGCGAAGATTGGCGTTTAACAACACTGGGACCCCAAAGGTTTTTGCTAGCGCAAGTGTTTCTTCGTCTTCGAGATTCGCACGTATCTGAGGCAAATTGCTCCTGTGAATAGCGCCAGTGTGTAAATCGATACCGTAGTCGCATTTACTGACGATTTCGGTCAGAAATAAATTGGCCAGTCGTGCTGTCAGTGAACCTTTGCTTGAGCCAGGAAAACTGCGATTCAGATCGCGCCTGTCAGGCATATACCGGCTTTGTGTCAACATGCCATAGACATTTACCATGGGTACAGCAATCAAAGTGCCACGGACTAGCTTGAACTTATCTGACGAGAGTAATCGCCTCACAATCTCAATACCGTTAAGCTCATCACCGTGGATGGCTGCACTGATAAAAAAAGTGGGCCCTGCGCGTTTTGCGCGGATCACTTCAACAGGGATAGCCATATCCGTATCGGTATAAAGCTTTGCGGAGGTCAATTGAAGCTTGACTCTGCTACCCGGCTTTATTTCCGTGTCACCAATAAAAAGCGAGGGTGAACCTGTCATAGCCTAACCCTGACCTTTTGTTTTGGTGTTATGCGGTTTAGTTTTCGCGCTTTCTATAAACTCAATGATCATATTGGCAACGTCTTTGTTTGTTGCTGCTTCAATCCCTTCTAATCCCGGTGATGAATTCACTTCCATGACCACAGGTCCATGCGATGAGCGCAATAAATCTACGCCACAGACATTCAGCCCCATTGCTTTGGCTGCAGACACTGCTGTTGTTCTTTCAACTGCTGTGAGTCTGATAAGTTCAGCGCTGCCACCACGGTGAAGATTCGAGCGAAATTCGCCTGGCGCTCCCTGACGTTTCATTGCAGCCACCACCTTGCCGCCAACAACGAAACAACGAATATCAGCACCGCCTGCCTCTTTAATAAATTCTTGGACCAGAATGTTAGCTTTTATTCCCATAAACGCTTCAATGATGCTTTCTGCCGCTTTGTTCGTGTCGGCAAGTACTACGCCAATGCCTTGTGTACCCTCTAGCAATTTAATGACCACGGGAGCGCCACCAACGTTGGCGATCAAGTCTTTTACGCTGTCAGGACTGTGCGCAAAGCCAGTACGAGGAAGGCCTATGCCTTTTCTTGAAAGCAACTGCATAGAGCGCAATTTGTCTCTCGAACGACTGATCGCCACTGATTCGTTAACACTAAACGCGCCCATCATTTCGAATTGACGCACAACTGCCGTACCATAAAACGTAATCGACGCGCCAATTCTGGGAATAATGGCGTCATATTTGGGTAATGGCTGTCCCTTAAACCTGACCGAAGGCTTGTTGCTGGTGATGTCCATGTAGCAATGAAGTGTATCGATGATATCGACTTCATGACCACGGGCTTCTGCTGCTTCTTTTAGGCGTTTAGTTGAATACAGTTTTTTGTTTCTAGATAAAATTGCGATTTTCATAGGTTTTCCCTTTCGTTTTTTCCCTAGACGCGACAGATATGGGAAAAGTCACAAAATAATGAAAAATAAATGATAAAGCTGCGAAGAGTTTCGCCGCTTTTATAACGTGGCTTTATTTGAGGACTTTTTCTCGCTTGTTCACTACGAGTTTTGCCTCAATTCGTCGATTAATGCGATGTGCCGTCTCATTGTCTGCTGTATCAAGCAAACGGCTTTCACCATATCCAACCGCAGACAAACGCTGCGCAGATACGCCATATTGATTTATCAATACTTGCACGACTGCATTGGCGCGTTTTTCTGACAACCACTGGTTGTAATCTGCCTCTCCTGGTGCTGAGCTATGGCCTTCAATCATCGCCGTCACATCCGGGTACTTTTTCATAAAGTCTGCAAACCGGCGCAAATCAGACGCGTTTGGATCAATCACCTCACTTGAGTTTTGAGCAAAATTGATCTCAAGCGCAATACTGTCCTGTGTCTCTTTAAACAGGGTGCACCCTTGTGCATCCGTTTTATCAGTACGAGGCGTGTTAGGGCATTTGTCTTTGCTGTCAACGACGCCATCTCTGTCTGAATCTACCGGCATAGCGCAGCCATATGCATCGACGCGAACACCTATCGCCGTGTTCGGACAACGATCTCTATTGTCAACTACGCCATCATTGTCTGAATCAGAATTCACGACCTCTGCTGGCTGCGTTGCTTTTACAGGCTTCACTGATGATGTGCCCGACGATCCAAACTGGTAAGCCAATCCAATCTTGGCGCTATAGTCTTTATGTGACTGTCCAAAATCATGATAAGCCGCGACCTCAGTGATCACTTTCCATTTCTCGGACACAGACCAGTGATGGCCGATACCCACGTTACCCAAACCGTAGCCTTTATCGAGCGACTGATGTTTCAAACCTGCAAAGACATAGGTGTTGCTTTGAAAGGGAAAATACATCGCATCAAAACCGAAACGGTAACCGTCAATCGACTCTTGACCCTCATAGGATTCCAAATCAATGCGCGCATACTCAAAGCGACCGGCCCATGATTCGTTGAAGCGTTCACCTATTTCCAATCCCCAGCCCCAGTCGATACGATCTTGAGGTGTGAACTCAAATTTGTCTTTATCCGCATAGTAGTATTCAGCAAAACCACCCATCCAGATGTCTTTTTCTTGTGCGAACGACGCTGAACTCAATAAAGCGGTTGCAATAGATAGCGCTAATGTGTGTTTTTTCATTTTTAATTCTCCTTAAAGCTTAAGTTTCACAACTAGTACTTAATTATTTAGATGCACTAAGGAGATGCTAAGTCACAAAAATCACAGCCTTATTTAAAAAATAAATGGCACTTGTAGTGGAAAGACTTCACCCGATGTTTTTGGATAATAATCTTGGTTTATTCGCGCTATGTTTTGTTGAGGCGTAACAGCTTTTGCAATGGATGCTATATGGAAAAGTGGTGAGTTTACATCAACGGAGCGACTGTTTTGTTTCCCAATGATCATGCCTGACATTGGGGCGACTATTGGGTGTTTTAGACCATTTTCTAAATCTTCAATGGTTGCTAGAGTTTGACCCGCTTCAACGATAGCGTTTAACGCTATTTTCCCGTTTTCATGAATAATGCCAGAGGTCCTAGCGTGCACCCATTGATTGCAGTAGGCCACAAAAGGCTCTGTGTTACCCACGCGAGACAACGCACAGTCAATCATGCCCAAATAAGCCATTACGTTAAGTAACCCTTTGACACCCGCCCATACACTCAAGGCGTTGGTGTGAACAGATTGTCCTAGCTCATAGGCTAACCATTTGGCCTTTGGATTGTGTATCGCTGCCCTCAATCGAGTAGGCGATTGAGTTTGATTAATGAGTACGGGGGCACCGAATTCGTGTGCGATATCTTGCATTTTACTGTCGGCCAGCGTGGTGGTGACTTGAGGTAGGTGGCTAAAGTGAAACGGGGTAGGTTTAAGTTCAATAATGATGTCAAACACACCGTGTTTTTTCTCAAACTCAGCCAGCTCATCCGACGACACGCTGTCGTCAAAGCAATGGCACAAAAGCGTCCCTGAAGCAATCTTAAGCGACTTGATGCCATTGAGACGTCGAATAATTTCCGTACCGTTGAAGGGCTCATCGCTTGTTTGCGCAATAAGAAGAATAGATACGCCAGGCTTTTCACCGCGAAGGCACTTAGTCCAAGAGCCTGGAACGGACTCCGTTGCGTGTATCTGGTTTCCTGTTGCATGTCGCGTGTTCATTATCTCTACTCAAAATTTTGCGATGATATAGAGGAAGACGCGACATACATGGGATAAGTCACAATTAAAATAAAAAAAGGTCAAATTTTCTACAACCCCTTAATCACAAGAACCTTGGCTTGACCCATTTCAATTAAAAGGCATTAGACGGATGCACTTAAATCCTTTGGCGCTTCACGTTTATCCTCATGTTGCTTTTCTGCATCAGCCTGAGCCGCGGTAACATTCGATAGCAGGGTTTCAGGCATGGCAGAGCTTATCCCTTTGAGCAGTCGTCCCAAAATGTCTGCACCGGTGATAATACGCGGGTGCTTGCCCCAGACCAATACGACGTCCACTTCAATCGTGCCATCATGATGTGCATCCAAAGATTCTTGTGCCTTCAAGTGCCAAATCACATCGCCAAGCGTGAGGTTTTCATCGCGCACAATCAGTGGTCTATGGCAGAAATCATAGATATCAAATGGCTTATCAGTATCAAACAAGGCGGCACGCAGTGCACCGTCAGCATCCAAAATCAAACGGGGTTGATTCTCTTCATCCGCCAGCACGACCCAGTTATGCCCGCTGGCATTGATTTTACGGAGAAGTTCATCAGAGCTGTCGCGCACAAAGTCAGGCACAATCGGAAAATCCACTTTGGTTGGAAGCTGAATAATTGATTCAGGTGATATTAACTCACCTTCCTGAGACACCCTGACATCATCAATAGCCAAAAAGTTCAGCGCGCCAATGCCCTCAACGTGATCGACTTCGGCCTCTTCTGCTTCGACGTGTTGTTTCAGCACGCGGCGCAAATCGCGGTCACGCATGTACTCCACACCTTCTTTGCCCAACCAGCCATCCAATATGAGAGCAGATGGCTTGGCGACCGGATACAAAACAAACTGATAGAAACGCAAAACCGGCGATAATATGGACGCCATGCGCATCGCATTTCGTGAAAAGTAAGCCTGTGGCAGGATCTCACCAAAAATAGTGATAAAGCCAGTGGAAAAGATAAACGCACTCGCACCAATCAACACAGAGTCAGATAACAAAGTTAAGAGTACATTGATTCCTACGTTGCCCCATAGAATGGTTGTCAAAAGGAAGTTTGAATCTTGACGCAACTTTAATATCTTTTGCGCAGATTTGTGCCCGTGAGACACTTCCATTTCAAGCTGCAAACGATTTAGTGAAAAGAATGCCAAGTTCAAGCCTGAAAACATGGCCGATTGAGAGATACAAAACAAAATACCCAACCAAATGTATAGTTCCTGTTGGGAGAGCGTAAATTCCATAAAATTTCCTATTACTGCACGATTAAAATTTCAAACAAACTAAAGCAAAAACAAGGTGCCAAGCCCCAAAAAGGCAACAAAACCGACGATGTCGGTGACAGTGGTTAAAATGACAGAGCCAGATAGTGCTGGGTCGATTTTCAACTTATCCAACAATACCGGCACAAAAATACCCGCGGTTGCCGCAGCGATAATGTTGAGCAAAATAGCCAAACCAATCACGACACCTAACATAGGATCGCCAAACCATGCTACCGCCACCGCACCAATCACGATGGCCCATATCACACCATTTAAACCACCCACCTTGAGTTCTTTGCCAAGCAGGGCGCCTACGTTTGCTGGCGTCACCTGATTAAGCGCTAAACCACGTATGATCAAGGTTAGCGTTTGACTTCCCGCAATCCCCCCCATGCTTGCAACAACAGGCATCAACACTGCCAGAGCAACGACTTGTTGCAGCGTGGCTTCAAACATGCCAATAAAGGCACTGGCCAGAAATGCAGTGAGGAGATTAATGCCCAGCCAAATTGCACGATTTTGCGAACTCTTTCTGACAGGCGAGAACAAGTCCTCATCTTCATCCATACCGGCACCGGCCATAAGCTGCCTTTCATACTCCTCAAACGACAACTCGGCGGCGGTAGTGACATCCAAACGCCCAATCAATTTTTGATTTTCATCAACGATGGGAAGTGCACCAAAGCCCGACAGTTGCACCTGTTTTGATGCAATAAGGCAAGACTCTGTGTCCATGATTGTGTTGATATCGTCTAGTGCAATATCAACCAAAGGCACATGCTCCGGCTGAGCATGTAAAAGCGCAATCGGCACCGCCTCTGAGAATTGCCCCGAGCGGTTGGTCAAAAAAATCAAATCGCAGTGCCTTGGCATTTCACGTCTTATTAAACGCAGGCCATCACGTACCTTTGCGTTGATGGGCAAAGATAAAAATTCATGCGTTCCCCAGTGGCCGATTTGCTCTTCAGTATACTCATTGGCCTGTGCAAAATACGCTTGCTGCACCTTGTCCATCGCGGCATAGGCTTGCTCCAAAAGGGCGCTAGGCAATGAATCGGCCAGTTCAAGTAACTCTTCTGCTTCTATGTCAATGAAAAAGGTTTGCCATAAATTAGCGTCGGTATTTTCAATCAGCACTTCACGCGGGTCGCTGCGCATTTCAATCAACACACCCAGCTTGCGTTTGGCAGCAATGGTTTCCCATAACGCCAAGCGCTCATCAATCGGCAATGATTCCAATAAGAGTGCAAGCGCTTTGTCATCCGCTTGTGCTAACGCGGTAGTCACATCATTGCTCAATATATCCTGTGATGATTGTTCAATAATTTCTTCAATAAGATGGGGTAACGGTTCAGACATGTAAATCTCACTTCCCTAATTTCTGCCTGCTAAGACGCATCGGCTAAGCAAAAAGTCACAATCTTCAAAAAAATTGTGACTTTTGTTTGATCGCCCTCGTCTACATTCAAAACTAATTAACAACTTTGTTTTCCAAAGGGGGAGCATCATGAAAAAAGGTTTGAAAAAAAGCATTATCGCTATTTCAGTGGCGGTGTTTCTAGTGTCTGGCTGTGCAACACAGGCAGTTAAAACAGAGACTCAAGTTCTAGAGCAATTTCCAGCGCTAGCCCAAGCTAAGTCGTTATTAGCCACTGCTGAGTCTCAAAATCATGAACTCTTTTCGCCCGACAACGTCGAAGTAGCAATCCGTGACTATGAAAAAGCCCTTTCAGCAGCAAAAACAGGTAAAGCCAATGTGGCACAACTGGCAACCAGTGCCATCCAATCATTTAATGCAGCAAGTGCACAGGTAAAAGAAGCCAACTATGTGTTTGATGACGTGTTCACTGCACGCAAAAAAGCCCTTAATGTGAATGCACATGTGTTAGTCAAAGAGCAGTTTAATGAAGCTGAGGTGCAATTCAGAAAAATGCTTGCTCAGCTTGAAGACGGCGAAGATGACAGGGCCAAGCGCGACTTAAACGATGTAAAGAATCAGTTTTTAGCGGCTGAACTTGCGGCATTGAAAACCAATATGCTGAGCTTTGCCGAGCAGGCGCTTGCAAGTGCAAAAAAACAAGACTTGGACGACAGCGCGCCCGTTCTATTGGCACAAGCTCAAGATGAATACCGCCTTGCCTTGGACACCTTAGAAGCAGATAGAACGAATATCGTTCAAGCAAACGTGCACGCCAACAAAACCATAAGTCTGGTCAATCGCGCCAAGCATCTTACTGATATTCAGCAGTATTTTGAGAACAGTGACTTTAGTGAAGAACAGAAAATTTTATGGTTTCAGGAGCAATTGGCGTATGTGATGTCACCGTTACACAGCGAAATGGCATTTGATACACCGACCAAGGATATTGTTTCTGACAGTAGGCGGTTGATTGCCCAAGAGTTAGAAGAAGCGCAAAGCTTATTACTCACTATCCAGACATTGGAGTCTGAACTCAGTCAAGCCAAGCTCTTAGCGGCCGAAAGTGAGACGCGATTGCAGCGAGATAAAGACCAAGCTGTGCTGCAAGCTCAGATGGAAGTGCAGCGACAGCAGCAGGCCAAGCGCGAGGAAGATGCGCGATTTGCGGGTGTCCAGGCATTGTTTTTAGAGAACGAAGCGACGGTATATCGCCAGTTGGACAATGTGCTTATCCGCGCCCACGGTTTTTCTTTTAGACCGGGAAGCAGCGAAATTGAATCTAACAACTTTGCACTGTTAAACAAGATCACCGAGGCCATTTCGCGTTTTGATAACCCCAGAATTAAGATTTCAGGTCATACTGACTCAACAGGCAGCAGTGAACTCAATTTGAGCCTGTCTGAAGCACGTGCACTGACTGTGGCTGACTTTTTAGTCAAAGTCGGTAAGTTTGATGCACTTCGCATGGAGTCTGAGGGGTTTGGTAAGGAAAAACCCGTTGCGACTAATGAAACTGCAGAAGGTCGCGCGCAGAATCGACGTGTAGAAATTTTAATTATTAATTCATGATAGGTGGGGCTGCGAGTTTACTCGCGGCTCTTAAGTACTGGGAGACAAAAATATGGCGCTTGATGAGGAAAAACTCAAAGCTCTGATGAGTGAGGACCTTAACCACTCTGATGAGCACAAGAGTTTAGAAAAAGTGCTGGCAGATGGCAAAAAAGTCACTGCAGCTAAAGATGTAGCCAGCATGTTTGTTGGTTGGATTTGGGTCGTTTTTTTAGGTTTTGGTGCCTCACTTTATTCAGCAAAACGACAACTTGAAAAACATAAAGAAGCAAAAGAAAGACGCATCATTTAGAACACATAACAATCAAAAAAGAGGAAGACCATGGACATTAACGTATGGGCACAATCATTCAGTAACGCTTTAAATCGATTTTGGACAGAAATTGCGGGTTTTTTACCTAATTTACTCGCCACCATCATTGTGGTGTTTATTGGCTTGTTTATCTCAAAACTCATCACTAAATGGGTGGCGAAACTGATTGAAAAATTGGGATTCAACAAGCTTTGCACCAAACTCGGTGTCGAGAAAATGATTAAAACGCTTGGGTTTAGTACAAAGCCGTCGGATTTGATTGGCAAGCTGCTGCATGTGTTTTTTGTTCTGATCATCTTGGTTGCTGCATCTGAAACCCTCGGTCTGGACAGGTTTTCTGCCATTTTAGATGAGTTTATTTTGTATCTGCCCAAACTGTTTGGCGCACTGATTATTACGCTGATTGGGTTGTTTATTGCCAAAAACGGCAAGTCACAATTAGAAAATTCGTTAGAAAGCATGGGTGTCGAATACGGGGCGGCTGCGGGGCGCGTGCTACAGCTACTGGTTTTGTTCATCACATTTTCACTGGTGATAGGTCAATTAGAGCTAGAGACCGAGCTGCTTAACACCATCTTCACCGTCATTATCGCTAGCTTAGGTGTGGCGCTTGCATTGGCATTGGGCTTAGGCACTCAAACGGTAGCCAATGGCATTGTCTCTGGAATTTACGCAAGAGAGCAACTGATGCCAGGTGATGAAATTGAATTCGAAGGTTTTGTGGGCAATGTGGTAGAGGTGAGTACCGTGAACACCGTGATCGAGAATGCAGACGGTAAACGCTTGAGCGTCCCCAATCAAGATTTACTCTCGAGCAAATTCATCACAACGAAATTGAGTGCACCTAAGCGAACGAATAAAAAAACATGAGGTGAGGCATGAACGATCACGAGAACGAAAGCCTTCGTCTCGCTGATCGGCTGTCAAAACTCAGTGATGACGAATTGGTGCGTATTGCGAAACTTCAGCTTCCCTATGTCACAACAGCATATGAAGCGATTTTTCACCGATACCATCAGAAGCTAACACAAATATGTTACCGCTATTTAAAGTCAGCCGAAGAAGCGGAGGAGACGGTAAGCGACACGCTACTCATCGTGTTCAATAAAATAACGCAGTTTGAAGAACGTTCGAGTCTGAAAACCTGGTTGTACAAAATCGCTCATAACCAGGCATTAACCAGGCTTCGAAGGAAACAAGCGGAATACGTTGAATTTGATGAAACCTTGCCCGAGCTGGAGCAAAGCCAAAGCCTGGGTAATGAAGAGGCATCGCAAGAGCAAGTTGAATTGAGTCGGCTGTTAGATTTACTGACGCTAGAAGAACGCTCAATCGTTGTGTTTCGAATGACGGGCAATTTGGAATTTACAGAAATTGCTCAGGTAGTCGACCAGAAGCTCAGTACCGTCAAAATGCGTTATAAGCGAGCCTTAGAAAAAATGGCCGTCAATGCGCGTAAATAAAAAGTTGAAACACGTTTTGTGTGTGTCAGGCCCAGCGCCAGGTTATCCCCTTTCGTTAGGCGCTGAATACGGTCAATAAATAACAAAAAGAGACGGTTAGGTCTGACACACCATTTTTTGAAAAGAAAGGAAAACAATAAAATGAAGAAGATAAAAATGTCACATGCATTGGTAGGTTTTTTAGCACTCAATATGGTGCTTGCATCTCATTACTTTTTGTCACAATCGACACACAGTAGCGGTCTACCCAAAGCGGAAGTGAAAGCAAAAACCCGTTTGAACAAACTACCGGATTTCACTGTGTATACCGACGTAAAAGAAAAGAAATCGGCGTTTTTTGAGACGCTGTATCCCATTATCGAAGAAGAAAATAGGCATGTACTCAGACTGCGCAAAGTCATTCAAACGCTCAAAGGTGCGCCGGAATTAACTGAGCCACAAACGGAATGGCTCAGCACAATAGCTACGCATTACAAAGTCGACGAGACCTTGCCTACTGACGAGATGTTCACCATGTTGCTAAGAAAAGTAGACTTTGTTCCCCCCTCGTTGGCATTGACCCAAGCCGCCATTGAGTCTGGGTGGGGCTCGTCTCGATTCGCTAGAAAAGGAAACAACCTATTTGGTCAGTGGTGCTTTACTAAAGGCTGCGGCATTGTGCCCTCTTCACGAGATTCAGGCAAAGGTCACGAAGTAGCGAAATTCTCAACTGTTAACGCGGCCGTACGTGCCTACATTAAGAACTTGAATACCAATGCGGCTTATCAGGATCTCAGATCAAAACGTGCGTCTTTGAGAAAATCGGATTCTCCCGTATCTGGCATTGCATTGGCCTCTACGTTGACCCGGTATTCTGAAGAAGGGACTGAATACGTGCAGAAAGTGACGCGCTTTATCCAGCAAAACAATCTGCAACGATTTAACGAGCAATTTAGTCAAGCCTCGCTAATTGCGGCGAGATAAACATCTCTTACTCATTTATATCAACGCGAGTTTGTTAGACCTTGGTGTAATTACTGTGGCATTTACATTTGATGCCACATCGATGCACTGGAATTGATAGAAATCACCCTCGTGTCGACGATAACATGCTTCTTTGAGATTTTTTTCGACTTGAGAATAGCGCTGCCAATTCCTCGGTAGCGCTACAAGCGGAGAGTTGATTAGGCTCAGCCGCCAAGTCGTGCAGAAACACCTTTGCTAGCTATTCTATGTTAAATCATTTTTTGTACAAAGGCATGTACATATGGATAGCACTTCACTGAAAAAACGTTTTATAGACAGGCTAAAACAGTGACTGAACAATCGATGTCGCACTGTTCGTGAATCAGGCAGCAGTAAAAATATCGAGTTTGTTAGACAAAACGGGTCACGTCACCATGAGGATTTACGGGTCTGCGCAAGCTTTAACCTATGCTGTCGAATAAACTCTGCTGTCTTTTCAAGCAACCGTCTGTGTTTTTCTTCTGAAAATGCGGGTTGATAATTTTTTAAGAATAAGTACTGAGCTCTATTCCAGTCATCGATAAATACCTCTGTTGAGAAGTTCCAGTTGTCACTTTGACACTTATTGCAATAGCCTGTGAGTGATGCCTTCAAATTGTCATAGATGTTTGATCGTTTTCCGCAACACTTATGCCATAACTGCGATACGTGGTGCAATCTAGTTTGGTGAATGGAACAGTCAGCGGAACGGAGCCAATCTATTTTGAAGTATGAATATCCAATAGATCTCAATTGCAATTTTACGCATTCAATGCAGTAACGAAGTTGTGTTCTAGATGCTGGCTCGAGATATGATTTATCGGTGTCTTCATTCTGCAGTACTAACTTGGCGAGTTGAGTCCTGGTTTTTAAATCTGCGCCGAGATAGGGTGCATTGCTATCGATAATTTCAGCTAACCGATTGATATCGATATCTTTAAAACATGCACGTTGTTTTTCATTCAAAATTGGAAGCTCATAAACGACGCCCCCAGGGCTAACCACGCCTCCAAGATCTCTAGGTTTATTCAGTGCACCAAAAAGAATCATCCTTCGAAGAATAAAGCTATGAATTGATTCATCTCTATTAATCGGTGCCACTCGTCAATACCTCTTCAAAATTTGATTCGAAAACATGCTTTTATAAACCTTGGCGCCTGTGGCTCTTAAGATCATTGGTTGAACTTTCGTGACCCAAAACCTGAAACTTGGCAAACTTTAAAAAGCAACTTGGCATTCTTTATTGTCACTTGGCAAAGTTTATTGATCATTTTCAGAACTAAACCACCTGCCCTGCTGCCCAACCACTGCTCCACGCCCACTGGAAGTTAAAGCCACCGAGCCAACCAGTTACGTCAACCACTTCGCCAATGAAGTACAGGCCTTCGACATTTTTCGCCATCATGGTTTTTGATGATAGGTCATTGGTATCAACACCGCCTATAGTAACTTCGGCGGTGCGATATCCTTCTGTGCCGTTTGGCTTTATTTGCCAATTCTCTAGGGTGTCAGCAATGGCGTCGCACTCGCCGTGAGTCAGCTGTTTCACCGGCACGTTGCGCCAACTATGATACTCAA